>ERZ1034365.1228-NODE-1228-length-13328-cov-2.510678_pt1 | contig 13328 bp, 5 predicted proteins | sample MGYA00520615_ERZ1034365 | MGnify/ENA primary metagenome ERZ1034365 (study PRJEB33736, sample SAMEA104284505) | Azolla filiculoides | biome: Urban; feature: Water surface; material: Ditch water | place: Netherlands | collected 2015-10-28 | depth 0-0.1 m ... | reverse complement strand
AAGCCAATTTTGTGATTATTTTCAATGTGATTTTTGATGGAAAAAACTGGACTACCATACCTATAAATAACGGAACTAATGTTCGCTCAGTGAGTTATGCCGGAAAGGGGAGGTTTTATGCTTCTACATTCAACGAGTTCGGGTATTTCGAAAAAATGAAAAACGGGAAATTTGGTTTTTATTCATTAACTAATAAAAAAGGAGTTAATACCAATATATCCAACGAATTATATAATATTCATCAGGCCGAGAAGTTGATTTATTTTCAGGGAGAAAAGTCAATTTATCGATATGACGGAAAGGTTTTAAAACGCATTGCTTTTAATTATAAAATTGATGCTTCAGCTGTTGTACATAAAATATTCTTTGTGGCGAGTCAGCAAAGTGGCTTGTTTATGCTGAACGGCAGCTTGTTTGTGCGCATTCCTGGTTCCGAAATGCTTATCAACAAAAAAGTTTGCGCTATTTTGCCATTTTCAGGTAGCAGAATTTTGATTGTAACCAGTTTTGATGGTGTTTATTTGTACGATGGTTTGTCGGTAGTTCCATATAATACCGGAATCGACGATTTTCTCCGTACTAATCAGGTTTTTTGTGCCACAACTAATGGTAAACAAGTCGTATATGGTACTGTTCAGCGGGGTATAGCCATTCAAAATTTGAGCGATAAAACAGTGATGTTCGTCAATACCTATTCGGGCTTACAAAACAATACGGTATTAAGTGCTACATTCGATAATCAACAGAATTTGTGGCTCGGTCTCGATAAAGGAATTGATTACGTTCAGCTAAATACGCCGATACTAAATCTTTTTGGTACAAATAATTTATATGGTGCCGGTTATACTTCGCACTTGAAAGATAATATGTTATTCTTTGGAACTAATCAGGGTCTTTATTCCGCGTCCTATCCATTGCCAAATTCGCCAATGCCAATTCAGTTGAAGCTTATAAAAGGCATGGAAGGGCAGGTTTGGTGTTTGGATGAAATTGATAACACGCTTTTCTGCGGTGATGATCAGGGAGCTTTTATAATTTATCCAAATCGCATTGAGCGCATCGATGGATTGCCCGGAACATGGTCGTTTAAACAATTACGCCAACATCCCGACATGATACTTGGTTGCTCGTATCAGGGACTATTTATACTGAAGAAAACGACAAAAGGCTGGAAACTGTCACATTTCCTGAAAGGTAAATTTAATGAGTCTAGTCCGATGTTTGAAGAAGATTCGGATGGTACAATATGGTTTAGTCACTGGCAGAAATGACTTTTCAGGCTTTACCTTAACACTGCTTATGACAGTATTAAACGTGTAGATCTTTACAGCCAGCAAAAAGGCTTTCCGAGTAATAGAAACAATACGATTTTCAGAATAAACAATCGCATTGTGTTTTCGTCGGAAAAAGGTTTCTATTTGTATAATCAGAAAAATGACAAAATGGAGCCATATCAGAAGTTGAATAAGCTTTTTACATCGCCGCCTTCTTATATGAGATTGCACGAAAGTAAAAATGGTGATGTTTGGTGTGTTTCTGGCAAATTTCTGGGATTAGCCCGCAAAAGTAGTAATGATTCATATACGATGGATTCATTGACTTATCGTATTTTACAACCTAAGATTATTATTGGGTTTGAGCATTTTAATTTTATCGACAATAATAATCTTATATTAAATACCGAAGATGGTTTTAGTTGGATTAATACGCAAAAACCGAGTCCAACTCAAAATACCTTCAAGGTAATACTTAACAGTGTTATCGCTACGGATGATAATTCTCCAAAAGCAGAGGCCAGACATGTTTTTGGAAATATACTTGTTAATGAGAGCTTTAAGCACAACCAAAACTCATTGCGCTTTGAATTTAATGCGCCTGAATATCGCAATGAGAGTTTAGTTCGATATAGTTATATACTTGAAAATTATGACAAATCGTGGTCGGATTTTAGTTATGAGAATGCAAAAGAATATAATCAGTTGCCACGGGGTAATTATGTTTTTAAAGTAAGAGCCGTGGATTTACTTGAATCAAAAGAAGCGGTGCTTTCATTTTCATTTACCATTTTACCCGCATGGTACGAAACAAATATCGCCTTTGGAGTTTATATTATTTTAATCATTTTACTGGTGTCCGGTTTGGTGGTATTTATCAATTATAGTTCCAAAAAAGGTGCGGTGGAAATGGAGAAATTGAAAGAAATTGAGTTGCAGGCACAAAAGAAAATCTTTGATGAAGAATCATCGGCAAAAAAGAGGGAAATTAAAGAATTAAAAAATCAACAACTCCAATATGAACTCAGACACAAATCGCAGGAGTTGGCAAGTTCAACGATGAATATTATCCGCAAAAACGAAATGTTACTCGAGATTATGGATAATATTTCGAAAACATCGGAAGATATCAGGAAAAATTCGGATAGTAATGTTATTCTCTTGCGTCTTAGCAGAATGGAGCGTAACATCAAGCAAAATATTGAGAATGATAATAACTGGAAACGATTCGAAGAGAATTTCGATTTGGTTTATGAAAACTACCTGAAGCGTTTGGGTGAAACTTATCCAGAGTTGAATGTAAGTGATAAAAAAATATGCGCCTACATTAAAATGGATTTATCATCGAAAGATATGGCTCCATTGCTCAACATGTCTGTGCGAAGTATCGAAACTAACCGCTACCGTATCCGACAAAAACTTGGATTAGACCGTGAAGTGAATCTGGCAGATTTTCTTCAGAAGTTTTAAAACCGTAAGAGGGAGATTTTCAGAAATGAAATCTCCCTCTTATTGTTATATTTAAATCTTAAGTATTTTTGATGATTTAATACCGGAAGTGCTTTTGACAATAACGGTATAAAAACCAGCTTTGTAATTTGATAAATTTACTTCTATCCGTTTTTTATATTCCGATTGTTGTAAAATAATTCGGCCGGTAATGTCTGTAACTGTTAGTTGGTAATTTCCGTTTTCACAGCCGGTATCTACAACAAAACTATTCTTAAAAGGATTTGGATAAACATGAAGTTCTGAACTTTCATTTACAGCCGGAATTGCAGAGGCTTCATTATTAAACCCTTGCATGCCAAAACCATACTGGAACAATGGATCACCAAAAATAGGTGGAACAGTTAATCCTTGTTTGATATAATTGCGTATACGAATACGTTCAGCATCTGTGGCTCCAATATCGTATGGTAATTCCCAGCGTTCTACAATATTATTTAAATTATCTGTTCCGAGTTGTGTGTCCGATTTTGGCAACTGAAAAGGCAAACGACCACTTGGCTGATAATCACCAAAAACTAGTGCTGCTGTAGCCTGACCAATTCCGGTTCCTCCTCGATAAACAAGCATAATTGCGTCAGAAATATCAACCAATGGAGTCAGCACATAAGGGCGTGGCGTTAGAATTACAGTTACGACTTTTACACCACGAATCCTGAAAAACCTTAATTCCGGCTATTGCACCCCGTTCCGAAATGGCTTGCGTGTATGTTTTGGCTTGCGCATCATCGTAATAAATGGATTGCCAAATGGTATTCGGATCGTTGTCTTTATTGGGCCATGTTGAACGCGGTCCGGCTACAACAACTTCGTCGCCAGAATTTAATTTGAATGGTAAAACTCCATTGTTTTTCAGCAGCGTGATTGATTTTTTGGCAGCATTCAACACAATAGCATGATGGTCTGCTTTGTTGTAAGTACAGGTTGGGTCAGCATACGGATTTTCGAACATTCCCATGCGGATTTTATTGTCCATGATGCGGCGACAGGCTTCGTTGATTCTATCTATTCCGATATTAGCTACTAATTGATTTATGTCCGTATTGATCGAAGGCGCACCTCCCATTACATCAATCCCTGCACCCATACTTTCGGTAGATTGGGCAGTGTTAGCCGCCAGCCAGTCGGTTACCACAAAACCTTTGAATTTGATTTCATTTCGCAGATAATCAATGATTTTTTTACTGGAATTTGCGCCTTTATTCGAAGGATCGAGGAAAGGACAAGTATTGTAACCCGGCATTACCGAAGCTGCATTGGCTTCAACAGCTGCATGCCAGGGTTTCATGTGATATTTAATGGTAACAGAATCGTATTGCAAAGCACTTTCGCCACCAGCACCCTGACTTGGCCAGTGTTTTACGGTAACCATCATCGAATGCGGATTAATTTCTGGTCCACCCTGCATGCCGCAAAGTAAAGCACGAATAATCGCCGCAGCATCGTCGGCATTTTCGCCTGAACCTTCCTGAAAACGTGGATACAGTACTTTGGTGTCTACTTCGGCCAACGGAGCCAACGTTCCGGTGAAACCGAACGCTTTTTGCTCTATGCGGTGCATATTTCCACACTGATATACAATATTCATATCACGTGTAGCGGCTAATCCGAGTTGCGTTGGGTAAATGGTTTTCCAACCATGAATTTTATCACCCAGATAAGCTATCGGGATTCCCATGCGGGTTTTTGAAGCGGCATATTGAGTTTCGCGCATTCCACCTTCAACGCCATACGAAAAAGCAAATCCATCCAGTGGATTGTCGTTTCCACCGTAAAAAAGCTGACGGGCTTTCTCATCGGTATTTAAGCGACTCATAATATCATTCAACCGTTTTTCAGGCGTTAAATGCCAGTCTTCGAATGGCTCAATGGTTCCGTTTTTATTCAAATCGCGGCAACCATTCACCATACTGATTCCATCGGCTTCCTGTTCCATATACGGAATGTAAACGCCAAAAAGGCCTTTATCTGAATATTTATTTCCCTGTGGAGTGCTTGCAATCACATACCATTTATAGGTCCATCTGTCCACCAAATCAGTAGGAACCACAAATGAATTCGAAGTTGCTTCGCCGATTTTTGTATAACGATCGAGCAGATTTCCAGACGCATACCATTCGTAATCGTTGCGGGTGATATTGAGATAAACTTCGTATTTAGTTGCTCCGGGATACGCATTCCATGTCAGTGTTGGCTTGCGGGTATCGGTTACCATGGCCGTGTCAATGGGCGATTTCAGTATAAAATCAACCTGCTCCGGCGGACGAACAGAGACAACGACTTCATCGAATCCTGTTGCCAGCGAATCGTCGGTTACGGTAAGCGTAAATTTATAATCGCCTAAATTCAAATTACTTATTGAAACTGTCGGTGTAAGATTATTTGTAAGCGTAGCAGTGGTTGGGCCGCTGGTTTGCGTCCATTTATGGCCGGTAATAGTTCCATCAGGATCTGAACTTTTTGAACCATCAATTGTCAAACTATTTGTTGGAAGATACAAAATTTTATCAATTCCGGCATCGGCAACCGGCGGAACATTGCCTTTTGGAGGTCGCGGCGTAAGTTTTACGTGTATCACCATATCTTTATAAACCGTTGTTACCAATGGTAAACCTTTAATGCTATCAGTCGTTGAACCATTTTTCAGTGTCCATAAATTCAGATCGAAATCGCCCCGAAAATCGAGTATACTTAATGTAAGCGGTGAACCTTCGTAGCAAGTCAGATTGAGGATTTTATCTGTATTTTGAACGATAAATTCGGCATTTCCGTTCACATCAGCCGGATCAATGTTCATTTTCAGATATTGAACATAAGGAACGTCAATTGTCACGGGCACAGGATTCAGCGTTTCGGTTCCATACACTTTGAACTCCCAAAATGAATAACCATAACCTGTTGAACGGGTTATACCTTTCATGCGCACATAACGACCTTTTACCAGATTGTTAGTGATAACATTATCTTCCTTTCCATCGCCGTTGGATACAGAAGCAATATCTGTAAAAGTTGTAAAGGTTGCGTCGTTCGAAATCTGAATTTTATATTCTTTGGCATACGCATTTTCCCACTGAATATTGACCGACGAAATGTAGTATTCGGCTCCTAAATCTACCTGCCACCAGGCATCAGCTGGATTGACATCGCCTGCCCAGTTACTCGCCCAGCGGGTGTTCAAGTTTCCATCTACGGCATTGTTTGGAGCATTACCACCTTCAACCGACGATGACGTGCAGGTTTTTCCCTGACTAAGTAAAACCTGACTAAAGCCTGATAAACTGAGGCTAAGAAATACAATTGTTAGTGATATTAGTTTTTTCATATTATTAAGCATATAATTAATATACATCAGAGTGCATATCAAAAGACCTTTGTGTGATAATTTATAAATAATATCTTAACGCAAAGTCGTAAAGTCGCTACATCGCTACGTCACAACGAAAAATGACTTATGCGACTTTGCGTTCAGATATATACATATGATTTACTATTTTATAATTTTTGTTGTGAAGTTGCTTTCGTTGGTTTCCACTTTCAGCAAATAGCACCCATTTTTCAGTTCCGAAGTATTTAAAATAACTTCAGTCGAACTAACCGTTTTTTCTAGCATAATTTCACCAGTCAATGTGTAAATTGTTAGTTTCTTGACTGCATTTTGACTGTCAGATTGTATTCTGATAAAATCGGAGAACGGATTTGGAGAAACGCTTATCTGATTATTTTTGGGATTATCAATTCCTGTAACGTTTGTAAAATGATACGAACTCAAATTCATTCCGGTTTTATCAATAAAAACTCGCATAACCTGAGTTCCGGCTGTGAGCGGAATATTGGCAACAACGGTATCTTTATAATTTCCCCATGCTCCGGTTTTATTCAGGTTTAATGTTCCGGTTTTGTTTACGCCATCGAACTCTACATGAAGTGATCCGCCACCTGCCGACGACATCATTACCGAAAACGCATAAACGCCTGTTTGTTGTACATTCACCGTATATTCGTACCATTCACCTGCATTTGTATAGGCGATATTCCCGTCCGTTCCATTGCTATTTTCGGTTTCTACGCCCGTGTCTGCACGCAAATTATTTCCGCCCTGAACAGCTATTTCGTTGTCGTGGCAAGAGATTTCAGCACCACCTTTATCGAACTGAACTGCCAGAATTTTATCGCCGGGAATATTCCATGGACGAGTAATGTACGAAGTCTGAGGCGTTGACAAAACTTCAATTGGGATAGAATATGCATCGCTTTTATTCCCTTCATTATCTGTCGCAATAGCTTTAAGTTGCACAATGCCTGAACCCGCAGGGCGGAAACTAATGCTGTAAGGTTCAGCTGTGGAAACACCCACAGACACATCAGCCAGAAAGAATTCAACCGATTGAACAGAGCCATCTTTGTCGCTGGCAGAAGCCGCAATAGTAACCAAATCATTCAGCGCCATTTTATCATTTGCTTTGTGCGAAGTAATGGTTACAGAAGGTTTTTGAACTCCTGTCATGCGTGAATTGTAATATTTTCGCGCTCCAACGTTGATAGTTTCAATCACATTTCCATCTTTATAAATTTTTACATCAATGGCAGTTTCAGTAGGATTATAAAGCAAATACGTGAGTTCTCCTTTCCCGTTTTTGTAAACCGCTCCCGAAGCAATGCTGGTGTGATAACCTGCAGCAGGTGCGCCATAGGTAAGAATGGAGTTCGCCATATAATACTGCGTGGCCATATTCACATCGGTTGCCCACTCGCCACCTTTGGCGTAAAGCGAATCGGTAAATAAGGCCGCTTTTTCAGGGTCGAATGTATTCATCAAATTCAAATGATAACCTCCGAGATACGATCCCATTCCCAAAATATTTTCGAAAGGATCAGTCGTTGTTGAAGCCGGAGTTGTGCCTTGCGTGCGTTCCACAATCATAGCTTCCCAGATTGATTTCATTTTGGTTGGATTTTTTCCCAAATATGAATTGTAGAAAAAGTCGCACGGAACGCCCTGAATACCCAACACCCAGGCCGGATCGCCACTGAAATACGTTGCCCACGCCACATTATCGGTGCGCACAATTCCGGCATATTCGTGCGGATAAGTGGTAGGATAAACATCTTCGTTCATATCCATCCAGTATTCGTTGGCAGCTGTCGATTCAAGCAAATAGCCCATCGCACCGAGTTTGGTAATTTCGGGATCGTTCAGCTCAACACCCAACAGGTAAATTCCCATCCACGAGTGTGTTGCTTCAGAAGTTGATTCCTGATTATTTCCACCGCCATCGCCTGTTCCTCCGGCAAATGAATGTCCGAAATACGGATCGAACGTACGCATAAATGGCAAATAATCAGTGCCTTCAGGATAATGCTTCCAATTGCAAAATGATTTTACGATAAGCTTAATCATATCGGCATAGTCGCGTTTAAATTCCGGATCTACCATCATCAATCGGGCTGCTCCCATAGTAAAATAACCGTAATGGAAGTGCAAATCGTTGAATCCCTGCGAACCATAACCCGGAGGAAAACCGATAATAGCGCCATAATTGGGGTATTTGGCAAAATAATATTGCTTGGCGGTTGCTTCGTTCGGACTGAAAGTGAGCCAGTCCTGCATTTCGGTTTTCAGGTTATTTTTCAGAGTTACAAAGCCTGCATTGTTAGTTGCTTTAGCCATTAGCATCACATTCGATTCCTCGCCCAGGCCTTTGGCATACGTATTTCCGTTGTAACCTGCCGAAACATCAGCGCGTGCTTTTATCAGATTACTTAATCTCGTTTTTTGCGTAGCCGAAAGATTTAATGGCTCAGGCAAATACGGCGGCATGCCCGTGAATGCATAATTGATACTGAAATTAGCTCCGGCAGCCGTATGCATTTTTCCTTTTATAACCTGATAATCGGCTCCTGAAATAAAAGTAAAATCTGAACTGGTATTTCGGTAATGATGAGGCAGGAAAGCCATCAAAGTCTGTCCGCCAGTAGCAGCTGTTTCCAGATTTCTGGTGTTCAGCTTAAATGAAGTAGTGATTTTGCCCGATGCTGGTTGATAATCATATTCGTACAAAGTATTTCCGGGTTTATTGCGGGCGTAGGTGTCGTACGTTGCCAATAAATTGCGGTTTGGCAATGCCGAAACAACGAGATATTTAGCAGCTGTTGAAGGAATTTCAATCTGAAAATCCTCACCTTTTGATTTATATATTTTACTGCCTGTTGACATGTGAATTCCGTAAATGCGACCGCCAAACTCCAAAGCGCATGCTGAAATCTGTGCAGGAAAAGTCGTGATTTCGTTTCCCGAAGCATCATAGACTTTAGCGGCTGCACCGGGTTTCAAAATCGGAATCAGATTATTTAAATCGATATAGGTAAACGGCACACCATGAACCAAAGTCACATCCATGTATCGACCATTAGCATCTTCGCTGCGGAAGGTAAAACCAAGATCAGTCCAATCGTATACATTCGAACTTTTGGGTGTGAAATCGGTTGGATAACCCGTTCCGGAGTACGTGCTATTCGAGAAAATGATATCGTCGCACATAATAAAACCCCAGCCACCGGTGGAATTATCCACAATACGGATTTCGGCTGTTTGTCCCTGATAGGCCGAAACATCCCACGAACGTGCTGTTAGATTTCCACTGTTAACGCCTGCTTCCGCAAAAATGCGCACGCCGTTGATATACAAACCTACATAAGTCAAATCGACATTATTTCCACCGCCAACTTTGAGTTTGATATAATTTTTGCTGATAATAAAAGGTGTTGAAGTGAGCGAAAGCTTGGCTGCATCACCTTTGAAAGAGTTTACAAAACGTGTTCCGCCAAAGCCATTGGGCGTAGGACTTTGCGTAATATCAGTGAGCGAAACCGGACCTGCAAAAGCGGGATTTGCACCCACAGTCCAGTCTGCGGGATAAGTTGTCGATTCAAAGTCGGCAAAAATGATCGCTTCTTCGGTCACCTGAAGTTGCGAAGCACCTTTTACTTCCAGAAAAGGTGTGGTGAGCATATTTCCATTCTGAAAACCAACCGGAATCTTAATGTTGATTCCTTCGTTGTCGGCCGAAACAGCTTGCGGATACGCCCATGCATCACCTCCATATTGCGAAAATACGTAGTTTGTCCACCATTTATTGGTTGGCAATGGTCGGTTTCGCACATTGTTGTGCAGGTAAAGTGTTGACCAGTTATCGTGAAACCAGCGGTAGTTTTTAGCAAAATACCCGTCTTCGTCCCAAACAGAAGTTGGCGGATATTCGGCATAACTTCCGGCACCAAGTTGAATGGCATTTTGGGCAAAAAGCTGAGTTGTAGTTGTAATGCAAATAATAAGTAATGTGCGTATTTTCATGGTATTAGAATTTTATTTATATGAAACAATTCATGTGATTTTGTTCTGAGCTTAGTTTGTTTTTTCGGATTGATTGCATGTGATTTTTACAACATCGTAATCAATATCTTTTCCGTCATCCACGGTGAGTTTCAAATAATAATCGCCCGGTTTTAAGTTCGTGGCAGTGGTTGTAGAGGCGAAATTATTTGTGAATTGCAGCTCTGTTGGACCTGCAATTTGCTCCCATTTGTAACTGATTGCATCTTTGTCTGTGTCATAACTTCTGCTGCCGTTGAGAGTCAATGCGTTGTCAACGAGCATGTTTTCTCCGGCATTAGCCATTGGAGCATTGTTTTTGGAATTTATAAAAGTACCATTGCAATTGAAAGTGAAAAATGATGAACCATAAGGAGTTGCGCGCGTTACGCAGTTCACTTTCAAATACCTTCCTGAAAGCGAATTGTTATTTAAAACCTCGCTTCTTCCTCCTTTAAATGCGTTGTCATAGTATAATTGCTTCCAGTTTTTATTATCAGAAGAAATTTGAATATTGAATGATTTTGCGAACGCGCCTTCCCAAAGAATTTCTATAGATTGAGGCAAAACCAAATGCTGCAAATCGATTAACCACCACTCGTTTTCTTTGAAAGCTGATGCCCAGCGCGTTTTGTTATCCCCATCAACTGCCATGTCGGAACTCGTAAAGTTTGACTCAACTCCTGAGCAGCTTGTAGGTTTCATAAATGCCAAATCTGTTTTTCCGGTTGGGTTTAAAACGTCAATCGAAATTTCTTTTGAGTTTGATCCCATTTCGTTGCCAACAGTCACGCTGAAAATATAATTGCCTGGCTTGTTGAATTTTGCGATAGTCACAGCCGCAGTTGAATCTTCAATTTGTGCGACTTCTGGTCCCGAAATTTGTTTCCAGCGATAAGTTAGTTTCTCCGTTTTCAGAGGATTTCCTGATTGCGACGCATTGAATATTGTTTTGCCAAAAGGCAAATGCAGTTTTGATTCAACAGGTGCTAATTGAATGGTGGGGAATTGTTGCAAAATGTTACCATTCACTTCAACTTCGTAAATCGAAAATCCATATTTTTTGCCTTCTATAGGCGTGCGTTCTAACATACTTATTCTCACATAACGCGATTTTACAGCATTTACCGCAAAAGATTCACTTCCTCCAGTGCCATTTGTAACGCTTTTGAGCAATGTCCAGTTATTGCCATCCAGCGAACTTTCAATTTTATAGTTTTTGGCATAAGCGGCTTCCCACAAAATACTGACATTGGTTATTTCTGCAATTAATGATAGGTCAATTGTAGCCGATTCATTGTCGCTTTGTCCCGATTCCCAACGCGATGTATAGTCGCCATCAACAAGTGAAGTGCTCGGATTGGTTTCAGTATTCGAAGTGGTTTTTATGGGTTTCCTATAAGCAAGATTCGAAATTGCCGGGTCAAGTTTCGGATTGAAAATTTCAAAATCACGCTTGAAACAATTGTTTACTGATGACCATTCGTTGCCGTTTAAAGATACCGAAGCTGAAAGTTCTGTCTTTTCAATAGCTGTTGCTGTCCATTCTCCATCGGACGCAATTAACTGAACCTGACCGGGAGCAATAACGGTTGATATGTTTTGAGATGATGCAGCTTTAACTCCATTTATCTTAAAATCAATGTTGTAATTCGATGATGTTTCGGCATTTCCCTGATTTTTCACCAATGCGTAAAAGCTTACTTTTTGTCCCTTGAGCGGATAACGTGGCATGCTGTAAACCTGCGTAATTTTTAAATCAGGTTTCTGTTCGCCGGCTGATATCGTAACCGATTTTGAGAGATTTAGCTTGTCGGATGCTCCGCCCACTTTGAAAACAAATTTTCCGGTTTGTGTTTGATATTGATTTCCATTCCAATAATAAAAATCATCAGACGTCAAATCAAAGCTGACTGTTTTTGTTTCGCCGGGCGCTAATGCAATGCGCTTAAACCCGCGAAGCTGTTTGCGTGGCATCCATATTTCGGATGTTGAAGGTGAGCTGATGTAAAGTTGAGCTACTTCTTCGCCGCTTACTTTTCCGGTATTTGTTATGTTAACCTGTAAGGTAAAAGGTTGACCTGCAAAAATTGTCTTTGGTGTTTTTAATTTGCTGTAGGAAAATTTTGTATAACTTAAACCGGCTCCAAAAGCAAATTCGGGCGTAATATTTTTCTCGTCGAACCAACGATAGCCTCCATCCAGATTTTTGGTAAATTGGCTGAAAGTTTCTTCTGTCCAGTCTGGCAAATCTGAATCTTTTTTAGGCATTGTAACAGGCATTTTTCCTCCCGGATTATAATCTCCAAAAAGCACATCTGCAATGGCTGTTCCGGCTTCCTGAGCGGCATAAAAGGAGTAAATAAGTCCTTTTATGTTACCAATGCAAGCGTTCAAACTACAAACTCCACCACTCTGAATAATCACCACAATGTTGGGATTTACGGCTGCTAGTTCATTGATAAGCTGTTGCTGCTTTCCGGGCAAAGCAATAGAACCGCCTTTTCGGTCGGTGCCGGTGCTGAAACCTTCGCCTTCCAGAGTGGCATCCAGTCCTCCTGCAAAAATCACAACATCAGCTGACTTTGCCGCTTTTTTAGCCGCGTCAAAGTCTGTTGTAGATTCAGAATTCACATCGCAGCCCAAGGTGTAAGTCACATTCTTTTTTCCGATTTTTGCTTCTATTCCTTCCAGAATATTGATAGAGTAAGGCGGAAAAGTTTCGCTGCTTCCAAAGCAATTCAGGTTTTCACCCAAAGCATTTGGTCCAATAAGTGCAATTTTAATGTCTTTCTTCAACGGAAGAATATTTCCTTTTTTCCGTATTTTTTCATTTTTCAGTAATACGATTGATTTTTGCGCAGCCAAAAGATTGGTGGCATTTATTTCCGCTGTTTTAGCAAAAATTATGTCGCCCGAAGATTTTGATATGTACGGCTGGCGAATTCCGTTTATTTTAGGATTTTTCATTGGTTTAGTGGGTTTGTATATTCGGACAAAATTGAACGAAAGCCCTGTATTTATTGAAGCACAAGAAGCGGGACACGTTTCAGAATCACCGATTAGTGAAACCTTCAAAAACAATTACAAAGAAGTGTTATTAGGCGTGGGATTGTATTTAGCGGTGACGATTCCGTTTTATATTCAAACCGTTTTCATGCCCAGTTTTATGGTGA
>ERZ1034365.1226-NODE-1226-length-13389-cov-2.918495_pt1 | contig 13389 bp, 11 predicted proteins | sample MGYA00520615_ERZ1034365 | MGnify/ENA primary metagenome ERZ1034365 (study PRJEB33736, sample SAMEA104284505) | Azolla filiculoides | biome: Urban; feature: Water surface; material: Ditch water | place: Netherlands | collected 2015-10-28 | depth 0-0.1 m ... | reverse complement strand
AGCGATGTCACAAAGTATAACTTTTAGTTTGGCATCAAATTCTTCTAAGCGTTCTTTTAAGGTAGCAATACGCAATTTCTGTTGCTCAAAAGAGTATTCATCCAATGATACTTTTGCATTTACTGCACATAATTTATTGCTATAAGTTTCAATATCTTCTTCAATTTTATTTTGTTCAAATAAAATATTTTGATATTTCTCGACAAAGCAATAGGTACCTTGAAAAATATTTTTACAGAAATTAATAGGGAATACGATAGAATTCTTTTCCCAACATCAGGAAATTTAGAGCGTTGGGCCAAGCAAGGCGTTTTGTTGTTAAATGCGGGTTTAACAGTAAGAAAAGACGATGCTAACAGCCACAAACATTTGAAGTGGAATCTTTTTACGGATGCCGTGATTGATTTAATAAACGAACAATCGGAAAACGTGGTGTTTTTGTTATGGGGTAGTTTTGCTCAGAAAAAAGGAAAGCTCAATGACAGAGAAAAACATTTGGTTTTAGAAAGCGGACATCCATCACCTTTAAGTGCCAATAGAGGCATGTGGTTTGGAAACAATCATTTTAAATTGACGAATGAATATTTAAAAGTAAATGCTAAGATTGAGATAGAATGGTAAAATAATTACTTATTTAACAGCTATCATCGAAATTTCTATATTGACATTTTTAGGTAAACAAGCTACTTGAACGGTTTCTCTTGCAGGAGCAGTATCTTCACTAAAATAGCTTCCATAAACAGAATTGATTCTGGAGAAATCGTCCATATTTATAATGAAAATACTGGTTTTAATCACATTTTCAAAAGTCATACCAGCAGCAGCTAAAACAGCTTTCATGTTTTCCATTACTTGCTTGGTTTCGGTTTCAATATCGTCTAAAACCAATTCCATTGTTGCTGGATTTAAAGCAATTTGTCCAGAAGTATATAAGGTATTTTCAACCAATACAGCTTGATTATAAGGTCCAATTGGTGCTGGTGCTTTATCTGTATATATAATTTTTTTCATATTAATTAGATTATTTTTTATCTAAATACTCTGTCTGGTAATTGACGTTTTTCATATTTAATATCACTAAATATAGAGGAAGAAATACCAATAAAAAATCCCCAATATGTATTTGTTCCAAAAGGAACCCAATTGAAACTCATTCTCCAACTTTCTAAATCTCGCTCAAATCGTAATTGAGTAAATGTTACTCCTTTTTGTTTAAAATCATATCCTGACGAAAATCCTACTTTCCATCTTGGTGCTAATTCAATGTTACCAGAAGCCATTAAAGAATGCGATTGGATTTCATTTTGTCTGTTTGTGTTGTTGTATGTTACAGAATATGCAAATCGTAAATCCCATGGAATTTTGTAACTAAACCATTCTAATTTCTCTTGGCTTTTATCTTTATCTTTGTCGAATAGACTTTGTCTAGAATCACTTAAATCAACTGATTTTCCAAATAAATCATCACCCGTTCCACCATTTTGAATATTTTGTTGACTCTCTTTACTTTTAGGTCCAAAATCACTACTTGAAAAATTATAGTTTATTGTCATATTTGCACGAGGAATTCTCAATAAGCTTCCTCCATTATCGATATTCAATTTATCAATTCGTCTTCCAGAGTTATCAATAGCAAAAGCATCTAAAATTGCTGCAAAATTAAGATTCATTTTTTGTTTAAATAATTGTGTACCACCAGATAATGAAATTTCAGACCATTTTAATGAATCAGCAGCAATGTCATAACGAACTCCTAAATTTAAATTGTTTAAAAGCATTACTTTTTTAGTTTCTTCTTTAGTACTTTTATCATCTCTTACTTTTGCTTCAAAAGTATTGCTTAAAGAAAAATTCATACTATTAGAAAAATTATTTGCAGGAGCACCAAAAATACCGCCTTCAAATTTTGTATAATCGCCAAAGTTTACACCCGTTGCATCTAATGCATATTTTTCAAAATATTGATTAAAATTTGGTGTATAACCATACCCTATATTGGGACGCATTACATGTCGGATGGCTTGTATTTTTTTATCTTCACCAAAATTAAATGTACCATAAATTGTTGTTCCTATTCCGGCATTAAAATTATATGTTCTAAAACTTTCAAAACCATTGACATTAGTTGTTTCTACTTTATTTTCAAGAGAGTTATACTTTTTTCTAATAGTATTCATTACCCATGTTTCGTTATATGTTGTATTTGCGGTAACACTGAAATACTTAAAAATTTTGAAATTAGTACTTACAGGAATTGTATGTTGAAAACCTGATTTAGCATCTTTAAACATTTGAGAAGTGAAAAACAAAGAGTCATTTGTTTGAATTCTATTTTCTCCCCTTAAATTATATTGAAAATTAATATTTTTAATAATTCCTTTTTTAATTCCGTCTTTTGAAGCAAAGGGGAATACACGATCAACACTAGCTTGAAATGTGGGTAGTGTCATGTTTATCACTTCTGTATTCGTATTTTGTGAATGCGTTGCAGAAATAGACATGTTAACCTGTGGGACAGAATTAAATGTTTTTGAAAATGAAACCGATGAACTTAAATTATTATTCAACCTTGACCCAACATTATTCATGTTTACAGATTGTCTAAAATATTGACTACTTCCCAAATTTACAGAAGCAGAGAATCTTGAATTAGGAGATGCTTTTGCATCTTGTGCGTGCGACCATTGAATATTATATTGTTTTGATTTTAGATAATCTGGAAACCCTTTTTCACTAACAATATTATTTTCAAATCTAAAGTTTAATCTACCATTGAAATTATAGCGCTTTACATAATTGCTTTCTAATCTCAAACCGTAACTTCCATTAGTGTAGTAATCTCCTAAGACAGCTAAATCATAATGATCACTTAAGGCAAAATAATAACCCCCATTCTGAAGAAAATAGCCCTGTCTATTATTTTGACCTGGTGTTGGCATTATAAAACCAGATGTATTTTTTTCTGACATAGGGAAATAAGCAAAAGGAAGACCAATAGGAGTAGGAACATCCATAATAACCATATTTGTTAAACCTGCAACAACTTTTTTCTTAGGAACAAATTTAACTTTTCTAACAAGGAAGTAATATTCTGGTTCATCTATGTTTTTTGAAGTTGTCATACGTGCATTCTTCATAAAATAGACAGAATCATTTTCTTTCTTAGAAATTTCAGCTTTAATATAAAGTTCATCTTGTTTCGTTCTTGAATTCCATACCTTGGCTCTTTTAGATTTGGTATGAAATATTATAGAGTCAGGTTCAATTATGCTTTGTCCTTGTTTAAATACGGGTCTTTGATAATAATTTCCAGCGGAGTCTTTTAATCTACCTGCATAGACTAAATTTTTCTCATAATCCAAAACAATTCTACCGGCTTTCAATTCAAAATCAGTGTAGTATATTTCAGCTTCATCATGAAGTGTTACCGTTTTTTTCTTTTGATCTAGTTTTTCATATACCTTTGCTTTCATATTAACCACACCATCTAAGAAGGGCTTTTTCTTTTTTATGGTGTCGATTTTAGTTGAATCTTTAACTTTTTCAAACTCAGATTTAGTTAAAGTAACTGTATTTGTCGTAGGATTTTTTTGCGAAAAAACAAAAGTTGTTCCTAATGTTAGAAAAATTACTGAAAAAACGATATGAATTAACTTGTTGTGCAATGCTTTTAATAGTATTTTTGTAAAAATTTGGCTCACTTTTTGAAGTGTCAAACTTACATATATTTTTTTGCAAAAATAATGTTTTAATAAAATTATAACTTATAAACCTAGCAATTGTTTTATGCCATTAACAAAAAATACAAATTATTTATTTTTATTGCTCTTATTTTTAACGTTTAATACTGGATTTGCTCAAAATAGCAGTAAATTTAAAGTAGTTTTAGATGCCGGTCATGGAGGAAAAGATCCTGGAGCAGTAAAAAACGGTGTTAAAGAAAAAGATGTTGTTTTAGATGTTGTGCTAAAAATTGGTAAAATCTTAGAAAAGAATAATGAGATTGAAGTAGTATATACAAGAAAAACTGATGTTTTTGTTGAATTAAGAGAAAGAGCAAATATAGCAAATAAAGCTAAAGCTAATTTGTTCATTTCGGTTCATTGTAACTCTGTTAAATCTGGAAACCCAATTGGTGCCATGACATTGGTAATGGGGATGTCAAGAACAGGGACTAATTTAGAAATTGCAAAAACAGAAAATGCTGTAATTTTTCAAGAAACGGACTATAAAACAAAATATAAAGGGTTTGACCCCAATAATCCGGAAACGTTAATTGGTTTAAAAATAATTCAAGAAGAATCTTTATTACAAAGCATAGAATTAGCAACTTTGATTCAAAATCAATTTCGTGATGAATTAAATAGAAAGGACAAAGGTGTTCATCAACAACCTCTTTGGGTTTTGGATGCAACAGTTATGCCAGGTGTTTTGATTGAATTAGGTTTTGTTTCACATCCTGACGAAGCTAGGTATTTAGATTCAGATAAAGGAAAGGAAGAAATGTCGAAATCAATTACCAATGCAATTTTAAAATACAAAAGTAATTTTTTTAATGGTAATGATGTTATTGAACCAGAATCTATAATTTCAAATAGAACTGTAAATAATCCTAAAATTACAACTGATAAAGTTCAAGAAAACTCAAAATTAAATAAAACTTTTTATAAGGTTCAAATTTCGGCAAGTCCTAATAAAATAGATACAAAACCCTCTAATTTTAAAGGTTTGAAAGGAATAACTGTTCAAAAAGAAAGAAAAATTTACAAATATTTTTACGGTGAAGAAAATGATTACAATGCATGCAAAATGAAATTAGAAGAAGCTAAGAAAAAAGGATATGCATCTGCTTTTATTGTAACTGTAACAAATTAATAATTCATTTCATATGTTTAAAGGATTTTTTTTTACTCTTGCACTATTCAATGTTTTTACGATTTATAGTCAAAGTCAAAAATTCAAAGTAATTCTTGATGCTGGTCATGGAGGTAAAGATTATGGTGCAGTATACCATGGAAATATCGAGAAAAATATTGCTTTAAAAACAGTTTTACAAGTAGGTTCATTATTAGAAAAAGATTCTGAAATTGAAATTATTTACACTAGAAAAACGGACGTTTTTATTGAATTACAACAGCGTGCAAATATTGCAAATAAAGCGAAAGGAAATATTTTTGTTTCTATACATTGTAATGCTAATAAAAACCTTGCTGCATCTGGAAATGAAACCTTTGTTATGGGAATAACAAGAAATACCTCTAATTTAGAAGTAGCAAAAAACGAAAATGAAGTAGTTACTTTAGAAAAGGATTACAAAATTAAATATGATGGTTTTGATCCAAATTCACCAGAATCAGTAATCGGTATTTCAATTCTTCAAGAAGAACATTTAGATCAAAGCATTGAATTAGCAGGAAGGGTTCAAGAGTTCTTCATGAAAAAAACTCAAAATAAAAACAGAGGAGTTAAACAAGCTGGATTCTTAGTTTTAAGACAAATATCAATGCCAAGAGTACTAATTGAAATGGGCTTTGTATCTAATAAAGAAGAAGGAGAATTCTTGAATTCAATTGAAGGACAAGAGCAGTTGGCCGAAGCTATAGCAGGAGCCATTATGGATTATAAAAACGAATTTTTTAATCCTTCAAATAATGACAATGTAAAATCAAATATACCAGAAGATAACAAAGAAGAAATAGAAATTATCAAAAAAGAGATTCCAAAAAAAACTGTGGAAAAAATTTCAGAAAAAGGAATAATTTTTAAAATTCAAATAGCAGCTAGTGTTAATGAACTAGATACTTTTCCATCAAATTTCAAGGGTTTAACTCCAATTTCAGTAGAATCAACAGGCAGTTTATTTAAATACTTTTATGGTTCAGAAAAAAGTTATGATACTGCCAAACAGAAACTAGAAATTGCAAAACAAAAAGGTTACTCAACAGCTTTTATTGTTGCTTATAAAGATGGAATAAAAATAAGCCTTTCCGATGCAATTAAATAAAATAAAAGTTTAATTTTGTTAAAAATTATTAAGCTTTGAAACTAACAAGAGAAATCAAAACCGCCATCCTCGTTATCGTATCGATATTATTGTTTATTTGGGGATATAATTTTTTAAAAGGAAAAGACTTATTTAACAGTAGTACTAGAGTTTATGTTGTTTATGATAACGTAGCCGGTCTTGTAAATTCTGCTCCAGTCACATTAAATGGATTAGCCATAGGTAAGGTTAATTCAATTGATATTCAACCTGATGGAAAATTATTGGTAGAAATGCAAATCACTACTGATTTTCCCATATCAAAATCTAGTATTGCCGAAATCTACGATTCTGGTCTAGTAGGAGGAAGGCAAATTGCTATTAAGCCCAATTTCCAAGATAAAAATTACATCAAATCTGGTGACTATTTAAAAGCTAGTAGTAAACTAGGTATTACTGATGCCTTGGCACAACAATTAGAACCACTTCAATACAAAGTGCAAAAACTTTTGGATAACGCGGATGCCATGATATCTAATATTAATGACGTTTTGGATGCTAGTACAAAGAAAAATATTAAGAACAGTATAGCTGAATTGAATAAAACACTTTCTGAATTCAGTGTAGTATCTAAAAATGTAAATGAAATGCTTGCTGAGAACAAATTGAAAATCAATTCAGCAATGACTAATTTAGATAAAACGTCTGCTAATTTTTCTAAAATGTCTGATTCACTTGCAAAAGCTAACTTAGGTCAAACAGTTAAAAATTTAGAAAAAACATTAGCAAGTGTAGACAAAATTATGTCTGAAATAGAAAAAGGTAACGGAACCGTTGGTAAATTAGTGAAAGACGATGCTATGTACAATAATTTTACTAAGACTTCGAAAGAATTAGAGTTATTGCTTCAAGATCTTCGCTTAAATCCAACACGTTACGTTAATGTTTCTCTTTTTGGTAAGAAAAATAAACCTTATGTAGCGCCAGTTAATGACACAATTAAAAAATAAATTATAAACAATGGGTTTTCTAGATAATATTTTATTCGCATTGCTTTTAGGAGCGGGTATTGGTTATTTTGCAATTAATGTAAAAAAACTAATTCGTAATATCAAATTAGGTCAAGATGTAAATCGAAGTGATAATGCTTCTGAACGTTGGAAGAATATGACTATGGTTGCTTTAGGTCAATCTAAAATGGTAAAGCGTCCAATTGCAGGATTTTTACATATTGTGGTTTATGTAGGTTTCGTAATTATTAATATCGAAGTTATCGAAATTATTATCGACGGACTTTTTGGAACACACCGTGTTTTATCGTTCATGGGCGGATTTTATGATGTATTAATTGGCTCATTTGAAATTTTAGCATTTTTAGTTTTAGTTGCAGTAATCATATTTTGGATTAGAAGAAACGTAACCAAATTAGGTCGTTTTGAAAGTTCAGATTTAGATGGTAAACCAAGAAACGATGCCAATTACATTTTGTATTTTGAAGTTGTTTTAATGACATTATTCTTAGTAATGAATGCAGCTGATTTCCATTTGCAAAATTTAGGAATAGGTCATTATAATCAAGCAGGAAGTTTTCCAATTTCTCAATTCATTGCACCAATGTTCAACGGAATGAGTGAAGGATTAGTAGTAGTTATTGAAAGAGCCGCTTGGTGGTTACACATTGCTGGAATATTAGTTTTCTTGAACTATTTATATTTCTCAAAACACTTACATATTTTACTAGCGTTTCCAAATACTTTTTTTGCAGATTTAAATGCGAAAGGGAAATTAAATAATTTAGAAAGCGTTACAAACGAAGTAAAATTAATGATGGATCCAAATGCAGATCCGTTTGCAGCGCCAGCAAATCCTGATGCTGTGCCAGCTAATTTTGGCGCTTCAGATGTTCAAGATTTAAATTGGGTGCAGTTATTAAACGCTTACAGTTGTACCGAGTGTGGCCGTTGTACTTCATCTTGTCCAGCGAACCAAACAGGTAAAAAATTATCGCCGCGTAAGATTATGATGGATACTCGTGATCGTCTAGAGGAAGTTGGAAGAAATATTGATTTGAATAAAGGAGTTTTTGTGGATTATGGAAAATCATTATTAAACGATTACATTACTACAGAAGAATTATGGGCTTGTACAACTTGTAATGCTTGTGTGGAAGAATGTCCAATTAATATTAGTCCGTTATCAATTATTATCGATATGCGTCGTTATTTGGTAATGGAACAAAGTGCTGCTCCAATGGAATTAAACAATATGATGAGTAATATTGAAAACAATGGTGCGCCTTGGCCTTATAATCAAATGGATAGATTAAATTGGGTTAACGAATAATTTTACATTAACTATCTTAAATAGTATATAATATGTCAGAAAATTTAATTGTACCAACAATGGCCCAAATGATGGCCGAAGGAAAACAACCTGAAATTTTATTTTGGGTAGGTTCTGCTGGTAGTTTCGATGACAGAGCAAAAAAAATATCTAGAGCTTTCGTTAAAATATTAAATAAAGCAAATGTTAACTTTGCTGTTTTAGGAAGTGAAGAAAGTTGTACAGGTGATGTCGCAAAAAGAGCTGGAAATGAGTTTTTATTTCAAATGCAAGCTTTAATGAATATTGAATTGCTTAATGCATATGAAGTTAAAAAAATCGTAACCTGCGATCCGCATTCATTTAATTGTTTAAAAAATGAATATCCAAGTTTGGGGGGGAATTATGAAGTTGTTCACCATACTCAGTTTATTCAGCAACTTTTAAAAGAAGGTCGCATAAGCTTCAATAAAGACACATATAAAGGAAGCCGTATTACATTTCATGACCCCTGTTATTTAGGCAGAGCTAATAATGAATATCAAGCTCCTAGAGAGATATTATCACAAACCAATGCTCAAATTGTTGAGATGAAACGAAGTAAAAATAATGCTTTGTGTTGTGGAGCTGGTGGTGCCCAAATGTTTAAAGAACCTGAAAAAGGAAATATGGAAATTAATGTTTTAAGAACACAAGATGCTCTTGAGACTACTCCAAATATTATAGCTACGGGTTGTCCGTATTGTAACACAATGATGACTGATGGTGTAAAATTTGCACACAAAGAAATTTAATAAATCAAAACAATTAGACACTAACCTAAAAAAAGGTTTTTAACGGAATGAATTTTGTAGCATAAAAAACATAATTTTAAAACTCAAGTATCATGAAGAAAACATTACTTTTCAGCTTCGGTTTGTGTTTTTTATGCACAAATCTTTCCTTTCATCTTTTGGCCCAGGAATACAAAAGCTTTGATTTAAACAAGTATTACACGCCGGACATCGTGCGAAATGGCTTAGGGCTAACTTTCTCAACAAGCGATAATATTTACAACACAAAATCGTCACAGGATTCAACGATTGTCAATAGTTTTTACTGGAACTTTTCACCCAACTTCAGTTCATATAAAAATACACGTAAAAGTACATCTATTATTTCCATAGGTGGGCTCAGCAATGGCAATATTGAAAAAAACAAGCAAGCTGATAACTCTGATTATCGAAACCATTCCAACTCCGACAATTCTTTTTTTGCTAATTATGATTCATACTTTTACTCAAAAAAACAAAATTTTCTAACGCTAAAAGTAGGCTGTAACTACAATGGAACATACGAAGATGATGAATATTTAACAAACAACGCCGCAACTAAGAGTTTCTTCAACTCTAGTTCTTATGGCATACGACCTTCAATTGGAATTGGCAGAGGTCGTATTGAGTTAATAACTGATGCTAGACAAGCTATTTATATCTTAGAAGAACTATCAAATAAAAACAAATTAACAAGGAAATTGTCTAATGACGAAATTTTTAATTTTGCTCAAACTATTTCAAAAGTAAAAAACAAGAGATTCCTGGACGCTCGTTTACGAAAAATTGAAGAAATCACAACAGTGGACTCCTTTCTGGTAAAAAACGATTACATAACCAGTCAGGATGCTATATATTTCACTACGCTCAACGACTATTGGGAATACGGAGCTCTATTTGACAGATATTCAGGACAAAGTATAGAATTGAACATATCTCCAAACATTAGTTTTGGAAACAGTCTACAACAATATCTGACATCGGATACAGAAAATTCAGCATCAAACATGGCATTCAACAAAGAGATTAATCTTATATATCGATTTGAAAAATCAGCTGGACTCAATTGGCAACATTCATTTAGCACAAACATTGGTTTAAATTTATCTGACTACACAAATGAAAGCAGTAATTATTCGGGCAATTCAAATAAAACGGAAGAAGATATAACAAACGGTACACTTGCTATCAGATATTCTTTAAATTATTTTCCAAGCACAAGAAGCAGGATTTCTGCCTATGCAAATCATTACAGCAGTATAACATCATATGATAATATAAAAACCAACAACATAGCTCAGACATCATTATATTTGACTAACTTAAATTTAGTGTCTGGAATTATGGCAGACTATTATTTCTCACAAAAACTTCGATTATCCGGCTCTATAGGAGCCAGTTATAATTCTAATTATAACAGTTCGAATGACTGGTTTTATAATTCGTTACGTTTCGGCATTGGAGCATCAGTAGCATATTCATTCTTTTAAAAGATTTTTTCATAATAAATGACCAATCTCAACACACAAATAAAATCCCTATTTCACGAGCAAGTTTCCAACTGGGAGCTTGCCCGTGCTAATTTTGAAGGACTGAAAACCGTACAAACCAAATCATTTTCGTTTGGCGATTTTGAGGTAAAAGTACAGTTCAATCCTGCCCGTATTGTTTCTTCAGGAGCAAAAGTAGATGCAAAAACCATTGCCGAGCGCAAATGTTTTCTTTGCGCTGAAAACCGTCCTGCTGAGCAAAAAGGCGTTGATGCGGGTGAATATATCGTTTTGGTAAACCCCTTCCCTATTTTTCCTGAACATTTTACCATTCCGCATAAAGAGCATGTCGATCAACAAATTCTGCCTTATTTTTCGGAGATGTTGGAGCTGGCTAAAGCGTTGGATGATTATCTGATTTTTTATAACGGTCCAAAATGCGGCGCTTCGGCACCCGATCACATGCATTTTCAGGCTGGCACAAAAGATTTTTTACCACTGGCAAATGATTACAAACGACTGAAAGAAACGCATGCAAGTTTGTTGGTTACTACCGAAACAATGCAGCTTTACCAATTCAACAATTACCTGAGAACGGTTTACTGCATAGAATCAAATGATTTAGAATCGGCTAAAGCTGCTTTTGAAAAACTTTATGCCCATTATTCCGAAGATGAAAACACAGAGCCAATGATGAACATCGTTTGCCTGTTTGAAAACAATAAATGGAATATCTTTATACTTCCACGCAAAGCATTTCGCCCGTGGCAATACACTGCCGAAGCCGACAAACAACTACTTGTCAGCCCCGCGACAGTAGAAATGAGTGGGATATTTATTACTCCAATTGAGGCACATTTTGAACGAATTACAAAAAAAGATATTGAAAGTATTTTTGAACAAGTATCATTCTAAAATAAAATGAATCAAACAGAGCCAGTCATACATGTCGGCATCATGTCCGCACAAAAAATTGAGTTTGTACTCAATGGGACATTTACCGACAAAAACGGAAATATATTTTCGGGAAAACACGTCGCTAATTATGAAGACGGGAAAGTGCTTTTTGAAAATAAAAGTTTCGACGAATTAATTCTTGAACCTATTTCTGAAGATAATTCTTTTGATTTAATTGATGTAGTTATAGGCATCAACTTTCATTGGGAGCGCAAAGAAAATCAGCGTTTTAAAGGCGCAATCAAATTGATTGTGGAAGATCAACAGTTGACAGCCATCAATCGTATCAATCTAGAAGATTACTTGCGCAGTGTAATTTCGAGCGAAATGAGCGCCACAGCTTCCGACGAATTATTGAAAGCACATGCAGTGATTTCGAGAAGTTGGTTGCTTTGTCCGCTACAAGAATCAAGAGCGCAAACTCCCAATCACCCAACCGAAGAAGGCACAAAAGGTTCCGAACGATTTATAAAATGGTACGAACGCGACGCGCACACTCATTTTGACGTCTGTGCCGACGATCATTGCCAACGTTATCAGGGCATTACACGTGCTACAACCGAAGCTGTCGAAAAAGTAATTGATGCTACACGTGGCGAAGTATTGATGTATGAAAACGAAATTTGCGATGCACGTTTCAGCAAATCATGCGGAGGCGTGTCCGAAACCTTCGAAAATTGCTGGGCTCCTGAGCATTATCCTTACCTTACAAAAGTGGTTGATAATCCTAAATTCCCCGAAGGTTTTCAGTTGGATTTAACCATTGAAGAAAATGCTGATTTCTGGATTCGTAAATCACCGAAAGCATTTTGCAACACGACGGATAAAAAGGTGTTGTCGCAAGTACTAAACAACTACGATCAGGAGACCACTGATTTTTATCGTTGGAAAGTAGAATATACACAAGCTGAAGTGGCTGGCTTAATTTTACGCCGTTCAGGGCTCGACTATGGGGCAATTATTGACCTGATTCCCATAAAACGTGGTGAATCAGGACGATTGATAGAATTGAAAATTGTAGGCACAAATAAAACTTCGATTATTGGCAAAGAACTGGAAATCAGGAAATGGTTATCGAGCACACACTTATACAGTTCGGCATTTGTGGTTGACAAAGAGGATTATATCGACGGAATTCCACAGAAATTCATCTTTACCGGAGCCGGCTGGGGTCATGGAGTGGGACTTTGTCAGATTGGAGCAGCCTTAATGGGCGAAACAGGTTATAAATACGATGAAATTTTGATGCATTATTTTAGAAATGCGGAATTGAAAAAAATATATTGATATTACCGAAAAAATCAACAAACGATGAATAACAAACAAAAATCACCCTGGGCATGGATACCAACCTTGTATTTTGCAGAAGGTCTTCCTTATGTTGTAGCAATGACAGTAGCAGTTATTATGTATAAACGCCTGAACATATCTAACACTGACATTGCACTTTATACAAGTTGGCTCTACTTACCATGGGTAATAAAACCTTTCTGGAGTCCCTTTGTAGACATCATTAAGACTAAACGTTGGTGGATAACAGCCATGCAATTATTGATTGGTGGAGGATTGGCAGGTGTGGCATTCATCATTCCTATGCCATTTTTCTTTCAGGGAACATTAGCAATATTCTGGCTTATAGCCTTTAGTTCTGCAACACACGATATTGCAGCAGATGGCTTTTATATGCTGGCACTTGATAGTTCTCAACAATCATTTTTTGTAGGAATAAGAAGTACTTTTTACAGATTGGCAATGATTACCGGGCAAGGTCTTCTTATCATTTTAGCTGGAGCGTTAGAGCACTATACAGGAAAAATAAAACTTG
>ERZ1034365.1225-NODE-1225-length-13389-cov-3.586764_pt1 | contig 13389 bp, 13 predicted proteins | sample MGYA00520615_ERZ1034365 | MGnify/ENA primary metagenome ERZ1034365 (study PRJEB33736, sample SAMEA104284505) | Azolla filiculoides | biome: Urban; feature: Water surface; material: Ditch water | place: Netherlands | collected 2015-10-28 | depth 0-0.1 m ... | reverse complement strand
CGCCGCACGGCGTCTCGCGCCGCGTGGCCTGGGCCTGGAGGCGTTGAATGATCGTGCGCATCTCAGGCCTCCATCGCTGCCAGGCCGGCAATCGCCAGCGGATACCCCTGCACGCCGAAGCCGCACATCACGGCCTTGGCCACCGGCGAGAGGTAGCTGTGGTGGCGGAACGCCTCGCGCGCATGCACATTGCTGATGTGCAGTTCTATCAACGTCACTCCCGTGCCCTTGACTGCGTCCAGCAGCGCCACCGACGTGTGCGTGTAGGCGCCCGCGTTGAAGATCACCCCGGCCAGGGTGCCCGCTGCCTGCGCCCGGCCGGCTTCGTGAATCCAGTCCACCAGCACGCCTTCGTGGTTGCTCTGGCGGAAATCGAGCTGCAAGCCATGCGCGGTGCAGGCCTGCTGGCAAAGTTGTTCGACATCGGCCAGCGTGGCCGAGCCGTAAACGCCGGGCTCGCGGGTGCCGAGCAGGTTGAGGTTGGGGCCGTTCAGGATGAACACGGTTTTCATCGGGGTCCTTCGAATCAGGTCAGAAAGGCACCGATGGTAGGCGATCAATCCGCCCGTTGCGCGGCGTCCACCGCGCGCGCCGCCACCGACCCACGCCCGGTGGCGCAGGGGCGCTCAGGCGGCCGCGCGGGTGCGCAGGCGCATCTGGTTGGGCAACGGCACCGAGCGGCGCAAGACGTCCTCACCGAGCCACAGGGCCGAACGGCGCGCGCGCTGCGCCACCACCGGCAAGGGGATCTGCTGGTAGTCGTCGTTGAAGACCTCGAAGCTGTAGTCGCCGCGGTACCCAAGCGCATGCAGGCGACGCACCAGATCGGCCAGCGCGTCGCTGTGCACGCCCTCGCCGGGAAACACGCGAAAGTGCCGGGCCGTCGTGATGCGCTCCTCCACCGAGCGGATTTCCTGCCACATGAAGTCGGCCAGCTGCACCAGGAAAATTTTCTCCGGGTCGAGCAGTTCCAGATCGTCCAGCGGGGTCTGCGTGGCGAACATGTGGAAGGAATCCAGCCCGATGCCCAGATTGGGCACGTCGGCGCGGCTGACCACCTCCCAGGCGGTGGTGAACTCGTTGATGGTGCGCCCCCAGGACAGCCCTTCATAGGCCACCTTGATACCCAGCGGAATCGCCAGCATCGCCAGCTTGCGCAGGTCGCGGGCGATGGCGTCCAGGTCCTGCGAGGCGTGGACCGAGGTGGACGAGCAGACCAGCAGGATCTTCGAGCCCAGCGCGGCGCACATCTCCAGCATCGACTTGGCGATATCGACCTTGTAGTCGTGCAGGTGGCCGCTCAGTCCCTCGAAGTCGCGCAGCACCTGGAAGCCGGTCACGCGCAGGCCGCTGGCGCGCACGGCCTGCACCGCCGCATCCAGCCCGTCCGGGTGGCCGACGATGTCGCGCGCCGACAGCATGATCTGGCTGAAGCCGGCCGCCCGGATGGCCTTGAGCTTGGCCTCCAGTGGCCCGGCCAGCGAGATGGTGTCCATCCCGAAATCATCCACATTGCCTTGCAGGGGGTTCATCGTGTGCATCCCCGCGTGTGATGGACCAGCTCGAAAGAGACCCCGCCGAGGCGGGTTTGCGTCAGCGCCCCCTTGTCGTCGGACTGGATGCGGCCGGATTCGACAAAACTCACGCCGCGGGTGCGCAGTTCAGCCACGGTGGCCAGCACATCCGCCGTGCCAAAGGCCACACGCTGGAAGCATTCCGTGTCCTCCATCTCCAGGATGCCGGGCTCGGGCTCAATCAACTGCAGGTAGAACGCCGCCGCCTCCGGGCAGGGGCTGCGCAGGATACGCCCCTTGGGCAGGATGCCGAACGCGGCATCAGCGGGCAGCGGACCGAAGCCAAACAGTTCGCCATAAAAGTCGGTCCAGTCCTCGGTGCGGCCATTGCCGATGTACTGCACGATGCCGAAGAAATGCAGGCCCGCCAGTGCGGGCGGGTGCGGGTCCACCCCGGGAATTGGCACGAAATCCACGTCGTAGATCGAAAACTCGCGGTGCCGGTCCACAAAGTAGATGCGGCTGCCGCCTGGCCCGTGCACGGCCGGAATGTTCAGCTCCATCACCTCGACCCGGATCGGCACCGCCCAGGCGCCACGCTCCAGCGCGCGGCCATAAGCCGCGGCCGCATCACGCACACGCAGCGCGACCGCCGCAATGACCGGATTGCCTTGGGCCGCCTCCCCCTGCCCCTGCCCCGGCCCGACGGCATGGGCATTGACGATGACGTTGATGCCGCCCTGGCGGTACAGCAGCACTTCGCGCGAACGGTGCCGCGCGATCGGGCGGAACCCCAGGGTCTCCAGCAGTTGCCCCAGCGCCTGCGGGCGGGCGGTGGCGTACTCGATGAACTCAATCCCCTCCATGCCCAGCGGGTTGGCCATGTCGGCGATCGCTTCGCGGTTGCTTGCATCTGTCACGGTGTCTTCCTCTTGAGCCCGCACGGACGCCGGCAGGGCACGGCGGACACCTCCGGGGCTGACGGACATGCCGGGTGCACTGTAGGCTGAGCCCCAAATAAAACGAACCAGTTATTTACTTTGTGTTCGATAATCGTACGTTTTCAGGGTTTTCCAGTCATCTGTCCCACTCTGCCGCCCTGCCCCACCATGACCACCCACCTGGAATTTCACCTGCCAGAAGCGCCCCCGCTCCAGCGCCGGGACTGGATTGCCGGACTGGAAAAAGGGCTGATCCTCCTGCAAGCGTTCGATGAAGCCTGGCCCCGGATGACCGCCAGCCAGGCCGGACAGCGCTGCGGCATGCCCCGCACGGTGGCCCGCCGGCTCCTGCTCACCCTGGTGCACCTGGGCTTCGTGGTGACCGACGGCAAGCTGTACTGGCTGACACCGCGCGTGCTGCGTCTCGGCCAGAGCTACCTGCAGTCAGCCCGCCTGCCACGGGCCATCCAGCCCTTCCTGCAGCGCGTGACCGCCGCCACGCACGAGACCGCGACGCTGTCGGTGCTCGACGGCGATGTGGTGGCCACCGTGGCGCGCAACGGCCCGCCGGGCATGAGCACCGGCTACATGCTGGGCACGCGCGTGCCGGCGCAATCGACGGCGGCCGGTCAGGTGCTGCTTGCGCATTGCGACGACGCGGCAATCGATCACTGGCTGGCAGGGGCCGAACGGCCCGAGCGCACGCCGTTCACCGTGACCAGCAAGCCGCGCCTGCGCCAGCACCTGGCCCTGATTCGCGCGCAAGGCTGGGCGGTGACGGAACAGCAGCTGGCGGCAGGCTGGCGGGACCTGGCGGTGCCGCTGCGCGACCTGCGGGGCCAGGTGGTGGGCAGCCTGGGCGTGACGCTGCCCATGCACGGCGAAAGCGTCACCGAGGCCACGACCCGCGTCCTGCCTGCACTGCAGGCTGCGGCACGGGCGGCGCGGCAGATGCTGTGAGCGGACTGAATATTCACTTATTCATAGCAAGAAATGACCATTTCATGCTGGGATAATCCCAAAAAATCTTGAAAACCCGTAGCCACCGGCTTGTCCCGCACTTGTCCGGCAGTTCGCCGACACTGCCGCACAATCAACCCGGTGAAAACCCGTCATTTCGCGCAACTCATTGCGCTGTCCGCCCTGTGGGGCGCCTCCTTCCTGTTCCTGCGCATCGCCAGCCCGGTGTTTGGGCCCAATGTGCTGGCCGCCGGCCGCATCGGCCTGGCCACGCTGACGCTGGCGATCCTCATGGCGGCCATGCGGCAGCGCTGGCCCTGGCGCCACTGGCGTGAGCTGACCCTGCTGGGCGTGCTGGCCGTGGCATTGCCCTTTTTGCTGTTTGCCTGGGCCGCCCTGCGCCTGCCGGCCGGCTACAGCGCCCTGCTCAACAGCACGGCCGTGGTGTTTGGCACGCTGGCTGCGGCCTGGCTGAAAGAGGACACGCTCACGGCCCGCAAGCTGGCCGGCTGCGTGCTGGGCTTTGCCGGCGTGGCGCTGATCGTGCAACTCGGCCCGGTCACGCCCACGCCCGAGGTGCTGCTGGCCGCGCTGGCCTGCGTGGGCGCGGCAGGCTGCTACGGCGTGGCCACGCCGCTGATGAAGCGCGCCACCACCCGGATGGAACCGCTGGCCATTGCCGCAGGCATCCACCTGACCTCCCTGCTCCTGCTACTTCCTGGCGCGGCCTGGAGCTGGCCGCAGACGCGGTATTCCGACGCTGCGCTGGCGTCCCTGCTGGTGCTGGGCGTGATCACCTCGGGGCTGGCGTACTGGATGCACCTGCGGCTGATCCGCCATGTCTCGGCCGTGGCGGCCATCAGCCCGGCCTTCCTGATTCCGGTGTTTGGCGTGACCTGGGGCAAGCTGTTCATGGACGAGCCGCTGAGTTCGGGCATCTGGGCCGGCGGCGCGCTGATTTTGCTGGCCACCGCGCTGGTGACCGGCTTCAACCCGCTGCAGAAACTCCGGGATGCTGCAACCGCCAGACCTTGAGGGCGCAGCCAGTCGCTATCAAACTGGTAGCTATTGAAGTCCAGAAGACGCTGGGAAGGCCATATTTTGAGCTTAAAACACCGCCCGCCAGCCCCCCCAGCACACCGGGAAAGCCGTAGGCGATGACGGTGTAGAGCGCCTGCCCGCGCCCGCGCAGCCGTCCGGGGAAATGGTGCGACAGCAGCGCGATGCACGCGGTGTGGTGCGTGGCAAAGGTGAAGGCGTGCAGCGCCTGCGCCAGCAGCAGCGCGACCAGCACATGCGCCCAGGAAGCCGTCACCGTCATGCGCAGCACCATGGCCGCCGAGCACAGCACCAGCCAGCCCGTCAGGCTGAGCAGCGGCAGCCAGCGCGACTGGGTGAAGAACCAGCCAATTTCCACGATCACCGATACGGCCCACAGCACGCCGATCATGGTCTTGCTGTAGCCGAGTGCGTCCAGGTACAGCGAGAAAAACACGTAGATGCCGATGTGCGAGAGCACATGGAAAAACGCCGCCGCGAAAAACCACTGCACGGCACGCTGGCGCAGCACGGGCATGACGGACACCTTGGCGTCGTGCGCGGGAATCGCCTCTTTCAGGTCGGGCAGGCACCACACGCTGAGCGTGACGGCCGCCAGCGTCAGCGTCGTCCAGGCCGGGAAATGCGCCATGCCGAACTGCTGGAACCAAGCGCCAGCCAGGAACACCGTCACCAGAAACCCGAGCGAGCCCCACAGCCGCACGCGGCCGTAGCGTTTGGCGTCAAAGGCGCCGCCCTGGCTGACCAGGTGCGCCATGGCGGCCTCGCTCATGGGCATCATGGAACTGGTGTGGGTGAACATCACCAGCAGCACGATGCCCAGCCACAGCGGACTCAAGTCGAACCACAGGCCGCACGACACCAGCAGCGCGACGGTCGCGCCATAGCGCAGCAGCTTGACGCGCTCGCCCGTGTGGTCGCTGAGCCAGCCCCAGCCGTAGGGCGCAAACAGCCGCGTGGCCGCCTGCACCGAGGTCAGCACGCTGATGGCGAACAGGCCGAAGCCCAGCTCCTTGAGCCACAGCGGCAGGTAGGGGTTGAAGAAACCGATGTGCGCGAAATAACTCGCCGACAGCGCCGCGAACGGCACCAGCTGGCGGCGGCGGGTCGCCGCTGCAGCCGGATCGTTCAAGGTGCGGCGGCCGGAATTGGCGCCACCGGCACCTGCACGTCACCGCACTGGGCGCGCTGGCGCAGCGCGTGCTCCATGACGACCAGTGCCAGCAGGGCTTCCATGATGGGCGCAGCGCGAATACCGACGCAGGGGTCGTGGCGCCCCTTGGTGATGACCTCGGTCGGCGCGCCCGCCGTGTCGATGGAGTCGCGCGGCACCAGGATGGAGCTGGTGGGCTTGATCGCAATCGACACGTCCAGGTCCTGCCCGGTGCTGATGCCGCCCAGCACGCCGCCGGACTTGTTGCCGACAAAGCCGTCGGGCGTCAGCGCGTCGCCATGGGTGGAACCAAAGTCCGCCACGCTGGCAAAGCCGGCGCCGATTTCCACGCCCTTGACGGCGTTCAGGCCCATCATCGCGTAGGCGATGTCGGCGTCGAGCTTGTCGTACAGGGGCTGGCCCAGACCGACGGGCATGTTTTTCGCCACCACACGCAGGCGCGCGCCGCAGGAGTCACCGCGCTTGCGCAGCGCGTGCATGTAGGCCTCCAGCGCCGACACATCGGCCACCGGGGCGAAGAACGGGTTGTGGGGCACGTGGTCCCAGCTCTCAAACCCGATGGGCAGCTCGCCGATCTGCGTCATGCAGGCATGGAAGGTGGTGCTGAACTTTTCCTTCAGCCATTTCTTCGCCACGGCACCCGCCGCCACGGTGGGGGCCGTCAGTCGTGCCGAGCTGCGCCCGCCGCCGCGCGGGTCGCGCAGGCCGTATTTGTGAAAGTAGGTGTAGTCGGCGTGGCCGGGGCGGAAGGTCTGCAGGATGTTGCCGTAGTCCTTGCTGCGCTGGTCGGTGTTGCGGATCAGCAGGGCAATCGGCGTGCCGGTGGTGCGGCCCTCGTACACGCCGGAGAGGATTTCCACGGCATCGGGCTCGTTGCGCTGGGTGACGAACTTGCTGGTGCCGGGGCGGCGGCGGTCCAGGTCGGCCTGGATATCGGCCTCGCTCAAGGCCATGCCGGGAGGGCAGCCGTCAATCACGCAGCCAATGGCCGGGCCGTGGGATTCACCGAAGTTGGTGACTGCGAAAAGGGTGCCGAAGGTGTTGCCGCTCATGGGGAGGGATTATCCCAGAGCGAACCGGGGACGCCGGACCTCCACGAATACAAACTAAATCATCAAATTTGCCAAAAAATACACCCGTGAGTAAAATCTGCAGCCAGCGATTTCCCCGCCCCCATTCCGGATCCAATCATGAAAATCTCCTCCATTTCCCGCCTGCTGGCGCTCAGTGCGTATGCGGCCATGGCCGTGTCTGCTCCGGTGGTGTTGGCCCAACCGGCGGCGCCCGCAGCGGCAACCTACCCCTTCGCTGCGGCCAAGTCCATCCCCGGACGCTACATCGTGGTGTTCAAGGACAGCGTGACCAACCCCGCTGCGGAAGCAGCCAATGCCATGCGTGGACTGGGTGGCCAACTGCACCACACCTATTCCCGCGCGCTCAAGGGCTTTTCGGCCAGCTTGCCCGAAGCCGCCTTGCAGGCCCTGCGCAACAACCCCAACGTGGACTACATCGAGCAGGACCAGTCGGTTGCACTCAAGGAAGTCGCCGCACCCCGGACGCAGAACAATGCCACCTGGGGTCTGGACCGGATTGACCAGGCCAGCCGTCCGCTGGACCTGCTGTACCACGCCAACTACACCGGCGTGGGTGTGAACGCCTTCATCGTGGATACCGGCATTCGTGCCGACCATGTGGAATTCACAGGCCGCCTGCTGGCGGGCTACAACGTGATCGCCGACACCAACGGCACCAACGACTGCAATGGCCACGGCACACACGTTGCCGGCACGGTCGGCGGCACCACCTGGGGTGTGGCCAAAGGCGCCTCCCTGATCCCGGTACGGGTGCTCGACTGCACAGGCTCCGGTTCATGGAGCGGCGTCATTGCAGGCATCGACTGGGTGGCCAGCAGCCCCCTGCGTCCCGCTGTGGCCAACCTGTCGATCGGCGGCGGCGCCTCCACCGCCGTCGATGCGGCCGTGGAAGGCGCCGTAAGCAAGGGCGTGACCATGGTCGTGGCGGCAGGCAACGACAACGCCAACGCCTGCAACTACTCGCCAGCCCGAGCGACCAGTGCCATCACGGTGGGCGCCACGACCAGCGCCGATGCCCGTGCCAGCTACTCCAATTACGGTGCGTGCCTGGATGTCTTCGGACCAGGCAGCAGCATCACCTCAGCCTGGAACACAGGTGCCGCAGCCACCAACGTCATCAGCGGCACGTCCATGGCCACCCCCCATGTCACGGGCGTGGCCGCACTGGCACTGGCCGCCAATCCGGCAGCGTCCCCCACGGCGGTGACCAATTTCCTGATCAACAACGCCACGGTCAACCTGGTCACCTCTGCCGGTACCGGTTCACCGAACCGCCTGATTTATTCGCTTGCCACGGGAGCACCGCAGGAACCGGCACGGCAATCGGTTTCGGTGGCGGCCATCGTGGGCAGTGCGGCCAAGTCCGGCAGCAACTGGCGCGCCTCTGCCGTGGTCACGGTTCGCGATACCCAGAGCAACGCGGTCGTCAAAAACGCCACCGTGGCCGGCAGCTTCTCGCCGGGTGGGTCGGCCAGTTGCGTGACGGGCACCACGGGCAGTTGCACCTTGAACAGTGCATCGATCAACCGCACCACCAGCCTGACCAAGTTCACGGTCAATGGCGTGTCTGGACCGTTGATGGACTACGCCCCCAACTACTACGGGCTGACGTCCATCACCATCACCAGACCCTGAACGCCGGGTTTGCAGGCCGCCAGGTGCGCGGCCAGCCGCAGTGCCCCCTGGCCGCTGGATGCGGTCTGCTGGTAGGAACATTTCCTGCTTGATGCTGCACCGCAGCAACTTTTCATGCTGCGTTAACAGGAGAGCCCCATGCTGGACCGCACTACCACCCAGTTCTCGCACGTCAAAGCTGGCGATACCCCCTACGCCCAGGGCGGTTTGCGTGATTTTTTCCTCTACCGCGATCTCGGCGTGGCCGAGGCGACGCACGGCAAGGTCATCGCCCACCTCGTCAAAGCCAACATGGCACCTGAAAAGGGCACCGGCTGGCACCGCCATGAGGCGGATTTCCAGATCGTGATCATGGTCAAGGGCTGGGCCAGGTTCATGTACGAAGACCAGGTCACGCTGGTGCAGGCCGGCGACTGCGTGCACCAGCGCCCCGGCATCCGCCACTACCTGTTTGACTACTCGCCTGACATGGAGTACCTGGAGATCGTCTCTCCCGCCGACTTCAAGACGGTGGACGTGGAGCCGGTCTGCGCCATCCCCGATCCAACGCCCTGGAACTGAGGGTCGGCCCGGCCCGGGCGCAAACCCTGAAATCCGGCCTGGCGCCGGGTTTCAACCCGGACACCGCTGAAATCCTCCCTGCGCCCGGGCGGCATTCAGACCGCTCAGAACTCGGCTTCCAGCTCCTCGATTTCATCGGGCTCCAGGCGGGCTGCCGCCACCCACTCCTGCATCGCAGGCAGGGCCATGATCTTCTGGCAATAGGCCGTGCAAACCGGGTCGAGCGCCACGTCATAGGTTCCAAAGCGCGTCACCACCGGTGCAAACATCGCATCCGCCATGCAGGGCTGGGCACCAAACAGGTACGGCCCGCCGTAGGTGGCCAGGCATTCGTTCCAGATAGCGACGATGCGGTCGATGTCGCCCTGGGCGCGGGACCAGACCTTGTAGTTCGGGAAATGGGCCTTGATGTCCATGGGCAGGGCCGAACGCAGCGAACTGAAGCCCGAATGCATCTCGCCGCAGATCGCGCGGCAGTGTGAGCGCGCCGCCAGATCGGCGGGCAGCAGGCCGGCCTTGGGTTTGATCTCGTGCAGATACTCGCCAATGGCCAGCGTGTCCCAGACCTTGAGCCCCTGGTGCTCCAGAGAAGGCACCAGCATGGACGACGACAGCAGCAGGATCTCGGCCTTCATCGCGGGATCGTCGGGCGGAATCACGTGCTCGGTGAAGTCGAGCCGGGCGAGTTTGGCCATCAGCCAGCCCCGCAGGGCCCAGGCGCCGTAGTTGCGGCTGCTGATGGTGAGTACGGCTTTGGGCATCGGGTTCTCCTCGGGTTGTACGGCCAGTGCTGCAAAGGCTGTGCCAAGCCGCCATGCACCGGCGAAGTGCGCACGGCCCCTGCGCGGGCTGGCCCGCTACTTGCCTGCAACCGGGGGGCATTGACTCACTTTTCAGGAATCCCATGCTCTATCAGGCCTACCAGTTCCAGTCCGACCTGATGTCCCCGCTGCGCATCCTGGCCCAGCACGCCAGCGCCAGTCTGTGGCTGCAGAAAACCGAACGCAGTCTGGTGCGCCGCTTGTCTGCGGCCAGTGAAGTCATTTCGCGCATGCGGCTCACACACGCCCGTCCGGCCTACAACATCACGTCAGTGACCGTTCGCGACGAGGCCGTGCCCGTGACCGAGGAGGTCGTGATGTCTGCGCCGTTCGGCACGCTGCTGCGTTTTCGCAAGGCCCACAACGGCGGTGAAATGCAACCCCCGGTGCTGCTGGTGGCGCCGCTGTCAGGGCACTTTGCCACGCTGCTGCGGGAAACCGCACGCACCCTGCTGCAGGACCACGACGTCTTCATTACCGACTGGCACAACGCGCGCGACGTGCCGCTGCGTGCGGGACCGTTCAGCCTGGACGACTACATCGACCACATGATGCAGTTCCTGGCCGCCATCGGCCCCGGCGCCCATGTGGTGGCGGTCTGCCAGCCTTGTGTTGCCGCACTGGCCGCCACGGCACTGATGGCCGAAGACGACCACCCGGCCCAGCCGCGCAGCCTGACCTTGATGGCCGGCCCGGTGGATTGCCGCGTCAACCCGACCGGCGTCAACACGCTGGCCACGAGCAAGCCGATCGAGTGGTTCGAAAAAAACCTGATCAGCCATGTTCCGCTGCCCCACGCCGGCTTCATGCGCCGGGTCTACCCGGGCTTCGTGCAGCTCTCGGCTTTCCTGAGCATGAACCTGGACCGGCACAAGCAGGCTTTCAAACACATGTACGAGCATCTGGTCGAGGGCGAAGTGGAGCAGGCCCGCACCATCCAGACCTTTTACGACGAGTACCTGGCGGTGAACGACCTGCCGGCCGAGTTCTACCTGGAAACGGTGGAAAAAGTGTTCCAGACCTACGACCTGGCGCGCGGCGCGCTGATGTACCGTGGGCGGCTGGTGAACCCGGCGGCCATCCGCCGCACGTCACTGTTCACGGTCGAAGGCGAGCGCGACGACATCTGCTCCATCGGCCAGACGGTGGCGGCACACGACCTGTGTCCCAGCATCCGCCCCTACCGCAAGACGCACCATGTGCAGACCGGCGTCGGCCACTACGGCGTGTTCAGCGGGAAAAAGTGGAACCAGCAAATCTACCCGCGCGTGCGGGACGTGATCCACGCCAGCATGGGGTAAGGGCCCCGCGAAAAAGCAACTGGGACGGCAACGACGCAGCACCGTCCCGACCCGAAGGGGAAAATCTCAGGGGAAGTTGGGACCGGCCTTGGTGTCTTCTTCCTCGCCACCCGGCCAGTCGCGGATGTAGGCCTTGAGCATCTTGTTTTCGAAGTTCTGGCTGTCCACCACAGCCTTGGCCACGTCGTAGAAGCTGATGACGCCCATCAACATGCGGTTGTCCATCACCGGCATGTAGCGCGCATGGCGGTCGAGCATCATGCGGCGCACCTCGTCCATGTCGGTCTCGGAGGTGCAGGTCAGCGGATGGTCGTCCATGGCCTTGCGCACCAGAGTCGTGCCGATCTGGCCGCCGTTTTTCACGACCAGCTGGATCACTTCACGGAAAGTCAGCATGCCGACCAGGTCGCCGTGCTCCATGACGACCAGCGAACCGATGTCTTTTTCGGCCATGACATTCACGGCATTGACCAGGGGATCGTCCGGGGTAACGGTATAGAGGGTGTTGCCCTTGACGCGCAGGATGTCGCTGACTTTCATGGTGTTCTCCGATGTCGCCGTCGTGGCGTTTCCTGAAAAGAATATAGCCCACAATCGCGGGAAAAAACACCATCCGCGCGACAGAAACCACAGGAGAAACCCATGCCCGGCTATTCCGATCCCGGCTTTGACACGCTGGCCTTGCACGCAGGTGCCGCACCCGACCCCGCCACCGGCGCGCGCGCCGTGCCGATCCACCTGACGACCTCGTTCGTCTTCGAATCCAGCGACCACGCCGCCGCCCTGTTCAACCTCGAACGCGCCGGCCACGTCTACAGCCGCATCAGCAACCCGACCAACGCGGTGTTCGAGCAGCGCATGGCGGCGCTGGAAGGCGGCATCGGCGCCATCAGCGTCGCCAGCGGCCAGGCGGCACTGCACCTGTCCATCGCCACCCTCATGGGCGCGGGCTCGCACATCGTGGCCTCGTCGGCGCTGTACGGCGGCTCGCAGAACCTGCTGCACTACACGCTGCGCCGCTTCGGCATCGAGACCACCTTCGTCAAGCCCGGCGACATCGACGGCTGGCGCGCTGCCGTGCGGCCCAACACCAAGCTGTTCTTCGGCGAAACCGTGGGCAACCCGGGCCTGGACGTGCTGGACATCCCCACGGTCAGCGCGATCGCCCACGAGGCCGGCGTGCCGCTGCTGGTGGACTCCACCCTCACCTCGCCCTGGCTGATCAAGCCTTTTGACCACGGCGCCGATCTGGTCTACCACTCGGCGACCAAGTTTTTGTCGGGCCACGGCACGGTGATTGGCGGCGTGGTGGTCGATGGCGGCAGCTTCGACTGGGAAGGCCCTCGCTCGGCGGGCAAGTTCGCCGAGCTGACGGAGGCCTACGAGGGCTTTCACAACATGGTGTTCACCGAGGAGAGCACGGTGGGCGCCTTCCTGCTGCGCGCGCGGCGCGAGGGCCTGCGCGACTTTGGCGCCTGCATGAGCCCGCACACCGCCTGGTTGATCCTGCAGGGCATCGAGACCCTGCCGCTGCGCATGGCGCGCCACATGAGCAACACGCAGAAGGTGGTCGAATTTCTGGCCAGCCAGCCTTTCGTGTCGCGCGTGGGCCATCCGCTGCTGGAAAGCCACCCCAGCCACGCGCTGGCCAACAAACTGCTGCGCCACGGTGCGCTGGGCGCGGGCTCGGTGTTCAGCTTCGACATCAAGGGCAGTCGCGCGCAGGGCCGGGCCTTCATTGAAAGCCTGAAAATTTTCAGCCATCTGGCCAACGTGGGCGATTGCCGCAGCCTGGTGATTCACCCAGCCAGCACCACCCACTTCCGCATGACCGACGAGGCGCTGAGCGGCGCGGGCATTGGCCCCGGCACCATCCGCCTGTCCATCGGACTGGAAGATGCCGACGACCTGATTGACGACCTGAAACGGGCACTGAAAGCGGCAGAGAAGGCTGCCTGAATATCAAAAGAATATGACATTTATGATAGCGATGTATTGTTTAAATAAAAACGTCAGTGGCACTTTTCGTCAATGAACTTCACTTCGAAAAAAAATAGACTATGAACATTGAAGTCAACGGTCACACGCTGTACGCCTACACCGGCGGCAAGCCCTTCAACCCGGCACAGCCCACGCTGGTGTTCATTCACGGTGTGCTGAACGACCACAGCGTCTGGATTTTGCAAAGCCGCTTTTTTGCCCACCACGGCTGGAACGTGCTGGCCATTGACCAGCCCGGCCATGGCCGCAGCGGCGGCCCCGCACCCAAAAGCGTGGCCGATGTCAGTGCAGCCGTGCTGGGCATGCTGGACGCACTGGGTGTGCAACA
>ERZ1034365.1224-NODE-1224-length-13390-cov-5.357170_pt1 | contig 13390 bp, 12 predicted proteins | sample MGYA00520615_ERZ1034365 | MGnify/ENA primary metagenome ERZ1034365 (study PRJEB33736, sample SAMEA104284505) | Azolla filiculoides | biome: Urban; feature: Water surface; material: Ditch water | place: Netherlands | collected 2015-10-28 | depth 0-0.1 m ... | reverse complement strand
CCACGCAATGCAACTTTGCCGGTTGCACGTGCACAAGACTTCACAACATTTAAAGATGGCCAAACAGCGATGAGCATTCATGTGCTCCAAGGTGAACGTGAGCTTGTTTCTGATTGCCGCTCACTCGCTAAGTTTGAGTTACGAGGCATCCCACCTATGGCCGCCGGTGCAGCGCGTATCCGTGTGACTTTCCAAGTAGATGCAGATGGATTACTTTCAGTGACAGCACGCGAACAATCAAGCGGCGTAGTTGCCGATATTGTCGTTAAACCATCATACGGCTTAACTGAAGATGAAATCACCAACATGCTAAAATCTTCATTCGGGGCCGCAGAGCAAGATAAAAAAGCACGAGCGCTTCGCGAAGCTATTGTAGATGCAGAACGCCTGATTGAAGCAATTTCAGCAGCTTTGGCACAAGACAGTCACTTATTAAATACCGAAGAAATCAACGCCATTAACGCGCAAATGCAGCAACTAAAGAACCTAACAACGGGTAATAATAGTGATGAGATTCACAAGGCTGTCGAGGCACTTAATCACGCCACAGAATCATTTGCCGCAAAACGGATGGATGCATCAGTTAAACATGCATTTGCAGGTCAAGATTTGAACAAACTAGAATTATAAAAAGCGACATTAAAATGCCACAAATTATCGTACTCCCACACGAAGAACTATGCCCCCAAGGCACAGCGATAGAAGTTGCCAGCGGCACTTCTATATGCGACGCGCTACTAGAAAACGATATTGATATCGATCACGCTTGCGATAAAGTTTGTGCTTGCACGACTTGCCACGTAATTGTTCGTGAAGGCTACAAGTCTCTCAATGCTGCGGAAGACAACGAAGAGGACTTGCTAGATAAGGCTTGGGGGCTCGAGCCTAACTCACGCTTGTCTTGCCAAGCAATTGTTGGCAATCAAGACTTGGTTGTTGAGATTCCCAAATACTCAATCAACATGGCTAAAGAAGGTCATCGTTAATTCACACGAGTATTTGCTAAATAAAAAACCCGCGTATAGCGGGTTTTTTATTTAATAATCCAAACTAAATTCAAGCGTTTAAAACATTACTGTATTTTCTAAAAACTCTACATGACCTGTTGAAACATCATACACAGCGCCCACCAAACCAATCGCTTTGTTGGCTAACAACTCACGAATAATCTCACTTGCTTGCACCATTTCATTCATTTGATGACGAATGTTTAGTTCACATACTCTAGCCACAAAATCATCATTAGTTGAATCACGAGTTTGTTTAACAGTCGATTCTTGTGTAACAGCCGGTTTAATCAACTCTAACAACTGACTGATATGGCCGTCTTCAAAGTTGTCACAAGCAGCTTTAACCGCGCCACAACTGCTATGCCCTAGCACCACAATCAATTTACTCTTAAGGTACTTAGTGCCGAACTCCAAACTTGCAATCGCATAGTTGGAAGCAATATTGCCTGCCAAACGCACACTGAAAATGTCGCCCAAAGCTTGATCGAACAACATCTCAACGGGCGCACGAGAATCACTACAACTTAATACAGAGGCGAAAGGATGTTGCTTATCTTTAGTGAGCAACACCAGACTCTGTAAATCACGATCCGCAGTTAAACGACTAGTGAAACGTTGATTCCCCTCAATCAAAATATCTAAGGCTTCCCTTGGAGTCATTTTGTCGCGATTGAGTAATGGGTGTTTGTACATAAGTATCCTTTAATTCATTCAATGCGTCCGAGTGAATTCAGACTGAATGAACCATATTTTACGCGAAAACCGCTTTGGACGCTTCTGCAAAAAACTGTAATAGCAATACTCAATCAAAACTCATTACAGCTTACCTTCAATAAAAAACATCACGCTACGATAAGCAAATTCTTGATTATCATATTGCCATGCATCACTCGCTTGCAGATAACGACTTCTTCTCACGATGTCTTCACCCAATATATTTTGAGCAGAAACCCGCAAATTAAACTTAGGATGCATTTGATATAACCAAAAAGCATCTAACAAAGCACGCGCCTCAGTAAATGAAGTATTTTCATTTGGAATATCCGTCACGCTTCTACCTGAAAGCTGCAAAGACCAACCAAAATTAGATTTCCATTGCGGTAAACTTTGATCCAAACCTAATGACAAAACATACTTAGGTGTATCGCGAGCCATTCTTGTAATACCCAAACGCGTATCATCCACCCTGGCTTTAGGTAAAGTTAGATGTGATTTCAATGTACCGCCCTGCCAAGCCCAATCGTCTGTCGCAATCTTGCCATCGAGTTCTAAACCCCAGTGCACTGCATCACCCTCGTTATAAGGTCTATCCACCCAACGGTAACTATTCGAAATAGCTTGATACTCTTCTTGTACTCGACGCTCAATAAAATCTTGGGTTGAGCGCACATATAAATTAGCTGCCATCACCCCTTTTTTATTAGCCAAATAACGCTCAGCGACCGCTTCAAAATTAATGCTACGCTCAGGCTTAAGGTTAGGATTGCCTCGCTGATCCGCATCGAGTGGCGTATTAATAGCAAAGCTACGTGACGTTGTATTACTGATTTCGTTAATTTTAGGCATCTTCATTCCGGCACCTAATGAACTACGTAACACCCAGGCATCATTAGGCTGCCAACGCACAGCAAGCGATGGCAGCAAAGCCGTTTCTGATTGTTGCTGTTGATCAGACTTCAAAGTTGCATGCTCAAAACGCAAACCTGAAGTTAAAGTCACAGCATCCTTTGGCGTCCAAGCATCTTGTACCCAAACAACCTGCTCTTGCGTTTTCGATTCGTAATCTTCACGGTTTACAAAAGACCCAGTAAACTTCTGCGTATCCTTACGCTTAAAGTCTGAAATCTCGGTTGCCATCGATAAATAATGGCTATCAACCGGCTGATCCCAGCGCAATGAGGCGTTCACCTCATCATCCTCACTACGTGCGCGCTGATTTGATAGCGTTGTATTATTAGCAGCATCCACAGCAAACTGATTCACATCAGAAACATTCAAACGGTGATTCAAACTTAAACGACTACTCAATTTAGATTCACCAAAAAATTTCTCACCACTCATCCGCAATCTCAGCATATGGCTATAACCATCATCTTGTGAAAGACGATATCCATTTGGCAACCATTGGCCAGCAGCGTACTCACTCAAGTCTGTTCTAACATCTCGTTCACTCGGCCCCATGAACAACATTGGCGCCAACGTAAAACTATCTCGCCCTGACTTCCAAGTAAATTTCGGACTAAAGGCATGATGGCCCATTTCAGAAGTACCTGACAAAAACTCATCCTGAATACCAACGCCGGATAGACCACTCACAACATTAGGGCCTTGCTTTGAAGTGTTTGACTTAACTGGGGAGCGACTAAAATTTAAAGATACAGGCAAAGACCATGAAAAATTATCAGTGCCACCATTTTCAGTCCAAGACAACTGCGCATTTGGCTCATCGCTTTTAAACCCAAAGCCAGCTTTATACTCACTCGCGTTTTTAGCTAAGGCTTTATTTAAAACAATATTAATCGTCAGCGGCGAACCACCACCAAACTCTGCAGAAGCACCGCGATGAATTTCCACACGATTAATCTCGCTGGCTGGCAAACGAGACAGCACACCCATCGCAGTACGTGATTGTTTTTCGCCATCAATCATGATTTGAATAGAATCACGCGACATACCACGGGCACGCTGGCCACCATCTTTAATTTCGACGCCAGGTAATTTATTTAATACCTCACCTACCGTCATCACGCTCATATTTTCAATTTCTTGGCGGCCAACCATCACCTTATGGGTATTACTATCTTGCCGTTCAGACAAGCTATCACGTACACCCGTGACACCGACAGGTGCAATCTTAAGCACTTCATCTGCAGAAGCGACATGTGCAAAAAAAGCGAGTACAGGGATTATTTTATAAGCAGGATTCATCTGTTCAATTATCTCATTAGTGCTACTAGGACAGCTCCTCTATTCCACTTGTTCCAAGTAATAAAAAACCCGCCAAAGCGGGTTTTTTTATATTCAAAATTAAACTTGAATTAGATGATTAGAATGCCAATTGTGTACGGAACATAATTGCTTTTTCTGAATCTTCTGATTTACCGTTAACAGTAATACCAGTTGCAGTTCCGATAGGATTGTTAAAGTCTGTTTTTACATAGTCCAACATAAAACGCACATGTGGATTTGCAACAAACTTAATACCTGCAGTTAAAGCTTTTGCTTCTGTGAAATTTGCAGCAGTTTTAGCGGCTGTTTCACCTGTAAACTCATCATCTACTGAAGTACTAATTAGACCTGCAGTGTTAAAGTCACTTGCATCAAACTTACTATAGCGCGCACCAATTTCCCATGCACCACCTGTGAATTTTTCAGGGTCGAAGTCATTTTTAGGTTTCAAAGCACCAAAAGCACCCGCTTTATAACGATCAGCATGTGATTCACCAGTCAATGTCCATAATGCTTCTGCGTACCAAGTTTTAACATCAACATCATAACCACGTGTATTAGATTGCCAATCATAATTTGTCGTTAAGTATTGACCTTGAAACTTAACTGGACCGTAAGCAACAACTGCCTCAGCGCCTAAACGACTTCTGTCTATTGACTTATCATTGTTGTAGCCAGTACCAAAAACTGGCGCCTGAAAGAATGCAGCTCCACGAGCTTCGGTTGAACGGTTTCCACCTAAACCAGCGTCTTTAGGGATATCACCCTTAGCGTAAGCTAAACCAGCGTGTAGCACCATGTCTTTGTTGTCCATTAACTCAGCAAAGTTAGCTGTTACACGACCGATAATATCTTTGTTATCAACGCGATTATCCGTTTCAGCAGCATTACTTCCATTAGACATAGCCAAAGCATAAGTCAAACCTTTGGTTGGCTCACCATGAACCATCGCACCAATTTCTTTAGCTGGAATATATGCGTCAACAAAACTACGCTCAATAAAATCAATGTTATTAGAACTAGTTAATTGCTCTAAAGAGAAAGGCATCTTGAATATACCTGCGCGAAACTGTACTGGCTTCCACCAAGCAACGTTTACATAAGCAACATCTACAGTTGGAGCATTACCAACACCGTTGAATACCACTTCACCACTGTAGTAATCACCAAATTTAACTTTAGTGCCCAAACGTGCACGGCGAATATCGAATGTATCAGCACCTGTGGCGCTAACATTGCCATTAGTATCATTATTGCCACTATAGTCGTAAGTACGTGAATCAAAGTGTAAACGGCCATTTACTTGCATGCTGTTCTTTTTGTCGCCTGATTCAAACAAAATGCCATCTTTGTAAGAAGCTGAGATTCCTGTTTCTTTTTTCTTGGCAGCCGCTTCTTTTTCACCCGTACGGCCTTTTTGTAAAAGCGCGCCTTCTTCTTCAGTCAAAACACCTTTAGCAATTAAGGCATTTAAGATGTCATCTGTTGAGTCAGCCATTGCATTAGCACCGAACCCAATTAAAAGAGCACCTGTTACCGCGGCAGCAATCCCACGCATTTTGATAGTTTTCATAAACACTCCCGTTTAAAAATTAATTAATACTTCAAAAATTCTTTTGTTAACCTTCAACACGGGAGTGATTTTGACGAGCGAATGTGACAGTTTGATGACAAATTATGATTTTATTAATCATCCGTTTGATTTAAACAACAGGAGTGTTACTAGAGGCAATCTAATGAAAATAATTGGAAGGACTTATTTCACTTAAGTAACTGCAATAGAAATTTAAGAGCATTCAACTTAAATTGACTCAAAGATATCTTATTATGAAAAAAGTTAACTTTTTTTCATAAAAGTTTCACACAAGATCCTTACGATGCTCACAAACAACCAAGGAGATACTTAATGAGTCGTACAGAATACATTGTGAGTGTAGATACTAAAGGAATGAAACGTGCCGTCATTCTAAATGCCGATAACGAACTGTCAGCAGCCCGCAAGGCACTCTCATTATTCAAGAATGTAGAATTAATTAAAGTTGAGAAATTTGAAAAAAAATTGTTAGCAGCATAAATCAAATAAATACATTACTCAGCCATTTAAAGAATCAGCTGAGTAATGTTTATAAGTTTAAGATTCTTTACGAAGATGCGGGAATAAGATCACGTCACGAATACTTGGGCTGTCTGTAAGCAACATCACCAAACGGTCAATCCCAATACCACAACCGCCTGTTGGAGGCATGCCGTATTCTAAAGCACGAATGAAATCGGCATCATAATACATGGCCTCATCATCGCCGGCTTCTTTAGCTGCTACCTGAGCATGGAAACGTGCCGCTTGATCTTCTGCGTCATTAAGCTCAGAGAAGCCGTTAGCAATTTCACGACCTGTGACAAACAATTCAAAACGTTCTGTGATTTCAGGATTTGCATCTGAAGCACGGGCCAAAGGTGAAACTTCAACTGGGTAATCAATAATATAAGTTGGTTCCCACAATTGGCTTTCGGCTGTTTCTTCAAACAAGGCCAATTGCAATGCTCCTAAACCAGCGTGATCAAAAGCTTTTACACCAAACTTTAATAATTCAGTACGAATAAAATCACCATCCGCCAATTGTGAATCTGTATATTGCGGGGCATATTTCTTAATGGCGCCAACAATGGTCAAGCGCTGGAAAGGCTTGCTGAAGTCAACTTCGCGACCTTGATATTGCACGGTTGCTGTTCCACACGCAGCCATTGCCGCAGCACGAATACAGTTTTCAGTGTAATCCATCAACCATTTGTAATCGGTATAAGTGGCGTAGAACTCCATCATGGTAAATTCAGGATTGTGTCTTACGCTAACGCCTTCATTACGGAAGTTACGATTAATTTCAAATACACGCTCAAAACCACCAACAATCAGACGCTTGAGATAAAGCTCAGGCGCAATACGCAAAGTCATTTGCATATCAAGCGCGTTATGGTGCGTAATAAAAGGCTTGGCAGAAGCACCGCCTGGAATTGGATGCAACATAGGCGTTTCCACTTCTAAGAATTCATTTTGCAACATGAATCCACGAATCGCTGAAACAATCTTGCTGCGCGCTATAAAAGTATTACGCGTGTCTTCAGAAACAATCAAATCAACATAACGTTGACGGTACTTAGTCTCTTGATCTGATAAACCATGAAACTTTTCAGGAAGTGGGCGCAATGATTTAGTTAATAAACGTAGTTCGCTGACCTTAATTGAAAGCTCACCCGTTTTTGTTTTAAAAACCACCCCAACCGCGGCAACAATATCACCCAAATCCCAATGCTTGAATGAATCGTAAAGCTCTTCGCCAATATTATCTTTAGAGATAAATAACTGAACACGGCCAGTTTTATCTTGAATCGTCGCAAAACTCGCTTTACCCATGACGCGCTTAAGCATCATACGACCAGCCACTTTTACAACGACAGCTTGTGTATCTAAAGTTTCATTTTCTTGCTCGCCAAATTGCGCATGTAAAGGTGCAGCGAAATGTTCTGGCTTAAAGTCATTAGGGAAAGCAACGCCCTTTTCACGAATGGCCTTCAGCTTCTCACGACGCTCAGCAATGACGTGATTTTCGTCTTGTAATGGCGGATTTAAATGTTCACTCACGCTAAACTCCCTGCTTTAAGCTTTCAGATATAAATGGATCAAGGTCGCCATCAAGCACCCCTTGTGTATTGCCAACTTCAACGCTCGTCCGTAAATCCTTAATACGAGATTGATCTAGCACATAACTACGAATTTGATGTCCCCAGCCGATGTCTGTTTTAGCATCTTCCAAGGCTTGTTTTTCTTCATTTCGTTTATTTAACTCTAGCGCATATAGCTGCGCTTTCAACATATTCATCGCTTCAGCTTTATTGCGATGTTGCGATCTATCGTTTTGACACTGAACAACGGTATTCGTTGGAATATGCGTAATCCGCACAGCAGAGTCAGTTTTATTAATATGCTGACCACCTGCACCACTCGCACGATAGGTATCAATCCGCAAATCGGCAGGATTAATATCCACTTCAATAGAGTCATCAATCTCGGGAAATACTTGCACGCTGGCAAAAGAAGTATGGCGACGATTACCAGAATCAAATGGTGACTTGCGCACTAAGCGATGCACCCCAGACTCTGTGCGTAAAAAACCGTAAGCATATTCACCTGAAATTTTAAGTGAGGCACTTTTAATACCAGCAATATCGCCTTCAGATTCTTCCATGACTTCAACTTTAAAGCCCTTACGCTCGCAGTAACGTAAGTACATGCGAAGTAACATTGACGCCCAATCTTGCGCTTCAGTGCCACCACTGCCTGACTGAAAGTCCATAAAGCAGTTATTAGGATCCATGGGGTTAGAGAACATACGACGAAACTCTAAGGCTTCAACTTGCTGTGACAGAGCTAGGCTATCTACTTCAATACTTATTAGGGTGGCATCGTCGTTTTCTTCGCGTGCCATTTCAAATAACTCAGTAGCGTCGCTGAGACCTTGATTAATATCGAGTAGATTTTTGACAAGGGCTTCCAACTCACGACGCTCTTTACCGAGTTTTTGCGAGCGTTCGTTATCGTTCCAAACACTAGGGTCTTCTAAAAGCTGGCTTACCTCTTCTAGACGTTGTTGTTTGTTCTCAAAGTCAAAGATACCCCCTAAGCGCGTGTTGGCGCTCCGAAAGGTCGGCAAGTCGATTGCCAATTTGATTGAGTTGTTCCGCTTCCATGACTAAATCTCTAACTACAGTTCTTCAAATGCGAAATTATACATCAAAGCCAGTTATGGAGCGCCCGACCCACTGTAAGCAACCATAATATTTCATTGATTTTTTATTTCGTAAAATTTGTCACAAACTTGTAATATTTCACCATTACAATCCAATTCATAATTTGACTAACCCAAAAAATGAAATTTTTAATGGAGACTACACATGCAAACTAAATTTATTAAGGCTTTCGGAGTTGCAACGCTAGTTGCTGCTTCATTCTCAGTAAACGCTGCAGACAAAATTATTAAGATTGATGGCTCTTCAACTGTTTACCCAATTACTGAAGCGGTTGCTGAAGAATTTCAAGCAGCTCAAAAGATCAAGGTAACTGTTGGTGAATCTGGCACCGGTGGTGGATTCAAAAAATTCTGCCGCGGCGAAACTGACATCTCAGATGCATCACGTCCTATCTCACAAAAAGAAATTGATGCCTGCAAAGAAGCTGGTATTCAATTTATCGAGTTGCCAATTGCTTACGATGCTTTAACAGTCGTTGTTAACTCAAAAAATGATTGGGCAAAAAATATCACTGCTGATGAATTAAAAAAAATCTGGGCTCCAGGTTCAACTATCAAAAACTGGAAACAACTTAACGCAGCCTACCCAGATAAGCCAATGGCTTTATTTGGTCCAGGGACGGCATCTGGTACTTTTGATTACTTCACAGAGGCTATCAACGGTAAAGCAAAAGCTAGTCGCTCCGATTACACACCGTCAGAAGATGATAATGTACTGGTGCAAGGTGTTTCAAGCAACGTAGGTGGACTTGCTTACTTTGGTTATGCTTATTACGAAGAAAATAAGGATAAATTACGCGCACTTCCGGTAGCAGCAAAAGCTGGTGCAACTCCAGTAATGCCTTCACCTGAAGCAGTAATGGCTGGTACATACCAACCTCTTTCACGTCCTTTATTTATTTACGTAAATGCAACTGCTGCTGCATTTAAACCAGAAATAAAAGCATTCGTTAACTTCTATTTAGCTAATGCTCCGAAATTGGTGAAAGAAGTAAAATATGTTCCATTGCCTGCAAGCGATTATGCTGCAGTAACGGAACACTTCAAAGCGATGAAACCAGGTTCTGGCTTCAATGGCACCCCTGAAGTTGGCATCAAAATTACTGATTTAATCAAACGAATCAAGTAAGCAGTTAAATATCCAAAAAGGAGCGGAACCAACCGCTCCTTTTTCTTATTTAATTTAGGGTATTTGTAAAGCAAAAAATTTAACGCCTAACCCCTTAGATGCGTATCTAAAACCCTAGCAATTCCGATACAATGCGAAAGTCTAATGATTAATGAATATGGCAACTCAAGTGCAGAATAAATCATCCGAACTGACAATTAGTCCACGTTTAGCAAAAAATATCCGTCGCAACGTAAAAGAACGTGTAATTGAATTCATTCTGATGCTTGCAGCTTTATCAGCTGTTGCTACAACATTCGCAATCGTGACAATTTTAGTTGTTGAATCACTAGGTTTCTTTAAAACCGTTTCAATTATTGATTTCTTTACAGATACGCAATGGACACCTTTGTTTGAAGATGCGCATTACGGCATCATGCCCCTAGTTGCCGGCACACTTACCACCTCATTTATCGCACTTTCAGTAGCCATTCCAGTTGGCACAATTGGTGCAATCTACCTTTCAGAGTTTGCGTCACACAAAACCCGTGAAATCGTTAAACCAATTCTAGAGTTGCTAGTAGGCGTTCCAACCGTTGTATTCGGGTACTTTGCACTATTCTTTGTAACGCCAATGCTACAAAAGATCTTCCCAGAACTTCCTGGCTTTAATATGCTTGGCCCTGGTATTGTGATGGGCGTCATGATTGTTCCTTATATCAGCTCTGTCGCTGAAGACGCCATGCGAGCAGTACCGATGAGTATGCGTGAAGGATCTTATGCTATGGGAGCAACACGTTTCCAAACAGCAATTCGGGTTGTTACGCCAGCTGCCATATCCGGAATTGTCGCTGCTTATATTCTAGGTATTTCACGTGCAGTAGGCGAAACCATGGTTGTAGCAGTAGCCGCTGGCCAACAGCCAAACCTAACTTTTAATCCAATGGAAAGTGCGGCCACGATTACTGCGTATATCGTGCAAGTAGCATTAGGTGATTTGCCGCATGGCAGTATCGGCTATCAAAGCATCTTTGCAGCCGGCTTAGTACTCATGGTGATGACCTTAGGCTTCAATATCTTAGGGCACATGGTACGTAAAAAATATCGTGAAAACTACTAAATGAATTTAATCGAGCATCATTATGTCAATAAAATCTGATTTGAAAGTTTCAGCGATTCAAAATCTTGCAGAAGTCCGCGCAATGATTAGACGCCATAAAAGAAATGATTACCTCTTTGCAATCATTGGCTTAATGGCATTAATGCTTGGATTGTTAACATTACTGACATTGTTTGTCGATTTACTTTATGACGGCAGCACTCGCTTCAATTTAGAATTCTTGAGCGACTTTCCATCACGCCGAGCAGCTCATGCAGGCTTGCTATCAGCGTGGGTTGGATCAGCCTTAGTCATGACAGTAACATTTTTAGCGGCGGTACCTATGGGGGTTGCAGCTGGTTTGTATTTAGAAGAATACGCACCGAAAAATTGGTTTTCTGACTTAATTGAAATTAACGTTTCTAATTTGGCGGGGGTTCCATCCATTGTTTACGGATTGCTCGCACTTGGTTTATTTGTTTACGCATTAGGATTTGGTCAAAGCATTCTGACTGCGGGTTTAACTTTGGGCCTATTGATTCTTCCAATCGTGATTGTTTCCACTCGTGAATCTATTCGAGCCATTCCTGTAGCAATTCGTGAGGCAGCTTACGCGGTAGGCGCAACAAAATGGCAGGTTGTTTATGACCATGTACTCAAGTACTCATATGGCGGTATTTTAACTGGCATTATTATTGGCATGGCACGTGCACTGGGTGAGACAGCCCCAATTATTACCATTGGCGCGCTCACCTTTATTGCATTTTTACCACCTTCACCAATAACAGCTGAAGCCCCTTATTTAAACTTCGACTGGCTAAGCTCTGGCTTTACAGTGATGCCGATTCAAATGTTTAACTGGCTATCACGCCCAGACCATGCATTCCATGTGAATGCTGCTGCAACAGGGGCAATCATAATTTTAGTGACATTATTAATGAATGGCACAGCAATTTATTTACGCTACAAAATTCGTAAAAATATTAAGTGGTAATAAATAGAACTTGAGCGCGACAACTATTTAATTAATTGGTGAAAACATGCATACCTTAAATTCAACAACTCCAATCAAAGCCGAAGCACGTAATTTGAATTTTTATTACAGCAACGGAACCAAGGCGCTTAAAGACATTAGCATGCCTTTACACGAGAAAAAAATCACTGCACTGATTGGCCCTTCAGGTTGTGGAAAATCAACGTTCTTACGTTGCTTTAACCGTATGCACGACCTATATCCAGGCAATAAATACGAAGGTGAAATTGTTATGCATCCTGACAATACCAATGTATTGGCAGATGGTGTCGATCCGATTGAAGTACGTATGCGTATTAGCATGGTATTTCAGAAACCTAATCCATTCCCTAAATCAATCTATGAAAACGTGGCTTACGGCTTACGGGTTCGCGGTGAAACAAACAAACGCGTAGTGGATGATAAAGTTGAAGAAGCCTTAAAGGGTGCAGCAATCTGGGATGAAGTTAAAAACCGTCTTAATGATTTAGCGTTTAATCTTTCAGGCGGCCAACAGCAACGTCTATGTATTGCACGTGCTTTAGCAACAGATCCTGAGATTATGTTATTCGATGAACCGACCTCTGCTCTTGATCCAATTGCAACAGCAAACATTGAAGAGTTAATGTCTGAACTACGTAACAAGCTCACAATCCTTGTAGTCACTCATAACATGCAACAAGCAGCTCGGGTTTCTGATTACACCGCTTATATGTACCTAGGAGAGATGATGGAATACGGCGATACCGATTCTATTTTCACACGCCCGACACGCAAAGAAACTGAAGATTACATCACAGGTAAGTTTGGTTAAATTCTTGTGAATTCGAGCAAATAAAAAGCTGGCATTTGCCAGCTTTTTATTTGCTCTCAGATATTGTTTATTATTGTAAAAATATCAAACCCCAAACTACAATAAAATTTATTAAACTTAAAGTTACTGCAGCGCTGCATATATCCTTAGCGCGTTTAGACAAGAGATGATGATCTAACGAAATTCGATCAACAGTAGCTTCAACCGCTGAATTTAAAAGCTCTACAATTAGAACTAAGAAAATGCAGGCAATTAAAATAGCTTTCTCAATTACGGTGTGCCCGAAATAAAGCGCAACAGGTGTAAGAAGCAAAGCCAGTTTCAACTCTTGTCTAAAAGCATCTTCATATTTGTATGCGGCTAAAAAACCATCCATCGAATACCCACAAGCGTTTATCAAACGTTTCAGACCTGTCTTACCTTTGTATGGACTTTCCATATAAACCTCAATATTCTTGAATGCGTTAAGTATATCAAATCTACAAATGAAAAAACCCCAGTCGATTCGACTGGGGTTTTGTATAAATAGCCTGGCGGTGACCTACTTTCGCATGCGAAGAGCATACTATCATTGGCGCAGAATCGTTTCACGGCCC
>ERZ1034365.1223-NODE-1223-length-13392-cov-2.891701_pt1 | contig 13392 bp, 14 predicted proteins | sample MGYA00520615_ERZ1034365 | MGnify/ENA primary metagenome ERZ1034365 (study PRJEB33736, sample SAMEA104284505) | Azolla filiculoides | biome: Urban; feature: Water surface; material: Ditch water | place: Netherlands | collected 2015-10-28 | depth 0-0.1 m ... | reverse complement strand
GCGAAAGGTCTACTTGCCTTATGCAACCGGAGAAGCTCAACCGGCCCAGGCCGGATTCCCATCAATTGTTCGCGCCGAAAATGGCACACCAGGAATTACGCAACTCAAAACGGATGCACCAAAAGAGTTCAAACTTGCGACCTTAATTAAGGGTGCCGGGGAAGCAGTAGCGCAAGGTGACAACATCACGGTTCACTACTCAGGTTTCGTTTGGGGTGGCGAGAAGTTTGACTCATCTTGGGACCGTGGCCAACCAGCGCAGTTCCAACTGAGCGAGGGTCAATTAATCGCAGGCTTTATCAAAGCCCTAGATGGGCAAACTGTTGGCTCGCAAGTGGTTGCGGTAATTACGCCGGCTGAGGGCTACGGAGACCAAGAGCAGGGTACTATTCCGGCAAATTCAACTCTTATTTTCATAATCGACATCTTGGGCACCACCAAACCTGCAAACTGATAATCGGGGGATTAATGTCAGTTAAAAATGAAGAAGCCTGGCAACCGGCCAAGTCCGATAAATCCGAGCGCCTGCTGCAACTAACCTGCGCCCTGCTATTTGCCGAACGAGGGCTGACTAAGGCCGAACTCTTTAAGTCAATTCCCGGATACATTGAGGCAATAAACGCGGGCACGGCCGAAGACTCACTAAACCGAATGTTCGAGCGCGACAAAACAGATTTGCGCGCCACAGGAATACAGATTTACACTCCAAACCCAAGCGCTGAAGCCGAAGAAATTTGCTACGTGATCGCTGATGACACATTCACTTGGCCAAGTCATGTTGATTTATCCGCAAAGCAATTGCAGTTACTCACACTTGCCGCCCAAGTTTGGTCTCAAGCCTCGCTTGAATCAGATGCCAGTCAAGCGCTGGTGCGACTGAAGGCGCTAGGAGTCGAAAAAGCGGCTGATGACCTGATTGGCTTTGCCCCAAGACTCAATACACATGAGCCTTGTTTCTTACCTCTAACTACAGCAATTGAAAATCAATACGAAGTCAAATTCAGCTATCGCAAAGCCAATGGGCAGGTATCCAAGCGCCATGTTCAACCATGGTCGCTGCACAACATTGACGGGCAATGGCTGTTGCAGTGCTTTGACGTTGATCAGCAGGAGGCCAGAAACTTTGTTCTCAAGCGAATTGTCTCCAAGGTTGTAACGGTTAGAAATGGAGATCTTGAAGTTGGCTTTGAAGCTCCAAGCCAAGAGCGACTGCAAGAAACAACAAATGAATTAATGCAGCACATCGCTAACCAGGTTTGCGAACTCAAGGTTGCCAAAGATTCCGGGGCATGGTTCCACTTTCACCTTGACGGATCACCAAGAGCCAAAGATGGAATTGTGGTCTTCAATTACATGGACCTAGAGCTACTGGCCGAGGAGCTCAGGGATTTTGGTGGGGAGGTTTCAGTACTAAAACCTAAAGCGCTGGCCGACGCTGTGTATGCAGGATTCCAAAAGGTGGTAGCAGCACATGCCTAAAATCAATAATTTCAATGGCGAAGACAGATACAACTTCATGCTTTCTCTAGTTGGTTTTCTGCAGAATAGAGGCGCAGTTTCTGTAGACGAAGCAGCGGCTCATTTTGATCTAGAGTCAAAATATCTTCGCAAAGTTGTCACCTCAATCAATGAGGCACGTGCCGAAGTTAGCGGTTTTGAACAGTGGTTCTTCATGATTGACATTGAAGAGCTTGAACAAAATGGGGTTCTCTCATTAATTGACAACCTAGTTGTTGACGATGTTCCTAAACTCTCAAACCGCCAGGCTTCTGCAATTGCCGCTGGGCTCAACTATCTAGCTACTCTTCCAGCATTTAAAGACGATGCCGACCTAAAAGAACTGCAAGACTTGCTTTCAGCAAACACAATTCGAGGCATAAACCCAATTGTTGAATTGCGTCCAGGAAGCGCAGAAGCTGGCGCAGAAACTTTGCGAAGAGCAATTATGAGCGAGACCCAAATTTCTTGCGAATACATAAACCAAAAAGGTGACCGTTCTGTGCGCACCATAGAGCCGCTGCGGCTTGACCCTAGAACAGATGGCTGGTACCTAAGAGCCTTCTGCCCAATTCATCAAGAAGTCAGAAACTTCAAACTAGATCGAATGCGAAGCATTGAACTACTTGATTCTGCGAGAAGCTCGGCGGCAGAAAAAGTCAACGAAATAGAAGATGCTGTTTACATAGCAGCAGCCTCAGATGCTCGAGTCTTGATTGAAGTTGAACCAGAGGCTTACCGGCTGATATCTGAAATCAAAAACATCGGAGAACCACTCAATGCCGAAAATGGCAAAATCAGGGCCGAAATCCGAGTGGGGCATCTACCTAATATCGGGCGAATGATTTCAAAATATGGTGGCGCCGCCAAAGTTATTTCCCCGGTAGAAGCCAAAGATTTAGTTAGAAATTATGCCTTGGCAGCTCTTGGCCAGCAGGTTCAATCAACCATTGAAGATGAGGATTAGAACATGGGTCAATCATTATGGATTTGGACCTGGGTTGTACTTGGTCTCTTATCAATAGTTTTCTTTGCATTCTTGCTCAAATCGCTGCTGAACAAGGTAATGTCGGCGGCCCACCAGCTGGAGCGAGTGACCCAAAAGCTAGAGCAGTTGAGCAAATTGCTAGAAGATAAGCCTGTACTTACCAAACCAGAAAGCGCTTTACTTCAAGATCCGGCAGTTGCCATTCGAAGACGTAAAGAACTACTGAAGAGCAAAATTAAGAAACAAGAGCAACGACAGCGTAGGCTTATAGCGTCCTTGAAGCGCTTTGACCCAAATGAAAGCAGGTTCCACTAATGCGACTAAACGGCTGGGAATGGATCATTATCCTCGTCATTGTCCTTCTACTATGGGGCGGCCCAAAGCTTCCAGGCTTGGCCAAGAGCTTGGCTCAATCAATGCGAATTTTCAAAAAAGAAATCAAAGCAGATGACAAGCCAAAGGATGAAGGCGCTTCAAGCAACTAACAGTTGCTTCAACAGCTATATCCATGGCTAAAAAACGTAACCCCAATGGCCGAATGAGCCTAGGTGGGCATTTAAAAGAACTTAGAAATCGCCTTTTTTGGTCTGCAATTTTCATTTTTGCTGGCACGGTGGCAGGTTGGTTTTTATTCGAGCCCGTTTTTCAAATTCTGCAAAAGCCCGTGGTTGACCTTGCCAACAGCAGGGGAGTCAACGCAACGCTGAACATTGGCACAGTTGCAGGTGCATTTGACCTTCAACTTCAAGTTTCCATTTTTCTTGGTGTGATGATGGCCAGCCCGATTTGGATTTATAACCTTTGGGCTTTTGTGACACCTGGGCTAAAAAAACGTGAACGCAGGTACACCCTTGGGTTCGTATTCTCGGCACTTCCACTATTTCTTGCCGGCTGCTGGCTAGCTTGGATTTCGCTTCCTGGCTTCGTGACAACCCTGATTGGTTTTACCCCTCAGGGAACGGCAAACGTTATTAATGCAAACGAATACATTCTTTTCACAATTCGAATTCTTCTAATTTTTGGATTGGCTTTCGTTCTTCCAGTTGTTCTAGTGATGTTGAATCTTGCTGGTTTACTAACTGCACAAAGCATCATAAAGTCATGGCGTTTTGCTGTTTTTGTTATTGCTGTGATAGCTGCTCTAGCCACACCTACTGCTGATCCCATGTCTATGTTCTTGGTGATGATTCCTTTGGTTGCTCTCTATTTCCTTGCCGCGGCAATTACTTACCTAAATGACAAACGCCGCGCAAAGAAAGCTGCAAAATTTGACGAAGAACTCAGTACCGAAGCTCCATCCAATGATTGAAAAGGATCTAAGCCCTTCGGAGAGATTTGCGAAGGCTAAAGAAAAATCTAAGAGCCCTTCAATTACAAACTTTGCCAATCTGCTGAAGTTTCCAATGGATCCTTTTCAAGAACAGGCTTGTTCGGCATTAGCAAAAGGCAAAGGGGTGCTGGTTGCCGCCCCAACCGGTGCCGGTAAGACTATCGTGGGGGAATTTGCAATTCACCTGGCGATAGAAAAAGATCAGAAGGTCTTTTACACAACTCCGATCAAGGCGCTTAGTAATCAGAAATACGCCGAGTTAGTTAAGCGTTACGGCGCAGAACGAGTTGGCTTGCTTACTGGTGATACAAATCAGAATTCTGACGCCCAAATCGTTGTAATGACTACAGAAGTTTTGCGAAACATGATTTACGCGAATTCAAATTCGCTAATTAGCCTGGGCTACGTGGTTATGGATGAGGTTCATTACCTAGCCGATAGATTCCGTGGTGCAGTGTGGGAAGAAGTAATTCTGCATCTACCAAAAGACGTGAAGATTGTGTCGCTTAGCGCCACAGTTTCAAATGCCGAAGAATTTGGTGCCTGGCTTGATGAAGTGCGTGGAGACACAGAGATTATCGTTTCTGAAATTCGCCCAGTTCCATTGAATCAACATGTGCTCTTCGCAGACGAGCTGATGGAGCTCTTTGATGAGACTTCTAAAGATCCAAGAGTAAACCCTGAGCTGGCACAAATGCACGCCACTAAGCTCAGAAATCCAATAAATAAGCCAAATCGCGGACGCCGAAATGACTTTGGTCATCAGCGAATGCAACTTAAACAGATTCACAGAATTTCTAAGCCAGAAATTGTAGACATTCTTGAAGACGAGGATCTACTGCCAGCCATCTTCTTCGTGTTCAGTCGCGCTGGCTGCGAAGCCGGTGTAAAGGCATGCCAAAGCCACAATATTCGCCTCACAACTACTGAAGAAAAACAAGAGATACGCAGGCTTGTGGAAGAAAAGTGCTACAACATCGCCGATGAAGATCTGAATACCCTTGGATACTTTGAGTGGCTGAGCGGGCTCGAGAGAGGCGTGGCTGCCCACCACGCTGGAATGCTTCCGGCTTTTAAAGAAGTAGTCGAAGAGCTCTTTCTTAGAAAGCTGGTCAAAGTAGTTTTCGCAACAGAAACTCTGGCTTTGGGCATCAACATGCCAGCTAGAACAGTGGTGCTTGAACGACTGGATAAATTCAACGGGGAAGGACGCGTAAACCTAACTCCAGGGGAGTACACCCAACTCACCGGGCGCGCTGGGCGACGCGGCATCGACACCCAGGGGCATTCGGTAATTCAATGGAGCGCGAATCTTGATCCCAACAGTGTGGCCGGTCTTGCCAGCAAGCGAACCTACCCGTTAATTAGCCCCTTTAAGCCCACATACAACATGTCGGTGAATCTTCTAGAGGCATTCGGTAGAGAAAGGTCCAGAGAAGTTCTAGAGACTTCTTTCGCACAGTTTCAAGCCGATAGATCGGTGGTTGGTCTTGCTAGGGGCATCCGCGAGAAGCAGGTTTCACTAGACGGCTACGAACAAGCAATGAAGTGTCACCAAGGGGACTTTGTCGAATACGCAAAGATACGCCGCGAAATGACAGACATTGAACGTGCTCTTTCAGCTTCAAGGGTACGAGCAGACCGTGGAAAAGACTTGCGACAAAGCAAGGGGCGCCACCTTCAAGAACAACGATTGAATCAACTAAAACGTGACATGCGCTCGCATCCGTGTCACTCTTGCAACGAACGGGAAGCGCACGCCCGTTGGGGTGAACGTTGGTTCAAACTTAGCCGCGAACTGGAAGCCATAGTTTCGCAGATTGAAGGCAGAACTAATCAGGTTGCCAAAACCTTTGACAAGATTTGCGACATGCTTTCAGATTTAAACTACATTCACGTTGTAGATGGTGACTTTGAGGTTCTGGAAGCCGGAAAGACCTTGGCAAGAATCTACGGTGAGCGCGACCTGCTTATTTCAGAATGCCTTCGCGAAGGAGTATGGAACAAGCTAGACCCGGCAGGCCTAGCTGCCATGGCAGCAGCTTTGGTCTATGAGGCTCGTAGAGATGAGGAATGGGAACCGCGACTTCCTAAAGGAAATTTCGCTGAAGTGTTGCAGACAACTGTTGAAATTTGGGCAGATCTTGAAGACCTAGCTAGAGTTCACAAGCTAGGTCAGACTGCGCCGCTTGACCTTAGTTTTGCGCTTCCGATTCACCGGTGGGCATCGGGAGCAAAACTAGACACAGTATTGGAAAGCGCCGATCTGCTTGCTGGTGACTTCATACGGTGGACGAAGCAAATTATTGATCTTCTTGATCAAGTAGCGCAAACGGCAGGGCCAGAGCTGGCCAGCACCGCGAAGAGTGCGGTAGATAAAGTTAAGCGTGGAATTGTTGCCTACTCTTATTACGGATAAGTCATGCAAAAGTTTCTAAATGCCACAGGCAAATCATCTCTTTTACTTAGGCTCGCAATTGCATTAATTGGTGGATACCTTTCGAGCCTTGCATTTCCAAGAGAGAACCTTCATCCACTAATTTTGGTGTCCGTTGCCTTGTTGATGATCTCCGTTTACAGGCTGAGTTTCTTCAAATCAATGGCAGTTGGGTTTGCCGGTGGCCTAGCTTTCTACCTAAGCCAGATTGAATGGTTAAGCCTTTACCTTGGTCCTGTTCCTTGGCTAGCTCTATCTGTTTTGGAAGCGCTTATTTTTTGCATCGGGATGGTTGCAATTGCGTTTTGCTGGAAGCAATTAGAGGAAACAAATTTTCGGGCATCAATAAAGTACGTTCTAATCGCTACGTCCTTAGCTTTACTGTGGACTTCCAGGGAATGGGTATCAATAACCGTTCCTTACGGAGGGTTCCCTTGGAGCCGACTTTCTCAAACCCAAGCAGATTCCTTTTTATCTAGGTGGGCGTATTGGGCCGGTCTAGGTTGGCTTACTTTTGTAGTTGCATTTATAGCTTCCGCCCTTGCGCTATTGGTCTTGGGCGGCCTAAACAGCAAGAAAAAAATAAGGTTTTTAACTATCTGGCCATCCGGCGCAATCATTGTCTTATTAACTTTGATACCCGCCCTGACGACCATTGATTCGTCAGCTGAAACAGGCAGCATCAAAATTGCTGCTGTACAAGGCAACGCAAATGCCGGACTTTTTGCAAACACTGTGCGCGGTTCAATTTTGCAAAATCACTTAGACGCAAGTTTGCTGATTGCTGATCAAAAGATTGACTTGGTAGTTTGGCCTGAAAACGCCTCTGACTTAAGCCCTTTCGCAAGCGCTCAAGCTAGAGAAAAAATACAAGATTTTGTCGACAACCAAGTTGGGGTTCCACTAATTTTTGGCACGATCACTGAACGCGGAACTAAGGCTTTCAATAGTTCAATTCTTTGGGAACCGGCAATTGGCCCCACAGATTGGTACGACAAGAAAAGACCCGTGCCTTTTGCCGAATACGTGCCAGACAGAGATTTTTGGTATCAGCTTGCCCCAGACCTAATTGGTCTAGTCAGCCGAGGTTATGAATTTGGCCAGCGTGACGGCATTTTCGAGGTTAAAGGATCAAAACTTGGTGCCCTAATTTGCTTCGAGATTGCGATTGACGACATTGGAAAATCTTTAGTTCACGACGGAGCTCAAGTAATTCTGTCGCAAACCAATAATGCAGATTTTGGAAAAAGCGATGAAACTTTTCAGCAAGCTGCCTTTGCGCGGCTTCGGGCAATTGAAACTGGCAGGACCGTAGTTAACATCTCAACGGTTGGGGTATCGGCCATTTATCTTGCCGATGGTTCTGTTGCCCAAGAGTTAAAAACTTTTGAAGCCGGCGCCATGGTTCAAGATGTACCGCTGCGCAAATCAATTACACCCGCCATGCTTATTGGCAGTTGGGTAGATCTTTTCATCAACCTCTCGACGTTATCGCTTATTGCACTAAGCCTTTGGATAAGAGCGGTGTCGAAGAAAAAGGAACCTGCATGAAAACTCTGGTTATCATGCCTACGTATAACGAGATAGAGAGCCTTGAAGGTTCGGTGCTTGCCCTCAGAAAATTGGCAGAGCAAATCGATCTACTAATTGTCGATGACAACAGCCCCGATGGAACTGGTCAGTTAGCCGACTCACTGAAAAATAAAACTACTTACGTATTGCACAGGTCAACCAAAGACGGTCTAGGTGCCGCCTACCTTGATGCTTTCGGTTGGGCAATTTCGAACGGGTACGACCTGATTGTACAAATGGATGCAGATGGCAGTCACCTGGCCAAAGACCTGCCTAGATTGCTTGCCCAATCACAGAACGCAGATTTGGTGATCGGATCAAGATGGGTTCCCGGGGGCTCTGTAGAAAATTGGCCCTGGTACCGCAAGGGTATTTCACAAATTGGTAATTTTTATGCCCGATTCATGCTTCGTAGCAAAGCTCATGACATGACTGCAGGTTATCGAGTCTATAAAGCAACTTTTTTGAAAACCCTAGACCTTGGCGGTGTGGCTTCACGCGGATACGCATTTCAAGTTGAAATGACTCTCAGAACTATGCGAGCTGGGGGAGTCATAGTTGAGGTGCCAATTACGTTTGTTGAACGTATACAGGGTGCTTCAAAAATGACAACAGCCATAGTGCTCGAGGCACTATGGCTGGTCACAAAGTGGGCGTTTTACAAGTCGGCTTGACCACCGGCACGGCGAGCACGAATGTAGTCCAATCTCTCTTGCAAAATTTCTTCTAACTCTTCACGACTTCGGCGCTCAAGAAGCATCTCCCAGTGTGAACGAGGAATCTTGTCTTCAGATGCGTCAAGTGTTACGATCTTGCCATCTTCAAGCAGAACCGCCTGAGCTGGGCAACTCTTGCATTGCCAGGTTTGAGGAATTTCCGCATCTGCCGAGAAGACCATTTCGGAAACGTGCTCGTTCTTACACAAGTAGGAGTGTGATACACGTGCTGAGTAATTTACTCCGCGTTCGCTTTCAAGACTTTGGGTACCAAGACGCATTCCGCGCATAGTCTGCTGTGCCATTTTTCCTCCTGTTTGGTTCGCCCTTTTGGGGCTCGACGAGGAACAACTCGGCGTGAACGCTTTATCTTCCCTCATATAAGAGAAATTCACCAAACTCACAGAGTTAGTGGAGTGTCGCCTTAGCGATATCGCAGTGGTCAGTAACTATTCCAGTTGCCCCCAAAGCGGCCAAACGCTGCATTTCTGCAGGATCATTTACGGTCCAGAAATGAACTTCTAATTTTGCAAACTTTGCATTGGCTAAGAACCTGGGGGAGTCAAGCCTTAGAAACCCGCGCCGTACTGGAATCTGTAAGGCTTCGCTTCCCTTGGCAAAAAATTTGAAAACTTCTTTTGGAAACACAAGGCTTGCAATATAAAGTTTTAGAACTTTGCTTACACCAGCCGAGGTTCTTGCCGGTTTGGTGAAAAGCTTCAAAGTTCTAAGCCTTCTTGACTCACTGAAACTAGAAATCAGCACCCGGTTATGTGCATTGTGTTTTTCAACTGCTGAGACGGTTGGCTCTATGGCACCTGTTGATTTGATGTCTAAATTGAACCTGGCATTTGGAAACGTCTCAAGCACCTGCTCCAAAGTTGGAATGCGCTTTCCATGCCCAATATCTAACTGAGAGAGCTCAAAGGCACTAAGTTCAAAGATTTTCTTCTTGATGTTTGCAAGTCGAATCAAATCTTGATCGTGAAAGACCATGGCAACACCATCACTTGAGCACTGAATGTCTGTTTCGATAACATCGGCTCCTGCTGCCAGTGCATCGGCGAACGCCTTCACGGTGTTTTCCGGAACGAATTCAGAAACCAAACCACGATGGGCAAGGATTTGAATCTTGCCAGTTGGCGATAGGGAAGTGGCTTTGCTTCGCATTTCGACATCTTCCTGATTGAACTGGCTAGGCTCTAGTTATGCGCCTTGGTTTTGATTTTAAGTCTCTGAGACGCCTCACACGTTTGAATCTTGGATTACTACTTTACGGTTTTGGTCTAGCGCTTATTGTTGAGGCACAAATTGGATTACCGCCCTGGGACGTATTTGCTAAAGGTATTTCAATTCAATTGGGAACAACTTACGGTGTAGCCAGCGTGATCGTGAGTGCGCTGGTGTTGATTGCCTGGATTCCGCTAAAGGTTAAACCCGGTATCGGCAGCATTCTGAATGCGATTCTGATTGGGCTTTGGTCAGACGTGTTTATTCCACTAATACCCAAGATTGAAAACTACTTCAGTGACCTTGGCCAATTTCTATTTGGAATGATCATCGTTGCTGCCGCCACAGGGCTCTACATCACCTCGTATCTTGGCTCCGGACCAAGAGACGGACTCATGATTGGCACCCAAAAAGTCTTGGGTTGGCCGCTTTGGCAAATTAGAACCATGTACGAAGCTCTGGTTTTAGCTCTTGGTTGGTTAATGGGTGGGCAAGTGCGTGAGGGAACACTGATTTTTGCGGTTTGTATTGGTGTTTTGATGCAAGTTTCTCTGAAACTCTTCAAGTACGACGAGAAAAGGAAAATCTAACTAATCATGCAACCCGGCCAGCACAGGGAAACAGCACGAGTCATATTATGTAAAGCTACTGGCGAAATCTTTCTACTGAAGACTCATTTTGACCCTGAGGTTGGTCTGCCGCCACGTTGGATTACCCCCGGCGGAGGTATCGATGGCACAGAAAGCGTCCTAGATGCGGCCATCCGGGAGCTTCGCGAAGAAACAGGCCTGAACGTGCCACAGGAGGCCCTGGGTGCAGTTATTTGGAAAACCGCAGGTCGCTGGAACTGGGCTGACGGCATAAATCATCACACCTTTGTGGATCATTTTTATTTGCTGCAAATTGACGAATTTCAACTTGATGATTCTGGCTGGACAGCCGAAGAACGTCGCGACGTTGAAGAACATCGATGGTGGAACCTTCATGAGCTAAATGAATCTGGTGAGCAGGTGAGCCCGCCAGGTCTGGTGGATTTCCTCATCAGCCACCTTCTGAGCTAAAGCCCTTTCGCCGATAATGAACATTATGTCAAGTAGTGTTTATTTGGCACTCAAGCCCACTATTCCCTCGGGATTGTTAGTTGGCGGTTGCCGCTACCCACTCGTTCAGTTTGGTTTCGCCCGCACCAGAATCTAGAGCGCTGGCCACCAGGTGAATTGCATCGGCAAATCTAAGATCAAGATTCACATCGGCGTGTGTAGGGTCTTTTGCCATCTGGTAGCTCAACACTCCACCGGCGGCATTCAAAATCACGATATCTCGAACTGCAGCCAAGTTGCCCACGGTCTTGCCAGCAAATAAGTCTCTTGCCACCTGGGCGTTGAATGCAGCATCGCCACCCAAGAGCGCACTGGTGCTGGCCTTAGCTAAGCCCAGTTTCATTGGATTTAGTTCAAACTGGGTGACTTCTCCCCCAGAAACCTGCCAAATTTGGCTATTTCCGGTGGTGGAAAGCTCGTCGAGACCATCATTTGCCCTAAAAACAAGGGCTGAACGGCCTCTACTAGCCATTTCTTGGGCCATTAGAGGTGCTATTTCAAGATTTGCAACCCCTAAAGAGGTGGCAATTGGCTGAGCAGGGTTTGCCAGCGGCCCTAAAAAGTTGAAAGTGGTTGGCACTGCCAACAATTTGCGCACCGGAGCCACAAATTTCATAGCTGGGTGAAATACCGGGGCAAAAAAGAAGGTGATTCCAGTTTTTTTGAACACCGCCGCCACCTGGTTGGCATCTAGATCCAGGCGAATACCTAGGGCTTCCAGCATTTCCGAAGACCCCGTTTTGCCCGATGCCGAACGGCTGCCGTGCTTCAAAACAGGAATTCCAGAAGCCGCAGTAAGAATAGATGCCATGCTCGAGATATTGACCGTGCCAATCAAATCTCCGCCGGTGCCAACGATATCAACCGCATCATTGCCAGTTTCTAGTTTGAGGCTGTTGGCCAGCATTGCATCAACCAGGCCCGATATCTCGCTAACTGATTCGCCTTTGTGGCGAAGGGCAATCATAAAGGCCGCAACGATGCCCTCTGGGGTCTGGCCAGCCATGATCTCATCAAGGGACCACAGGGCCTCCGCGCGATCCAAATCTTGACCAAGGGCAAGTTTGCCCAAGATGTGGGTCCAATTTAGTGGCGCAGTCATAAAGAAAAGTTTATCGGCGAATTAACTAGAAAATATTTTGACAAATTCTTTAAATTCTCTGGCTCGACGCGGGAAAAATGCCCAATTTACAAGGGCATCGGGGTTAGGATTGAAGCATGACGACCATCAGCGCACCTGTCATTAATCGCCCTAGTGCAACCTCGGTTGGCACTATCGTTTGGCTTGGAAGCGAGGTGATGTTCTTTGCCGGCCTTTTCGCTATGTACTTCAGCCTTCGCGCCAATTCTCCTGAGATTTGGGCGAACGACACCGCAATTCTGAATGTGCCTTTTGCCCTGGTCAACACACTGATTCTGGTTGCATCTTCATTTACAGCGCAGTTTGGTGTGTTTGCTGCAGAGCGCCTTCAGCCTCGTGCAACCGGCCTATCCCCTGTCAAATGGGGTGTTGTTGAGTGGTTCTTCCTCAGCTACATCCTTGGCGCTATCTTCGTTGCTGGCCAGTGCTGGGAGTACGCAACCCTTATTTCTGAAGGTGTAGCGCTCAACTCAAACTCTTATGGCTCAGCTTTCTACATCACTACTGGTTTCCACGCTCTTCACGTGACCGGTGGTCTAATTGCCTTCCTATTCGTTATTGGTCGTACCTTTGCCGCAAAGAAGTACGGTCACTACGAAGCAACCAGCGCAATCGTTGTGTCTTACTACTGGCACTTCGTTGACGTGGTTTGGATCGGCCTTTTCCTAATCGTTTACGTACTCAAATAATCTGAGAGACCAAGTTCAAATGGCATTCAAGAAAAATCGTCGTAGTCCTCTGGCTGCAATCATTGTTATGGCCGCAGGCCTGGCACTTACCGGTGGTGGCTATGCAGCCGCAACTGCTGCAGTTGATGCGGTAAAGCCAGTTTCTGCTGTTGCGACTGCTGAGCAAGTTACCGAAGGCAAGAAGTTGTTCTTGGCAAACTGTGCAAGTTGCCACGGTAAGAACGCAGAAGGTTCAGTAAACGCACCTAGCCTTATCGGCGTTGGTGCTGCTTCAGTAGCCTTCCAGGTTGAAACCGGCCGTATGCCTGGACAAGCTTCTGGCCCTCAGCTAATGGTCAAGCCGGTTCAGTTCACCCAGGAGCAGTCAGATGCCATGGCAGCATATGTTGCTTCATTGGCTCCTGGGCCTGAGGTTCAAACCGCAGCGCAGATCGCAGCAAATGGTGACTCCGAGCGTGGTGGGGAACTCTTCCGCATCAACTGTGCAATGTGCCACAACGCCGTTGGTGCTGGTGGTGCGCTAACCCAGGGTAAGTATGCGCCGAACCTCATGAAGGTGAAGGCTGAGCACATTTACGAAGCTATGCTCACCGGTCCTCAGAACATGCCTGTCTTCAACGATGCCAACTTGACTCCTACTGATAAGAAGGACATCATCACCTACTTGACCTATGTTCAGACCAACCCATCAG
>ERZ1034365.1219-NODE-1219-length-13408-cov-3.321656_pt1 | contig 13408 bp, 12 predicted proteins | sample MGYA00520615_ERZ1034365 | MGnify/ENA primary metagenome ERZ1034365 (study PRJEB33736, sample SAMEA104284505) | Azolla filiculoides | biome: Urban; feature: Water surface; material: Ditch water | place: Netherlands | collected 2015-10-28 | depth 0-0.1 m ... | reverse complement strand
AGTGAGGGCCGAAATCGGATTGACCGTCATGTTGCCCCACAGCTTGAACCAGATTTCCTGCTGGATCGACCGGGCCTCGTCGACCTCGAACGCCGCCTTGCGCAGGGCTTCCACGATGGCTCCCGCGCGCGCCGTGTCGGCGCCCCCGGCGGGCTCGCCAAGGATCAGCCGGTTGCCGGCAATGTGCCGCACCACGCCAGGTTGCGGCGTTGCCGCTGAAAGATGCGTGACGCAGCCCACCACCCGGGACGGCGCCATCGCCGCCGAGATGCGGCCATCCGGGTCGATGCACTGCAGTTGCATCGAGGCGTATGCGGGCGCCAGCCCGTGGAAAAACCACCACGGCACGCCGTTCATGGCCGACAACACGGTGGTATGCGGGCCGAGCAAGGGCGCAATGGCGTGTGCGACGTCGGGCAGGCCCGTTGCCTTGACCGCGACCACCACCACGTCCTGCACGCCAAGGCGCTCAGGCCGGTCGGACACCGCGAGCGTGACGCACTGGCGCCGCGCCTGGCCATCGGCGGTGTCGATCAGCGTCAGGCCGTCCCGGCGCACCGCCTCCAGCGTCGCACCACGCGCCACCGCGCTGACCCTGGCGCCACTGCACGCCAGCCGCGCCGCCATCAGGCCGCCGACCGCACCCAGACCATAGATACAGATCTTCATGGCCGGGCCTATTGCCGGTATGCGCTGTCGACGCGGTCGACCAGGCGCGTGAGTGCGTCAAACATATCGCGCCCGCCGCCGTAGCGTGGATCGAACTGCAGTGCATCGGCGCTGTATGGCCTCAGGCACGGGCACCGTGGGCCCGAGCGCCGCACCGGCGACCTGAATCTCGCAGGCGCGCTGCAGTGTCCACAGGTACGCAAAGGCCTGTGGAATCGACACCCCCCAGGACAACAGGCCGTGGTTGCGCAGGATCACGGCCTGCGCGTGACCGATGGACTGGACTACGCGCGGCCCCTCCTCCGCGTGCACGGTAATGCCTTCGAAGGCGTGGTACGCCACACGCCCGTGCAGCTGCGCGGCATAGAAGTTGTCCGGCGACAAACCCGCCTGGCTGCCGGCCACCGCGCAGCCGGCAGTGGTATGGGTGTGCATCACGCAGTGGGCGTGGTCGATGCCGCCGTGGATGGCTGCGTGCAGCGTGAAGCCGGCTGGATTCACCGGCCAGTCGGACGTGTCCACGGTGCGGCCCTGCAAATCGATCTTGACCAGGTTGGAGGCGGTCACTTCGCTGAAGTGCAGGCCAAACGGGTTGATCAGGAAGTGCCGCTCGGGGCCGGGCACCCGCACGGTGATGTGGTTGTAGATCAGCTCGGTCCAGCCGAGAAGCGCAAAGATGCGGTAGCACGCGGCCAGCTGCGTCCGCAAGGTGCGCTCATCGGCGGGCGGGGAACCGGTCAGGGGTGGCGGGGCTGCGTTCATCGCACGGGCTTTCGTCTGCCAGTCAGGCCACAGCGCCAGCGTTGGCCGGTGCGGCGTGCGCAAACAGATCGGCCAGCGGGCGAGCCTGGTCCAGGTTCCGGATGGCCTCGAACAAGGCCGTCTCGCCGTCCGCACCGAGCGCCTCGCGCACCAGCAGCGAAAACTTGCTGCGCAGTTCTTGTGCCGTGAGCATCGTTTCGGGTTCACCGCGTGGCACCCGCACGAACTCGCGCCAGGTCTGGCCATCGGTCGTGCGGATCTCGACCACGCCGGAAAACGCTTTAGGGAATTCGGCTTCGCACGCGGTGTCCTCGTAGACGTCAATGCGCTGCATCAGCGCGCGAATAGTGGGGTCGGCCAGCGCGGGCTCGTAGTCATCCCATCCCATGTGCCTGGTCTTGAGCGCAACCGCCAGGCAAAGATGGGTCGAAAACTGGCAGTCGACCACGTTCTGCGGATTGCGCCGGCGCGCCTGCGGCTCGCCCACCACATAGACACTGCGCCGGGCCATCCCGACACGCACCGATTCGATCTGCGCGATGTCGATGCGGTGTTTGGCGTGCAGCGCCATCACCGCGTCCAGCGGCGCGTGGATGCCACGGCAGCAGGGGTACGGCTTGATGCCCGATTGCAGCGTTTCCCAGACGGTGCCCAGGCCTTGCACGGCCGCCTCGGGCCGGGGCGCCGGCGAGTACACCTTGAAAAAGCCTTCCTTGCCTTCAAGGGCCTGGGTCGCGCCGGTGTAGCCACGGCGTGCCAGCACGGCCGCCAGAAGCCCGCCGGCGGCCGCATTGCCGACGTGGAAGCGCTTGGTCCAGGCGCCGTTCACGGCGAACTGGCCGGTGCCGGCGGATTCGCTCAGCGCCGTGCCGAACGCGTGTTCCATTTGTTGCGGCGTGAGCTTGAGAACGCTGCCCGCCGCCGCAGCGGCGCCAAACACGCCGGTCGTCGCGCTCAGGTGGTAGCCGCGCTCGGAATGCAGCAGCGGCACCAGGCCCAGCGCCACGCGGATCATGACCTCGTAGCCGGCGACGATCCCGGTGAGCAGGTCGCGCGTCGTGGCGCCGTTCATCTGGGCGGCGGCCAGCGCGGCGGGGATGACGGCCGCCCCCGGGTGCAACTGCGCCGGCGCGTGCGTGTCATCGAAGTCCAGGCTGTGGGCCGCGGCGCCGGCCAGCAGTGCGGCGGCCTGCGGCGTCCAGCCTTCGGCGCTGCCCAGCACGCGGGTGCTTCCGTGGTGCAGGCCCAGATCGCACAGCGCCTCCTTCAGCACGACCGTGGAGTCCAGGCTTTGCGCGCGGACCATGATGCCGCTGAGATCCATGCACAGGAGTTTGGTGCGGTCGATCACCTCTTCAGGAATGTCCTCGAAGCGCAGCGTGGCAGCAAAACGGGACAGCAGTTCGGTCACGGGGGTTGCGGGGGTCATGGGTACGTCCTTGATGGGTCTGGGTTGCACGCTCAAGCCGCTTTGGCCAGCGCAGGAATGCCACGGCGCACGAAGGCCGCAAAATCAGGCGAGAGCTGCACGCTGTCGTCGAGATTGATCCACATGCGAAGCAGGTAGCGCTTGCGGCCATCGCTGTGGTCGATGTAGTTGCTGCGCGAGTGCAGGGTGATGTAGTTGTTGATGAGCTGAATGTCGCCCGGCTCCAGCATCATGTCGATGCGCATGTCTTCGCGCGTGCCGAGTGCGTGCACGTAGTCGATGGCCGCCTGCTGCAGGGCCGTCAACGGCACCCCGCGCTTGACGGCGCCGGTCTCGATGATCTTCTTGGCGAAGGCGCAGTTGATGCGGCCATTGTTGTACTCAAAAACCGGAATCGGGGTGGCCGTCACTTCATTGGCGTCGCCCGTGGGGCCGTAACCCCGGTAGTCGTGGTAGAAGCCTTCGTACAGGGGTTCCAGGTACTCGGGATGGTTCTTGACGATCTCGTTGTGGATCGCCACCGAGCTGACCAGGCTGCTCATGCCCCCCTCCCTGGCCTTCTCGCGGCACAGCAGCACCACCATGTCGGCCAGGTCGGTGTGCGGATCAAGCAGTTGGGCGGTGGTGTTGTTGCGGCGGTTGGGATCGTCGCTCTTGAGCGCCAGGTCGGTGACTGCGGCGACGAAGTCACCGGCCACGTTGTGCGGAATGACCTGGCCCAGATGAACGCCCAGGCCCCAATAGATGGTCTTGGTTTCATCGAGCGTGTAGCGGTCGACCGGGAAGCCCCTGACGAGCACAAAACCGCGCCCGTTGCGGATCTGCTGGTCCACGTCGTGCAGCTTGGCAGCGAGCTTGGGCAACGGAAATTGCGCCTTGCCAAAGGCGCCCCAGGACAGGCCCAGGGCCTGCACCTGGCGCAAGGCCTGGTCGATCTCTTCAAGCTCTTCGGGCGTCAGGTGGTAAATCCAGGTGGTGTCGTTCTGGACGTCATCGCGTTTCCAGGCGGTGGCGTCTTGCACCACGGTGCGCAGGATGTTCTTGCTCATGGCCGGGTCTCTTTCTTGAGTGATGGGAGGGCGTGTCCGCCTGGCTTCAGGCGTTCAACGGGGGAATTTCGATGTCCACCAGCGGGCCAAACTGCTGGCCGCCGAACAGGTCGGTGTCGGCCGGGTCGCCGGAAGTGACCAGCCTCGGCACCGTCACCTTGATGGCGTTGCCCGGGGCATAGTTGAAGAGTTTGACCACCGCTTCATCGACCTTGAAAAAGCGCGCCATGGACGCCTTCGTGATCACCTGGCTGGCCACCACGTGTTCATAGGTGCGGCTGTCAGTAAACATGATGTCCAGCGTGAGCTGGAAGGGGCCGGCGTTCTTGGTCCGGATGAGTTTGGCGAGGTCTCGCAGGCGTGTCATGGTCAGATCTCCTCGTAGCGGATGGGGTGCAGTTCAAGCGGGTTTTCGAGTTCAACGACGTGGTTCAGCACGAACTTGTAGGCTTCGCCCAGGTTCCAGAAATGCGGCGCGATGGGGAAGGCCAGATTGGAAAGCAAGCCTTCCCATTGCGGCACCGAATGGTGCAGCACCATGTGCGCAGCCTGGCCCGCAATGGCGTAGGCCACTTCCTGGGTCTGCGCCAGCGTGACCATCAGCAGGCCGATTTCGTTGCCAATGCGTTCCGGGTAGGGCTCACGGTCACCGAGGACGCCACTCTGGCCGTAGATCTTGTAATGGATCTCGTACTGGCCTCGGATCGAGGGGCCGTAGACCGCCTCCACGTTTTCGGCAATGTGCGCCTTCAAGCCGCCCAGCCACGATTCGAACTGCTCAAGAATGACAGGGTCGCGCACGCCGCCGAGCACCATCGCGCGGTAGCCGATCCGTGTGGCGCCTTCGAGCTTGACGGTGTAGGGCATGGGCCGGAACTTGCTGCCCTGCACACGGACTTCGCGGTCGTTGATGGCCTCGTAGCGGGCATCGGTCAGGTCCATCTCGCCACCAGGCTCCAGCATGCGGTAAGGGTCGGCGGTCTCGTACAGCGCGTGTGCTGCCACGCTCAGCGGCGAGCACTGCTGCGTGGGGCTGACCGGCTCCAGCGTGAAATGCTCGTCGGTGATGGTGCAGATCATGCCTTCGGGCTTGTCCATCTTCACGACGGCAGCGCCACCACATTCCATGATCTTGGCGGCATGCCAGCAAAGGCCGGGCGGAAAGCCACGCGCCACCGGGATCGCAGCGAAGATCGCCGCATCGGTCGAGCGGCCCGCCAGCACCACGTCGGCGCCCCCTTCGAGTGCGGCGACGTAGGCCTCGGCGCCCATCATCGCGACGATGTGGTCGGCGTCGCGCAACACGGACGCGTCGATGGCGGGCGCCGGATCGAGCGCGCGCATCTTGCCCTCGCGGAACTTCTGGAGCAGCACCTCGCGGGGCGGCTCCGCCTCGATGATCGCCGTGCGGAAATGCAGATTTTCCTCCCGGGCAATCTCCTGCACGATCTCCCGGACCCAGTTCAGGTTCCAGTTGCCGCCGCTGCCGCCGCACGAGCCAATCAACAGCGGCACCTTGATTTCACGCGCACCGATCACGAGGATGCGCAGGTCGCGCTTGATCGCCGCGCGGGAGAAGAAAGGTTTGTTGCCACCCAGGTTGGCAGGCCCGCCGTCTGTGGAACCTGCGTCGCAACCGATGAAGGCAAGATCGCGCGAGAGGGCAGCGCGGAAGTGGCTTTCTGAAAAGCCGACGCCCAGAATGCCTGTCGGTGAAAGGTAACGGATCTGTCGTGTCATTGGGGGTGCTTTCTTGGGGCTCGCGCCAGTTTTCAATATCAATTGTTAATGAGAGGGCAAAAAAATGGGCGCGCCCATCACATCACCCGGGAAAGAAAGGTGCGCAGCCGCTCGGTCTTCGGAGAAGCCAGCGTGACGCGCGCCTCGCCTTCTTCAACAATGCGCCCGGCTTCCATGAAGATCACCCGGGTGGCCGCTTCGCGGGCAAAGGCGATCTCGTGTGTCACCACGACCATGGTCTTGCCAGCGCGGGCCAGATCGGTGACCACGTTGAGAACTTCACCGACCAGCTCCGGGTCCAGCGCGCTGGTGGGTTCGTCGAACAGCATCACGCGCGGGCGCATCGCCAGTGCACGGGCAATGGCCACCCGCTGCTGCTGACCACCGGAAAGCTGTTGCGGGTACGACTGCAGCTTGTCGCTCAGGCCCACGCGCTTGAGCAGGTGGTGGGCGCGGTTGAGGGCGTCGCTGCGCTTGTCCCCGAGCACCTGCATCGGACCTTCCATGACGTTCTCTTCCACGGTCATGTGCGGGAACAGAACAAACTGCTGGAACACCATGCCCAGCTGCTGTCGCTGGCGCGCGATATCGGCACTGCCCATGGCACGCAGATGGTCGCCGACACGCTTGTATCCCAGCAGTTCACCGTCCAGGTAGATGGCGCCCGCGTCGATGGCCTCCAGCTGATGGATGCAGCGCACCAGTGTGGATTTGCCAGAGCCGGACGGACCAATGATGGCCACGACCTCGCCCTCTCTTACATCAAGCGAGACCGAATGGAGCGCCTGAAAGCTGCCGTAGCGCTTGACGACGTTGCGCAAACTGAGGACCGGCCTCTGCGAAGCTTGCGTGAGTGGAGGAGTCTGCATGAGAGGTACCGGATTAGGCGACCGCGGTCTCGATGACCGGCTCGGCGTTGCGGCGGTGGCCGCGGGAGTAGTGGCGTTCGAGTCGGGACTGCAGCGCATACAACAGCGTGATCACGCACAGGTACCAGAACACGGCGACCATCAGCAGCGGCACGATTTCGTAGGTGCGGTTGTAGATCAGTTGCACCGAATGCAGCAGGTCGTTCATGGCAATCACACTGACCAGTGCGGTCGCCTTGGCCATGCTGATGACCTGGTTGCCGGTGGGCGGAATGATGAAGCGCATCGCCTGGGGCAGCACGATCCGGAAAAACGACCGGGTCGGCGTCATGCCGATGGCCTTGGCTGCGTCGTACTGGCGCGGATCGACCGACAGCAGCCCGGCACGCACGATCTCCGTCATGTAGGCGCCTTCTGCCAGGCCCAGACCCAGCAGGGCCGCAAGGAACGGCGTGACGACTTCATTGGTCGACCACTCTGCCACCGGCGCCATGAAGGGCAGGCCCAGCGACAGTTTCGGCAACAGATAGGCCAGGTTGTACCAAAAGATCAACTGGATCAGCAACGGCGTGCCGCGGAATGCCCAGAGGTAGGTCTGCGCGGCCCACCGGCCCGGCTTGAATTCCGACATCAAGGCAAGCGCTGCCACCGTACCAATCACGGTGCCGACCACCATGGCAATCACCGTCAGCAGGAGGGTGGTGCCCAATCCCTGGAGGATGTTTTCCGCGAATAAATACTTCAGCACCACCGGCCATTCGAAGCGCGGGTTGGTCACCAGGAAAAAAAGCACTTGCAGCGTGATGCACGCCAGCGCGATGCCTGCGATCCAGCGCAGTGGTCCGGTACGGTGAAGCGCTTGAGAGATATCGTCATCCATCGCAGGTGCTGCGGCGATGGGGTGGGAAAAAGCGGCTTGGGTCGACATGGGCGCAATTCTTATGGTCAAGCCGTTATTTGGACGAAGCCGGATTCAGCTTCGGCCCCTCCGCCTTGGCAGGCGCCAGGCCCCACTTCTCCATGATGCGGGCGTACTCCCCCGAGGACCAGAGCAGCTTGAGCGCCTCCAGAAGGACCGGGCTCAATTCAGAGTTCTTCTTGAGGACGAAGCCCTGGTGCAAAACACCCAGGCCGTCGGTCTGGTCGGTCTGGATCTGGAACTTGCCGGGGTTTTGCTTTTGCAGGTGCAGCGCGGCCGCGAACTGCATGCCGACAACATCCGCGCGGCCAGCCTGCGCCGCGAGGACCGTGGCGTTCTGGTCCGCCAGCGGCACCGGCTGCATGGCAGGGAGCTTGGCGGCCAGGCAACGCTCCGTCACCCGCTTCACGTACTCTTCCTGGGCCGATCCCGCGGGATACGAAATGCGCAGGCCACACAGGTCTTCCAGCTTGCTGGTCTTGCGACCGCCCGCCACCGGCAGTGCGAACGCCGGCTTGCTGAGCAGCCAGGTGATGATGTCGTAGCGCTCCTCACGGGCCTTGGTCGAGAGCAAGGGGCCGGTGGTCATGTCATAGCGCCCCGTATCGATCCCTGCGAGCATGGCGGGCAAATTGCTGACCGTCGTCTGTTCGATCCTGACGCCGAGAATCGGCTCCAGCGCCCGGGCGAGGTCGGTGTCGATGCCCGTGACGGTCTTGCCGTCCTCACCCACAATCCGGTACGGGGCGAAGGAGTCACCGACCAGCTTGAGTACCTTCGTGCTCTTGATCGAAGCGGGCAGACGGTCGAACAGGGGCGCCGGCTTGTTTTGGGCGGCGGCCTGTCCCGCGCCGAGCAGCGAGGCCGTGGCGATCGCGAGCGCAAAGGTCAGCCGTCGCACGGCGCGCCGTGCGGTGGAGGGTCGACCGGATGAAGTGGAAGTGCGTGCGTTCTGCATGGTTGTCTCCTGGGCGATGCAAGTGCGTCGGGCGTTTTGGAACTGGCTCTGACCTGGACAAAGTGTGATCGATAACAATTGTTATTGAAACTAGGGTGAACCCTCGGTGTGTTGCCACCACCTTGTATCGCCTGTGACAATGGGGTGACTTCATCCCCGTGTATTCCTTCTCACCCTCTCATGACAGAACCTCTGCAGCCTTTGCCGGCCACCACCACGCGCCCGGTGGGTCTTGCACCCGGTCATGGACAAACGGATGCGACCCAGCTGCCAACCTTGGCACCGGACACGGTCGTGTTCAGGCTGGTCAAATTGGCCAACCTGATGACGCGCCCTTTTTTTGGTCAGTTCGCGAAGCGCCACGCGCTCACCATCAACGAGTGGCGCTCCATCGTGGTGCTGGCGGCACGGCCTGACAGTGCGGCGCAGGACATCAGCGCGACCGCAGGCCTGCACCCCATGAACATCAGCCGCGCGTTGATCGGACTGCGCAAGGCCGGCATGGTGGCCGAGACGCGCGATCCGGAAAATCATCGGCGCATGTTGCTGCGGCTGACGCCCCTGGGTGAAGATACGTTCAGGAAAATCGCGCCACACGCGGAACGACAGGCCCATTTGCTGTTGGGCACGTTGTCGCCAGAGGAACTGACCGTGCTGGGCCGTACCATTGACAAGCTGATCGCGCGGGCAGAAGAGATCGCTGAATAAGCCCGGAACCGCCCTCGCCCGCACCGCCAGTTCGCACCGGTGCGGGCGCCCCTGACTGGCGCACCGTACACGTCGCACGCTTCGTCATGCCCCCCACTGGTCGCGCAGGTGCGCGCCTGTTACGCACAAATAGCTCCTTTATCAATAGCAAGCTATGACCTTTTGACCATGGGTATAGGCACAAAATACTGCGATTGTTCGTGCAGGAAGGCCTGCAGCGCATGCGCAGTCAGGCGGCGTCACACTGCGGCGGCATAGCCGTGCTTTCCTGGTGACCCGGATCGGGGCTGCCCCGTGCGTGCGGGCCCGGCGCTACGCCGGCACCCGCAGCGCCGCGAAGCGCTGCTCCATCTCGCGGCGCACCTGCTTGCGCACTTCGGCGGCGGCGTGGCGGCGGCGCTCGTCGGGGGTGGCGGGTTGCAGCGGGTCCACCGGTACCGGCTTGCGCGCGTCGTCCACGGCCACCATGGTGAAAAAGCAGCTGTTGACGTGGCGCACCACACGCGAGCGGATGTCCTCGGCGATCACCTTGATGCCGATTTCCATCGACGAGGTGCCGGTGTGGTTCACCGAGGCCAGAAACGTCACCAGTTCGCCCACATGGATCGGCTGGCGGAAGGTGACCTGGTCCACCGACAGGGTCACGACATAGCGGCCGGCGTAACGGCTGGCACAGGCATAAGCCACCTGGTCGAGAAATTTGAGGATGGTGCCCCCGTGGACATTGCCGGCGAAGTTCGCCATGTCGGGGGTCATCAGAACGGTCATCGTGAGCTGGTGTGCAGGCAAATCCATCGTGGTTTCCATCAAGGGGATGCCCCAATATACAGAGCCGCCCTGTCCGCAAGGCAGGGCGGCCCGGTCACAAGCCGGAAGTCAGCGTGCGGATCAGACAGCGCCGTGCGCTTCGACGTACACCGCGTACAGCGAATGGCAGCTGGCCATGTACAGGCGGTTGCGCTTGGGGCCGCCAAATTCCAGGTTGGCGCAGCGCTCGGGCAGACGGATGAAGCCGATGGCCTTGCCGTCCTTGTTGAAGACCTTGACGCCGTCGTAATCCTCGGTCTTGCCGTTTTGCAGATGGGCCTTGAGGCCGCCCCCCACATCGGTCGCGGTGGCCTGGAAGGAGCCGTTGTAGCCCCAGCCGCACCACAGGTTGCCGTCGCGGTCCACGCGAAATCCATCGAGCGATCCGGGGCCGTCGGCGTCGATCAGCTTGACCTTGTTGGAGCAGCTGCCGTCGGCCGCCACGTCATAGCTCCAGATGCTGCGGTTGGGCGTGCCCTTCCACTCCACCACATACAGCTTGCTCTCGTCGGGCGAGAAGGCCAGGCCGTTGGGGTTGACGAGGTCGGTGATCACGGCGGTGAGCTTGCCGTCCTTGCCGATGCGAAACACGTTGGTGGTGGCCTGCTCGGGCTTGGCGCGTGAGCCCTCCCATTCGCCATTGATGCCAAACAGGGGATCGGTGAACCAGATCGTGTCGTCGGACTTGACGACGATGTCGTTGGGCGCATTCAGGCGCTTGCCCTCGAAGCTGTCGGCCAGCACGGTCATCTTGCCGTTTTTCTCGGTCCGCACCACGCGGCGCGTGACCGAGTGCTCGCAGGTGATCAGACGGCCCTGGCGGTCGCGGGTGTTGCCGTTGGCGTAGTTGACGTTCGTCTTGTGGACGGTGAACTTGTTCGTGGCTTCGTCGAACTTCATCAGGCGGTTGTTGGGGATGTCGCTGACCAGCAGATGGCCGGGCTGGCCCGCGACCGCACCGGGGAAATACACCGGCCCCTCGGCCCAGCGCATGCCGGTACCCACCTGCTCCACCGTGCTGCTGTAAATGCGGTATTTGGCAAAGCTGGGGTCCAGGATCAGCACCGAGGGGTCGGGGTACCGCTGGTTGGGCTTGAAATCAAAGGATTGCGCCAGCGCGCTGCCGCCGAGCGCGGCCAGGCCGGTGCTGGCCGCAGCCTTGAGGAAGCCGCGACGGGCTTGGGGGGTGAAGTTGTCCATGGTGTTGTCTCCGTTGGGGCTCAATAGGTGAAAGCGGCATCCGGCCGTCGGGGGGTCCGGACGTTCCGGGTATTCATGGGCGTCTGATCGATCAATTCACGCGTCATACGTCATCTGTTGTCTGATCTCTTATTCGATGTTAGCCTCACCAACGCACCAGGTCAATGCAGCACGACCTAGGGGAAACGCCTAGAGGGCGGTCGGCGCGCCGTCTTGCACAGGCGGCGCGTCGATGACGATGGCGCGGAAGTCGTTCACGTTGGTCAATGTGGGGCCGGTGATGACCGAGTCGCCCAGCGCCTGGAAGAAGCCATGGCCGTCGTTGTTGTCGAGACTGGCACGCGGGTTGATGCCCTGCGCCCAGGCGCGGGCCAGGGTGTCAGGCGTAAGGCAGGCACCGGCGATTTCCTCGGCGCCGTCCACGCCGTCGGTGTCACCGGCCAGCGCATGCACACCGCCCAATCCGTCCAGCGCCACGCCCAGCGCCAGCAGGAATTCGACGTTGCGTCCGCCTCGCCCCTTGCCACGCAGCGTCACCGTGCTTTCGCCGCCCGACAGCAGCACGCACGGCGCCTGGAAGGGCTGGCCGTGCACGGCCACCTGGCGCGCAATGCCGGCCAGCGCCTTGCCCATGTCGCGGGCTTCGCCTTCCAGGCTGTCGCCCAGGATGTAGGGCGTGAGGCCGGCGGCGCGCGCCACCTGCGCGGCAGCCTCCAGCGCGATCTGGGGCGCGGTGATCATGCGGGTCTCGATGCGCGCCAGCCGCGCATCGCCAGGCTTGAGGCTTTCGCCCGCGCCGCTGTCCAGCAGCGCACGCACGGCGGGCGGCAGGTCGATCCGGTAGCGCGTGACGATGGCCAGCGCGTCCGCGCAGGTCGTCGGGTCGGCCACGGTGGGGCCGGAGGCGATGTCGATGGGGTTGTCGCCCGGCACATCGGAGATCAGCAGGGTCAGCACCTGCGCCGGGTGGCAGACCGCCGCCAGCCGCCCGCCCTTGATGCTGGAGAGGTGGCGGCGCACGCAGTTCATCTCGGAAATGCTGGCGCCACTCTGAAGCAGCGCGGTGTTGACCGCCCGCTTGTCTTCCAGCGTCAAGCCCTCGCCCGGCGCCACCAGCAGCGAGGAGCCGCCGCCGGAGATCAGCGCGATCACCAGGTCGTCCGGCGTGAGGCCCGTGACCAGTTCGCGGATGCGTTGCGTGGCCTGCAGGCCGGCCGCGTCGGGCACCGGGTGCGCGGCCTGTACGATCTCGATGCGCTGGCAGGGCACCTCGTAGCCGTAGCGGGTGACCACCAGGCCTTCAAGCGGGCCGTCCCAATGGTCTTCGAGCGCACGCGCCATCGCGGCGGACGCCTTGCCGGCGCCAACGACGACCGTGCGGCCTTTCGGCCGGGGCGGCAGGTGCGGTGGCAGGCACAGTGCGGGCTGCGCGGCCGCGACGGCGGCGTCAAACAGGCTGCGCAGCAGCGGGCGGCGGTCGGTCTGGTTTTTTTCGGTCATGCGTGAAGCCTACGACAAACGGACAAGGCGGCAGCGCAACCCGCCCCGCCCGGGGCGCAGCGCGCTGCGTGCCGGCGTTCAGCGGTCCAGCGCCGGGCGCTTGGGATTGAAGGTCCAGCCGGGGATCAGGTATTGCATGGCCATGGCGTCATCGCGCGCACCCAGGCCGTGCTGCTTGTAGAGCTGGTGCGCCTTCTCCACCTCGACCATGTCGAGTTCCACGCCCAGGCCGGGTTTTTTCGGCACCTGCACATGGCCGCCAATGATCTGCAACGGGTCTTTGGTGAGGCGCTGGCCGTCCTGCCAGATCCAGTGCGTGTCGATGGCGGTGACGCGGCCGGGGGCTGCGGCGCCCACGTGCGTGAACATGGCCAGCGACACGTCGAAATGGTTGTTCGAGTGCGAGCCCCAGGTCAGCCCCCAGTCGCGGCAGGTTTGCGCCACGCGCACCGAGCCGGCCATGGTCCAGAAGTGGGGGTCGGCCAGCGGGATGTCGACCGACTGCAGCGACAGCGCATGGCTGAGTTGCCGCCAGTCGGTCGCGATCATGTTGGTCGCCGTGGGCAGGCCGGTGGCGCGGCGGAATTCCGCCATCACCTCGCGGCCCGAGAAACCGTCTTCCGCGCCGCAAGGGTCTTCGGCATAGGCGACCAGGCCGCGCATGCGCTGGCCCAGGCGGATCGCGTCCTTCAGCAGCCAGCCGCCGTTCGGGTCCAAGGTCACGCGGGCCTCGGGGAAACGCTCGTGCAGCGCGACGATGGCATCGACTTCTTCATCGCCGCGCAGCACGCCGCCCTT
>ERZ1034365.1217-NODE-1217-length-13415-cov-5.985980_pt1 | contig 13415 bp, 9 predicted proteins | sample MGYA00520615_ERZ1034365 | MGnify/ENA primary metagenome ERZ1034365 (study PRJEB33736, sample SAMEA104284505) | Azolla filiculoides | biome: Urban; feature: Water surface; material: Ditch water | place: Netherlands | collected 2015-10-28 | depth 0-0.1 m ... | reverse complement strand
ATTTTAATATTATCTGTTGATAATATGCCGCCGCTCCAATGTTTATGCTGGCGTTCCATTGAATCAATACCTTTACCCAAAATAGGTTTAGATTCAAAAATTAGGCGTTCGGGTGAATACACTGCATCATCTAATAGCTGGCGAGGCAACAACTTCCCGTCAGAAGTTACTTTATGATAACCATGCCCCTTTATCCAAGCTGCATACTTTAATCGTTCACCAATGCCCGGAATTTTTGTGCCGTCATCAACAATAAAATAGGTATGTATGCCCCCATTTTTTGAATTTTCAGGGTTATCGCCCACTTTATAAATACCTGATGAGCTTGAACCAACCATCAGCATTTCACACTGTTCAAGCTCAGGCAATAATTGAATCAACTTTGCACGAAACTCATCCAGTGTGTAATCGTCTCCGTCATAGTCGAGAAACATTAGAGAGTATGACGATAAAAAAGAAAAGTTCTCTTTTGTTCGTGCAATTGCATCGCAGGGTGCATATTTAGACACATAATCGTTCGTCACAATGCGATTATGTGAAGTGATATTTTGACCAGTCGATAAAGCTTGATTGGGTTTTAAAGCCTCAATAATTTGGTGCAGATGCTGTAAACCATGTACTTCGACATTCTCGACATTCCCAGCAATCAAATGTGCATTGCTAAACTTGACTATATTATTGTCAGAATCAAGTGCAAATTCTTTACCCAATAACAATTTCTCACGGCCATTGATAAATGCACTTTTTGTAGAAGTAAAAACAGATAGATTAAAAGTATTCATATTGATACAATCCCATACGTAAAAATTGTGTAAAAATCACTGTTCTTACCAGTGATAAGTGTTGTTAAAGCACTGTTGGCACAGTGCTTTTCTAAAGACATCATATACATCTCCTATGAAGCTTATTTAGGTACTAAGTACTATCATCAATTCATTGAATTCCTCGATGACAGATATAGTTTTTCATATAAAAACATATTTGTGACATTCCGTCCGGGTGCCGGACAAATAAACAATAAAATAGTTTAATATCAATAACTTAATTTTTTTAAATTTATTAAGTCATCTCCAAAACCTGCTCTTCATGCTCCCAATGCTCCCTATCAATAATCATCAAGAGCATCCTTAATCCTGCCTGACCCTCTCTATACCCATCCTTAATAATTGATAATGATGGCGCGGTAACCATTGATGATTTATCCCATAGGATGATGGAGTATTGGAGAGGGTGATGAGCATTCAGAATATAGGGTATGGTTTTGTTAACCATGAAAGATATTAGGGATGCTGAATGAATGAGGCGACTCTTGATGACCATTTAACTTTTATGATTATGAGGGTGGCTAAATTTTTTGCTCTGTAGAATGAAGGATATTTTTGATGTTGGAGATACTGAAAATAACAAATGGTGGTAATGAGCATTTGGAATATCTTAATGCTTATATTTAAAGGGAGCATTGTTGATATTTGTGATGCTTATAGATGATAAGGGGATTATTGATGTGACCCTTTTTACCATTAATTTTTTTTGATGGTCACCAGGGTGAAGATGATTTTATCGTATTTGTGAAAATGAGAAGATAATCTACATTCAGCAAAATTATAATCGATTAATAATCCTTATTACCATTAATATATAAATGGTTAATAGGATGGAGATGGTTTGCAATATTTTTAAATAATGTAACTAAAATTGATTATTCGAGAATTTTGAAAATTGTGCTATAACTATAAATTCATATAGCAGAAAATGATTTTTACAGTATTTTTTACAGTAACTGCACTTTATATTTAAACAAAAACCCAGTATTTACAGGACTTCAGGAATTGAATTATGTTGACCCCGCCTCCACCATTTACTATTCTAGTATATAAAAATAATCCCCAAAATCATTACATTTCAATGGCTTGGGGATTTTTTATGCTCACAACATTGTGTAACTATCTTAACTGTTACTGTAATTTTTACAGTACTTTTACCAGAACGACACGAGATGATGCAACAGTGGGCGGTGTAATGGTCTAATAAAAACAGACACCCGAATAGGTTGATAAACTTAAGTCAACTGAAACAGGGAGCAACCAAAAATGATGCATCACTAAAAATATATCTCTTTGATATATCCATCTTTGCTTAACATTTCGTGTTAAAGGAATAAATATGATTTTCATTAAAAAACTCGGCATGATCATTACTATATTACTTATCTATTCAAGTAATATAGCCATTGCTGGTGTTGCTTATAATATTAGTGATTATGATAATGACGGGACTTCTGGAAGTGATGGTGGTTTGCCTGCCATTTGGACAAATCCAGTGGAAATGAATAACTACTCTGGCAGTTTAAATGCAATGTGGGAAGTCAATTTCACCTCAAATTTTAATAATGCGATTATCTCAACAGCTGACGCATTAACAAAGAGTTATACGATAAAGGGCAATAATTTTACAGTGCCTAACGATTATGCGCTAGCAGTTGGTGCTAAATCTTGGTATGACTCAGTTGAAGGAACAGGTTGGGGACACGGCTTAGATTTTGGACTCATTAATCTTACCTATGACGCTAATTTAAGCTTAACTGTTGAAGCTGATGATTCCTCATTGATACCTGCAGTGACTATTTACAAGGGATGGGACAATAGTCAATCTTCTTCACGTCACGGAGGATTTATTGATAAACGAGATAATCCGTTAGGTAGTTCAGACGTAGTGTATTTAAAAAGTGCTGAAGGAAATGTGGCTGGAGGGACTGTAAAAATAGATTTAACTGGATTAAAAGCCGGTCAATATACCGTATTTGTTGGTGGTAATGATGGAGAAAAGGGCGGCAAATACAAAATAACATTAAATGCCTCAATTCCACGTTATACCCTTGTTGATTTAGGTGTGATTGGTTCAGGAACAAGTAGTCGTGCACAGGGCGTTAATAATAATGGTGAGGTATCGGGATATTCTAAATATAATTCTACTTTTAATGCCACACACGCGTTTAAATATACGAATGGCGCTATGAAAGATTTAGGCGCTCTTAAACCAGAGGGCATTTTTCAGGGTGGAACCTATTCTCGTGCTTACCATATTAACGAGGTGGGCATCGTAGTGGGTGATAGTTATGTTCAAAATGGTCTGAAAACGCTCTCACATCCAGTTCGCTTCAATAACGATGGCAGTATTGCTGATCTGGGTACATTTCGTCCAAATAATGATGGAAATGGCATGGCTAAGGATATCAATGCAGCAGGTGTTATTGTGGGGTATAGCGCATCTGGAGCAGAAGGTGTTAGTCATTACGAGCCTTTTATGTGGGATAGAGGTGTATTAACATCGTTAGGTTCTTTTGGCGGAACGCGTGGAGAAGCCTTGGGTATTAATGAATCCAACCAAGCAGTAGGGTGGTCGTTGATTGCAAACGATACAGCTCAGCACGCCTTTTCATACTCAAGAGGGGTGATGACCGATTTACATAGTGTGTTGGCTTCTAACGTTAAAAATGCCAGTGCAACAGTTGCGAGTGATGTGAACGCAGATGGATCCATTGTGGGTGATATCGTCACCGCATCGGGAACTCATCCCTTTTTATATGCTAAAAATGAAGTAACCATGCTTGGATGGTTGCCGGGAAGTGTGAGTGGCAGTGCGTTAGCTATTAATAATCAAGCACAAATTGTTGGGTATTCATCTATCTCATCCATGAATCAAACACACGCTTTTCTTTATGAAAATGGTGTCATCCATGATCTCAATAGTCTATTGAAAACAAATAAATCTGGTTGGATTTTGACTGATGCTACTGCAATTAGCGATAACGGATTTATTGCAGGAACGGGATATTTGAATGGAGTAAGTCATGCTTATTTGCTTTACCCGCTTGATAAGAAAAAACAACTTAATGTAAATATCAATGGCTTTGGTGCAGTGAGTAGCGTTGATGCGGGGGTTAATTGCACTCGTTCTTGTGAGTATATGTTAAATGAAAATCTGCCATTGACGTTGAATGCTAATGCTTCAGCTGGCTTTATTTTTACTGGGTGGTCTGGCGATTGTATTGGAATAGGTTTATGTCAAGTAAAAATGGACGAAAATAAAGAGGTGACAGCGAAATTTATTTCTAGTTCAACGCCAAAATTTTATATTAACGTGACTAAATCAAGTTTAGGTATGATTACAAGTTCTCCGGCGAGTATAAGTTGTGGTTTAACTCAAAAACAATGTAAGAGTTATTTTTATAAAGGAGAAAAAGTGACGCTAACAGCTAGCCCAAATAAAGGGCAATATGTTAAATCATGGAAAGGGTGTACTTCATCATTAGGCAATTCATGCAGCGTTTTAATTGCTAAAAATGTCACGGTCACAGCACAATTTGCAAAACTTAAAAAGTAATTCAATCGTCTTTTTGGTTAAGTAATTTTAAACAACTTCATTTTAAGATATTTATGTCAAAAATTACTTAACCATACGACAAAAGAAGATTACTGTTTCACGGCGTTTGTGATGCCAGAAACCGTTTCTGTTTCAAAGCGACCACTGTAAGCATTTTTATTATTTGTGATTTGTACTTGACCAACAAGTGAGCCTAAATCTAAGTTGATATTAGCACTGCAATCTTTATTGACAATCAATGTACCGCCTGTTGGCATTTGTTCGGTTTGAAAAGTGACGAACTCACAAACACTCGATGCAGGATTAATAGTGCCTTTTGCATCGACGATTAATTTACATTGCCCAACATGACTGTCATTATTGCTAAATGGTGTGACAAACGCTGCTTGGTAAGCTATCCAAGTTCCTTTTACATCGGTTTGTTTACAGGCAGCAGTGGCTTGTTGTATAGATAAAGCGAGCAGTGCGAAAGTAATGATTTTTTTCATATAAAGTTGATAACCTAAAGTTGAATTTTTAAAATCCCTATGAGGGTACGATTAAACAGCTAAATAAAATTGGAAACGGTAAACCTCCCTGATGGTAATAAAATTAATGAGTGAGAGTGTTTTCAAAAGACTTTAATGGTTCAGACAATCCATTTTTGCCTACCGCTGGAATTTGCAGTACCTTGTCATCCATTAAACCACCACTACCTGAATTCTTGTGCCCATTGGATACTTGAATAGACGGATGATCAAATGGTGCTTTTTCCCAGCGAACACGCTCATCAGTTAAGGTTTTTAAAAATGCCACTAAAGCATCTTTATCTTCTTGATTAAATCCTTGTGGAAAAACTAAAGTGGCCGCATGCCGACGGTTATATACATTGCCCCCACGATTGTAAAATTCCACGACCTCTTCAAGTGATTTCATTCCACCGTTATGCATATAAGGCCCTGTTAATTCGATATCCCTTAGCATAGGCACTTTAAATGCACCTTCAGCTAATGTTGATAGCCGACCTTGATCGGCCGAAGCTAGCTCATTTTGTACCGTTAAAGGTTTTGGGCGTTTGATATACGATTTAGGCAATGACGAGCAACCAATCTTATCTTGACTAGTAATCAACTCACTAGGCTTGAAATCTGAAATAAATGGATTCGTAAAATCGCAGGCTGAAACGATAAAATTATCAATAAATTTCTTTGGTTTAGGTTTGATTGAATTGATGTATTGCTCGGCGTAAGAGAGTGGATTTCCCCATGGATCGGTTCCGCCTAGTCCAGCATCATAGTTATTGGGCACAACGCTCGTATTAAAAAAACCTCTGTCGGCGAACGTGACATCCACGCTGTCGTCGCTATTGGCGGGTACAAAACCGATTCTATCAACGTAAGCATTCCCCGTCTTGTAAGCATCGGCTGAATAAATTTCAAGATTGGTGGCAGTTGAGAATGCAGGGCCTGCGTGACAGGTATCACAGTGTACATCTGAAAAAATGGCTAATCCTTTTTTTTCAGCGTCGGTGAAATTAGGCGGAATCGTGTCTTCTTCTTGCATACTAGCCACGCCAATATCAAATTTGCTTTGATTGGATAGTAAAGTAGATTCATACGATTGAATGGCTAAACCAAAGAAAAAAGAAAAATTGGCTTCTAGCTGCGTATCGCTTTTTCCTTTTTGTACTGGACCTGTTTGTTTCCAATATATGGTGTTGAATGCTTTTTTAATAAGGGATTCATAAGTGCTAGCGAGTCCTAAACCCGATTGATCGCGTAATTGGGCAAGTACACTGTCTTCGGGATGAACTTCTTGATTTGCTAATGGTTTTTGCGTTAAAAGTTTTTTGGCAATATCGTTAAAAACACGTCCACTACAAGACATTTCAATCATATCTGTTGGCGGCGCAACTGCTTGAGAAGCTAATGAAGCATTTTTTAAACTGATTTTTTGCGCAACTGCCTTGCCATTTTTAATTACCCAAATCTTGGCATTGACATCTCTAGGCCCAAATGAAGAAACGCCATTAAATTCATTATTTGCCCGCCCATCCCAAAAATTACGATGATTAAATACGGCATTTATGACAGTTGGAGCGTTACGTTGGGTGGTTTGTCGCGTTTCTAAATTACCTAATTTGTGAATAGGGTCATCCGTTGGACTGCAAACATCCTCATCAAGTCTATTGGGATCAATAGCGGTGAACGTTTGCTTATAAACTCCAGAAGAGCCGACCACATCATCTGTTTGAAAAACGATGTTTGAATTTCGATCGTCTACATTACTGAATTTAAAAAATGGGAAATCATTTGCGGTTAAGGTGTAATTGGGCTCCCCTTTATGATTGGCTAATTCAAATTTGTGACTGGATACAGGATTTGCAAGATGAAGCATTCCGGGATTGAGTTGATTAGCCGTTCGACTATCTGCCCCTGCATGAAAATGACAGGTACCGCATGCCACGCCGTTACTTCCCACATTGGTGTCCCAAAACAGTGCTTTGCCTAATTGAATGGCCGCCGCTTTGTCCACAATGATAGGTGACTTGCCATCGAATAAACCGGGTGTGACAGGTATTTTATATTGCGACAAATCTTTAGCCGTCAACTCACCATGCGCATAAACAAACGATGAAAAACCCATGCTTGATAGAATGAAAAGTAGAGATCGTAAGGGCATAATTGCGTTATTTCCATGTAGTGGGTAAGCAGGTCAAAAATGGATGTTGCTTTGAACAAATGACCTGCAAAACAATTAAATTATGACCAATTAATTTTGTGTAATGGTCACATTAATAGCATGAACGTTTCCTGAGAATTTATTCGCGTTCACTGCAGCCGCTGAACCTACGTCAGGTTTAAGGCCTCCCAATGCAAACTCATAGATACCGCTGGCTTTAGGTGTAAACGTTAATGCAAGTCTTCCGGGTGTTTTTGCAGTCACAACAGGGGTTACTCCTGTCGCGCTGGCCGCATCAGAGAGTTTTTGAGAATTCGCTAGTCCAGTTGTAGCATATCCCATCGGTAAGTAGGGGCCGTAAATGGCTGCAGTTGCATCTTTTTTTGCATCGTAGGGTCTGAGCATGCCAGACGCCGTATCAATCGTAAATTTATCGCCTAACCCGTCCATATCAAAGCCACTTGCCACATATTCCATGTTAATAGAACCTAGCTTAACGCCACTAGTTTCATCAGTTGCATTAGGTACTGAAATACTCGACGCTTGATCATAAAAATGATCGCTCATATAAAAAAGCGCTTGAACAGGCGTTGGGGCAACACCTGAAGCAGGCGCTGTAGGGATTGCTGTTGGCAGACTTACACTGGTTTTACGGTGCCAAACTGTGATGCCCGGATGGAATCCCTCTATAGCAGTTGCGTCAGCTACAATAGTCACCGGTTTGCCTTTGGTTAAAGTAACAAACCCCCATCTTCCAAAATGCGTCCATCCTAAATACCCCATGCTTTCACTGACCCATGACGCACCGGTAATTTTGTCAAAGGTCGCTGTGCCTTTGCCGCCTGTTAAATTGACTATCGTACTATTCGCTAAAATTGACGTCGCTGCTTGTGCTTGAAATGAAGCAGCAAGTAATAGAGAGGAAACAACCGTTCCTAATGTCGTTTTTTTATAAAGTTTCATATATATCCTAAAAAAATAAAAAATACAGATAACCAAAATATTGAGTTTGTACTCAACAATATGGGTTTATTTAAAAATAAAAAAACACAGATAGCAACTGTATTGAACATGGGGTCAATAAGCAGACTATTTTCATGCGTTTTTCAAGCTAAAAATATGCCAATGAATTTATTGTTATATTATTTAGGTAGTTAATATCAATTAAACGCAAAAAAATCAGATTGCAATATTAATTATGCGTGATATGACATATTTTTTTATAAAAAATGCGTCATATCACGCAGTTATTCGTCGTGAATATTTATTGATTAGTGTTAAGCATTACCTTGGATATCTGTATTCGTTGCTTCTAATTTGTACAGATTCTATGAATATCATATTATTTTTTTAGATTAAAGTTGTGGTATGGGAATTATCAAGTATCTACTTATTTTTAATATTAATTGTTCGTTTTACCATAACTATTCGCTAATCAATAAGGAAATGCGTAGCCATGCTTTTGTTCTCTTTGGAAAATAAAGCGTGTGTGTTGCATATCCCTTATTTTTTTAAAAAAGTGTGGCATATCACTGATTTTTACTAAAAATAGATGCAAAAAATTAATTAAATTATTGAAAAATAAACATTATTTTTATTGGTATGCTGTTTGCTTATGTTCAAGGGTATGGTGGTTTCATCATCATTGAAAATAGATATCAACAAAACTAATGAAGGGGTAAAAATGACCGTATTTAAATTAAATAAAATGAGTGCATTATGTGGTTGCTTGGCATTAGCGTCAGCAGGTGTGCATGCGGCGGCGTACGATTTACAGACGGCTGCAACAGCTAAATTAATTAACAGCACTTCAGGTATTGCTTATAAAGGGCGAATTTCTGTACCTAAAAAAGATTTAGCTGCATCAAAAGATGTATTTTCAATTAGTTTTAAATCAGAAGATAAGTCTCTTGATGGAACGGTCACCATTCCACAGGTGGCGGATAAAGCGTGGAATGATACGGCTGTCGGTAATGCAGCGAATCCTGCAAACGTGCTTTGTAGTGCTACGGTGACAACAAATTGTATTGCGACAACAGATGCCGCGCCCTATGAAGATGGTCGCGCAGTAGGTTGGACACATAATTCAAATTGGTATTTAGTGGACTTAACCGCGTTAGATAACGGTAAATATGACGTATCGATTAAATTAGAAAATAATAATGACGGCACTTCTGCCATTAACACCAAAACTGCCGCTGCAGCACCAACGATGGTGTACTCGGCGGATTTGAGTAAAGAAACGTCTGCTTTAAAAGTGGATAAAGACGGTGCCCCCGCAACTACAGGTGCAGGGTTTTACTTGAGTAAAGCGGGTGCGTTGCCGGTAACGGAAACAGATCCAGCAACTGACGATGATTTCACTCCGGGATTTACTGTTTGGAATGGTTACCAAAGTTCAGGGAGCTTTGCAGCAGGTCATTGGTATCCAAGTAGACATCAAACCACGGTTAGTCCATTCTGGGGCAATATGTTAAAGCCTGAAATGAATTTAATGAGTAAAGACTTGCCTAAAACAATGGGTTATGACACTGCATCCGACAATGCCAATAAAAATGCAGCTGAAGTTGCAGGTACCTTGAATTTAACCTCAGCGGTCACAAGCACAAGTTCAACAAAAGGTAACCGTTATTTAACCATTGCGTTAGGTGGTGACCATCGTTTAGCAGGAAAAAAAGAGCTTAAAAATTATAAACTGACCGTGACAGTCACGAAAAAATAATTTTTTGAATGCGTTGTTATTAGGTTATATTTTAGAAATGCAAACATCTTTTGCGAGGTGTTTGCATTTTTTTATAGTAGGAGAATGGTTATGAAATTACATACTCCGTTGGCAGAAAGGTTATTGCCAATTTTGTTGAGTATCTCCTTATTCGTTTTAGGCGTTGTGTTTTACGGCAATACGGTAGTATTTTCTGGACGCAGTCATGCAGCAAACGGTTCCCCGTCGCTTGGACAAGGCAATCCACAAAATTTGGTTGTCGCACTTGAGCGTTGGAAAAAACAGCAAGAAAGAAATGGTGGATTAGAAAATTTGAATGTAGGACTTGGGTACGCTCGCGCTTATTCTATTGAAAACACTTCTGCACGTGGCGCATTGACACTCAACTTATTAACAGGGCAAGTCAATGTCAATTTAGAACCATTAACCTTGAATAAAAACTACAGTGTGTGGTTAATTGGCTTAAAAAATAATCAAGATTTTCAAGTGAAAATTGGTGATTTACACATAAGTAATGCACATTTAACACTTAAAGAACAATTGAATGCTGCGGATTTAGCTGATTTTCGTTTAATACGTGTAGCCGTCGTTGAAGCAAATAAAATGCCCCAAGATGCGAGCGTGGTGGTGGGTTTTGTGAGTTTGTTTCAAAAAATGTATTTTAATAATCAATTATGGACGATGGCTAAATTAGGCGAAAAAGAAACGGAATTACCTAAAGAAACACTGCCGTTTGCCTTTTTATTACCTAAAGTGGCTATGGCGGCTGATTTAACGACTGCCGATCAATTTGCTGCGCAAATAGCAAAAGGGAATCAGTTATTTCAAAATGAAAAATTTGGCGGAAATGGGCGTACCTGTGCAACATGCCATAGAGCCGATAACAATCATACACTCGATCCCTTATATATTTCAAAACTACCAGCTAATGATCCGCTGTTTGTGTATGAAACGAAACCGGAATTAAAAGAACTTGAAAACGGCAAATTGTTGCGTCAATACGGTTTAATTTTAGCGAATGCAGATGGCTTTGATAAACCGCCTGTTTTTAGAAGTCCTTCGTATTTACTTGGACTCATAAACTCTATTTATCCTGAAGATGTTGACATCATTGCGCCACAGAAAGTCAGCGATGGCACAAATGCATCTCAACCAAGTACGCATGAAGAGACCATTTATAATATTAACGCCACCCGCGAAATGGTCGGATGGTCAGGTGATGGTGCGCCCCTTGATGGTAAATTACGCTCCTTTGCACAAAGCGCGATTGCGCAGCATTTGACAAAAAGCTTAAATAGAAAAGTCGGACTCGATTTTCGTGAAGCCACCAGCGATGAACTTGATGCCTTGGAAGCGTATATATTGTCACTAGGGAGTGCGAAAGAATTTAATTTAGATAAGATGCATTTTACGTCGCCTTTAACCGATAGAGGTAAAGAATTATTTAACAGTAAATTTGGTGAGGGCACAGGTCGGTGTTTAGGGTGTCATAATGGCGCGGGTTCAACGAGTTCAACCACCACTAAAAACGGCTTGCGTGATACAGGCGTTGAAAATATGGAATTAAATCCTGCGCGATTAACGGACGGCAAAATTGCTTATGATGGCGGATTTGGTAAAAATTTACGTGAAACCTGTGGTATTAACAAAGATCAACAATGTTATGGCGATGGGCGCTTTAATATGACATCACTTGTTGAAGCGGCGGATACGGCACCGTATTTTCATAATAATTCCGTTGCCACGCTTGAGGAAGCGATTGCGTCTTATAATAGTGATGCGTTTAATAATTCACCTAGTGCGAGAAGTGAAGGGCGTGAGCGCAAAATTAAAATTGATTCGACAAAAGTGACCGCTATTGCCGCATTTTTGCGGACACTCAATGTCATGGAGAATGTTCGAAGTTCCAATGCACTGGATACCAGGGCGCTCGGGGAAAAAAATACGACCGCTAATATGACCATTAAATTAGCTTTAGCGGATACGGAGGACGCGATTCAAGTGTTAGAGCAAAGTGGTTATAATCCTTCACCCGAAGCCTTGTCTGCTTTGCGTGAGGCTTTTGTACTGGAAACAAGTGCACTCAAAACCACATCAAAAAAGACCTTGCTCACTAAAGCGATTGCAAAAAAAGCGTTGGTGACCACGTTACTAGTGGCGTGTGACAAAAATAATTGTTACAAAGAATAAACCACTAAACCGTTTTTAGGTGTTTCACAGAAAAGGGATTCAAACAAATTGAATCCCTTTTTTATTCGCCTGTTTTACGCAGAATATGAACACGAGCCCGAAATAGCGACCACGCGACAATAAGTGTTAATGCAAATAAAGAAAATTCTAAGGTGATAAACGCGCCTATTTTAAAATACGCAAATAACGGATGTATAAAACGCACAAACCAGCCAGCCAACTCATCTGCAAGCGCAGAAAAAAAAGTTAAACTGCTGAGCCAGATTTTTAAAGTGGTTGAGAATTCAGTCATTAGCATCAAATGCGTTAGCGTGACGGCAAGCATTCCCATTGCAAATAAATGAAAATGCAATACTTCAAGCATACCCTCATAGCTTTTTGCGGGAATAAATTGTTCTTCATTACCGCAATAATAGGTAATTACGGAGTCTGGATTCAATGCCATGTGATTAAAATACATCATCGCGTTACTGATTCCAAGTAAGAAAACATAAGCCAAAAACATCAGCACAAGCGCATTGAGTAGCAGTTTTCGCTGTTGTTCTCCATTGACGAAATAACGCATTATTTTTTCACCATAACACTATAGTATGCTTGTACTTTTCGCACACTGTTTAACGCAGAGCGTGTGCTCAATGTTGCGCCACTGACGGCGTCAACGCCTTTGCTGAAATCCATATTGTCTATATCACGTTTAATCAGTGATTCAAACCACCGCTCTGGCGGCATATATTCCGCAGGTTCATGAAAAGCGAGTAAATGTACACCACGAACTTCACCCGATGGCGTAAGAATAATCATAATGGTTTCCGGTTTTGTGCGCACAGTTTCGCTTTCAATAGCGGCATAGCCTAAAATTTTATCGCCTTCTTTGCCAACATAAAAGGTGAATAACCCAGACTCCAGTTTCGTTTTAGCGAGTTGCCCAATTTTAGCCGATTCTGCCTCATCAGGAAAAAGGGATAAATTTTCAATAGCAGCTTTGCCAAAGGCTAACTCAAGCGCCTCTGTTTTGCTGTAAAAAATTTGCGCAAACGCGCTTTGCGTGAAACTCAAAAAAAGAATGAATAGAACAATTTTTATTTTCATTATGATGAGATATCCATGTTGAGCGCGACGTAACAGTTGTCTACTCAATTAATTAAGGCTTAATCAAAGAAGGCCAAGGTGATATTTTACCGTAACCATCTGTTAATGTATTGAGAAAAGCAAGCACATCATTCACGTCATTTTGACTAAGATTGAGATTGCCTAATTCACTAAAATTCACATTTTGGGGAACTTCGGGCATTGGCCAACATTTTTGTTGGAGTGCTGTTTTTTCATTGGTAAACGTATTGCTACAGCGTTTTATGACATTGCGTGTGCTGTAAAATGTCACCACACCACGCAGTGTTTTAAAATAGCCATTATGCGTATAAGGTGAGGTGAGGGCAATATTTCTTAACGTGGGGACTTT
>ERZ1034365.1216-NODE-1216-length-13418-cov-2.773705_pt1 | contig 13418 bp, 13 predicted proteins | sample MGYA00520615_ERZ1034365 | MGnify/ENA primary metagenome ERZ1034365 (study PRJEB33736, sample SAMEA104284505) | Azolla filiculoides | biome: Urban; feature: Water surface; material: Ditch water | place: Netherlands | collected 2015-10-28 | depth 0-0.1 m ... | reverse complement strand
CCCCCGAACCCAAGTTTATGACTTCCTTGACCTGGTTTTCAAGAATCTTCTCAACCGCCGAAACATGCGCCTCTGCAATATCGCTTACATGAATATAATCTCTCACGCACGTTCCATCGAATGTTTCATAGTCATCGCCATAAATTTCGCAAGAGAGATTTTCTCTTACCCGAGAAATAACTTTTGGTATTAAAGTAACTGCTGGAGTAGTAAAGAATCATCTTGATTCTGATCTTGGTGGTATCGCTTTTAATGATGAAGATATTATTTCAACACCACATGGATTTATCGGAGCAACAAAAGATGCTGTCGATCAATACAAAAAGGATAATCTTAAATTTTTTAGAGACGTTTTAGGTGGCGATATTGATATTAATGATATTGGCATCAAAGAAGTTGATATAACTGAAGATGAAAAAATTGACTTTAGTAAATTCACTGATCAAGCATAATAATGAAAAATCGAACCCTATTAGTAGACGCTAACTATTTGATTAAAAGATCATTTCACGCTAATAAAGATAGCTTCAATAATGATATTCATATAGGTGCTCTATATAGCTTTTATACTACACTTCGTAAACTGATTAGAGATAATCAGTCTACGAAGGTAATATTAATGTTCGATGGTGAAATGGGTGGCAAATTAAGGCATTTGATTGATCCTCTTTATAAAGCTAATAGAAAGAATAAAGAATGGTCTAATAAAATCGAATTAACTGATTACCAAATAAAAAAAGAGCTTGAAAAAGAGCAATCAATACTATTTCAAAGAAAAAGAATTCAAGCATATGCTGAAGAGCTTTTTATTAGACAAATAGAAATTGATGAAATTGAAGCAGATGATTTAATAGCTCAATATTGTTTATCACATCATAATAATGAAGATATAATAATTTTCACTAATGATAGAGATTTTTTACAGTTATTAGATTTGGGAATCACAATAATATTCTCTAATATTGAACAGCCAATAAATAAATCAAATTTTTTCAAGCATTTTAACTATCATTATAGTAATGCTTTATTAATGAAGATTATATGTGGTGATAAAGCGGATAATATTACACCAATTAAAGGTATTGGCGAAGATACTTTATTAAGTTATTTCCCTGAACTAAAGTTTAGACATTTTTCTGTTAGAGAAATATGTAAGCTTGCAGATGATATTAATAAAGATAGAGTAACAAAAAAACTAAAACCTTTAAAATTTATCGAAAATCTATTAAATGGTGTTGATAGATTGAAGATGAATTATAGTTTAGTTAATTTACATGACCCTATATTGAATGAACAAGCATACGAAGAATTGGCGCAATTAGAAATGCCATTATCTCCAATTGATAGGGGTAGTAAAAATTTGTATAAATTAATGATGGAAGATAATTTCTTGACTATTTATAAAAGTGATTTTGTTAGCTATGTTCAACCATTTTATACTGTTATTATGAGCGAAAAACAACTCCTTAATGAGTATAAGAAAAAAAATAAAAATAATCTGTAAAACTGTATTGGTTTCTTAATTTAATTTAGTAGTTTTGTTTCAATAAATTAATTAAATATATAAATACTATGACTGAGATCGAAAATATCAACAATTTTAAATTTGCCCTAACTCAAAATGATGTTGTTTTATTCGAAAAAATTTTTGATGGTAATCAATTTAGCTTACACACAAGGAGTTATATTGATATCAGGAAAATATTACCTTCATCAATAAACCAGCTTCAAAAAGTTTTATCTAAAAATGGTTATAACACTAAATTAAGTGTTGATTGCGATAGAGTAACCACTGAAGGTAAACTGATTAAAGGTAAATATTATAATTTGTTTGGTGAATACCTTAAGGATATTGATAGTTTTCCAGCAAATATTCGCAAAGAACTGGAATACAACCCAGAATCTGTATCATTCAAGGTAAATGCTAATACCCCAAGAGGTATTGAAAGTATGACAATCAAGGGTGTGGAATGTAAAATTGCTTTATTGCGTAATGATGTTCCTATCGTTGAAAGATTATTTTACGTAGATAGATTTAATCCTGTTGCAAGATGGTCAGTAGATTTAACAACTGCCTGTGAATACATTGTTGATGATATTTTTAGTATCATTACAAGAAGCGATATCGCTTATTTATGGTCAGAATACGATAAGTTGGTTGAACCTACCGATCTTTTAGTAATAGAATAATTTATTTTACAAAAACATAAGTTATCGTTTAATCTCAATGTCTTATTTTTTATATTTTGGACACGATTAGGCGGTAACTTTTTTATACCCTATTTATATGTCAGAAGTAATTAATACTTTTACGAAGTATCTTGGCCCAGAGTTTCAGCAAAATTTAATGTGGCAATTATTAGTTGAACCAGAATTTTGTGATAAAACTATTAATAATCTTTCTATTGATTATTTTGATGATCCACTTCTGAAAAGACTTTTTATCTTTATGAAGGAGTATCATAAAGAGTATGAAAAAGTCCCCAACCTACAAAATGATACAATCATACTTGCTATCAACAAGTATAAAGCACCAAATAATATTATAGAGGAAGAATCAGTATTTGCTATTGTTCAGAAAATTAAAAGCCTGAATGATAAAGTAAATAATGGTGAAGTTTTGCATAGTGGTGATGCTATTCAGAAAGAAACTAATCTTTTCATTAAACAACAAGAATACAGAGGTTTAGGTGAATTTATTTTGGATAAATCCAAAACAGGTGACATAAAAAATAAATATATCATTACCGAAATAGAAGAAAGAATCGAAAAAATCGTACATATTGGCGATGAAGAAGATTATGGTGTTGACGTATTCGATAATATTGAATCAATTTTCGAAAAAGATTTTAGAGAAACTATACCAACAGGTATTGCTGTAATTGATGCTGTAACTGGTGGTGGTTTAGGAAAGGGTGAAGTAGGATTGATATTAGCTCCAGGTGGTGTTGGTAAAACAACTATTCTTACTAAAATTGCAAACTCTGCTCATGCGGAAGGTAAAAAGGTACTTCAAATTATTTTAGAAGATACACCTAAACAAATTCAAAGAAAACATAGTACTATTTGGTCTGAAGTAAAGTTAAGTGAGCTTGAAGATAAAAAAGATGAAGTAATTGTTAAAGTATTAAAACGACATTCTGAAATTAAAAATGGTGGTAAACTTCTGATAAAACAATTTTCACAAGAAGATACCACAATGATGGATATCAGAAAATGGATTATTAAATATCAGAAAAAAATTGGTTATAAATTCGATATTGTTATATTAGACTACCTTGACTGTATAAATCCACATAAGAAAAGTTTCGATAAAAATGAAGCTGAATTGGTTGTAGTTAAATCATTCTTAGCGTTAGCATCTGATTTTGATATTCCTTGTTGGAGTGCAATTCAAGGTAATCGTGGTAGTTATTCTGCTGATTTTCTTAATGTTAACGACATGGGTGGTAGTATTAAAAGGTATCAGAAAGCGCATTTCTTTATGTCTGTAGCAAAACCAGAAGAACAAAAAGATACTAATTTAGCTAACTTTAGAATTTTAAAGGCTCGTTTTGCTCAAGATGGTCAATCATTCAAGGATTCTATTCTTGATAATGATAAAATGGAAATCATTTTGAACGATAATAATTATGGTGGAAGATATAGTAATGCTATAACTAAATTAAGTGACGAGAAAAAAAGTAAGATAGATCAAACAGCGATGGAATTAAGGATGATGGAAGATCATCAGAAAAGTATGGGTTTAAGTTCTTCATCAGTATATGTTATTACCAATAATAATGTAGTACCTGCTGATCAAATAACATCTGAAACAGTTGGTGATTATAGACCAAGTAAATTTCAAGAAGCACCAGACCCTGAACCAGAAATTATAACACCGCCAGTTATAAGTGAAACTATTAAACCAGTAGAGTCTATTGATGAAGCACCTGAAATAGAAATAGTTGAAAGACCTGTTACTACAGTATACGAATTGTTAGAATTTGGTACTCCTACTAATTCTGATGATTCTACAGATATTTTAACTAATTTCGATGAATTGTCTGAATCTGATTAATAATTTAAATTTATCAGTATTTATATGAAAATAACGATATGCTTTTGAATTTGTATATAAAGAAAAATAGTACATTATCCTTGGTTAAATATCCATTAAGTAAGAAAATGTTGGATAAATACTATATTACTGATGAAATGTTGGAAAATTGTGCAGTCACATTTTCAATGATAGATGCAGATACAGGAGTTTTCGCTATTGCTAATGTTAATGCTGAACTACTTTATTTACCAGATAGATCAGCATATCCATATGATACTGAATATTCGTTGGTATATAGAATAAAAAAGAACCAGCTTAGAAAGGCTGGTGTATTTCATGGTGAATTTGCTATAGATTTTTTAGGTGATTCTTGTGGTAAAATTATTATTCCAGAAAGCGATTTAATCGTAATCAATATATTAGATGCAATTGTAAAGACAGACGTTTTTTAAGTTTTTTCATGTATGTTTTTTTTGGGTGGAATCAGCAAATATTGTTGATTCCACTTTTTTTTATATCTTTGTTACTTAAAATACTTTTGTATGAATAATATATTCACAGTAAATTGTGCTAGGGTTAAAAATAAATCAAAATATTTTATTAAATATCCAGTTAACGATTATATAACTAATAAGATTAAAGAGTTTCCAAAAGAAGATAGAACATGGAACTCAATGAATGGTGCTTGGGAATTGAAGCCATATACATTATTTAAATTAATTGAAGGATTTAAAAATACTAAAGGTATATTTTTTGACTTTGGTGATACTGAAAATAAAAAACTATTCATTAAACTTTTTGAAAAAGAAAAATTAAAAGTTCTTGAAAAAGAAAAACAAAAAGAAGAACTTGAAAAGAATAAAAAATTATGGGTTGAATTTAAAAATGAGTTAGAAACAACATACAAAGAACACTCTGTTTTTGCACACTCCTTCCTCAATAAAGAGATTAAATTATATCCACACCAGATAGTTGCATCACTTTTTCTAAATAAGACCAGAAATGCCCTTATATCACACGAAATGGGGTTAGGTAAAACCTTAGTTTCTATATTATTTTCTGAAATGAATACCTTTAATAAGGTTGTTGTTATAACACCAAATTCATTAAAATTTAATTATTATTATGAGGTAGAAAAATTCACACAAAGTAAAGCACACGTTGTTGGATGGAAACACAATAAATATACTATCGAAGAGTCAAAGTATATCATATTAAACTATGAGTTTTTCAATACTGGTCATAAAATTAATATGGACAATAAATGGAAAAAGCTAAACATTGGTTTAATTAATAGTGTTATTTGTGATGAAAGTCATAGACTTAAGAATGCTGATTCTAATACTTATAAAAACTATAAAAGAATATTTGATGATAAAATATTTGTTAATAACGAAATAAGTAAAGTATATTTATCTGGTACTCCAACACCGAATAAAGCATATGAATTATATACTATTTTAAATCAAATTTCACCAATAGATTTTCCAACTAAATCATATTTTTATTCATATTATTGTGGAATGGCGTATGATAATCAAGGATTTGGTGGTTGGGTAACTGATCTAGATAAACAACGATTTGAAGAATTATATTACAAAATTGCACCATATACTCATAGAAAAAGAAAATTCGAAGTATTAACAGACTTACCAGATAAAATATATCAGAAAGTAATGTTAGAAATGGATTCATCAGAATCTAAAGTATATTTTGATATTGAAAAAGGTGTTGCTAATGAGTTTACTTTAGAAGAAAAAACTATAGGTATTACAAAATTAATTATATTACGTCAATACAAATCATCATTAAAAGCACCAATAGTTTATGATCTAATTAATGATATTTTAGATACTGGCGAAAAGATAGTTGTGGTAGATTATTTTAAAGATAGTTTGTATGAACTAAAGAAAAGATTTGGTGATATTGCTTGTATACATACTGGTGATCAAACTGTTGAAGAAAGATCGGAAATGGTAAAACAATTTCAAAATCCAGAAAGCAAAATTAAAATATTTTTAGGGTCTATACAGACTTGTAATTATGGGTTAACATTAACTGCTGCAAGTAAATTATTTATATTAACGTTACCTTATAGCGTTGGTGAATATGATCAGGTTTCTGATAGATTACATAGAATTAGTCAAAAAGATGTTGTTAATATTTATCCATTAATATTTAGAGATACTATAGACGAAATGGTATTTTTTGCTATTGAAGGTAAACGAAAAGAAATAAATAAAGTTATGGATAACGAAGAATATGTGTCCAATGTTGATGAATCAATTATAACTGATATTATTAATAAAATCAAATCTAAATATAATTAATATGGGTGAAGCATATAAATATAGGGTTAATCCAATAAATGATGTTTTTATAGAAACTTTGTTAGATTTTGATGAAGATATTTCGAAGAGAGAACCGAAAGAAGAAATCAGAGTAATGTTAATGAAGTTCTTGATGCAATACACGAGTCTAAAAGAACTGGAATTATTCGACTTTGATATTAAAAGTACTGATACAGGAATCAGGGTGATTGCGAAGAATTTTGCTACAGCATTGGTTTTCAGCAATATAATACCAAATAATTTTAGTGTAATTAATACACAAGAAACTTTGCAGTTCAATGGATTTATTTATAGCTTTGACAAAAGAAAAAAACGTCTTATAAAGATTAAAAATAATGGATAAATTAAGTGTACTTAAAGAAATAAAAAGTTTCTTAGATGGTTATAATGAAGAGTTAAAATATCTGGTAAACGTTGAAATTGACCCAAGAACCAATATGGCTGATTGTGTCATTCATGAACCAAACCAAGAAAAACAAATCATTAAAGTAGCTTACGAGCCATTTATTTATTTTAAAGACTTTGAAAAATTTGGTATTAAACTTTTTGCCAATAATTTTATTCCTAAAATATACGACCAGAAACTACGTCAGTATGGTATTACCATTACTAAACTACAAACAGGTGGTTTTAGTAGATTAACTGAAGGTTTTTGTTACAAAATGACTAGTTCCAAATCCATGAATTCTATTATGGATTTTTTAGCTGATGCTGGTGTGTACCCTTATCAAAAAATGTTTGATGGTAATGGTGTACCAATGAGAGACGAAAAAGGCGATATTATTTATAAATATAAAGATTTTTTCTATAAAGTAAGCAATCAGGAACAGTTTTTTATCTCAACCAAATCAAGACTTTACAAAGGAATTGAAGAATATAAAGATATTCATAAAGCTACATTCGACATCGAAACCACTGGTTTAAGGTATGCTGTATCTAGGTTATTTGCTATTGGTATTAAAGATAACAGGGGTTATGGTAAGATACTTGAGTTAGATAAACAAGATGATGATGAATCCGAAAAGAAAATGATAACACAATTCTTTGAAGAGATCATTAAATTAAGTCCAGCTATTTTATGTGGTTATAACTCAGAAGATTTTGACTTTGGGTTCATTGAAGGTAGAAGTAAAATACTTAAATTAGATATAACCAAATTCAAAACCACATTAAAAGAAGGAGTTAAATATAGCAGAAGAGCCAATGTATCAGTTAAATATGGTGGTAAATCTGATAAGTATATAGCCACTGAAATATGGGGTATGTCTGTAATTGACATAATGCATGCTGCTAAAAGAACTCAGGCAATTAATAACGAAATTAAAAACGTAAGGCTTAAATACATTGCAAGCTTTGAAAATATTGCTAAACCAAACAGAACATATATTGATGGTAGTGATGGTTTCATTTCCAGAATATATAAAGAAAATAAAACTTTTGTAATTGATGCTGAAAACAATTACATGGTTGTTCCAGAAGAATTTCAGATAGTTGCTAGAAATATTTACTTATTACAACTACATAGAGGTAAAAAAATAGCAGAATCTCAGTATCTTCATGATATAAAAATACTTAAAAATAATAATCCAGATTTTATTGAGTGGTTCAGAACTGAAGCACTTCCTAAAAATATGATTACTCTAATAAGTGGTAAAAATATATTAAAAAACTACTTACTGGACGACTTATGGGAAACTGATAAGGTTGATGAATTGTATAATCAATCATCATTCATGTTAGCTAAAATAGTACCTACCACATATCAACGAATATGTACTATGGGTACTGCTGCTGTATGGAATTTATTAATGACTGCATGGAGTTACGAAAAAAACATTGCTATTCCATGTATTGAAACTAAAGAACCTTTTTCTGGTGGTTTGGCACGAACTTTCAAAAGAGGATTTAGTGAAGCATTCGTAAAGGTTGACTTTTCAGGTCTGTATCCAGCAATCGAATTAACAGAGGACACATTCCCAATGTTTGATTTTACTAGTGGATTAAAGAAAATGCTTTTATTTTCAACTACTGCTCGTAACATTTACAAACGATTGGCTAACAGAGACAGTTTAAATGAAAATGAAATTTTGTTGTTGAAAGAGATTGACCACGATACTTACAACAAATTAATGACCAATACTATTACCGATGCTGATAGGGCAATGTTTAAGGTTAAACAGTTACCACTGAAGATTTTGAACAACTCACAATTCGGTGCTTTGGGTTCTGGTATTGCACTTAATTGGTCTGATAGTATATGTGCTGCTCGAATAACTTGCGTAGGTAGGTTATTATTAAGAAAATCTATTAAATGGTTTGAAGCATATGGTTGTGAACCGCTTTTAGCTGTAACCGATGGTATTAACTTTGCTATTCCAAAAACTAGTAAAATTATTATTGGTGTAGGCAAAGATACGCTTTCAGATGTTGATTTACCGATTGAAGAAGCGTGGAAATATGGTGATAAGGTAGGTATGTCTGCATTGATTGATAAATACAATAAAGAAGATTTGGCTAACTACAGATCGGACAGAATGGGTAAAGAATCATACTTAATGGTAGATGATGATGGTCAATTTTTGGCATGTATCAATCTTTCTAAAATTAATTACGCTACTTTATCTAAGATGAAAAATAAAAAAACTGGCGAGTACTATGATAAGGTTAAGTTGACAGGTAATACCATTAAATCTAAAAATATGCCTGAGTATATTGAAGAATTTATTGGTAAATCATTCGATTTAATGTTACATGGTAAAGGTGAAGAATTTGTAGAGTATTATTATCAATACATTGAAGATATTTACTACAGGAAAATTTCGCTTAAAAAGATTGCACGTAAAGATAGGATTAATAGAACTATTGAAGCATACGAAAAAAGAGGTAACGATAAAAATGGTCGTAAAAAACCTATGCAAGGTTTCATGGAAGGATTGGTTGATAGACGAAAAAGAATTGTTGAAGAAACTTTCCAAAAACACAAACATGAAATTCAGTTACCAAAAATGGAAGAAAAACTGAAATTTGAAGATAAATATAAGCTGATTAAAGATTTCATGCCTAAAGAACCTGAAATGGATAGTTATGTTTATACTGTAAATATCGGTCAAAAACAAGGTGACCCTGATACAAGAAGAGTTGATCCTAGTACTGGTAAACCAGACAAAGATGGTGTGTTATTATCGTTATCAATACCAGCAGAAGAGTTTGATAAAAACCCTGATATGGAGATCGAATATAACGTAAAAAAATACCTTGCAGCATTCAATAAAAGGGTTGAAAAAATATTAGTAGGTTTCAGTGATGATGTAGCTAAAAAAATATTAGCAAAGTTTGCTAAAATTAAAGTAGTTGGTATTGATGGTAAAAAAACTACCAAAGAGGATTTAGTTATTAATAGAGGTATGTTCCAATCATCAGATTATATTCTAAAAAATTATGAATTGGATAATGTTGAAAAATCAATGTATCTCGAACGAAAAGAAGTAGATTTTTGGAATAAATATGGGTACGATCCATACCTTGTTTGGGATGGGTTCAGTACTGAAGATGCATTAAAAATGCAAATCAGAACAGATGTATACATGGATGCTCTTAACTTTTTGAATGAAAAAATGTTAGCAGTTGGAAAACCATTAATTAAATCTCTTGATGATAATTTATTTGCAGGTGACTTAGTTCTTATAAAGAACAAATTTAAATATTCTCTAGGTCTTTATAATGGTGAATATTTTAGTATAATAAGAGAAAATGTAGAAGTTCCTAAATCTCAATTTCAATCAGACCTTGAATTGGCTGATAAAATGGAAGAAGAAACTATGCGTAATTTAGTACTTAAAGCTGCCGAATTTGCTGCTAAAAAAGCTGCTGATAAATTAAAAAAAGCTGAAGAAAAACTAAATAAAGTACCTAAAGCACCAGCCAAAAGAGCAAGCAAAAAAGCTATTATAAGTGGTGATACTAAAACAATTATAGAGTTTAATGAAACTCCTACATTAATAGAAAAACCAGTAATTGTAGAAGAAGTAGAGGACGAAGTGGAATTGGATGCAGTAACAAAAAAGCATTCAAAATATTTAGCAGAGTTTTTAAAACGTTTTAATATTGAAGGTGAAATCACTTTAGAATTAATATATTCTGATAACGAAGCTAAAGCAATGTTTGAAAGATATGTCGCTGATGTTGAAAATGAAAGCGATGATGATGATTATTTTGATGATGATTCTGATTCTTACGAATAATTCTTAATTAACAGAGTATTTATAATAAATATATCTGAAATGAAGATTAAGAAATTATACGAGGTTATTGATTCTGATGGTGAATTGATTGGCAGTAAAGCAGTGCCAGAATATAGTCCTGACCAAGATACTATGGCTAATAACACCACAGACTATAATATGGATATTGGTAGTCAAAAATTTAAATATAATACCATGTCTATGATGGGTTTTAATATGATACCATTTTACGAAGGTAAAGAGGGTGAAGATGTTAAAACAGAATTAATAGATACGTTATCAGAATACTTTTATAAGTATTATCTTGACATACTTAAATATTACTATAAAAACCCTAATAAACTTAAAAGCGATTACAGGATCAAATCAGAACAAGAATTTGGTGATGCTGATAATATCGAACAATTTTATAAAGTATCTGATGATGTGATTAGTATTATATCACCATTCATGAAAAAAGAGACTGAAAAAATTGATGAAGATTTTATGGTAAAAGAAAAGAATGTTTCGGAATTCGCCAACAAGTCTGAAGATAAAGAATTGAGTGTTAAAAAAATTAATAGTATCGCTGGATTATTAAATAAACTAGATAAAAAAGATTTGAAAAAAATTGTTGATTTATTGGAAGTTGTGTAATGGACGAAAGACATGAAATTCATAAAGATATTCTTCAACATATTAGTAACGAACTAATTAAACACCCAACAGGTGATGGTGTTAGAAGAGCAAAGTTTATTCTTAGAAATAAAATTTTAACAAAAAAAGATTTAGAAAGAATTAAACACGATTTTAAAGCTGTAACTGATGAAAATAGAATAGCCTATGAATTGGCTGGTGGTGATATGATGATGATTGTCATTAATAAGATATTAAACTCTGAAACTGCTAACAACGAATTATCAAAAGAGGTTAGACAGGATAGTAATGTTAATGTTAATTCGGCACTTCATGCACAACAAAATATAAATTTAAGAAAATAAAAACATAAAACTAAACACAATGAGTAGATTAGAAGGATTGAGCAAACCATTTAGAGACACATTATTATCTAAAGGTGTTTATACTAATGGTAAACCATATGAACAAAGTAATAGCAGAGCTATTTCTGATGGTGATGAACATGGTAAAGGCGATGGTGGTAGTGGTCAAGTTGGTAGTAAAACAGATATTATAACAAAGACCAAATTAATAGCTAAAAACAAATATAGTAGTGGTAAACCTTACGATGCATCAAATGCCTAAGAACGAAAGAACTAAAATATTTGAAAATATTCGCAATTTAAGACAATTGTTAAATGAGGGTGTTGGTGAATCATCTTTGCATAAAGCAATGGATGAAACAAAATACCTATATATTTACTATGCTGGTGATCATACAATTCTAAAAGGATATAGAACAATTATCCCAATGGAAACAACTGAAAAAACAGTAAAGAGTGGCGAATTAAGACAATATTTAAGTGCTTGGCAGATTGCTGGTAGTAGTGATAGTAAAAAAAAGTATACAAATACAAAAGGTAAATCAGAATTTGGTTGGCGTTTATTTCGAATAGATAAAATAGTGTCATTATTACCAACTGGTAGAACAGTAAAAAAAGATGGGTTACCACCTAGTCTTAACCCTGATGATTTTAATCCTTATTCTGGGACTAATGGTAGAACTCTTCATGTAATAGACATAGAAGGTGTTAAAAGTGGTGATACTGCTCAAACACAGCAAGAACCTACTCCTGAACAAATAAAAAACTTGTATGATATTGTAGTAAGATATCGTAAAGAAGCTGTAAATAAATTTATTGTTGTTCAAGATAATTCTGGTGATTTGGTAATAAAACCAATGTCACAAATAAATAAAATACCACCAGAATCAATCAAAGGAAATTTACTAGATTTATATCAGAAAATTGTTGTTCCAACGTTAACTAAACCTACTGTTACTAAATCTCAAAATGTTCCAAATAATGGTGATGCAGAAAATGTTGAAGCAGAACCAGCAACTCAGCAAACACAAGCTGGTGCGAATATTGTTAATAGTAATTTTATTACGAATCAAGAAAATAGTTTAAAATAAAAATATTTTACTAAAAAATTAACTTTTCAGTTATTAATTAGTATTTATTATAAATATTAATAAAAATTTATAAAAAAATAAAATGTATTATTTAAGTAAATTTCTTCTAAAAATAAATAAAAATGGTTTTGATGTACTTATTGGATATGGTTATTTAGATGCTTTGGAAAAATTTAAAAATTATTTGGAAAACATCAATATTTAAGCTTTATTTAAAAATATATTGTATATAATTGCACTACATAAAGAGTTTGACTCTTAAGATATTTTAAAACTATAGTTAATAAATTAAAGTGCAAGTAGTAGTCTAGTGAAAAATTTTATTCTTGCATTTTAATTTGTTAATTATATAATAAAAGAGGAGAAAAGTTATGAAAACAACAAGAAAGCAATTAGTTAATTTTGCAATTGGATTAGTTAAAGAAGTATCTAAGCAAAATAAAAATATAAATGTACAGTATAAAAACAGTAGTATAGCTGTATGGTTTCATTGTTACGAAAAAGTTGAATGTATAGATTTATATTCTTTTGTTTCTTTAAAAGAAAACAAAGCTAAATTTAAAAAAGCAATTTTAAAAATAAGAGGGATTATATTATGAAAAGAAAATTACTAAAACTAATAGCAAAAATTGATATTGCTATATATTAAATTGGTGTGAGGGTGTTTTGATGGAAATTATATTTTATTTAGTAATGGTTATAGCAGTAATATT
>ERZ1034365.1212-NODE-1212-length-13442-cov-3.119267_pt1 | contig 13442 bp, 5 predicted proteins | sample MGYA00520615_ERZ1034365 | MGnify/ENA primary metagenome ERZ1034365 (study PRJEB33736, sample SAMEA104284505) | Azolla filiculoides | biome: Urban; feature: Water surface; material: Ditch water | place: Netherlands | collected 2015-10-28 | depth 0-0.1 m ... | reverse complement strand
TAGTTTCAGTAGCGTCAGTTTCGATCGTGATTACACGAGAACCGGCAACCGAGCTAGCTTGTGCAGAATAGATATCGTGGTTAGTGTTACCAATGAAGTCTAGTTCTTCAGTAGTGAATGTTCTACGATCACGCCAGAATGATCCACCGTTGTTGCTAGCATTTAGAATCTCGTTGTTAGCAGTAGACCAAGCACCAAGGTTTTGCTTACGTTCAGCAAGAGCCTTAGTAGAAGAGAATGTAACTTGCCATGCGTTCCAAATAGTACCTAGTACACCATCAGCGTTTGCCTTAGCAACGATAGCGTTATACTGAGATTCATCGTTTAGGATGATGTCAGGACGATGATGAGTAGAGAACCAAGTATCGCTCCAAGGGTTGATGTCAACGATACCCTTCCATGAATACAGGGCGTATGGGTTAACGTTCTCAGTAATAGAAGCCTTAGTCTGAGCAATCATCGCAGTTTCAGTGAATGGTAGAGTTACCAAGTCACCTGAAACCTTGTAGTTACGAGTAGTTGCACTAACGTTCTCAAGCAAGTGTACTTGCTTCTGTGAGAAGAATGGACGTAGTTCTTTCTTCTGAGTATCGATAGAAGCGTTCCAATCGTCAGAAGCAGCGTTACCGACACCTTGACCATCGAATGAATCTACCAAGAAACCATTTTGATAGCGATCAAAGCCAGAGCTATCAACGATACGCATGTTCTTTGTATCTAGCTCAGTTAAGCTTAGAGCAGTGTAGTACTCAAGATCTTGAATACGACGTTCTAACTTACCGATATCGCGCATTGTGTAGCGCTTGTTTTCTTGACGACTGATAACAACGCCAAGTTGATCGCCACGAGTAAAGGTGTATGGTTCAACTGAAACTTGAGCCAAACGCATACAGTTAGTTGGAACGTTTGGTTCTGAAGGCTGTTCTGAAGGAATACCACGATTCAGAATATACTTACCTTCTGAGCTTAAAGAGATGTTATCAATTCTAGGCAGGAAGTTAGTGTAATTGAATGTAGCTGTCGTGCCATACTTAGGGAAGTAGTGTGGTTGGAAACCATTACCTACAACGTATGGACGGAAGTCAACAGAGTCACGTAGAGTGTATGAACCAATGGTTGTAATCTGGTCATATCTCATCTTAGAAGTAGAATGAGTGTATGAACCTACGCCAATGAAGTCACCAGGTGAATGATCGACAGATGCAAGGTACTCGTACTTGATCATGATAGGACCAGTAGGAGCTTCCATGCCTGGTGCTAAAGTGATGTATGAAGAACCAATCTTATTCAGGTCATGGCCTGAATGGAAAACATAACGGTTTGTAATGTTTACTGAGTAAACTGGATTTGAATTCCAAGTAGTCTTACCAGTGCCAGAGTCAACCTTAGTAGACATCGTAACAGAAACGATACGAGTTACATAAGAGTGATTCAATGTAAGCGTACCAGCTTGTGCTGCAGCTTGAGTCGTCAGATACATCGGTGATGCATCAGTTACTGATCTTAGTGACTGAGCTGAAGAACCAGAAACATCGCCTCTTTTAACAGTTGCAAGAACTGTATGAGATTGGTTAGCTACACCAGTTACTCGTAGTGCACCTGCAACGATAGAGTATGCAGGGTTAGAAACAATACCACCTGTTGCGTTGTTAACTAAGATGTAGTTAGCAGCGTTGTTGATACTTTCGAAAGAATAACCTGATGGAGCAGGGAATGTAACAGTACCACTTGTAGCAGTTGCAGTTAGAGGAGCAACTACTGAATATGTAACTTGACTAATGTTCGAGATAGCATAATCTGGAAGTTCAAAAATCAGGCTATTAGTCTGAGGATTAACGATAGTAGTCTTACTATCAGTTTGAACTGTGTTACATGAGAAGCTAGTTACTGGATTGGTAGATGCAATGAAAGACTTAACATTGGTGAAGTCCTTACCAGCATTCATACGAATGTCAAACAAGAATAACTTGTAAGTTCCAGATTCATGAGCTTCAATAGCACGAATCTTAGCATAACCGATTACGGTTGCATCTGATGCAGTAGCCTTAACGTCGCTGCATAACTTGTAGTCAGGTAGAGTTACAAGGTTAGGAACGTATGCAACGCTATTAACGATTACATATGAACCCATTGAAACGTCGATTGATGCAGTCTTCTGAACAGAGATACCATCTACAACTTCAGGTAGCGCATCAACACCAAAGTAAGAAGCTAATGCAGCAGAACCCGCTGGCAAGTAACGTGACTTGTAAGCTGGAACATATTCGGTTGCAATCTTTTCAATCTCATGACCGCGTACATACGCTTTACCAGCTTCAACAGCAACAGCAAGCATACCGTCTAAACGAACGTGATCGTTTAAAGTGAACTCAGAGAACGAATCGTCACCAGCGATAAATGAGTGTACGCCTTGGTTGAATGCAGGATACTGCACGTATTCCCAAGTTACTTGGTTATCAACTAGGTTGTCAAGGCTAGCCCAGTTAGCAAACGCTGGAATGGTAGAACCTGATAGACCAGATGTTACTGCAACGAAGTATGAGAAACCAGTAGCAGAAGTAGCAACTCTAATTAAGTCGCCTTGAATAAACTTCTCGCCGCCGGCCCAACTACCGCGAACATTGTTACGATAGTCTTTACCTTGAATGCTAAATGGGTTAAGAGCATAGTCACCAGATTCGTCGTAAGTACGACGAGCGAGAGTCTTCTCGATTTCAGCGTAGTTAGTACGATCGATCTTGAAAATTACATTACCATTTTCAATACGTAATAGATCGATGAAGTCAGTTTCTTCAGCAGTAGTAACTGCATCTAAGTCAACGGTGATCTTCGTTAATTGAAGATCCATCTTGTAACGAGCTGCGCCAGGTGCTGCATAGTTAGGAGAACCTAGAGCATTGTCTAATAAGTTCTCATCATCTTCTGGATAAACAACAGACTCTGTAAGCTTTAGACCTACACGATAGCTTGGCGTGTTGGTGTACTTATCAAGAACAATAACTTGATCTTGTACAAGAACGAAATTCTTTTTAATGTAATAGATACCACGTTGGATCGTTGCAGAGCAACCAAAGCCAACTGGAGGAATGCTAGCATCAAATGGTTCTGAGACGATAACGTCAAGACCAGTAGTTCCATCAACAGGAGATAGTGTATCACCGACATTGAAAGTCGTTACGTTATTACCAGCGATATCTTGAGTAGAATTCTGGTACTTAACGAAAATAGTATTAGGTTGTAATTCGCCTGCAACAGTTTCTGCTAGACTATATGCAATAACCTTGGCTGTTAGACCAGCAGCATTTTTAATTTCCGTACCAACTAAAGTTGATAGGACTGTTTCCATATTAACGTTGATGTCAGTTACTAACTGAACATACGACAAACGCAGATCATAAGAGATCTGGCCTGGAATAACCATTGAGCCTTCTTTGAAGATGTGGTCGCCGTGACGACGCACTTGCTCTTGAAGGATTGTTTGGAGTTGGGTTAACTCGCGAGCCTGAACCGCATAGCCTGGTCTGAAGAGGATACGATGAAACTTATTGTCTTCAGAATAATCATCAAAGAACGGTTCAGTGTTAAAGTCTAGTGCCATATATTTTCTCTTTTAGAAACTGATCAAAGTTGATGTTACGATAGTTTGTTCATCAGACGACGCAAACTTAACTCTATTGTCTATGTATAACATCTCACCGGAGAACTTGTTGATAGTTGGAGTTGTAACTGCGGTGATACTCATATTATAGTCACCAATGTATAGTGTGTTTCCTGAGGCAGGAATACTGTTGTCGTTGATTTGCACCAATAGATAATATTTATTATTCGAAGAAAGCTTTTCGATCAACGTGTATGTTTTTGTTGTATCATTTAGCTGTGTAAGAACATCATCAGCTCTAAAGCCAATAAAGCCTGCAGTGTTAACACTATTCACGTCACATTCAAGTAGTGCACAAGTGTAGCCAATTGAATTACGGAAGTAAGAATTAACGCCGTATTGCTTAGGGTTCTTAATAATAGAGATCTGACGGAAGTCGTTAGTCGCTGTAATAGTTTGATTCTTCTCGCCTGATAAGCGGCTTACAAGCATAATTGTACTTGCATATAGCTCAGAGATAGCATCCTTACCGTGGCCACCCTTTGGAGAGATGATAGCTCTGAATGCTGCACCTGATCCAGCGCCAGATGAAGTGATCGTTGCGTAAGTATAACCTTGGCCTGGATTAGTTATTTCAACCTTAGTGATAGTACCGTTGACGATCACTGGATTACATACGAGACCAGTACCGTCGCCAGTCACTTCTAACACAGTAGAAGCAGAGTAACCAAAGCCGCCATTTTCTACAACCACAACTGGGATAGAACCTTCAACAGCAAGTAATTCAACGTTTGACTGCTTGGTGTCAATATCGCCAACACCGAAGTTTACAATAACTTCAGCTGGTGAATAACCTTCTACATATCCAACATCATCAGGATCAGTGCTAAAGTCGAATGCAGATTGAGGAACTCCAGGCTCAAACTCTTGTACGCCAACAATCTTTAGAGATGCATATGTGTAACCAACACCAGGACTTGAAACTTGAATAGCTTCTAGTTCTCCTGAAGAATTGATTAACGGAATAAGAATAGCTTCATTCTTTTGTGTTGAAGCGTCAAGGTCACAACTGAACGTAGCTTCTGGATCATTGTCCATGAATACGTTTTCGCCGAATACTAGAGGTTCGGTAAAGCCATAGCCTTGATCTACAACAGTGATGGTATTTACTTCGTAATAACCGCTAGAACCGATTTGACGATATGTAACATTTACAACTGGTAGTGTACCGTACTTACGAATAGATGCGCTGTAAGTAAATGGATCAGAGCTTGGTAAAGAACCTGTCGGCCATTCACCACGTGAACCTTCAATTAGCTTAACGTTCTTAAGGTTATATGGATTGTCTTCGTTATATCCATCACCTGTTACACGAATCTCAGACCATGATGAGCTGCTGTGTTCGTATTCAACGATGTAAGATAAACCACTACCAGCACCAGGCACGATAGTAGGAACTGGTTGAGTTAGATAACCAGAACCGTGATTTGTAACGGAGATTTCAAGAATGTCACCAAGATCACCAATGTTGCTTACTGCTGCAGTAGCTCTCACTCCACCTGGAGCTGTTGGAAGAGGGAAGGTGATGTTGAACGTTCCATTGGCGTAACCTTTGCCGCCTTGAGTAACGATGATGCGCTTTACTTTCCAAGCTGTAGGAACGTAACCAGCGCCTGTGCTTTCAATGGTGTATGAAGTAATAGCACCATTGGAATAGAATTGGTTTGATAACGCAGTGATGACCGGCATATAAGCTGCTGAAAGGAACTTATTGCGTAGGTACAGCGGAATCGTATACATGAACTTCCAAATGTAACCATCGGAAGTAGTGAATGGTTCTGTGCTTGTGCCAGTTGGCTGCACATATGATTGACCATTCTTATTATTGTACAAGCACTTGTAAACGTTGAACTCAGTAGTGAGAACATAGAATACTGCTTGGTCAATAGAAGAAGCACCGCTGTATGATACGTAATCAGAGCTATAGTCGTCATACATATCATACACGGTACCGCTAGTCCAGTCAACGCGGTTAACCACAATGGCTGCATCGTTAGCGTTAACTTGCTTCATATAAGTAATGTTTCGACGAGTCGAAAGCTCATATGAATATGAGTCAACAGCTGCAGGAGGAACTTCCTCGCTCGACACCACAACAGTCTGCTGCGTTGGAACGTCGAATGCTGTGACAGTAGGCCACGGAGTGGTTCTACCGTAAGCATAGTAGTAACGAGAGACTTTCGAAATAATGTCAAAGTAAATCGATTTAACGATGTTAGTCTTTAACAGATATTTCAGTAGTGTTGAGCCGGCCATTGTAGCTATCCTAAATTGCTATTACTGAATTGTGATTGTCCAAGTGATGGTCAGTGCGTCAGCTGGAAGCTTAGTTACAGTTGGGAATGTAGTACGGCAAAGCATTGTACCAGCAGTCGAAGCATTGAAGATACCTGCTTCACGAAGAACAGCACCACCGCTTGGAGCAGATGGGTTGTTAGCAGCGAAGTTAGCAGAGTAAGTAACAACGTTAGAAGCCGAAGTAGCGATGCTTAGAGCAGCACGAGCATAACCGGTGTAACCACCAGCAACTGTTAGTTCAGCGCCAAGACCAGTGTCACCAACGAGTTCAGTAGTACTGTTAGTACCAATACCCATGTGAGACATGATGTTAGCAGATGTACCAACCATGCGTGAAGCGATAAAAGTCTTACCAGTTGAAACTACCAAGTTAGGAATGTAGATTTCTTGCTTGATTTTGTTGGTAAGGCTGTCTGTAACCACGATCGATAATGCGCCTTGCACTTCGATCATGTTCTTGAATTTAGGAACTAGGATCATAGGATACTCCTTTAGGTGATTGTAATTGCAGGTTGATAGTCCTCAAATACCGCGAAATAAGCTTCTTGGTCGTAAGGAGATAATCTTAACCTACCGGTTGTAATAGTATTTATTAGATCAGACTTGCGGTTCTCAAGAACTCTGAGAATACCTTCGTCTAAAATTGCTTGCGAATCTGCAAGCGGTCTAGTGAAGCTATTAGCAAGTGTATCATCGATGACGACTGGATCGTCAAGCAATATACCACGAGCTAATAACACGTCTTCAGCAAACGAAATCGTGTCATCAAAGATCTTATTAAGACGGTTGATATACACGTCTGACATAGAGAATGCATCTTCGAAAGGTGCTTTCACTAAGCCTTTGCTAGTGTTATCCAATGCATCTATTGCATCGGTAATTAGTTTGGTTGTACTAAGAACATATTCGTCGAGTTGATCAAGAGCATCAGAGAAGTTCTTAATCGTCTCGAGTGTGTCTGCATCCAACACTGAGAATTCGTCGTCGTGCGGCTTATCTGTATAGATCTTAGTTACATCGTCTAAGACCGGTACTGCGTCTTGAACAAGCTTCTCAGTAGAATTTTGTAGATCATCAAGTATATTTACTATCTCTACGAGATTCTTACCATAAACAGTTTCATAAACATCGCTATTGTAAATGTCTTCTAGCAAGTCTTTAGAGTAATCTTTAACTTGAGTATCGAGTTGAGTGATACCATCAATAAGATTCTTAATGTATTCTGGTGCACGAACATCAGCTGGAATAATAGCGTCAGCGAGATTCTTAGTAAGCTCTTTTACGTTTTCGTCAGTGATAGCAGTAATAACGTCTACAACTGGTTTGCTTACAAAGTTGTCGTAAGAATCTAGAATCAGTTGAACATCAGTCTTGAGCGTATCAAATGCTTTTGATAAAGTCTCTGGTTGAGTAACGTTATCGTTAAGATTCTTGGTTGCACTGAAAGCACGAGTTTCAATATACTCACTGATGATATCTGCAACGTTCTTTGTAACACCTTTAACTTGCGCATCAAGCATACCAAACGTATCTCGTACGTCTTTGCTCAAGAGCATTGCTCTAAACTCTGTTTGTGAAACTAAATCAGAGATAGACTTACCAGAGTGCTTAGCAGCTTTACCTTGACGAGATTGAATCTCGCCGTTTGAGCCTTCATACTCCAGATTAAGAATAGGATCTGGATACGTTACATAACCAGCGTTGATAAGCGTTGAAGGCATATCAACCGTGAACCCGCCATCGGGAATAGGAATAGTGATGTAGTTGTTGTAGCTAATACCACGGTTAGTTACTGTAACTACAGAAGGAGCCCTACCTTTGACAGGAAGTTGTAGAAGACGAGTAATCTTACGAGAAATAGCAGCAACGTTAAGAACGTTAAAGATTCTATACTCAGAATACAGCTTCATGCCTGATGGGTGAACCAAAGCACGAACAATATCAGCGTACTTACGTAGTTCTTCTTCAACTCGAACTACATAAGAGAATGCTTGGTAATATTGTCCATCTTGAATGTACATCTCATCAGAGATAAATCCGTCGGCTTTCAAATAGTAGCCAGGATACTTAGCAACAGCACCAAGATCAATCTCGATAATCGCTAAGTCTTCGTCGATAGGTTTCTTAGAATCATCTGCATAGAACTGTTCTACGACTTCACCAACATAAGATGGATCCGCGAAGAAACGATCAGATGCTCGTGATGGATCCATTGATGCTTTAACATCAATTGCTGGATCGTAATACATGTACGTTTGTTTTGCGGCCCAGCCTGAATCTACGAAGCCACCAGACTTTTCATTATAGTGAGGTTCAGCTGCATTGTAAGGATGATTCAAAGCTAGAGGATGGATATACTCCCAAGCTGCTAGTTCTTTACTTGATAGGTATGAGTAGAACTTAACTTTATAATCAAGACCAAAGCGAATAACTTTGATGTTCTTGATTTCGCCTAGTGATCCAACCTTCGTGATTTTAATAACACAACCACGACCAAGCTGAGTCTTCAGTGCATAGATATCGCCAACCTTGAAGCCTTTACCACCTTTGAATACTTTCAACGATGTAGGACATTGAAGAACAGTGCCTTTATGCGTACCGTCAATAGTTTCTACAATTGAGCCAATGTCGATCTCATTCATGTAATCACGTTGAATGAAGAACTCATAGATGTAATCAGAATACTTAACGACATTCTCAATGTAGGTGTTAATTGGCTTACCGTGGTGATTGGTAATATTAATGAACTTACCGTTCAGCTGAGTAATATCAGGAATTTCATTCAAAGGCTGAATGAAAATTGATACGTCTTGGTGCCACTTACCATCAGAGACGCGAAGCATCTGAGCCGATGGATAGAACACTTCAGCGTTCTTGCTAAACAGAACGTTGAATAGGAACTTAAATGAATCTTCTGAGCCGCGTGAAAGGTAGAACTCACGAAGGTGCTTAAGCACCATTGCCTTGTCAGATGCAAGGTGAATCGGAAAGTTCTTTGCTAACTCAGATTTGAATCTATCAATGAACTCTTCAAGAGTTGTATCCACATCGCGAATTTTTTCAAGCTGCTGCCCCTGACTCTCTTGAAGAAAGTCATAGTAAGCTTTGATGAACTCAACAAAGACCGGATAGTTTTCTCTAATATGCTCAGGCAGTTGGCGCTGAGCAATGATAGATTGCTTAATCTTAGACATTAGTTTCTACTTGATGTGAAAGTATAGTTAGTGCCACCTAGGCGTGTTCCTGCTGCGATAGTATCTTCTACTAAATTCACATTGATTCTTGTTGAAGGAATATTAACGATCTGATTACGAACTGAAACGACGTCAAATGAACTTGTCTTAAGTATAAAATAGAAGTTCGGTTCATCTAAACTCGTGATTCTTAGATTGCTAATGTTGACAATACCCTTGTTATACTCTATCGTGCCAATCTTAGGATTGACGATATACTTCTCGCCAGTACCCTGAACTTTACGGAACAGGCGAACATTGCCTTCACCATCATCATCCATATAATAGACATTAGTCGTACCATCGATATAGAAGCCTGTCGTTAACAACGCTTCTTCTGGAACGCCTTCATTGTAAATCGGATTCGCTAAGTTCAAACGATATTGACCGTGTACTCCATATTTAGGTGTCATTTCAACAAAGCATTTGAATGTTGTAATGTTACTTGTGATTGATGGATCGATGTTATCGATCATCGTTTGGAACTTAGACATTCTGAACACTCCGTCAAAGCTGTTCAGGTTTGTATCACGATATCTTTCAATGCCGATTGTAATCGCAGATTGTAGATCAGCTGCTGAACGAGTAGTCTTAGTCTTGTCGTAGTATCCAGTTGTCGTGATCTCTAGATCTACGTATGAAGGACGTATAAACTCAGGAGTAATAGAAACAATACTCTTTGGCTTGATAATCTTTTCAGCAATGTATGATTCTTCTGAGTTTGTCAGGTAAAGACGATCTGTAGGTTTAACACAGATGTAAACCTTACCATAAACTGGAGGTTCATTATCTTCGCCGCCCCAAACGTTTACCGCGTCTAGACCAGGATAACTTCTCTTGATCATTGACATATAATCAGAAGGTGTAACTGCACGGTTCTGATCAAAGAATGCTTGAGTTACGTTGTACTTAATCTGATCGATAGCTTCTTTATTGCTACCGCCTTGTGATGCAGTTGTTGCAGAGATTTGCACTGCGCCAGCAACGCCAGTTCCTGTGTAAGAGAATGCAGTAGCGCCATCACCATTTGCACGATTTGTCAATAGACCCGTAACAGTGATAACGTTACCAGTTGCAATTGACTTACCAAGATTATTAGAACCAAATGAAAGTTCGTATGTTTCGTCTTCAAGTTCTTTAATGAAGTACACGGCAGTGTCAGACTTCAACGATAGAACTTCAGTTGAACGACGATATCTTACAAAGTCTGGGTTCTCACCTGTTGGTTGAACCATGACATACATCGTAGAAAGATCGATGTTAGAATAAGGCAGCGTGAACTTTTGATTTGCTTCTGTACAAACGAATGTAAGAGTACGTGGAGTACCTTCGTATAGAATTACATCTTTAAATGTATATGTACCATTAACTAATTGAGCAGTGTAATCTTCAATCGTATAGAATACGTATGGAGTAGAATCAATAGTTGTAGCGAACGAAGACCACTTAGGGAATGTTAATGTTTGAGCAGTAGCTGTAGGGTTACTAACTACGATATTAACACTAGCCTTAGATGCAATAGCACCTGCTGGAGTGTAACCAAAGTTATTAGCAATAGACACTACGCTTGAACGCTTGCTAGCAGAGTCAAGGAACATTTCGTTGACAGCAAGGTTTGTGTAAAGCGCGTTATAGTGAGTATTGTAAGCTAGCAAGTCGACGAGTGTCGATAGAGCCGAGCCCTCAAAATTATAGTCGGTAAAAGTATCTTGACCCGATAAGTACGTCTTCAGATTCTCGCGGATCTGATCGAAGTCAAGGTCTGATACCTTAATTCTATTGTTTGTTGCCATTATCGGGTTCTCTCTAGAATTAGATTAACTGTTATTGGTTGTTCTGTATTTCGGATCTTAAATGTGACCGAAACATACATGCTGTTATTCTCTTGACTGAAAGTTACAGAAACACCAAGAAGAACAGCACGAGGTTCATAGTTGTTGATGACATCAGAGATAGTCTTCTCAATCATTGATGTCAGAAGAGGAGAAGCTGGTTCGAATAACAGTGCAGTGACTTGAGAACCAAGGTAGCTTCTAAAAGGACGCTCGTAGTTACGAGTTAAAACCAGATTACGAATAGACTGCTTAATAGCTTCCTCATCAGAGCGTGACGAGACGTCTCCTGATCGCGGATGCAGAAGGAAGTTAAAGTCTAGGTCTGTGTAAGTTCTAGTATTGCGTGCCATACTTATATTTATCTCTGTGTTCGGAATTAGTCTTTACTTGGTCTATAGAAACCAACAATGTTTGGATGCGATTTTGAAGCGCCTCCAGCATAACTAATAGTTACAGAACCACCCGATGGATTGTTATCAGTCACTTTACCGCCGCCTTGGTTACCACCGACGAATGTACAAGTGCCGTTAGACTTAACTTCATATACAAAGTTAACGTGTGAGTAAGACCATACACAAATATCACCTGGTTGTGGATCACTTACCTTTGTAGCTTTCCACTTCTCTGTTCTGTCGCGAATGTCGAATGCACGAGCTGATTGAGCATAACGATAGTTGTTCTGCTTCAGTGTCCAGTTAACGAATGCCATACACCATGCAGTCTGATCTGAACCGCCACAGACATTCTGCATACCAATATCTTTCCACATAGAAAGAATGTTAGGATTAGATTTGTTCTTATCCTTCATGCCGGTCTCAGCCCAGAAGCCTTCCTTAGCTAAAGCAAGTTGCTTAGTTAAGAATGCTTGAATATCGCCAGCGCCTGCACCACTTGGTGGTAGAGACTTACCTGCATCACCGATATCAGGTTGAGGAGGACGATTAGGATTTACGCCACCAGCCTCAGCTTCTGGATTATAGTACTTGCCAGGATTCTTTTGGAAGTCTTCCAACGCTGTGTTGTTTGCATTTTCAAGATCAGTCTTGAGTTCAACAGGCGGTGATGGACGTACTGGAGTTTGTAATATGTCGAATGAATCGCCTGCAGCAGGTCTGAATTCTGGAGCTGCAAGTGTTAGTGCTGCAAATTTGTCGAAACTATCAACGGTGTTACCAGAAGGAGCAGTTGTCTTTGAAGCAACTTGTGATGTTCCTTGCTGAGCTCTGAATGCAGTACCATCCATGTTGACTGCGCCGCCAAGTGCTTTCAGATGAACTTCAGTACCGGTTACTTTAGAAGCACCTGCAGAATTCAAGTCAAAGTTACCAGATGCAGTAATCTTAGAATCACCACCAGCATTAATACGCAGATCAGATCCAACCTTAACGGTATACTCACCATCGGCTTGTGTCTTCATTGCAGCTGCTGTCTTAATAGACAACTCATCGCCAGCTTCTATTGCGTAAAGAGCATCAGTCTTAACTGTAATGTTAGACGTTGCTTGAGTAGTAATAGCAGCTTCTGAGTTAAACGAAATGTTAGCCTTAGCTTGAGTGCTAATGTTTGCATCGCATGATGTATTAGTATCGCCAATAACAGTAGTGCTAAATTTACCATCAACCTTAAGATTGAAGTCGCCACCGATTGCCCAGTTAACATCACGAGCACAACCAAGATTTACGTCGCCGTGGAAGTTAGCGTTTGTAACACCATTAACTTCAATGTCAGCGTTACCTTCAACGTAAATGTTTACAGAGTTACCAACGTGTAAGTTACAGCGTCCAGCAATCTGAATCATTCCATTACGATCGATGACAGTATAACCATCACCTACGATCTTATTGACTTGAGTACCATTTGCATCTACGTCAATGAAGGTACCCTTACGATGATAGAAGCTAATTGTTTCATGGCCTGGCGTATCATCGAACACTTGAAGGTGACCCGACTCAGATTCAAATACTTTAGAATATGGATACTCACCACCGAATGGAGCTAAGGGTTGTTCCCAAGATGAACCGTCATTCGCAAGAGGAATGCCAGACGTACGAGTCTGATCTTTAAATTCAACAGCAGTTTCTTTAATAATACCACGCGCTAAACGATTGGTATCAGGTTCATCCATTAGATTACGCAATGGATACTTACCTGATGGATCTTTGAAACCAACAGTAGCTACATCAGAACGATCTTCGAGCAACGCCATCTGCTTGCTCTTTGGAAGATACTGCACTTCTGCTTGAGTGTAAGTCTTTTGACCATCGGCTGCAGGCTTATTAGTCGAATCAGCAATAACACCTTGACCAAGGAAGTACTCATAAAGAATTTTCTTCTTTTCATATGAGTCGCCAACTGGGTTACCAGTACGCTTCAGCGCAGCTTGGAAATAACCGGGATCATCAATTGGATGTTTAACAT
>ERZ1034365.1211-NODE-1211-length-13445-cov-3.512867_pt1 | contig 13445 bp, 14 predicted proteins | sample MGYA00520615_ERZ1034365 | MGnify/ENA primary metagenome ERZ1034365 (study PRJEB33736, sample SAMEA104284505) | Azolla filiculoides | biome: Urban; feature: Water surface; material: Ditch water | place: Netherlands | collected 2015-10-28 | depth 0-0.1 m ... | reverse complement strand
CTGCGCCGTGGATTGCAGCGTCAAGGTGGGCCACTATGACTACGAAGGCAAGTTTGGCCCTGCCGACTTTACTTGGTGAACACATGGCAACAAAGAAGAAAACTGCTCCGACAAAGCTCGACATCGGCTGTGGCAAGAACAAGAAAGAGGGCTTCCACGGCGTTGACCAATATCGCATGGACGGCGTTGATACCGTGATGAAGATCGGCTCGGCCAAGTGGCCCTTTGCCGACAACTCCATTGAAGAAGTCCACTGCTCGCACTTCATTGAACACCTGACAAACTTCGGTGACAAGTGGGAGCGCGTCCACTTCTTCAATGAGTTGTATCGTGTTTTAAAGCCCGGAGCTAAGGCCACGCTGATATTCCCGCACTGGTGCTCGACCCGCTTCTATGGCGACCCCACGCACAAGGAACCGCTGTCTGAGATGTGGTCGTTCTATTTGAAGAAAGAGTGGCGCGACTCCCAGGCCCCGCACACCGACTTCAAGTGGAACCCCAACGGCTACAAGTGCAACTTTGAAGTTGTCTACGGCTACTCGTTCAGCCCTGAATTGGGTATGCGCAATCAGGAATACATTCAGTTCGCGCTTGCCAACTACAAAGAGTCTGCTTCTGACATTCACGCGACTTTGACCAAACTGGAGTAAACCGTGACCACCGTTTTTCAATCAGGCGCGTTTCAAGCCGACTCGTTCCAGATTGACGCGGTGGCGGGGGGCACAGTAGTTTCCCCAAGCAAAGGTGCGCTGACTCTCACCGGCCACGCGCCAACGGTTGCGCGTACAACCAACCAGATCGTTTCCCCGCTCAAGGGCACGCTGACACTTACCGGCAAAGTTCCGACCATCGCGCAGGGTGGTGGTCAGACGGTGGCACCGCTCAAGGGAAGTCTGACCCTCACCGGCAAGACCCCAACGGTTGTCCGTACAGCGAATCAAACGGTTGCCCCGCTCAAGGGTGCCGTGACCCTCACCGGCAAGGTGCCAACGGTCACGCGCACCACCGGGTCGAACCAGATCGTTGCGCCACTCAAAGGCGCATTGACGCTGACCGGCAAGGTGCCGACAGTTGCGCAGACAGCGCGGCAAGTTGTGGACCCGCAAAAAGGCTCTGTGGTCCTGACAGGCTACGCGCCAACGGTCACGCAAACCGGCGTGGTGATCTACGTCCCAGGCTCTGTGTTCACAGGCCGAAACCAATTCAGCAGTTCACGCCCCGCCAGTGTTGGCGGCACGCGCTCTGCACGTACAGGAACAACCAGGGCAGCACGCTAATGGCACTCAAACTTATCACCGCTGCGACCACTTACCCGGTCACGCTGGCAGAGGCCAAGCTGCACTGCAAAGTCGATGCTGCTGACGATGATGCGCTGATCACAGCCATGATCACTGCGGCCACTGAAATGGCAGAGCAGCAGCTTGGCCGTGCGCTGATGACCCAGACATGGGAACTCACGCTCGACAGCTTTCCCGCTGCGTTTGAGTTGACCCGCGTACCGGTGCAGTCCGTTACTTCGGTGAAGTATTACGACACCACCGGCACGCTGCAAACACTGTCCAACCTGCTCTATTCGGTGGACACCGCCGATGGCGATGGCTATGCCTACGTCACCCCGGCGTACAACACCGATTGGCCCGAAAGCCGTGAGCAGATCAATGCGGTGGTAGTTCGGTTCGTGTCGGGCTATGCGTCTGCTGCCGAAGTTCCTGAGTCAATCAAGTCGTGGGTCAAGCTGATGATCAGCGCAATGTATGAGAACCGCGAAGCAGAGTCGCAGTCCATGCGGGCTGCTGGAACGCTCAAGATGCAGTTCGTTGACCGTCTGCTGGACCGCTACCGGGTGTCACCGCTATGAGAGCAGGCACTCTCAACTCCCGCGTGACCATACAGCAGCAAAGCGCCACCCAAGACGCTTTGGGTCAGCCAGTGCAGACCTGGACGGATGTGGCAACCGTGTGGGCCAACATCAAGCACACCAGCGGCATCGAGTCCATCAAGGCCGATGCGCTGACTTCCACCGTGCGTGCAAGTGTTCAGATTCGGTACAAGTCCGGTCTGGTTAGCGGTATGCGTCTGTCTGCCGGTTCTGTGCTGTACGACATCGTGGCAGTCCTGCCCGACATGGAAAAGCGCGAATACACCAACTTGGTGTGTGAGGTGATTCAGTAATGGCACGCAGGAAAGTTCTAGGTGCGCTCATCATGGAAGTTGACACCACCGGTATTGACCGGATGTTCGATCAACTTGTTGGCGATGTGGGTGAGGCAGTTCGCCCAGCAGCACAGGCCGGTGCCCAGGTGCTGTACGACGAAGTGAAGCGCAACGTAGGCCAACTCAAGACGTACACCGGCAACCTGAAAAAGTCCATCTACCAGAAGTACAGCCCCGAGTTGTCGGTGGATGGGAAAGTTGCCACGTACAACATAAGCTGGAACAAGATCAAAGCGCCGCACGGCTGGTTGGTAGAGCGCGGCCACCTTCAACGGTATCGGTACTACCAGAACGCGCAAGGCGAGGTTCGCCCGATGGTGCGCCCGGGCATGGATGGAAAAAAGAAGCCATCCAAGAGCGCCAGCCAATCGGTGAAGGATGCGTACTACGTCACCTTGGACACTCCCGTTCAGGTGGCAGGTAAGGCGTTCGTTCGCCGCGCTGCTGACAAGCGCCCTATGGCGTTCTTGGCTATGGAGCAGAAGTTGTTTGAAATCCTGAGCGGCCAACGTGGGGTACGTCGATGAGCCTTGAGTCCCAACTGTTCACTGTGCTGCAAGCAGTGTGCCCCCGCACGTTCCCTGACTTCGCACCGACCAGCACAGCGCGTCCCTACGTGACGTACCAGCAGATCGGCGGCGATGCGGTGAACTTCGTTGACCGGCTGGTCCCAAACAAGCGCAACGCGCGGGTACAGGTCAACGTGTGGGCCAACTCCCGAGCAGATGCAGTCACCACCATGCAGGCCGTTGAAGACGCCATCCGCATGTCAACCGTATTCCAAGGCGAACCTGAGTCGGCCATGAGTGCTGACTTTGACGCCGACTTCCCTGTGTACTCCGCTATGCAGGACTTCAACATCTGGGCTGATCGCTAAACCCGAACAGCCCGCCCCCGAGTAAGCCCCATTGAGAAATCAGTGGGGCTTTTTTCTTGCCCTCGCCCGAGGGCTTTTTACTTAAAAGGAGCCTTCAAATGGCAGTTTCCCTACCCAACGGCGTTACTCTCGCCGTAGCAAGCGCAGTAGCCAGCGCAGTGACCGTGACAGCAGTGACCAATGCGTCAGAAGCTGTTGTGACCGCAACCAACACATACACCAACGGTGACTATGTGCTGTTCTCTAGCGGCTGGTCGCGTGCCAACAACCGCGTATTCCGCATCAAGACTGTATCTGGCACCGGCTTCACGCTGGAAGGCTTCGATACATCCAGCGTCACCCTGTTCCCCGCAGGCTCTGGCACTGGCTCTGTGTTCAAGATCACCACTTGGACTCAGATCACCCAAGTGCTGTCTTGCACATCGTCCGGTGGCGACCCGCAGTACCAAACCTACTCCTTCTTGGAGCAGGACTACGACTCGCAAATCCCCACTACCACCAGCGCACAGTCCCTGGCCCTGGAACTGGCTGATGACCCCACGCTGGCTGGCTACGCTGCTGTCAAGGCTGTTGCCCTGACCCGCGCTAACACTCCCCTGAAAGCAACCCTGCCTTCTGGTGGCGTGATTCTGTATTCGGGCATCTTCGCCTTTGACGAAACCCCCTCGCTGACCAAGGGCAACCTGATGTCTGTGAAGGCCGGTGTCGCACTGCAAGGCCGCCCGGTTCGTTACTCGACCTAATCGTTGCCGAGAGCGCCCCCACGCTGCCAAGCCTGGGGGCTTTTTAACGCCCAGCAGAAACGTACTGCAACAACGGGCGCTTTTTCACAATAAACGAGATATTCATCATGGCAAAGACCAAGTTTTCCCTCTCCGTAAAACCCACCTTCAAGGCCAAGGTCGCAGTACCGGTGCCCGGCCAAACCGCCGAACTGGTGGAGTTCACCTTCAAAGGCCGCACCCGCGATGAGTTCAAAGAACTGATCGACGGAATGAAGGACCGCGACGATGTGGATGTGATCATGGACATCGCAAGCGGCTGGGAACTGGAAGAAGCATTCGACGCCGAGAACGTCGAAATCCTGACCCAGAACTATCTGGGTGCAGCACGCGCAATCATTGAAAAGTATCTGTCCGAGTTGACCCAGGCCCGCCTGGGAAACTGAAGGACGCTACAAAAAAGCTATACGAAAAAGAACCCGACGCCGCAGAGCTTGCGGCGGCTGGGTTGACGCCAGAAGACTTTGTAGCGGAGTCGATGGAAATCTGGCCTGAAAACGAAGCAGCTATTGCGCTTTTTTCTAGTCTCAGCACACAGTGGCGAATCGGTATGTCTGGGCCAACGGGCCTTGATTACAACGTGCTTTTTGCACGTATGGAGCGCATGAAGCTGGGTGACGAAGCGCATGAGTTGTTGTTCCAAGACATACGAGTAATCGAAAGCGAGGCGCTTTCCATTCTCAACGAACGGAGTGACTGATGGCAGGCAATGAACAAGACGGAGGCGGTGCGGTTTACCTACGGGCCAAGCTCGACGTTTCCGACATTGCATCCAACGCCGAAGTTGGCAAGACAGTAGTTAAGGACTTCGCAAACTCCGTTGCGAACGATGTCAACACCGCCAACAAGAGCCTGTCCAATCTGGGCGGTGGCGGCAACCAGAACATTGACCGCATGGCGGCGGCATTCAGTGGTGTCACTGATGCTGTCAAGGAAATGGTCAAGGAGTCTGACCGCAGCCTCAAGTCTTTCGTCAGTCAGATTCAGAACTCAGCAGCCAGCACTGAATCTGTCACCTCGGCTATGGCCGACACCTACGAGCGCAAGGCGAAGCTCAAAGGTCTTGACCCCGCAGTAACCGGCCCGTATGTGGCCGCACTGCGCCAACTAGCCACAGAGAACGACGCACTCAAGGCGGCGTCCGACAGGCAAGCAGAGGCTACCCGCAAATCCAGTGCCGCAGCAGCGGAAGCCGCAGCCAAGTTCTCCAACTTTGAGCGGTCGGTTCAGACCGCCAAGATCGAGCTTCTGTCGTTCGGCAAGACCGCAGCAGAAAAGTTCCAGATTCGCGCAGAGGTCATGGGGCTGGACAAGAATAGCGCAACCCAGGCCATCCTGGCTGACCTCAAGGCCGCAGAAGCCCAGATGCAGGCCACGGCCAGCACCATAAGCTCCAAGGCCACCCCGGCTATGGGCGGGCTGGTGGAAGGCTCCCGCGCATTCAATGCGGCCATGCGCCAAGTGCCTGCGCAGATCACCGACATCGTGGTTGGCCTGCAAGGCGGGCAAGCCCCGCTGACAGTGCTGCTCCAACAGGGCGGTCAGTTGCGCGATGTGTTCGGCAGCGTTGGTGGTGCCGCCAGCGCCTTGGGCCGAGTGCTGATGTCGATGTTGACACCGTGGACCGCAGTGGCGGCAGCGGTTGGTGCGGTGGCCTACGGCTACTCGCAAGGCTCCAAGGAAGCAGATGAGTTCCGCAAGACGCTGGTGTTGACCGGTGGCGCGGCTGGTGTCACCACTGGGCAGTTGTCGGCTATGGCCGGTGCGCTCGATGGCATGGGCACCACACAGTCGAAAGCGGCTGAGTCCCTGAACCTGTTTGCGCAGGCTGGTATTACCGGGGCGTCCAGCCTTGAGCGTTACACCCTGGCTGCAATCCGGTTGGAAGAAGTCGGCGGCAACTCCGTCAAGGAAACCGCTGCTGCGTTCGCTGACCTTGGCAAAGAGCCGTTGAAGGCTTCCATCAAGCTCAACGAGTCCACCAACTTCCTGACCCAATCCGTATACGACCAGATCAAAGCTCTGGATGACCAAGGCAAGTCCGTTGAGGCCGCTCGGGTAGCGCAGGAAGCCTACGCCACTACGGTGGAGCGCAGCGCGTCTGACATCGCCGGGAACCTGGGCTACGTCGAGAGCGCATGGGTGGCTATCAAGAAGGCCACCAAAGAGGCCATTGATGCGGTGAAGGACATTGGCCGCAACGACCCACTGGAAGTGCAGGCCAAGAAGCTGCAAGAAACGATCAAGCAGTACAAAGACCTTGGCTACGACACCACCAAGGAAGACGCGCAACTGTCGGCGCTGTCCAAGCGCATCCTGCTCCAACAGGACTCCGCGCAACTCGATGCCCAGCGTGCAGAGCAGTTGAAGGCTTCGATCAAGTGGAGCCAAGACGAAACGAAGTACCTGGGCGACAAGCTCAAGATGGAGCGCGAGATTGCCAAAATCCGCAATGAGGGTTTTGCCGCAGGCGCTTCACAAAGCGACATCGACTCACGCATATCAAAGGTGCGCAGCGACTACGCCAAGCGCAACAAACCGGCCAAGGAAGACAACACCTTTTCTAGCCTGATGGCTGACATTGGCAAGTTCGATGAGTCTGCGCGGCAGTACCTTGAAACCAATACCAAGCTAGAAGAATCCGACAAGTTCAGGATTGAAACACTGTCCAAGATAGCGGAGCAGTGGGCCATCGGAAAGATCACACTCGACCAAGCGGTTGAGGCCGAGTTGGCGATGTATGACGCCCAGCAGAAGCGGGTTGATGTTGAGCTGACCCTGCGCGAACTTGAGCAGCAAAAGGCCGACATCATTGAGACTGCCAAGAACTTCGATGATGTGCAGAAGACAACCGATGCGCTCATCAAACAGGTCGCCACCCAGCGCGACCACGTTGCGGCTCTTGGCCTCACCAAAGACGCAGTGGCAGAACTGGAAGCCGCCAAGCTGCGTGAGCAGGCCACCTCCAAGGACCGCCTTGCCACCGTGGCCGATGAGATTGACTTTTCTGGTGAGCTTGGCAATCAGTACCGGGCGCAGGCCCAGGCTCTGCGCGACTTGGCCGCTCTCAAGACAGAAGGCGCTTACAAACAGATCGCCATTGACGATGCCAAGAAGGCAGCAGAAGAATGGAAGAAGACCGCCGACAAGATTGAGTCCAGCATCACTGATGCGCTGATGCGTGGGTTTGAGTCAGGCAAGGACTTCGCCGCCAACCTGCGCGGCACAGTGGTCAACATGTTCAAGACGCTGGTGCTGCGTCCAATTGTGTCTGCCATCGTCAACCCGGTGGCCGGGGCCATCACCGGCTCTTTGGGTCTGAGTGGTGCGGCCAACGCAGCCAACACCATTGGTGGAGTAGGCAACGCTGCCAGCGCATTCAGCATCGGCGGTCTGGGCAACCCGTTCTCCAACATTGGCGGCTTCCTGTCAAACGGTGTTGCCGACTTCGGAACGGCGCTGGTAGACCGTGGCTTCACGCAGATCGGCTCCAGCTTTGAGGGCTTTGGCCTTGCTATGAAGTCCAACGAAGCCGCGCTCAATGCGTTGGGCGACGGACTTGGCTATCTGGGCGCAGTGATGTCTGCTGCCGATGGCAAGTGGGGCGCTGCAATCGGTGCGGGCATCGGAACCTACTTCGGTGGGCCTTTGGGTTCTGCCATCGGTGGAGCCATTGGTGGCTGGCTGGACAGCGCGTTCGGCCCTGGCCGTGAGTACACCACCGGCCAAGGTATCTCTGGGAAGTTCTCAGGCGGCGGCTTCACCGGCCAGAACTACCAGACATGGCGTAACGATGGCTCCAGCGGCATCTTCGGCTTTGGCGGCACCGCAGCAAGCTCTGGCACGCGCTACAGCGCAATGGACGCAGCAACACAGTCGGGCCTGTCGCGTGGCTTCATGGCGTTGCAGGTCGCAGCGGCAGGCATGACGGTTTCCCTTGGCCTCGACGCCAAGAAGATCGCAGAGTACAGCCAAGACATTTCTGTAGCCCTTGGTGAAGACGCTGCGAAGAATAAGAAGGCCATAGAAGACGCATTCAACGGCGTGGCCGACAACCTCGCACTGGCAGTGGCCCCGCAGATCGCGGAGTTCTCTAAGAGTGGTGAGACTGCATCGTCCACACTGTCGCGCCTGTCATCGAGCATCATCACATCAAACGCTTGGCTGTCTATCCTGCGCCAGCGGTTGTTCCAGGTGTCGCTGGCCGGTGCAGACGCTGCATCCAAGCTGGCAGACGCCTTTGGTGGTCTGGACAAGCTCACAGCCTCCAGCCAAGCGTTCTTTGATCTGTACTACTCCAACGGCGAAAAGGTTGCAGCCAACCAGAAGGCGATGACCGACACGCTGGCTAACCTTGGCCTTGCGCTGCCGACAACCAAGGACCAGTTCAAAGCCTTGGCCTTGAGCCTGGACCTCAACACCGACTCTGGCCGCGCAGCCTACGCAACGCTCTTGGAGCTTGCACCGCAGTTCGCAGCAACTGCTGACCTATCTGCACAAGCGGCCAAGGAAACGGCAGCAGCGTTGATCAAAGCGTTTACCGCAAACGGGCAACTGGTGCCCACACTCAAGGCGGCTGAACTGTCGCTGGCTGGAGTGCAGTCTGGTGCCAACATTGTGGTTGGCGCGATGACGCAAATACACACAGTGATGGGCGACACCACCAGCCCGGTGCTGACGTTCAGCGGCTCGGTGACAACTCTGTCCACCGAACTGACCGGTGCGCAGAAGTCATCCTTGAGTCTGCAAGACCAGATTGAAGCCTTGAGCGGTGCATCCGCTAAGGCTGTGATCGACTTCGACGGTCTTACCCGTGCGCTTGAGGGTGCCAGCACCGCTACGTTCGTAGAGGTGGTGGGTCAGGTGTTCGACGCCCTGGCGACCCGCATCACCAACGTGATCGACAGCATCGGAACTGAGCGCGTGGCCGTGCGCGAGGCGGCACTCCAGATCATCAACCCCACGGCACTCAGCAAGCAGAGCATCCAGGCTGGTATTGCGGGTATCAACACTGCGCTGCCAAGCAATGCCGCTTTGATCAGCGCCAATGCAGCCCTGAACGCCGCCAACACAGCGCAGACCCAGGCGCAGGACAAGATCACTGCTGCCAACTCCACGCTGGTTTCTGCCAAGAACACGATGGGCGCGGATGTCGCCTTCTACCGTGGGCTATCTTCGCAGTTCTCCAACATAGTCGCATCGGTTGGCGGTACAGCATGGGCATCCAACGGCGGGCAAGCCTACGGGTTTGATGCAAACACAAACCGGTTCAACGACTGGTCGAACGCATCCTGGCCGAGTGTGAGTGCGAAGTACGCAGCACTCAACCAGCTTCGCGGCCAAGGCTATGCAACCGCAGGTACATCACCGACATCCATCATCGGACAGTTGAGTGGTGAGGGCGGTGCAATCTCGGCCAATGCCAAACTCGCCGCTGATGAGGCTGCAATCGCTGCCGCTGCAAATGCTTTGGCAGTAGCCAGCGCCGCAGCACAGGCGGCAACGTCATCTCAGGCCGAGGCATCCGCTGCCGCCGCCAAAGCCCTGCTGGACTACCAGAAGGCGCTCCAAGGCTTCGCCATCGACGCCAGCAAGTCAGTGTCCAAGCTCTCCAACCTGCGGGCTGAGACAGTGAAGTATTACGAAGCGCAGAAGGCTCTGGCAGACCTGATGCAGACCAGTGCCACCAACTTGCTGTCCACGGTGGCGAACTACCGCTTCCAGCAACTCAGCCCAGAGGCGCAGTCTGCCAACCTCCAGGCGCAGTTTGGCTCTGCCTACTCGATGGCCTTGGCATCCCAAGCCGATGGCAACACCCTGGCGACCTACGCTGACAAGCTCAACAGCACACTCGGCCCGCTGATCGACAGCCTCAAGGCCACCGGGCAGGACTCGCTCATCAACAGCTTCTTGGCGCAGGCCGAGGCTGTGGCGAAGCTGCTCCAAGACAACGCACCGCAGAACTACGCTGCCGACAGCCTGGACATGCTCTCCAGCATCGACGCAACGCTGGCCGCACTCGATGCCTCCAGCAAGAGCGCGGAGCAGGTTATCAGCGATGCGGTGACAGCAGGGTCAGACCGCACGGCTGCTGGCCTGTACGCGGTCATTGCGGCCATCACCGGCAAGACAGTGCCTGCGTTCGCATCTGGCGGTGCTTACGGTGGCGGTTTGGCACTGGTTGGCGAAGATGGCCCAGAGTTGATCAACTTCAACCAGCCCGGTCAGGTCTACAACGCCGCGCAGACCCAAGGCATGTTCAGCAACGGAAGCGTTGTGGCCGAGCTTCAAGCCATGCGTGCGCAGCTTGAGGCGATGGGCGCGGAAACCCGCAGCACAGCTATCAGCAGCAGCAAGACCGCCAAGATTCTTGAGCGCGTGACACCCGATGGTGTTTCCCTACAAACGGTGGCCGCATGAAAGTAATACGACCTTTTGATATGGCGTCTGCCATGCTGGTGTCCACCAGCGCGGTTGAAACCAATGCAGAGTACAACGCGGCCACTACCTACGCGCTCGATGCCCGCTGCACGATGGCCTCCACGATGCGAACGTACCAGTGCATCCAAGGCCCGAACACCGGCCATACACCGAACACTTCGCCCCTGTGGTGGACAGACATCGGGCCATCGAACAAGTGGGCGATGTTTGACTCTCAGGTAAGCACCACAACCACCGCGCCACTGACGCTGACGGTGACGGTTGCAACCGGGTTGATCGACACCGTGGCACTTGTTGGTGTGGTTGCGCAGACCGCACAAGTGGTGGTGCGTGATGGCCCAGGCGGGCCAATCGTGTACGACAGCACCTTGTCGTTCGTTGGTGACATCCCGACCGATTGGTACTCGTACTTCTTCTATGACGAAACCAGCCCCCGCAGCATCGGCATCTACGAGAACATTCCTCCGTACTTGACCGCCAACGTGACGGTGACGCTCACCAGCGGAACTGATGCAGAGCTTGGGGCGATGCTGTTTGGGCTTACCTCGCAGATCGGAACAGCCGAACACGGAGCCACTGCTGGAATCATCGACTACAGCCGCAAGACAACAAGCGCGGCTGGAGTGACTACGTTTGAGCAGCGGGCCTACAGCAAGCGCCTGTCTGTGAATCTGGTGCTTGACAGGACAGAAATGAACCGTGTGCAGCGTCTGCTGTACGGGCTGCGTGCAACGCCTGCTGTGTGGATTGCCTCAGAAGACACAACGCTTGAAGAAGCAGGGATTGTGTACGGCTTCTACCGCGACTTCACCGCAACGATTGCGTACCCCAACTACACCTTGTACTCCCTTGAGATTGAAGGATTGATATGACCATCACCGCACTGCCCACGCCGCCCACGCGCAGCGACCCGACTAACTTCGCAAGCCGCGCTGATGCGTTTCTGGCTGCGCTGCCGACCTTCGCGGATGAAGCGAACGCACTGGCAGCGGCTATGAACCTGAACGCCACCCAGGACACCAGTGCCACCAGCAACAGCATAGGAACCGGGGCCAAGACGTTCACCGTAAGCACAGGCAAGAGCTTCTTTGGCGGCATGTATATCCTGATTGCCGACACCGCAGCGCCGACCACCAACGCGATGATCGCCCAGGTTACAAGCTACTCGGGTAGCACGCTGGTGGTGAACGTGAAGTACATCATTGGCAGCGGAACAAAGACAGCATGGCTTATTTCTCAGTCGGTGCCATACGTTGAGCATATTGATGGCGTACCGGTAGGCGCAACGACCCCCGCAACAGGTGCGTTTACTACGCTGAGTGCAAGCGGCGCAGCGACATTGCAAAACAATGTTTATCTAGGTGCCGGGACTGTTGCAGACGGGGCATTGATATTCCGTAGAGCAAGTGACGGCGCGACAGTAGGGACTCATGTTGTCGATATAGCCAACTCGCAGATGAAGTTAACTTCTGGTTATGACAAGTTTGATTTTTACGGCAGCGCGGCATCTTTTGGCACTTGGACACCAACAGGCCTCTCCGTCACTGGCGCGCTGAGTGCGACGGGTGCGCTTAACTTTTCCGCTTCTGGATCAAGCCCTGCAAGCGGATACGGGGTCTACCAAAAGTCGGGGACAGGAACGGTAATCGTATCCTCTTACAAGACAGTTATCTCTAGCGATGGTGGTGTTACCGATCATGTGACCCTAGACACCAGCGGCAACCTCGGACTAGGTGTTACGCCTGTAGCTGGAGGTGGGATACTGCAACTTCCAGCTGGAAACGGAGTCACATGCCAAGGTGATAATACCAATTTCACGTCCAACGCGAAGTATGTCTCCGGCTGGAAGCGCATACAGGCTGGAATTACACCAGTCCGTTACGAGCAGGTTAACGGCGCAAGTACTTGGTACAACGCAGCAACAGGAGCCGCCGACAGCGTGATTAATTGGACGCAGGCGATGACGCTGGATGTTAATGGTTTTCTAATTGTCGGGCGTACATCATACGCATCAGGAAGCGCATCTTCAGGTACTTTTAAGTCAGCTGGAACTACTCTCTATGGTGTAACCATCGCCAATAGTTCCGCAACAGATACTGTTTTCCTGAATTTTCTAAACAATAGCGATACAAGCATTGGCTCTGTAACTCAATCAGGCTCCGCTGTTGTTTACAACACCACATCCGACCACCGACTAAAGCTCAACGTGCGCGACGCAAACGCCGCACGGTTTATGGATATTCAGTTCCGTGACTTTGAATGGGTTGACGGTCGCCACGACTGCGGTGTGATTGCCCACGAACTGCAAGCGGTTTATCCCGACTTGGTGTTGGGCGAGAAAGATGCAACGGAAGTACGAACGGTTGAGATTACACCTGCTGTTCCAGAAGTCAAAGACGAAGAAGGCAACGTAGTCACTCCCGCTGTACCGGCGGTTACTGAGCAACAGACATTCCCTGTTTACCAGCAAGTCAACTACATCGGGCTCATTGGTCGCATGGGTACTCGTATCCAGCAGCAACAGCGCACGGTTGACGCGCAAGCAGCGGCACTTGCAGCACTTGAAGCACGACTCACCGCAGCAGGAATCTAATCATGCAAGCACTAATCCAACGCCTTAAATCGCGCACATATTGGGTTGCTCTGGTCGGCGCACTGCTGACAGTTATCGAGGCTAACAGCGGCTTCTTCGGGCAGTACATCCCAATGCCCTACCGCACATACATCGTGATGCTGTGGCCTGTCCTGATGCTGGTCCTGCGTGAAGTAACAACCACTGCACTCGCTGAAAAATGATGGACACACAAACCGCCTTCAACATCGTGCTATCGCTAGTTGCTTTCTTGGGTGGTTGGGTGCTTAACTCATTGCGGGACAGCATCAAAGCCCTTCACGATTCTGATACTGCTTTGGCAAACAAGGTGCAGAAGATTGAAGTGCTGGTTGCCGGTCAGTACATCACCCGCGAGAGCTTCGACAAACTCGCCGCTGCCATCTTCACAAAGCTAGACCGGATTGAGTTGAAGGTCGATGGGAAGGTTGACAAGCCATGAACTTCGACCAGGCCTTCGACAAGTTGATCGGCCACGAAGGCGGGTATGTCAATGACCCGCGCGATCCCGGGGGCGAGA
>ERZ1034365.1210-NODE-1210-length-13447-cov-3.666866_pt1 | contig 13447 bp, 10 predicted proteins | sample MGYA00520615_ERZ1034365 | MGnify/ENA primary metagenome ERZ1034365 (study PRJEB33736, sample SAMEA104284505) | Azolla filiculoides | biome: Urban; feature: Water surface; material: Ditch water | place: Netherlands | collected 2015-10-28 | depth 0-0.1 m ... | reverse complement strand
GTCAAAGCTCCTTTACGAATACCTCCATCAAGGTGGTGTTTCAATAAAGCTCCTTTGTAAGAAAGAATTGCTTTTGCAGTATCAGTAGGTTGTGCACCATTGTGCAACCATTTTACAGCGCTATCAAGGTTCAAGTCGATAGTTGCAGGATTTGTGTTTGGATTGTAAGTACCGATTTTCTCTAAGTATTTACCATCTCTTTTTGAGCGAGCATCTGCCGCTACAACCCAGTAAAAAGGTTTTCCTTTTTTACCGTGTCTTTGTAATCTAATTTTTACTGACATAATCGTATGATTAAATTTTGAGGTACTCGACCTCGATTAATTAAGGGTGCAAAGATACATTTTTTATTTATAAATACGAACGGTATAAGTATTTTAATGAATAGTAAACAGTTACGATTGTTTTGAATGGTATTTTTAGGGTTTTATCTCGTTTTTTTAGACAGAAAAATATACTTTTGTGTGACAAAATACTACATTTCATGAAAAAATTATCATTATACCTTATTGTACTACTGGCATTTATTTCTTGTGAAGATAACGTAAAGTTCAATAATCCTTCTGTTCAAGGATTGAAAGACAATGTTTTTTGGAGAGCAGTTGATTCTAAAGCGACTCTAGTTAATGGCGCTCTTACAATTGTGGCGGTAACCAGTAATGAAACACTTACATTTAAAACGACCTCTACAACAAAACAAACGTATCCTTTGGGAACCAGTGTTTCTAAAACAGCTACTTATGTACTAAAGAATACTGATGGTACAACGACTACGTTTACAACAGGTATCGGTATTGGAGAGGGACAAATTGTGATTACAGATTATGATGCTGAAAATAATACTGTTTCAGGTACGTTTAAATTTAATGCGGAAAAAACTGATGATAATTCTGATCCGGCCATTATTCTGAATTTCCAACAAGGAGTTTTTTATAAAGTGCCTGTAAGTTCACTCTAGCACTAAATGAACACTTTTTTGATAGTGTTTATTTATAACGATTTACGTCTTATTTGTTGGATTCTAAATTTTAAAACAAAAATAAAATTTACAAATAAGCTTATTTGTAGTTGATTAGAATAAAATAAGACTACATTTGTTCTATTATTTAAATAAGTACATATGAATATTTTTGTTGGAAGCCTTCCATTCAGTATTGAGGAAGCAGATTTAAGAGAGTCTTTCGAGGCTTACGGAGCAGTTGATTCAGTTAAAATTATTACTGATAAATTTACTGGAAGAAGTAAAGGATTTGGTTTTGTTGAGATGCCAAATGATGACGAAGCTCAAAAAGCAATTGATGAGTTGAACGGTGCAACTGTTCAAGGTCGTGCAATTGTAGTAAACAAATCTGAGCCAAAACCAGAAGGCGAAAGAAGAAGTTTTAACAATAACAGTCGTGGTGGAGATTCACGCGGTGGTTATGGTGGTGGAAACAGCCGTGGTGGAGATAACCGTGGTGGTGGAAACAGAGGAGGATATTAATATTTTTTTCTAGCTATAAAAAAAGGTGTCAATGTAAATTGACACCTTTTTTGTTTATACACTTTGTGTCCTCTCGAAAGAGAGGGACTCAAAAGTGGATTTTATTTTTATAGATTAGCAACTAACCAATCTCCAACTTCACTAGTAGAATATGCTTTTGCTCCTTTTGAAGCTAAATCTTCAGTTACAATTCCTTGTTCTAATGATTTGTTTACGACAGCTCTAATTGCTTCAGCTTCTTCTTTTAATCCGAAAGCATCTTCAAACATCATTGCTGCTGATAAAACAGTTGCTAATGGATTTGCGATATTTAATCCTGTAGCTTGTGGGTAAGAACCGTGAATTGGTTCGTATAATGAAGTGTGCTCTCCTACAGATGCGGATGGCATTAATCCCATAGAACCTGATATTACAGAAGCTTCATCAGTCAAAATATCTCCAAATAAATTTTCCGTAATTAATACGTCATATGAGTTTGGCCATTGTACCAAACGCATCGCAACTGCATCAACAAATTCATAACTTACGGTTACTTCAGGATACTCTTTCTCCATAGCTTGTACCGTTTCTCTCCACAAACGAGAAGTTTCTAATACATTGGCTTTATCTACACAACATAATCTTTTGCTACGGGTCATGGCTAATTCAAAACCTTTTTTAGCTAAACGTTGCACTTCGGCTCTGGTGTAAACACAGTTATCAAAGGCAGTTTCTCCACCATCTTTTCTTCCTTTTTCACCAAAATAAATTCCACCGGTTAATTCTCTTAAGAAAATTAAATCAGTTCCTTCAATACGTTCTCTTTTTAAAGGAGAATTGTCAATCAAAGATGGGAAAGTAAATGTTGGACGTACATTGGCAAACAACCCTAATTTTTTACGCATCAATAATAATCCTTGTTCTGGTCTTACAGGAGCACTTGGATCATTATCGTATTTTGGATGTCCGATAGCACCAAACAGCACTGCATCGGCAGCCATACAAATTTCGTGTGTTTCATCTGGGTAAGGAACTCCAACAGCATCAATGGCGCAAGCACCAGTAAGTGCTGGTGTCCAATTGATTTCGTGATTAAACTTTTTTGCGATAGCATCAGAAACTTTAACGGCTTCGTTTACTACTTCTGGTCCAATTCCGTCTCCGGCTAAAAGGGCGATATTAAATTTCATTACGTATGGTTTATATTAGTATTTTATTTTTTAGTTTGTTATGACGTTTAGCATTTTTTGAGTAGCTACAATGGCTGCAACGGTTTGATCAGAATCCAATCCTCTTGTTTTAAATTCTTTTCCGTCATTTGTCCAAGTGATGATAGTTTCACACAATGCATCGGAACTACTTCCCGGAGGAATTCGTACCGCATAGTCTATTAATTTGGGTAAAGACATTTTTTTGCTTTTGTATATTTTTCCTAAAGCATTCATAAAAGCATCAAATTGTCCGTCACCTTGTGCGTTTTCTTCAATGATTTCGCCATCTATTTTCAAGCAAAGAGTGGTAGAAGGACGCATTCCTTTGGCGTGAACCAATACATAAGATTCGACTACAATTTTTTCTTCATACGTTTGGCTGTCCAAAACATCAGAAATAATGTATGGTAAATCTTCTTTGGTAACGGTTTCTTTTTTGTCTCCTAATTCGATAATTCTTTGGGTAACTAATTTTAAATCTTCCTGATTGAGTTTCAAGCCCAACTCCTGAAGATTTTTTTCAATATTAGCTTTTCCTGAAGTTTTTCCTAAAGCATATTTTCGTTTTCTTCCAAAACGTTCCGGAAGCAAATCATTAAAATATAAATTATTCTTGTTGTCACCATCCGCATGAATTCCTGCAGTTTGTGTAAAAACGTTATCACCAACGATAGGTTTGTTGGCAGGGATTCTATAACCGGTAAAAGTTTCTACCAATTTACTCACCGAGTACAGAGAAGATTCTTTTACGTTTATTTTTATTTGGGGTAAAAAGTCATTGATTACAGCAACGGTACTTTCTAAAGGTGCATTTCCTGCGCGTTCGCCCATTCCGTTTACGGTAACGTGTAATCCTTGAATGCCTGCTTTTACGGCTTCCATGACATTGGCAATGCTTAAATCGTAATCGTTATGTGCATGAAAATCGAAATGCGTTTTAGGATATCTGGCTGTAATTTTCGAAATAAATTCAAAAGTTTCAGACGGAATAAGAACGCCTAACGTATCTGGAAGTAAAACTCTTTTGATTGGTTGTTGCGTCAAAAAATCTAAATATTGAAAAACGTATTCAGGGGAATTTCGCATTCCGTTACTCCAATCTTCCAAATATACATTGGTCTCAATATTATTTTCCTGAGCTAATGCAATGGCTTGAGCTATTTCGTTGAAATGTTGTTCGGGTGTTTTCTTGAGTTGATGCGTCAAATGATTGAGCGATCCTTTGGTCAATAGATTTTGAACTTTGGCTCCGGATTTTTTCATCCAATCTATTGAAAGTCCTCCATCTACAAAAGTTAAAACTTCTATTTTATTGGTGTATCCTTTTTCTTTGGCCCAAGCCATAATACCTTTTACACCTTCAAATTCTCCTTCACTTACACGAGCCGAAGCAATTTCGATACGATCAACATTTAATTCTTCCAGCAATAATTGCGCAATGGTTAGTTTTTCTGCAGCAGAAAAGGATACTCCTGAGGTTTGTTCACCATCACGAAGTGTCGTGTCCATTATTTCAATTTTTCTTTTTCCCATTATAAATTTGATGCTAAAACAATTTTGATTTCAATATTTTGAAATCGGGTTATTATATTTTATAAAACGGTAAAAGCAGTTACCCAGCAAACAATAAAGTTTAGCTTGTGGTAACTGCATTTTTATTGTTTGTTCTTAGTAAGGAAGTTGGTTGGCAAACCCAACAATTTCTTCTTTAATGTTTTGTAAGTAATCAATATCGTCAAAACCGTTTAACATATTGTTCTTTTTGTATCCGTTGATAGCAAAAGATTCTTGTTGTCCGGTAGCTAACAAAGTAATGGTTTGCGCCTCTAAGTTGATTTCCAATTGTGTGTTTGGATCTGCTTCGATTGCACTGAAGATAGTATCCGCAAATTCAGGACTTACTTGCACAGGTAAAACACCAATATTCAAGCAATTTCCTTTGAAGATATCGGCAAAGAAACTAGAAACAACAGCACGGAATCCGTAATCGTAAACCGCCCAAGCTGCATGCTCTCTAGAAGAACCTGAACCAAAGTTTTTTCCTCCAACTAGTATTTTTCCGCTATAAGTTGCGTCATTCAATACGAAATCAGCTTTTGGAGTATCATCTCCATTGTATCTCCAGTCTCTGAAAAGGTTGTCGCCAAAACCTTCACGTTTCGTAGCTTTCAGGAAACGAGCCGGGATGATTTGATCGGTATCCACATTTTCTATTGGTAGTGGCACTGCACTACTCGTAAGGATGTTAAATTTATCGTATGCCATTTTTTTAGGTTTCAGGTTTCAGGTTTTAGATTTCTTGTTTTGAAAACAGAATCGTAAAAACTAAAACATTTTATTAATTTTTGATAGTGTTATTGCAATCTACTTTCAACTAAAATAAATCTCTTGGATCTGTTAGTTTTCCGGTAACTGCTGCTGCAGCGGCCATAATTGGACTTGCCAATAAAGTTCTGGAACCAGGACCTTGACGACCTTCGAAGTTTCTGTTTGAAGTACTTACTGCATATTTTCCGGCAGGTACTTTATCATCATTCATCGCTAAACAAGCTGAACAACCCGGTTGACGCAATACAAAACCAGCTTCAGTAAGAATATCTAAAAGACCTTCTTCTTTAATCTGCGCTTCAACAACGTGAGAACCTGGAACCAACCAAGCGGTAACATTATCAGCTTTTTTACGGCCTTTTACAATTTCAGTAAAAGCTCTAAAATCTTCAATACGACCATTAGTACAACTTCCTAAGAAAACGTAATCGATTTGTTTTCCAATCATCACATCGTCTTCATTGAAGCCCATGTAAGCCAAAGATTTTTTATAAGTTTCCTCGCCACCTTCTACTTGGTTAGCGTTTGGAATATTTTTTGAGATACCAATTCCCATTCCAGGATTTGTACCATAAGTAATCATTGGTTCAATATCTGCTGCGTCGATATTCAATTCAGCATCAAAAATAGCATCTGCATCGGTTTTTAATGTTTTCCAGTACGCAACTGCTTTTGTCCAAGCTTCCCCTTTTGGTGCGTGTAATCTTCCTTCTAAGAAATCGAATGTTTTTTGATCCGGAGCAATCATACCACCACGAGCACCCATTTCGATACTTAAATTACATACCGTCATACGGCCTTCCATAGACATGTTTTCAAAAACATCTCCTGCATATTCAACAAAATATCCAGTTCCTCCAGAAGTAGTTAATTGAGCAATAATATAAAGTGCAACATCTTTTGGACCAACACCTTTACTCAATGCGCCATTTACGTTGATACGCATTTTCTTTGGTTTTGGTTGCATGATACATTGTGTAGCCATAACCATTTCTACCTCCGAAGTTCCGATACCAAAAGCAATAGCTCCAAAAGCACCATGTGTAGAAGTGTGTGAATCACCACAAACGATAGTTGCACCCGGTAACGTAATTCCGTTTTCAGGTCCTACTACGTGTACAATTCCATTTTTTTGGTGACCTAGTCCCCAGTGAGAAATGCCATATTCTGCAGCGTTATCTTCTAATGCTTTCAATTGATTAGCAGATAAAGCATCTGCAACCGGTAAATGTTGATTTATTGTTGGGGTATTGTGATCGGCAGTTGCAAAAGTACGTTCTGGGTATAAAACCGAGATGCCTCTTGTTTTTAAACCTAAAAAAGCAACAGGACTAGTCACTTCATGAATGAAATGACGGTCAATAAAAAACACGTCTGGTCCATCCTCAATTTTACGCACTACATGCGAATCCCATACTTTGTCAAATAATGTCTTACTCATTTTTAATGTTTTTAAGTGTATTTCTTTTTTACAACAATAGCAATTGGCCATAAGTTGTAACAACGGCAACAAATTTAGCAAAAGAAATAAAAATGTCAATTATACTATTCCAATATATACGATGCCCAAACTGTTTTCCCGACACATTAGGGCTGGACTTGGGCATAAGCCGTTAGATTAGACTCTTTTTAAATTGACTTTAAATTTCTTTTTAAAGTTGTTTTTTAAAGAAATGATACGATTTTAATAATTTGCAAATTTATTACTATTTTGACCTAAATTGGTCGTTTTCAAGCAAAAAAATCTAACAAAAGCCAATTAAATAGTAATATTTGATACTATTATGCCTTTGTTTTATTTTTGTTAAAGTGACTTTTATTTCTTCTTTCAGTAAGTAATATAAATTATTTTAAGGCTTAAAAGAGCACTTTAATTTGGTGAAATATTACGACAACCAACAAATAGTTTTTTCGTTGATTCTTGTTTTTTAATATCTATTTTGCAAATGATTCTTGTTTTGGACATGAAATAAATTGCACTAAGGTTTTCAAAGATAATTTCGAGTTTTGTTAATAACTTACGTGTTTCCTTAGTCTAAAAAGGCCTAAATTTGAAATTCAATTTTTGTGATTTTAAAGAATTACAAACACTTCATTTGCAGTTATGTACTTAATATTCGATACCGAAACCACAGGATTACCAAAGCGTTGGGATGCGCCTATAACCGATACAAACAACTGGCCGCGCTGTATTCAAATCGCCTGGCAGTTGCACGATGATATGGGAAAACTCATCGAGCATCAGGATTATTTAGTCAAACCCGAAGGATTTAATATTCCGTATGATGCCGAGCGAATTCACGGTATTTCGACTGAATTGGCGGAAGCCGAAGGGATTTCTTTAGCCGAAGTTTTAGAAAAATTTAATGTGGCACTAGGCAAAGCCAAATTTATTGTGGGGCAGAATTTAGGTTTTGACGTCAATATTATGGGTTGTGAATTTCACCGTTTGGGTGTTGCTTCTCCCATGGCTTCGATGCCGGTTTTAGATACTTGTACGGAAGTTACGGCTTCGTTATTGAAACTTCCCGGTGGTCGAGGCGGACGATTTAAGTTGCCCACTTTAACGGAATTACACAGTTATCTTTTTAATAAACCTTTTGCGGAAGCACACAACGCCACTGCCGATGTCGAGGCTACTACGCGTTGTTTCTTGGAGTTAATTCGTCGTGATGTTTTTACAAAAGAAGAACTCGATGTTCCGGCCAGTTATTTTCAGGATTTTCAAAATAAGAATCCAAGAGAAATTCAACTTATTGGATTAAAACATATTAATCTCAAAGAAGCTTCGGATAGTATTCGCCAGCAATTTGGCGAAAAACAAGCTGCTTTTGTTTCAAAAGAAGCACTTTCGGAGAATAAAAAAGTGCTGATTGATGCTGATTTTGTGCATTTGCATAATCATACACAGTTTTCGGTTTTGCAATCGACCATCAGTATTGCCGCTTTGGTGAAAGCAGCAGCGCAACAAAAAATGCCTGCCGTGGCTATGACTGATCATGCCAATTTGATGGGGGCTTTTCATTTTGTCCGCGATATTTTATACCATAATAAAGCGGCTGACGCCAAAAATAAAGCCGCTATTGCAAATGGAGAAGAACCTACAGAAGTTCCGATGAAACCCATTGTAGGTTGTGAATTTTTTGTTTGCGAAGACCACAAAGACAAATCCCGAAAAGACAATGGGTACCAAATCGTTCTTTTGGCGAAGACCAAAAAAGGCTATCATAATTTAGCCAAAATGTCTTCGATTGCTTATACCGAAGGATTTTATTATGTGCCCAGAATCGACCGAAAAGTGATTCAGGAATACAAAGAAGATATCATTGTTTTGTCTGGAAATCTCTATGGAGAAATTCCAAATAAAGTATTGAATTTAGGAGAGAATCAAGCAGAAGAAGCATTGATTTGGTGGAAAAATGAATTCAAAGATGATTTTTATATGGAGCTGATGCGCCACAATCAAGAAGATGAAAATCGGGTGAATACCTCGTTGATTGCGTTGGCCAGAAAGCATGATGTCAAAATTATTGCGACAAATAATACCTTTTATATTGATAAAATCAATTCGAATGCACATGATATTTTGCTCTGTGTGCGCGATGGTGAAAAGCAGACAACGCCAATAGGACGTGGTCGTGGCTATCGTTTTGGATTGCCTAATCAGGAATATTACTTCAAGTCGGGAGACGAAATGAAGCAGCTTTTTGCGGATTTACCGGAAGCCATTTCGAACATTTCGGAGATTGTAGATAAAATAGAAATTTTCGATTTGGCGCGAGAAGTATTGCTGCCTAAATTTGAGATTCCGGTCGAATTTAATGATCCGGAAGATGAAAAAGACGGTGGAGTACGCGGTGAAAATGCCTATTTGAGACATCTTACTTTTGAAGGTGCCAATCGCAGGTACAAGGAAATTACGCCTGAAATTCAGGAACGATTGGATTTTGAATTATTGACAATATCCAATTCCGGTTATCCGGGTTATTTTTTGATCGTACAGGATTTAATTGCCGAAGCCAGAAGCATGGGCGTTTCGGTTGGTCCCGGTCGGGGTTCTGCAGCCGGTTCTGTGGTGGCCTATTGTTTGAAAATTACCAATATTGACCCGTTAATGTATAACCTGCTTTTTGAGCGTTTCCTGAATCCGGATCGTGTGTCACTACCCGATATTGATATCGATTTTGATGATGAAGGACGCAGCAGCGTTATGGATTATGTAATCCGAAAATATGGCTCAAAACAAGTGGCGCAAATTATCACTTACGGTAAGATGGCCACGAAATCAGCCATTCGTGATACGGCTCGTGTACTGGATTTACCGTTGTTTGAAGCGGATAAAATAGCCAAATTAATTCCTGGAATGATGCCGTCTAAATGGAATTTAGCGCGTTTCTTGAGTGAAAAAGAGGATATAATTAAAAAAGCAGTTCGCCCTGAGGAATACGATAAAATCAAAGAATTAATTGGGCTGGCCAATGAAGATGATTTAGGAGGAGAAACCATTCAGCAGGCCAAAGTTTTAGAAGGAAATCTAAGAAATACAGGTATTCACGCTTGTGGTGTGATTATTACGCCAAGCGATATTACGAATTTTGTTCCTGTGGCTACAGCCAAAGATTCGGATTTGTTTGTCACGCAGTTTGATAACTCGGTGGTAGAAAGTGCCGGTTTGTTAAAGATGGATTTCTTGGGTTTGAAAACCCTGACTTTGATAAAAGATACCGTTAAATTAGTAAAATACAGAAGCAATATTGATCTCGATCCAGACACATTTCCTATTGATGATTTAAAAACCTATGAGCTTTTTCAGCGCGGAGAAACAGTGGGGATTTTTCAATATGAGAGTGCGGGAATGCAGAAATACATGAAGGAATTGAAACCTACGGTTTTTCCTGATTTGATTGCCATGAACGCCTTATATCGTCCCGGTCCGATTGCTTATATCCCGAGTTTTATTAAACGAAAAAACGGAGAAGAGCCTATCGAATATGATTTGGATGATTGCGAAGAATTATTAAAAGATACCTACGGAATTACCGTTTACCAAGAACAAGTAATGCTTTTGTCCCAAAAATTGGCTGATTTCTCCAAAGGTGATGCCGACGTTTTGCGTAAAGCGATGGGAAAAAAGATGATTGATGTCTTGGCAAAAATGGAACCTAAATTCATCTCGCAAGCCATGGCGAAAGGACATGCCAAAGAGAAGTTGGAGAAAATTTGGAATGACTGGAAAGCCTTTGCGGAATATGCGTTTAATAAATCGCACTCGACTTGTTATGCTTGGATTGCTTACCAAACAGCGTATTTGAAAGCCAATTATCCTGCCGAATATATGGCGGCGGTTTTGTCTAATAATATGAGTGATATCAAACAAGTTTCGTTCTTTATGGAAGAATGTAAACGCATGGGATTGCAGGTTTTGGGTCCGGATGTAAATGAGTCCTTTTATAAATTTACGGTAAATGATGATTATGCGGTACGTTTTGGAATGGGCGCCATAAAAGGTGTGGGTTCCGGAGCTGTGGCAACTATTGTTGAAAAAAGAAAAGACGGAAAGTATAAATCGATTTTTGATTTGACCAAGCGTATTGATTTGCGTGCGGCGAATAAAAAAGCACTAGAAAACCTGGCTTTGGCTGGAGGATTTGATTCGTTTACCGGAACAACCAGAGCGCAATATTTTCATGATGATGGCGATGGAATTACATTTTATGAAAAAGCGATTCGGTATGGTTCTAAATTTCAGGAGAATGAAAATTCGTCTCAAGTCAGTTTATTTGGCGAAAGCAGCGATGTTCAAATAGCTGAGCCTGTTGTGCCGCCTTGCGAGGATTGGAGCACAATGGAAAAATTGGCCAAAGAAAAAGAGGTTGTCGGGATTTATATTTCGGGACATCCGCTGGATGATTTTAGATTTGAAATGAAATATTTTTGCAACGCCAAATTAGAAGCATTGAAAAACATGGAGCTTCATGTGGGGAAAACCCTCAGTTTTGGTGGAATTATAAACAATGTGCAACACCGAGTAGCCAAAAACGGAAAAGGTTGGGGCATGTTTACCCTTGAAGGATATGATGAAAGTTATGAGTTTCGAATTTTTGGGGAAGAGTATTTGAAATTTCGTCATTTCTTGATTCAAAATAATTTTACGTTCATGAAAGTGATTGTGAAAGAAGGCTGGGCAGATAGAGATACCGGTAAAAAAGGAGAGCCAAGATTGCAGTTTTCTGAGTTAAAACAGTTGCAGGATGTTCTGACTACATTTGCTAAAAAATTAATTTTGCTATTGAATATTAAGGATTTAGAAACTGAATTTATTCATAGACTAAGCCATCTTTTTCAAGAAAATAAAGGCGATAATACAGTGGCTTTTGAAATTATGGAAATTGAAAAAAGCAAACGTCTTATAGAAGTTGCGCCAGTTGTCCTGGAAAATGAAGAGGAAGCTTTTGTGGATGAAAGTGATGATGCCGAAAATGGACTTTTAGAAATTCCGGAGATAAGTGCTGCTGCAAAAGTGGAAGAAGTAGAGGAAATTACGGTGGTTACGAAATTGAGTATGCCAAGTCGAAAATTGAAAGTTAAAATCTCAAGTGAGTTGTTGGTGGAACTGGAGAAAATGCAAATTAACTTTAAGTTGAATTAGAACTGGGATTCCCTAGCCCTGATGGAAACGGCATCCTTTCCTGGCCTTCTTTAGGCAAGGAAAGATAGAGTGTACAGCAGGAATAGCTCCTGAAATTCAGCAGTATGCCGCTGAATAACAATTGACAATGCACTTATAATCAAAACTAATTTGTGAATAGTGTTTGATTCCTTTTTAATTTCTAAATTTGTACTCAGATTTAAAATCGTAAACATTTAAATATAAAAATATATGGCATTAGCAATAACAGATGCTACTTTTGAAGAAGTAGTTTTGAAATCGGACAAACCGGTAATGGTAGATTTTTGGGCAGCTTGGTGTGGACCTTGTAGAATGGTTGGACCAATCATTGACGAAATCAGCAACGAATACGAAGGAAAAGTAGTTGTTGGAAAAGTTGATGTAGATGCTAACCAAGAATTTGCTGCAAAATACGGTGTGAGAAATATTCCAACAGTATTGGTTTTTCATAACGGAGAAGTAGTAGGAAAACAAGTAGGAGTTGCTCCGAAACAGACTTACGCGGATAGTTTAGACGCTTTGTTGTAATCAGTAGATTATGATTTATATAAAAGGTTTGGCGAAAGTCAAGCCTTTTTTTGTTGTGTTTTAAAGCCATTAAGAAGTTGAGATTAGTAACGGATGGAGTGATATTAATTTTTATACGCCTTTAATTTTATAATCTTTTAATATATTTGGTAGATGAAGATTGAATCGCAAATAGAGAAAATTTCTAGTTTCCAGCATTTAGAATTACTGGCTAATCAAGTGGTGGAAGGCTTTATCTCGGGCATGCATAAAAGTCCGTTTCATGGATTTTCGGCTGAATTTTCGGAACATAAAGTGTATAATGTTGGCGAAAGCACCAAACACATCGATTGGAAGTTATTTGCCAAAACGGATCGATTGTATACCAAGCGTTTTGAAGAGGAAACGAATTTGCGTTGCCATATTATTATCGATAATTCTTCGTCGATGCATTATCCGGAATTGAAAGGCAATCAATCTTTTTATGAAAATAAAATTGGATTTTCGGTTTTGGCCTCGGCGGTTTTAATGAATCTGTTGAAGAAACAACGCGATGCGGTAGGGCTAAGTATATTTTCGGATACTTATGAGTACTACGCGCCCGAAAAAGGCAGTGATCGCCATCACAGAATGATTTTAAACGCGCTCGAAGGGTTGTTGGAAAAACAGCCGGTTAGGAAAAGTACGGATACCATTACGTTTTTACATCAGATAGCCGAGAAAATGCATCGTCGTTCGATGATTATTCTTTTTACGGATATGTTTCAATCCGGTTCAGATGATTCGGGTGATGAAGCGCTGTTTAATGCATTGCAACATTTGAAACATAATAAGCATAAAGTGGTTTTATTTCATGTTGTTGACAATAAAACAGAGTTGAATTTTGATTTTGATAACACGCCAAGGAAGTTTATAGATGTAGAAACGGGTGAGGAAGTAGCGATTTTTGCGGATAATGTGAAGCAGGAATACGAAAAACAGGTAGAAAGTTACTTTAAGAAGTTGGCTTTGACCTGTGCTCAAAACCGAATACAGTACATTCCGGTAAGTGTTGGTGAAAATTTTGAAAAAATCATGACTACCTATTTGATTGAAAAACAAAACTTTGGATAAAAAGGTGAAATTTTATTGAATATTTTTCATAAAAACACTTGCGTAAACAGAAATCTATTGTATCTTTGCCACCGCAATAAAGCAGAGGTTTGGTAGTTCAGTTGGTTAGAATACATGCCTGTCACGCATGGGGTCGCGGGTTCGAGTCCCGTCCAG
>ERZ1034365.1209-NODE-1209-length-13455-cov-3.090447_pt1 | contig 13455 bp, 22 predicted proteins | sample MGYA00520615_ERZ1034365 | MGnify/ENA primary metagenome ERZ1034365 (study PRJEB33736, sample SAMEA104284505) | Azolla filiculoides | biome: Urban; feature: Water surface; material: Ditch water | place: Netherlands | collected 2015-10-28 | depth 0-0.1 m ... | reverse complement strand
CATTGATGGTAATGGCGCTATTTACCAATCCGCTATTAGGAATGGATGTGAAATTTGTTCCCAAAAATGTTGGGGAAGCGCCTGATGCAACAGACTGATTCAGAGAATAACTTGCATTCCAAGTTAAAGTGTTTGAACCATTGTTAACGCCTGTTCCACCAACAGTAGGGCTAATCAAACCACTTGTGATTTGTGTACCCGCAATCGCAATATCAGTATCAGCCAACACAGTCAATTGGCCTTGAGCATTCACAGTCGCTGTCAAGGTCTTGGAAGCTGACCCATAAGCCGCAGCAGTTACGCCTGTGTTTGTAATGCTAAAAGTGTTGGAGGAAAGGGTTAGACCCGTCCCCGCATAATAAGTGCCAGTTCCTGAAAACTGAACAAATGTGATGGGCGTGACATTGATTGTGCCTGTTTCTGAAGAAGTAGAAACCCAACCCGTGTTTGCGTTTACGCTTCCATTGAGGACAACCATGTAAGCGCCAGGCACTTCTGCCCACACATCCATGTCTGTTGCCCGTGTCCATGCAGACGCTGAAGCAATGTAAATACCATTCTCAGACGCTGTGCCTTGGTTCTTGACCAAAACCCGATCACCCGCCAATGTGGTGTAAGTGTCAATGGTTTGCAGACCAGACAGCGTAATTGCGGCTGTCGTAGCGCATTTAACCGCTTGCTTTGGGTTTAAGCCTTGTGCAACAGTATCCACATATAGCTTGTTTGCTATATCAGTTCCGCTTGTTGGGGAAGTGGTAACTTGCCCTGTTGTCGTTGCAACGTTTGTGAAAACACCCGTAGATGGCACAGTAGCACCGATTGTGGTGCTATTGATTGTGCTACTTGTGATGTTTAACCCAGACTGATCTGGGCTAATTGGGGCGGTAAAAGGCTGACCCTGACCAATAAACGTGTTGAACGAATTGTCAAGGTTAAACAGCGCCTGAACAGGCAGAATGTTTTGATCTACCGTTGTGGCGGGGTCAGCCATGTTTTATGCCCCGTGAATGATGGCGAAATTGATGATTACCGCTTCAGATAAAGCGCCAACCGTGTTGTTATACAAACCAATCACAGCAGAACCAGACGTTTGGCTACTTACAAAAGGCCAATAAGCACCCGCTGTGCCACCGCCTGAAACGCTAACCACCACCACATCGCTTGCGCTAATCATGCTGTTTGTCAATGTAAACAAAGCAGTTGTCCCCGCTGCCAACTCAGCGTTGTTCATGGTAATGCGACCCATGCTCTTGTTCAGAGTCACGCCTGTGGTCTTGCTTGTGGCTTGGGTTACTGTGCCTTGAGCCGCTGCGGTATATCCAACCTCTGATGAAGCATAAACATTTGTGCCTGTTACAGCCGCAGGGGTTGTGCCGCCAATGACTGAATTGTCAATGGTTGCGCCTGTGATTGTGTCGTTGGACAATGGAGGGCTGAAGTAAGCCCCGCCTGGCCCAACCAAACCCACGCAAACACCCGCTGAATTGAACTCAGCTTGCACAGGGACAAGATTTGTAGAAGATGTATATGCAACAGAATTAGTGCTTGACATGGGTTTTTTCCTTTAGCTTTGATCGCCAACGGGGGTCACATAAACGATTGATGGGCCTGCGCCTGAACCAATCATGCGAACGTAATAAGGACTTGCGGGGACTGCCAAGACAATTGGAACTGTCATAGAAGCAGGCAACACAAAGTTTCCTGTGGTTGAACCGCTTACTGGCAAGACAGCCGCAGCCACGTTAGCATCGCCAAGGCTCACAGCAACATAGGTAGCACCCGTGTTGATGAAAGAGGCATAGTTAACTTGATCGTTGGTGCTTGCAGTAATCAGCGTTGCGGCAGTAGAAGTCGCACCCACCGAAATGGCGGTTGTTACTCCTACGGGACGTAATACTGTGGTGTTAGACATGATTAAACAGCGTTTGAATCAAGGGGCAAATACTCAGGACGATGCACAACTACGGTGTAATCACCCGCAGCGGCACTAGCGCTTGAGCCTGTTGCATTTGTAAACTGAACAATCAAAGTGTTTGCGGCTGAAACGTAAGCATTGGCAATGCCAACACCAGTTGTTTGAGCAGCGGGCAGAGTCACTTGAACTGCGTCACCGACATTGAGTCCCGCAACAGTAACAGTCTTAGATGCGCCAGAAGTGGCAACGGTTGTGGCTGTGAAAGTCACACCCATAACGAATGCGTTGGAGATGTTTCCACGCGAAATTGTCGTTTGGAGAGCCATGTTAATTCCTTTAGAGAATGATTAAATTGTAACGCCAAATAAAGAAAAAGCCACCCCTTTTAAGAGTGGCTCTTTCTCGCTTCACATCAGGGTTTAAGAGTAAACGCTGAGATCGTAGCCATAGACATAAACGTCCATTGTGACAGTACCCGCTTGAACAGCGCTAACGTTCACATACAGATTTTGGGCTGATTGTGTGTTAGTTGTTGCAACGGTACGCTGTGACACAACGGCTGCGCTTGTCAAGGCTGACAAAGCGGCATCAGCAACAATGGCTGTACCGCCTGCGCTTGGGGCTGTAAACAGACCCGCCTCGGCACTTGTCAATGACGCTGATGCGTTGGTGAAAATCACATTGCTAACAGAGTAGTTTGTGGAATTGTTGATTTGAATGACGGCTTCGTCACCCAATGCACTTACGCTCACGCCAGTAGCAACACCCAACAAGCGGATTGCTTGGTTAGATGCCAAATTACTTGGGTGAATCGTTGTGGTACTTGCTGGGCCTGGATTGCTCATGATAATTTCCTTAAATTTAGTTTAGATAAGAGGGGTGTTTAGCCCCTCTTTGACCATTAGGCTGCCACTCGGCAAGCCAATTCAGGGTACAGAGGCGCCCAACCGTACAGAACGTCCAAACGTGTAGGAATGGAGTCATTGTTAATGGTGTACTGACGCACAACACGCATTGACAAACCAATTTCCTTATCGCTTGCACGACCCGCAAAATGCACACCTTCAGGCAATTCCAAATCGGCTACTGCCAATGTGAAAGCATTGCGGTGCATGATGATGTTTTGTGGGGAAACAGTACCAGTCTTGTTGAAGAAACTCACAGCCGCAGTAGATGAAGTTGTGGGGATCGACACGTTTTGGAACTGGCCTGCGGTGATAACAGCGGGGCTGACCACAACAGACAATGTGCCATCAGTACCAGTCACAGCAGTTTTCACAACAAAGTTGCGCAACTTGTTAGTGCCATAGGCTTGACGGTTCTGGGGGTTGACAGCGTAAACGCCTGCGATTTGGAATGTATCGCCTGCATTCAACGCAACAGTACCAGTTGCAGTCAAAGTAATGGTGCTAGAAGAAGCCCAACCAGTAGTCAGGAAACCAGAAGCGGTTGTGGTGTTGACAGTAGCAGTACCCGCAAATGAGCCAAAAGTTTGGCTTACAACGTTCTGATCCATCTTCCAGTTCATGCCCGCAGAGTCACGGCCCATCAAACCTTTACGGTATTGCTCGCCAATGGCTTCTTGTGGAACAAACAAACCCTTCAAGCTGTCAACAATAGTTGCGCTTGTGAAAGGCTCAACGATACATGATCTACGACCGTCACGGGGTGCGCCTTCAGAGTCAAGGTAAGCGCCCGCTGTCAGATATGTGATCAGACCAGTTGGGGGTGTGCCTGCTGTACCAACGATGTTGGCGGTTTGCAGGGTAGCCATAGACATACCATCACGGTCAATCTTGTTGGCGATTGCTGCGATTGCGGGCTTCAACACACGGTCAGAGAACATATCCAAGGACAAAGCCAAGTCTTGTGTTGTGAATTGTGTGTCAACGTGAAACTGTGTGGACAAAGTAACGGGAACAGAAGTTTCGTTAAAGTCCTCAACGTTCAACGCAGGGCCAGTTGTACCGATGAAACGGCCTGGCTTACGAACGTTAACTGTGTTACCAATCTTAGCGCCTACGACAGCGAATTGGTCATCATAGTTACGGTCAACTTCCGATGTGAAAGTCAGTTCATTCTCCAAGACCATCAACGCTTCGTTAGTGATCTTGCTAATCGTCAATAAATTGTTTGACATTTTTAATTACTCCAAAAAGATTAGGTTTACCGAATTTTTCCCGATTTGCGTGCGGCTTTCCAAGCCTGATATGAACCATGAAATTCGCCATTAGCGGAAATCGGCACATCAGCCTTGCCTTGCCCACCACGAATCGGTTGAATCGGTGTTGGTGCTTTACTTCTTACAACAGGGGCTGTCTGCTTAGTTTCAGGCGTTGCCTCAAACCTTGCTTCTAGTTTCCCAATCTCTCTAAGCGCTGCATTTGGACTTAACCCTGCGATTTTCTTGGCTAGGTCATTGTTTTCAGCTAAGTGATACAGGATTTTTGGGCCAACATCACTCTCTAAAATTGCATCACGAACTGCGTTGTTAACAACTACATCACTTGATGCGACCATGTCATCAAAATCGGGCATTTCCGCTTTAGCCGCTTGAACCTTTTGCGCCCAAGATTGGATAATCTTTTGTTGCGCTTCTTGCTCTCTAGCCATCGCTACTTGCCTGTCACGCTCTGCTAGTGCTTTTTCTGTCGAATACTCGGCTAGAGCCTTCGCATACTCAAACGCATCGCTGAACTGACTTGGTTGTGGCTCTTGATCAATGTTGACCGCCTGTTGTTCAGGTTGTCTATTTTGCTCTAGTGCCGCCAAACGCTGTTCTAAATCTAACCTTGCTTGGCGTTCCCGCTGTGCTTCTTGCCTAGCTTCTTCACGTTGCTTAGTTATCTCTGAGAACCGCTTTTCAAGTTTAGGATTTTGCTTACGCTCACCCTCTTGGTTTGCTTCCTTTTCTGCCTCTTTCGGTTCACTCTGTTCTTCTTCAGCTACTGGCTCGGCTTCTTCAACCGCCACAGGCTCTGAATTTGATTCAGCTAAACCTAATCTGTTTGCATAAAATTCTGCTGCATTCTCGCTAGTCAATACTTGACCCGCTTCTTTTTCGGACATACGTTTCCCAACGATTTAACCCCATGTGCCTCACGGGTAAGGTTGTAGTTAATCTACCACAAAATCTTTTCAAATTCAAATAGCACGTTCTGTTGCTTCGGCATTCGCATCATTTAATGCGCCTCTGTCCATTTGAGCCAACACAAGGGCAATTTGCTGTTTCATGCGTTCAATCTCAAGTTTTGTCTGAGAATTGATAACTGTGTCGTGTGCTTGACCTTCCACACGCATTTGCATTTCAGCACGATCACTTTGCTCACGAATCTCAGCCTCATTCGCTCTGCCTGTTTCTTTCATCAGGGTGCGCTTGGTTTCTGAGTCTTGACGCAGTTGCTCAACATCCATGCGGTTCTTCAAGAGCAAATCTTTCGCCTGAAGCGCTTGTGTGAGTTCCTGAATCTGCTTCTGTGACATAGCCAATTGCATTTGCACTTGGGGAGGCACTTTGGATTTATCGTCAATCTGAGCCATTGGGTTAGAGGCGGCAAGACGGTCAGCGATGATGTCAGCGCCAGGCCAATCCATGTTGCGGAACACCAAGTCACCCGCCACGCCCATCAACTCAGGGGCGGCAGACAGCAATGGAAGCATATTGTCCACAGCCTCTTGGCGCTTGCTGTTGTAGCCAGGCCCTGTTTCCATCACCACATCGTATTGACCAACACTAATGTCGTTCAGCACCCGACCCACAGAATCCCGTTGGTTGATCGTCAACAGTTCAGGTTTGCCATCATCACCAATGATTCGCATGACACGCTCGGTGTCGTAAATCTTGGGGATCAAATCCAAGCAAATCTTGCCCACATGGGCAATTGAACGGGTCAAATTGTCGTAATAGTCAAAGTTTGTCAGGTCAACTTGTTGTTGCTGACCGTTGATTGCTTTGCCTGAGATATTGCCTTGACCAAGCTGTGCGGGGTCAAAAATGCCCATGATGGCTTTAATATCATCATTCACACCCGCTGCTGCCGCCATAACGCCTGTTGGGGGCGGCTCTGGTTGCATACGAATTGGAGGAGGCGCAGGGCGACCATCAATGTCGGTCTGTTTGTAGCGCAAGACAGGGAATGACTTGATGTTGGCGTTTGCCCAATCGCTCTCATGACCCTCGTCTTGGCCTTCTGCAAGAATCCACTTGGCTTTAGGCGCTAATGCAACGCTTTCGGTGATGGAAGTCTGCCAAAAGTTATACATACGCTGTGGGTCTTTGGCATAACGAATCATGCCAAACTTCTTGCGCTTGTCACCAATGACGATGTGGCGACCGTAAACAGGCACGATTGGGATGTATTTTCCCGCCCAATCACGTTCCTCAAGAATCTCAACCGCAGTCATCTTGCAGTATTTGATTGTTTTCTTGAATGAGTCACGTTGGTCAATGACCTCAATGCCATAGGCGGCAAGGCGGTTAAAGAAGTCTTTGTCATCAGCAAATGTCGCTGTGCCATCGCTTAACAAGTACAGCTTTGCCTTTTCCCTGACTGTGTAGTAATACTCAGCAAGGCGAATGTCCTCTTTGGTGATCCACTCGGACTGTGAGTCGCCAGTTCCACGTTGGGTGAAACTTGTGCCACCGTCATCAGCGTCTGGGTACAGCTTGCGGAATTCGCTCTTGAGCATCATTGTTGTAATCAAACAACGGTCAGCGTCAGAGCCATCAGGCGCTACTGAATTGGGGTCAAAGTAAACGGTGAAAGGGTTGTCGATCGGGTCAATGTAAATTTCCTGATCAAACGAATCCTCAGACACATAGTCTGTGCGAACACGCATGAAGCCCCAACCCATGCGAACAGCGTATTCAAACGCATTGTCATAGGCGTGATCAGCGTTGGAATTGACCTCAATGTGGCGAATAATGCCTTGAATGGTCTGTGCGTCAACCATGTCATCATGGGTGTTTGTCGCATGGACTTTGATTCGGGGACGCTGTTGGCGCTGTTGATTGGCAACTTGGCGGCAATAGTTGTCCACCTTGTTCACCGTAATGACAGGGCGTGATTCCAGATTGCGTGAGTTTTGCAATTCCACAGGCCATTGATCACCGCCACCGAATTTCAAATCCTCAAGCGCTTCTTGACGATTCATTGTGTCTGCATCGTTTGCAAACTTTAGGAAGTCAATTGCTTCTTGAATTCGTGAGTCGTAATCATCAGCCATGATGTTGCCCTAAGTGATTTGAAGCCATTTTAACTCATCCATGAGTGTTGGCTACCATAATTTAAGTTTAGCCTTGGCCTTCTAGCCTGTCTTGGCTCATTGACCATCAGACCGATGTATCTAAACGCATCAGCACCATGTGAATATTGGTCATGGAGTGGCGTTCTACTAAATTGCTTTGTGTCTGGGTCAACATCGTAACGGTAATGGCGTAGGCATTGCAAGCCCTCATGACAGTTCTCACGGTCAAACCAACAGTTCACAAAGATCGTTCGTGCCGCATTGATTGAGTCCAAAATGGGCGTTTTGGGAATGATCTTGGTTTTGTAGCCCGCAGCCCTGACAATTTCCTCAATGGATTTGCCTGTTCCTAAGTTCTTAGCAGCAGCATCATGGGGAAGCCATAGAGTGTCATAAACATAGCCGTATTTCTGCATTTCAGCCAAATACCAGCTAATTGTCTGCTGGTTATTCTCAATATATCGAATAAGCCTAGTTTCCATGCCAATGAACTGCACAAACCAAATGGCAGTTGCATCGCTCCAGCCAAGGTCAAATACAGCATGAACTGGCTTGATTGGATCATAGGGAACTCTAGTAATTCTGCCCTCAATCTCAGCAGCGACCATTTCCCTTGCAAAGATAGCGCCATCAACAGTCTGACGGCATACGCCTTCCCAAACTGTGTTGTAGGCTTCTTTGTCCCTTGCATAAAGGGCATCTTTCTCAAGCCTTAAAGTTTCAGGAAACCAAGGGTTATCTGACCAGTTGATCTTTTGGACTATTGCACCTTCTGGCGGATTAACCACAAATCTTTGGAATGTTTCATCCGTTTCCAGCTCTGGATTGAATGAAATCCATATCTCTGAGCCTTCTTTACGGATAGTAGGAATCAGGACATTCCAGCTCAATTTACTGGTAGTCTGCGCCTCCTCCACCCAGCAAATATCCACGCCCTCAAAGGATTTGATGTTTGCCACATTGTTTTTAAGGCCAACAAAGTTAAATTCTGAGCCGTTTTTAGCTCTAATCGTGGTTTGAGTGATCTCATAGAAATCCTCAAGGCCCATAGCGAATATCTGATCGCTTAACAGTTTATGAACAGAATCCTTAATGGAAGTCTGAAACTCACGAGCGCATAGAACTCTTGTCGGCTTTTGAGCGCCAATGATAAGCAATGCCCTGGCTATTCCCCAAGACTTTGCGCCTCCTCGACCACCATAAAGAACTTTGTATCTTGCTTTGTCAAAAAGGATTGAGAGCTTCTGAGGAAACTCTGCTTTGGCAATAGCTTGTTGGACTACATCACTCACTTGGCTTAACGAAAGTTACTTGAATGCCAGTAATGGCTGTTCCATCAGGATTCTCAATAGAAGTTGCCTGTAATGGCTTGCCATCCATGCGATCCATCACTTCTTTGACTGCCCAAGGCTCACCTTCAATAGCTGATTCAACGAGCTTTTCAGCAATTTGTCTTAATTTGAGGGCATCGTTCTGCACAAGGGTTTTACGCAACTCTCCATAAAAGAGCTTGCCCTTTCTTGCATTGTCATTGCCCATCATCTTGTTTGAGCGAGAAATGTCTGATTCAGTTGTCATGTATTTGAATTATCTGCCTATTTTTTAAGCACTCATGCCTATTATTTAAGCACAATCCTTATTCATTTGCCATACTGTCTGAGTTAGCTTCTGCCTCATCTACATCAGCCTGAACTAATGGGCTGTTTTTGATGTTCTCAACAATGTCTGTCTGTTGTTGTGGAGTTAACTGGCTTTGGAGCTGAACTACGATTGGGTTACATACTTTGCCAGGAAGCTCATGCAATCCTTGGAAAATAGCGTTAATTTGGTCTGCATTGAGGATTAATACAAAGTTCTTGTTCATTTCATTTCCTTATTGGGTGGGCTACTTGCCTGAGAAAGCATACTTACTGGCCTTTCTATATATGAGGCGTTCACCCATTGTTCATTTAGACTTCTTTATCGTTTTCTTTGCTGCTGGTTTTTTAACTGTTTTAACCGCAACTTTCTTTGCTGGGGCTTTTTTAGTAGCAGGAAGCTCACCCTTAGTAACAACAGTTGCTTGTTTATACAGTCTTGGCCTTTTCTTTGGCTTGGCTTTATCTAAGGCTTGTTGATAGATCTTATTGGTTTCCATAGCTCTACGCTGCATTTCTATAAGCTCTGGAGGGTAAGAAAACAAATCTTTAATCCAAGTTGCTAGTTTTTTAAGCATTTTCGCTCCAACAAATATCCTGCCAAGACATAATTAAGCACTTCTCCCCATCATGGGTAACTTCTGTGAATTTTAGGTATTCGTCTTTAGAATCTTTGCCCATAGTGCCAAAGCGAACATAATCGCCCACTTGAACTGGCATATCCTCACGCCTACCATTGATTACACGCCCAGGGCCTACTGCCATGACTGTTCCCATGTTGTAGTTTTCTTTGTTATCAATAATGATTACGCTAGAAAGCTCACGAACATCAGGTTTAACAACGATCTTATCGCCTAGTGGCTTTAATATCATTTCTTTGGCCTCCCACGCTTCTTAGGAGCTTCTGGAGTTGGTTCAGCAGTTATGGTTTCAGCAATACTAACCATTGCATCAGTATTAATGTCATAAACAGCCTCTGGAGCTGCTTCAGGCTCTTTTGCCTCGCTCCAAATAACTCTAAACCCTGTTTCAACAGGATGAGCTGGAACTTCAGAAAGCGCATTTTCTGAGGCAGAGTATTCTCCGCACCAGTCATTTTTGTGCTTGTTTTCTGTTTTTGGAAATCTTTTGCAAGTCCCAATTGCTAAACCGCCAATAAAAAATTTACAGTATTGGCAACTTAACTTAGTATTTGTTTCAGCCACTTCAACTCCTCTTAGTTGATGTTGGTTAGAGAGCCCCTAGACCTTCACGCTAGGGGCTTTCGCTTTTAAATTACCACTTATCGCCAGTTGTGCGCTTATGCTCATAGCAAACGCCAGAAGTGCGACCAGTATCAAATTTCTTGTCTGCGCCTACTGAATCTTCTTTGCCCATAGCTACACCGCCACGAGTTGATTCTTTACGCTCACCTGACATATCAGCCTTGTTAGCGCCTTTTGGCATTACGCCACCTGTGCGAAGGGGAATGCCCTTCATTGAATCCATCTTGCCCATGATTTTTTCCTTTAGAAAGGGTTGTTACTTTGTGAATAATAACGCTATTTTACTATTTTACAAGCATATCTTTAAGAACATTTTTTCCATTTTTTTCAAGAATGTTAACTTCTGATGGATCAAAAACAACATAATTGCTTGTTCCGCCACCATCACCTTTTTTTATTTGAAAATTTTCGTATCTATTGCCTTTAATTCCCATTTCTTTAAGTATTTCTGATGCTTTTGCTTTGCTTTTTGTAATAGAAACCAATTCTTGATACAAATCACCACCTAACATTTTTGGTGAAAATGAATAATTTGTTCCTGTTTGCGGAATTTTAAAGTTTTCAAATTCGTTTTCAGATAACCCTAGTGCTTTTTTTACTTCTGGAGTTTGCTCATCTAATTTTGCATACCAGTCCATATAGTTTGGAATATGCTCATCAGGAATATCTACTTTATATAAATTTCCAACAGGCCTAGTTTCTACTGATTTGTAAGATTTTGCTTCTTCTATTTTATTTAATAAGCCATCTAAATCCATTTTAGCCATATCATAATCGGATAATCCAGGCAAAATTTCCTCTTTGCTAGCGTTTTGTAATGTTTTTGTCTTTTTTTCAATTACTTTTTGCATACTATTTATGTATGTTTCTGGGCTTCCACCATATCTAAGTATTTGTTTTGCGACAGGGCTTTCTGTTTCAATTCCATTTGCAAATAACTTTACCGCATCAGATCCTTTATACCCAGAAGCAACAGAAGGGCTTTCAGCAAAATATATGCCATGTCCAAAATGTTGAGCTCCTTCACCAGTCCCAACTTTATTTATATCAAATTTACCCTGAATATTATGAGGCGTTCCATGCCAAGCTGTAATGGGTATAAGCCCACCAGTCTTAACCATGTAATCTTCAGCCATTTCATACATTTTTGGCGCTAGAGCCTTTCCAGCCGATCTTCCAATGGGAATGGCAAAAGGAGCTGCTCCTGCTGCAATAGCTACTGGCTCTCCAGATTCATAGCCTTTTTCATATTCCAGATTAGGAGGATTAAGAATACCGCCAGGATATTCTTGTTTTGGAGGAAGCCCTGTGGCTGCTGCTGCAAAGCCTGTTTCCTTTTGCATTGGGTTATATCCAATGATCTTATTAAAGATTTGAGGATGAGTTATAACTCTTTGAAGATTTGTAGGCAGATTGGTAATTGTGTCTGCCAAATCGGACAAATAGCTACCACCGCTTCTTAAGCTCTTTTTCATCAAGAATGTCAATAAAAACAAGGCAGCCTCCATCTTTTCTTACCTCGCCACGCTTGATGATTAAAGTATCAATCTGTTCATCGTCATCAAAAACCCCAGCATCCGTTAAAGCATCCCAAAGGGCTTTGATCCGATTATCAATATCTTGCCTTCTCCTGTCCTTGAAGTAAATAGTTACTTCCATCTCAATCCTGGCTTTACCAAGCTTTGGAGTTCTGTATTCAACAACATAATCTGCCACTTTTCTTTTGAACTCATTGGCATCTTTGGTCAAAAAACGCCTATGACCATGAAAGCCCCAATAGGAGTTAACGCTTGGGGGAAGCGGAAGATTAAGAACTAGCATTTAATATTTCGTTAGTGAGTTGCAAAAGATGTTCTTCTGTCGTTTGGTGAGTAAGCTCCCAAGCTCTACGCCCAAGGTGGTGAATACCAAGATGGAATCTGTGATGTATTGGGCAGAGGCCGATTGTTGGTTCTGTTTTACGCTTTCCTGCTCTGCGTATATGGTGGATTTCGCATGGCGTCCCTTGGTTTCCTTGGCTGTAACAGAGGATGCAGCCAAAGTCTGCAATTTTTCTAAATCGTTCTTTTTCATCTTTAGTCATCAAAAGGGTTGTGTTAAATCAACATAATTAAACAGCTTTTTAGGAACATCATAATAAGCCTCATGCTTTGTAGCATCTCGCATTTCTATGGTTTCAAAGCCTAAAGTTTTATCACCCATGATCCAGTAAGCATTATTCATATCTTGAGTTAATGCAAAAAACAGCGTTTTAGGCACTTCTAGCATATGCTTTTTTCTGACTGGAACATGGATTGTTGGAAATGGGCATGGATTCCATTGACGAACTTCCACCTCCGCAAATCCAACTTGCTTGCCGTTTTTGTAAACAATCAAGTCCGTTCCGTATTTATCAGGATTATCTTTGGCATCTACACCCCATTTCATTTTCATCCAGGCTGCAACAGCAGCTCTGGCTGGAGGATCGTATTTGTCATGCAGTTCCTGATCGAACTTTTTAATCTGCATGAGCCACATCTTCTAATTTAAGGGCCATTTCAACTAAATCATTGGCAATTTGATAAGCCAATGCTCTATCTTGGGCAATCATGGCTTTGTAATAAGCATCTAATAGCTTTTTTGCTGCCAAATATGGGTAACTAAAATCTCTCACAATAAATCCTCCATTTTTATTCCTTTATTTTCTAACGCTTTTTGCATCTTCTTTAATGCTCTTTCCAAAATTTCAGCAATTGCTTGATGGCTAATGCCCTCAGAATCAGCAATTTCACGCAAAGTCATTGGCTCATTCATTTCTCTTGTGCCTTTCTTAAACCATCTTCATAACCACGCTGATAATGTTTTTCAGCAAACGCATTTATATCTTCTACAAGTATGCAAATAATCATTCCATCTTCGTTGAGAATAATTCCGTTTTCTTGAAGGATTACTTCTTCTATACCGCAAGCATCTTTCATTTCTCTTGTGCCTTTCTTAGTATTGCTCTAGCAAAATCAAATAACTCATTGTGAAAATCTGCGGCAGTTTCAATGCCATCATTGATTGCTTTACCATCTACATTAAAACCACATTCTTCTGCTAACTGATACATTTCCTCATCTGTTAGTTCTTTTACTGGATGGGTATAGAGTGGAATGTTAAATTCCAATGACTGATGTTTTGATATTGCGTAATCAGGGTTTTGGTGCATCCACGCTACTGGTTCATTGTTCATCACTCACTCCATTTCACATCATGTTGAGCGCCAAATGCGCTAATAATTTCCTGCAAATCGTTCATTTCAGCTTTATTCATATTGCTAGTTGATCGGCCCAGCACTACAAACCCACCTTCTATTCCTGGCACTACATCTTGCTTTTTCATTGCAGCCGTAAAAACATCTTTCCACTCT
>ERZ1034365.1208-NODE-1208-length-13462-cov-4.228764_pt1 | contig 13462 bp, 13 predicted proteins | sample MGYA00520615_ERZ1034365 | MGnify/ENA primary metagenome ERZ1034365 (study PRJEB33736, sample SAMEA104284505) | Azolla filiculoides | biome: Urban; feature: Water surface; material: Ditch water | place: Netherlands | collected 2015-10-28 | depth 0-0.1 m ... | reverse complement strand
AAGTGGCTGAGTATGGTCTAAGGCCCTTGGTGGTGCATGTGGATGCCGGTTGGAATAGCGAGTTGGCCGTCGCAAACATCGAGAAGATAGTCAAGCACTGTCGATTCGATTTGCATACACATGTCGTTGACTGGGAGGAGATGCGCGACCTGCACCTGGCCTACCTGCGCTCGGGCTATTCCAACCAGGACGTGCCACAGGACCACGTGTTCTTCGCCAGCCTCTACCACTTCGCGACCCAGAACAACATCCGCTACATCTTCTCGGGCGGCAACATCGCCACCGAGGAACTGGTGCTTCTGTGCCAGGAGATGGGCATCGAGACCGGTGTCGATCTGGAAGCCCTGATCGAGGTCGGCCGTATGGCCGAGCGCCTGGTGGGCCATCCCTTGCCCAGCACCCTGCTGCGCGCGGGCAGCTTCAGCGCCTGCCGCGAGCGCGCCCACACAGCGGCCCTCGCGGCCTGAAGCCCGCACGTTGACCCCAACCCTGCCCTTGCCTGCACAGACGGAGACCCCCATGTTGAGACGAACCCTGCTTTCCCTTTTCCTGGCCGCGCTGGCCGCGACCTCGGCGCTGCCCACGTACGCGCAGGAATGGCCGACCAAACCGATCAAGCTGGTCGTCGGCTACCCACCGGGCGGCCCGGTGGACACCCTGGCCCGCATGCTCCTGCCCCGCATCTCCAGGGAACTGGGCCAGCCGGTCGTTGTGGACAACCGCCCTGGTGCCGCCGGCGCCACGGGCATCAACGCCGTGATCCTGGGCGAGCCGGATGGATACACGTTCGGTATCGGCGTGTTGGGCGTGCTCGCCGTGCTACCCCATACAGGCAAGCCGCCTTTCAAGACCGAAGAGGTGAACTACGTGACCCTGCTGACCAAGAGCCCGCACGTGCTGGTCTCCGGCAAGACCACGGGATTCGAGAGTCTGCAGGCGCTGACAGGCGCCGCGCGCCAGAAGCCTGGGCGCCTGAACTACGGCACCCCGGGCGCCGGCAGCAGCACCCACCTGGCGGGCGAACTGTTCGAGCAGGAAGCGAAGGTCGAGATGGTGCACATTCCCTACCGGGGAGGCGCCCCGGTCATGAACGCACTGATGGCGGGCGAGGTCGAAATGGCCTCGGTGGAGATTTCGGCCGTCCTGCCCCTGCGCGCCAAACTGAATCCGTTAGCCGTCCTGTCCGAGAAGCGCTCGCCCCTGCTGCCGGAGGTTCCCACCTCGGCCGAACTGGGCATGCCCAAGTTGGTGTCTCATTCGATTTACGGCGTGATCGCGCCGAACCGGACATCGGCCGCCATCGTGGAGAAATTCCGCGCTGCCGTGATCGCCGCACTGACCGCACCCGAAGTGAAAACCAGGATTGAGTCCCAGGGCCAGCTGGTCATTCCGTCCACGCCAGCGGAATACCGCAAGTACATGCTGGACGAGTCGGGCAAGTGGGGGGCTCTGATCAAAACCCGCGACATCCGCATGGAATAAATCCCTTCGCGGTCTGGCGGGCGGGTCCCGGGGTGCGCTGCGGTGCATTTCAGCCTTGCCGATCCAGCTATGTACGGCGCTTGCCCGGCCGACTAGATTGCTTGCCATCCCACACCTTCGAAAAATCTCATGACCATTTCCCCCGAACTCATCCAGAAGGTGACGGCCGCGCTTTACGACCGGTCGCTGCGCGGCATTCCCGGTGACACCAAGCGCGCGCTCCAGACTGCGGACCGGATCGAGACCAACGAGACCGCCCGCCGCACGCTGCGCATCATGCTCGAGAGCGCCGAAGCCGCCGAGCGCACCGGCCACTTCGTCTGCTCGGATGCAGGGATCCCGGTGTTCTTCGTGCGGGTGGGCACGCAGGCGCGCTTCAGCGGCAGCGTGCGCCAGGCGATCACCGACGGCTTCGCCCAACTGGTCGCCACGATCGACCCGCCGCTGCTGCCACACGTGACCAACCCGCTGACCCTGGAGCGCGGCCACCAGGGCAAGGGCATGCCCATCATCACCTTCGACCTGGTGGACGACCAGGATTTCGTAGACATCACCTGCTCACCCAAAGCCCTGGGCTCGGGTCGCTGGGCCGCACTGGAGATCTTCAGCTTTCCGGACCTGCGCACCATCGAGCAGTTCGTGATGGAGACCGTGCTCAAGGCGGGCTCCCAGCCCTGTCCCCCGGTGGTGGTGGGCGTGGGCATCGGCGGCACCTTCGACTACGCCGCCAAGATGGCCAAGGAAGCCACGCTGCGGCCCATCGGCGAGACCAACCCCGAACCAATCCTGGCGGATATGGAAAAGCGCCTGGCTGCCGCCATCAACAAGACCGGCTTTGGCCCCATGGGCACGGGCGGCGACAGCACCGCCATGGGGGTGCACATCAACTACGCGGCGGGCCATGGCTTCACGCCCGTGGCGGTTTGCTTCAACTGCTGGATCAACCGGCGCACGCGGGCGCGCATCTACAACGACGGCCGCGTCGACATCGTGGAGTGAACATGACGATCCGGACCCACCGCCTGAATTTCCCACTCACTGCCGCCGATGCCCGCACGCTGCGCGCGGGCGACCAGGTCATCATCGACGGTGAAATCGTCGTCACGGCCGGCCTGCCTACCCATGCGCGCCTGCTCGACTGCCTGGAGGGCCGGGAGCCCATGCCGATGCACCTGCAAGGCCAGACCCTGTTTCACCTCGGAAGCTACAGCCGTGAAGCCGCTGGCCGCTTCGAGGTGCTCTACATCAACCCGACCACCAGCACCCGCTTCAACCCCTACATGCCCCGCCTGGTGACCGGCCTGGACCTGCACGCCGTTGGCGGCAAGGGCGGCCTGGATGCCGCATGCGCGGCCGCCATGCAGGCCACCGGCTGCGTCTACCTGTCGTTCCTCGGCGGCGGCTGCACCCTGTTGTCGCAGGCGGTGCGCGAGGTGCTGGAAGTGGGCTGGCGCGACATGCTCACCCACTACCGGCTGGTGCGCTTGCGAGTGGAGGGGATGGGGCCCGTCACGGTGGCGATCGATGCCCACGGCCACAGTCTCTACGCCGATGCGGCCCAGCAGGCCAGCACGCGGCTGCCCGCCCTCATGGACGAACTCGACGCGGGCCGCGCGGGATGAGCGCGGGATGATGCGCCGCGCAAGACCAGCGCGGATCTCTTGAAGCCCCGTCTTTTGGTGCCCCTTGACGCAGGGAGCGGGTCACTTCAGACGCGCCCGTCCTGAAGCCCGCGCCGTTCAGCCGCCAACCCCATCCTGCTGCATCACCTCCAGCGCCAGGCACAGGTCGGCCCAGGCCTTGGCCTTCTCGGGCAGGTTGCGCAGCAGGTAGGCGGGGTGGTAGGTGACGACCACCGGCACGCCCTGGTAGCGGTGCACGCGCCCGCGCAACTTGCCCAGCGGCTCGGTCGTCCCCAGCAGCGACTGCACGGCAAAGCGGCCCATCGCCAGGATGATTATGGGCCGCACCAGCGCCACCTGGCGCGCCAGGAAGGGGTCGCACTGCGCCACCTCGTCGGGCTGGGGGTTGCGGTTGCCGGGCGGACGGCACTTGACCACGTTGGCGATGTAGACGCCCCTGAGGCCCTCCGGCACGGGCGCGGCCTGCGCCGCCGCCTCCCGCTGCGCCGGGGCGCCGGCGTGGCGGCTCAGGCCGATGGCCTTGAGCATGTTGTCCAGCAGCTGGCCGGACGGACCGACAAAAGGCTCCCCCTGCCGGTCTTCCTGTTCGCCAGGAGCCTCGCCGACCACCATCCAGTCGGCGTTGCGGTCGCCGGTGCCGAACACGGTGTTCTGACGGCCCTGCCCCAGGGCGCAGGCCTGGCAGCCCGCCACGGCCGCCTGCAGCGCGGCCCAGTCCATGGCGTCCACGCCCGCCGGGCCGGTGGAAACGCCGGTTTTGGGGGCTTTTTGGCTTCTTTCCAGCGTTAAATGGTCATTTTTAGCTATTAATTCAGGAGCATTCCGGGGCGCCGGGAAGGGGGACGCGACGGCCACGGACACAGGCGGGCCTTCGCCGCGCGCCGGCGGCCCGGCAGGGGTCCGCGCGAGCGGGGCCACAGCCGGCGGCGGTCCGGCATCGGGCACCGGTTCAAGAGCGGGCTCCGGCTGCCAGACCTTCACTCCCATCTCGGCCAGCATGGCGCGCTGGCGGGCGTCCAGGTCGAGGCTCATAGCGGCAGGCTCATGACGTAGGCGTCTTCCCGCGTGCCACCCGCGGCGGGGTAGTAGGCCTTGCGCTGGCCCACGCGGCGGAATCCATGGGCCTCGTAGACCCGCAAGGCGCGCAGATTGCCCACGCGCACTTCCAGCCAGAGCCAGCCGGCCCCCTGCCCGCGCGACCAGACGTCCAGCGCATCCAGCATCACCCGCGCCCAGCCCTCGCCCTGCCGGGACGGAGCGACGGTGATGTTGAGCAGGTGGACTTCCTCAAAGCCCTTCATCGCGACGAAGTAGCCCAGCAGGGTGTCGCCGGCCAGCAGCAATTGCGCCTCGTAGCCGGCCGCCAGGGTGTCGATGAAGTTGGCGCGTGACCACGGGTGGGCGTAGGCGGCCTGTTCCACGGCCAGCACGGCGTCGAGCGATTCGACGGTGAGCGGCTCGAACCGGGCTTCAATGGGCTGGAGGACGGCGTTCATGGGACAGACTTCAGGCAGGGGAAGGGGATCAGGGAACGGTGGCGGCGAGGGCTGCGGCCTTTTCCAGGGCGCGCTCGTCGGTGGTCTTGGCCACTTTATCGCGAATGTAGCGCGGCAGGGCCTGGTCGGCCGGCACGGCCTGGCCGGCGGCCAGCAGCGCGGGCGCCAGCCGCAGCAGGGCGGCGGCGGTGGGAAGCGCGTCCACGCGCAGCCAGCCGGGCAGCAGGCGCTCGCCGTAGGCGGCAAAGGCGTTGCCGGCAACGACCCAGGGACCGCGCTCGGCGGGCGGGGGCGCATCAGGCGCCTGGGCCAGCGCCTCGGGCTTGCAGACGGCCCAGTCGCCGGGCTGCGTCCAGCGGGCGTCCGCCCAGACGTAGCGGGCGGTGTAGACCTCGTCCATGCGGGCGTCGAGCACGGCGACGACACTGAGCCGGGCGGCGTCACCAGCGTGCGTGTGGCGAGCGTCCTCGGCCACGGCCAGCAGGCTGTCCACCGGCAGCAAGGGCACGCCCGCCCCATACCCCAGGCCCTGCGCCACCGCACAGGCCGTGCGCAGGCCGGTGAACGAACCCGGCCCTGCGCCAAAGGCGATGGCGCCGAGTTCGCGCAGGCCCAGCCCCGCCTGTGCCAGCAGCGCCAGCACGGCGGGGATCAGGGTGCTGGACGCCAGTGCGCCACCGGGGCCGCTGTGCGTCCAGACCTGCGTGTGGCCGTCCACCACGCGGCTGACGGCGATCGAGAGTTGGTCGGTGCTGGTGTCAAAGGCCAGGAGGTTCATGGAGCGCTCAATTTGAATGTTTTTCAGCCATACCCATCGTGGAATGGTCATTGTTTGCTATCTTTACAGGAGTACTCACCGCCGCAGCCCGTACGCCGAACAGGATGCCCACCGTCACCAGCGCCAGACCGCCCAGCAGCGTGACAGACAGCGGCTCGCCCAGAAACAGCACCGCGCCCAGCGCCGACAGCCCCGGCACCAGCGCGGTAATCATGGTGGAGCGCACCGGGCCGAAGTGCCGGATCATCTGTGTGAAGGTGATGCCCGAGACCGCCACCGAGCCCACGCCCTGGAACAGCAGCTGGAACACGATGTCGCCCGCCGGCACCGCGCCCAGGCGGCTCGGCACGCTGCCCGTGGCCAGCAGCAGCCCGTACACCGGCACATAGGTGATGAAGGCCAGCGTGGTGATGGCAATGGTGGCGCGCACCGCATCCAGCCCGAACTTGCGTGCCAGCACGCTGTAGACCGACCAGCAGAGGGCGGCCGTCATGAACAGCAGGTCCCCCTTCCAGACGGCGCCCCCCTCAAAGGCCTTGAGCAGACTGGCGCCCCCCACCAGCAGGTCGCCCCCGACGATGAAGGCCAGCCCCAGCGCGCGCGCCGGGGTGATGCGGTCGTGCAGGATCAGCGCGGCCAGCAGGGTGGTCCACAGCGGCAGGCTGCCCGGCATCAGCACCGAGGCGTGCGCGGCCGGCGCATAGACAAATCCCGAGTACGCCAGCATGGCGTACAGCAGGCCGCCAAACAGGCCAGTCAGCACCGTGGTGCGCCAGGGCAGCGGCGACAGGCCCAGCCAGCCGGTCTGCCCCGTGGCCCGGCCCTGGCGCACCAGCCACGCACCCCAGGGCAGCAGCACGCAGCTCGCGCCCAGGATGCGCAGCAGCGCGATGTCAAACGGCGTGAGCGTGGCACCCCGGCTGGGGTCGGCCGAGGCCCGGGCGATGACGATGAAGGCCGTCCAGATAACCACGGTGGTCACGGCCGCGGCCGTGCCGATGGTCTTGGGAGAAAAGCGCATGGGCTGGATTATCCGTGCCCGGGCCGGCCGGTGCCGCGCACCGCGCACCGCATTGCGCACACCACCCACGTGGCGGGTAGACTGAAAAGCCATGCTCCACCTGCGGCACCCCTTTTCATTGCTGGCACTGATGGCCTTTCTGGGCGCCTGCGCCAGCGCACCGGTCCGCGCCCAGACCGCGCTGCCCGCCGGCTTCGTCCAGGCGCTGGCCCGGGCGGGCGTGCCGCGCGACGCCGTGAGCGTGCTGGTGACGGCGCTGCCGGCCCCCGCAGCGGACACGGCCACCGACGCAGGCCCCTCCCCGACGTCTGTCCGCCCGCCCCGCCTGGCCCACCGGGCCGATGCCGCCATGCACCCCGCCTCGGTGATGAAACTCGTCACCACCTACGCCGGGCTCGACCTGCTGGGCCCGGACTTCACCTGGACCAACCGCGTCTATGTGGACGGCCCGGTGACGGAAGGCGTGCTGGACGGCCACCTGGTGCTGCGCGGCAGCGGCGACCCCAAGCTGGTGCTGGAGCGCCTGGACGCGCTGTTCCGCCAGGTCATCGCACAGGGCGTGCGCGAGGTGCGCGGCGACATCGTGCTGGACCGCGGCATCTTCCAGGTGGCGCCCATCGACCCGGCGGCCTTTGACGACGCGCCGCTGCGCCCCTACAACGCCGCACCCGACGGCCTGCTGGTCAACTTCAAGTCGCTGATCTTCACCTTCACGCCTGATGCCGCCAGCGGGCGCGCCGTGGTCAGGGCCGAGCCCCCCATCGCCGGAGTCGATCTGCCGGCCGAACTGCCGCTGACCGCCGGCCCCTGCGGCGACTGGCGCGCGGCGCTGCAGGCCGACTTTGCCAGCCCGCAGCGCGTGCGCTTTGCCGGGCGCTACCCCGGCGCCTGCGGCGAGCGCCAGTGGCCGGTGGCCTATGTGGACCCGCAAGCCTACGCCGCGCGCGTGGTGCAGGCGATGTGGACGGCGGCCGGCGGCACGCTGGCCGGGCAGGTGCGCGAGGGCGCCACGCCGCCCGGCGCGCGCCTGTGGGTCAGCGCGGCCTCGCTGCCGCTGTCCAGCATCGTGGCCGACATCAACAAGTTCTCGAACAACGTGATGGCGCAGCAACTGTTCCTGACGCTGTCCAGCCAGGCGCCGGGCGGCGGCACCTTCGAGGCCTCGCGGGCGCACATTCAGGGCTGGTGGCGCACCCGCTTCGGCGCGCAGGCTGCGCCGGTACTGGACAACGGCTCGGGCCTGTCGCGCGGGGAGCGCAGCAGCGCGGCGTCGCTGACCGCCCTGCTGCGCCACGCCGCCGCCGGGCCACTGGCCACCCCGTTTGCCAGCTCGCTGGGGCTGGCGGGTGTGGACGGCACGGTGGCGCGCATGCGCGCGCGCGATGGTGCCTCGGCCGCGCTGGGCCGGGCCTGGCTCAAGACCGGCTCGCTGCGCGACGTGGCGGCGCTGGCCGGCTATGTGGACGGCCAGAGCGGGCGGCGCTACAGCCTGGTGGTGCTGGTCAACCATGACAACGCCGCCGCCGCGCGCCCCGCGCTCGACCAGCTGGTCGAGTGGGTGGTCAAGGACCAGTCTTCGGAGTGAAATAGGCCGCATCCCAGCGTCGTACGGTCTTGTGTTGCTCCTGTTTTTAAAAACATGCGCCGCATGCGCTATGGCCCCGTGGCGCACCCGGAGCGCGCTGGCGTCTGGCCGCCGCACGGCGCCTCCCGCGGTCGCCCTGATGGGGTTGCCGCGCCCCAAGCCTGCGGCTGGTGTTTACCCGGTGCGAAGCGGCTCGGGATCGCAGTACGATCATCGCCAGATAAACGAACGATCGTTCTTTTTAACCGGAGCATGTGAATGAAAGACCTCAGATGGAAACTGGCCGCGATCGCCGCGGCCGTGATCGTGGCGGCCTGCGGCGGCGGTGGCGCGGAGCCCCCGGCGAACAAGGTCGGTATCACGTCGATGGTGTCGTTCGGCGACAGCCTGAGCGACCTGGGCACCTTCAACGTCGGCAGTGTCGCCGGCCTGGGTGCGGCCACCGGTGGCGCCGGCCGCTTTACGGTCAACAGCACCACGGGCGGCCAGGTCTGGACGGAGCGCATCGCGGCACTGCTCCCCGTGGCCGCGCCCTGCCCTGCGGAAACCGGCCTGTCCCCCAACATTCCCGGCCTGGCCGGCGGCCCCATCACCGCGAAGCCGGGATGCACCAGCTACGCCCAGGGCAGCGCGCGGGTCACCAGTCCCCTGGGGCCCAATAGCGTCGCGCTGCAGGCCGCGCCGTTCGGCCAGGCCACGCTCGGCCTGACCGCCAAGCCCATTGCGGCCCAGATGGCCGCCCACCTGGCAGTCGCAGGCGGCAGCTACACCGGGCGTGAACTCGTCACCGTGCTGGCCGGCGCCAACGACGTGTTCATGGAACTGGCCTTTTTCGGCCAGCCCGGCGGAGCCGCCACACCGGAAGCGGCCGTGACCAATGTCGCCACGGCTGGCGCCACGCTGGGCCAGCTGATCAAGACCCAGGTGCTCGCCAAAGGGGCGAAGCAAGTGCTGGTGCTCAACCTGCCGGACATGGCCGGCACGCCGTCGGCCATGGCGCAGCCGGTACAGATCCGCGGCCTGATCGACGCCATGGTCACCGCTTTCAATGCGCAACTGGCAGCCCAGCTGGCAGGTGTGCCCGGCGTGGTCATCGGCAATGTCTATGCAGAGAGCAAGTCACAACTCGCCAACCCGGCGCAGTACGGGCTGACCAACGTCACCACCCCGGTCTGCGGACCCAACGCGCTCAGCCCCTCACCCACGACCCCCGGCACCTCGCTGGTCTGCAACGCCAGCAACCAGATTGCCGGCGATGTGTCGCACTACTTCTTTGCCGATGACGTGCACCCGACGCCCTACGGCCACCAGCTGCTGTCGCAGTTTGCGGCCCGGGAGCTGGCCCGGGCCGGCTGGCTGTAACCCGTACCAGGAGACACCTTCATGAACCATTTCTTCAAACTCTCGCTGACCGCGGTGGCGCTGGTTGCCGCCACGGCCGCCCAGGCCCAGTCGGCGGGCAGCGTGATGGTCCGCGTGGGCGCCACGCAGATTTCGCCCTCGGTCACCAGCGGCAACCTGACCACGCCCTCCTTTCCCGGCACCCAGGCCGATGTGGACGCCAACACCCAGTTGGGTGGCGGCGTGACCTACATGGTGACCGACCACTGGGCGGTGGACCTGCCGCTGGCGCTGCCGTTCAAGCACGACATCCATGGCGCGGGGGCCATCGCGGGCGCGGGCAAGATCGGAGAAGTCAAGGCCTGGCCCGTTTCCCTGTTTGCGCAATACCGGTTCGGCGAGGCCAGTGCCAAGTTCCGCCCCTACGTCGGCGCTGGTCCGACCTACGCACGCTTCTTCAAGGAACGCAGCACCAACACGCTCACCGCGCTGACCGGTGGCACGCCCGCCAACCCGACCACGCTGTCCATCGAGTCGAAGCTGGTGCCCACGGTCCAGCTCGGCGCGACCGTGGCCCTCAACGACCGCTGGTTTGTCGACGCCATGGTGGCCAAGACCTGGCTCAAGACGCGCACCACGCTGTCCACAGGACAGACCCTGGACATCCGGCTGAACCCGACCACCGTGGCCATCGCAGTCGGTTACCGCTATTGAGTCCTTGGCCCCTGCAGGGGCCAGGGCACGGGCACAAAAAAGCCGACCTGGCCAGGTCGGCTTTTTCCATGGTCACATGGGTGCCCGGCTTACCAGCGCTCGCGCACTTTGGTGTACGCGTTGAGCCCGAACAGCCGGTGGGCCGCAGGTGTCAAATTGACCCCGTCAGCAAACAACGCCTTGGTGTAGTCGATCGTTGGCACGATGGTGCTGGCGGTGCAGGTGAGCGCATCCGGCGTGGTGCAGGCCTTGTCGGTCACATTGACCATGGCATAGCCAGACGGGGCGGCCTGGACGAGGTTGAAATACAGGGCCGCGTCCACGTACAGCACGTTGGCCCCGAGATCGACCACCGAAATCAGGAAGGCTTCGTTGAAACGGTTGGTCAACTCGGTCAGCCCGGCCACCTGCCCCAAACCGACGGCCCAGGGCGACAAACCCAGGTTATACGGTCCGACCACCACCACCTGCCTGGCCCCGGCGGCCACCATGCGGCGCACCTGGGCGCCCAGGGCCGTGCCCGCGGCCTTGACGTTGGTCGTGGTGGTGTCGGAAATGCCGTTGGCCGTGACTTCCGCCACGATGTCGGTAATGCCACCGTTGACCAGCACGATGTCAGACGCGCCCAGGGTATTGGCGGCCAGCAAAGTGTCCACCTGGGTCTGGATGCTGGGCGCAGCGCCCGCCACCCGTGCGCCGCCCTGTGCATACGACACTCCGCCACTGGCGGAGGCCTTCAACGTCAGGCCATAGCTTGCGGCGATCTGCTCACTCCAGAGGCTGACGGCACTGCCGTCGTTCACGGTGTAACGCGCGCCACTTTGGCCCAGATCGCTGAAGGCGTCGCCCACCGAAAGGAAGCGTGAGGGCGTGAGGGCTGATTCGATGGTGCCGGAGCCGCAGGCTGCCAGCAACGCCGCCGATGCGCAGGCCAGCGCCATGAAAGCGCGGCGCGACGAGTTTCCTGTCATTGAGATCTCCAAATAATGCGAGGGGTAGTTTAACGATGGCGTGTCAACGCCCGGTCAAGCGGCCGCAGCGCGCTGCAGCCGGTCGCGCACGCCTTCCCATTCGGCGGTGTCGGGCGGGGTTTCGATCCAGATCAGGCGCACGCCCTGCGCATCAAAGTCGCGCAGCACGGCAAACAGCTGCTGCGCCGTGGCGGCCGCGTCGTCGGGCATGCGCCGGCGGATCACCCGCGCCGAGGGCGTCTTCAGGAGGGCCCGCGCATAAATGGCGATGTGCGCGGCGTCCGCACCCAGCAAATCAAGCGCGGTCTGCAACGCCTTCGCGTCCATCAGCCGCACCTTGGCCGTGGGCGCGTAGTGCGCCTCCAGCGTGCCGGAGGCGCGGGGGTCGGGCGCGTCCAGTTCGTCCCTGGTGCGCAGCGGCTGCCCGCACACGGCTTCCACCTGCGCCCGGCTGATGCGCCCCGGGCGCAGCAGCACCGGTGCGCCCCGGGTGCAGTCGATGATGGTGGACTCGATCCCCACCTCGCAGGCGCCACCGTCCAGCACCAGCAGGGTGTCGCCAAACTCGGCCTGCACATGCGCGGCCGTGGTGGGGCTGACGCGGCCAAACTGGTTGGCGCTGGGCGCGGCCAGGCCATGCACGCCGGCGTCTGCGCAGGCCCGCAGCACCGCCTGCGCCACCGGGTGGGACGGGCAGCGCAGCCCGATGGAGTCCTGCCCGCCGGCGGCGGCCGCGCCCACATCGGGGCGGCGCGGCAGGATCAGCGTCAGCGGACCCGGCCAGAAGGCGTCGATCAGCTTTTGGGCAAAGTCCGGCACGCGGGCGGCAAAGTGCGCCACACCCGCAGCATCGGCCACGTGCACGATCAGCGGGTGGTCACTGGGGCGGCCCTTGGCCGCAAAGATCTTCGCCACGGCCGCGTCGCTGGCCGCATCGGCCGCCAGACCGTACACGGTTTCAGTCGGCAAACCCAGCAGGTCGCCGGCACGCAGGGCGCGCACGGCGGCGGCAATCGCCTCGGGGGAACGGCCGTCAAGCAGCATCGGGGGCGTCCGGTCCGGGCCGTTCAGAACACGGCCATGCCGAGCAGTTCGGCAGCGCGCAGGGCGGTGATCTTGACCACATCGACGCTGGCGCCGGTGATGTTCAGGTGGCCCATCTTGCGGCCCTTGCGCGCCTGCAGCTTGCCGTAGAGGTGCAGGTGCGTGCCGGGCAGGGCCAGCACGGCGCTCCACGCCGGGGTGATGGGCCGGTCCTGCGCGTCAAACCACAGCTCGCCCAGCAGGTTGAGCATGATGGCCGGGCTGTGCTGGCGCGGCGGCGTCAAGGGCAGGCCCGCCAGCGTGCGCACCTGCAGGTCGAACTGCGACACGTCGCAGGCGTCCAGCGTGTAGTGGCCGCTGTTGTGCGGACGCGGCGCCATCTCGTTGACGACCAGACGGCCGTCAGCCAACACGAAAAATTCGACGCAGAGCACGCCCACGTACTGCAACCCTTCCGCTATTGATTTCGCAGCATCAATTGCCCGAAGGGCGCTGGGCTCTGGCAGATTTCCATCAAACACCTGGGTCACGGCAAGAATGCCGTCGCGGTGCAGGTTCAGCTGGGGCGGGAAATGGACCATGTCGCCGTTCCATCCGCGCGCCACGATCACCGAACATTCGGCGGCCAGCGGCAGCATTTTTTCGAGCACGCAGGCGACATTCTTGAGGGAATCCCAAGCCGCGGCCAGCTCGGCGCGGGTATTGACGCGGATCTGGCCCTTGCCGTCGTAACCCAGCCGGGCGGTTTTCAGGATACCCGGCAGCAGGTCGTCGGCGACCGCGTCGCGCTGCGCGGGCGTCTCGATCACGGCGTAGGGCGCCACCGGCACGCCGCAGCGCTCGAAGTGGGCTTTCTCGCGGGCGCGGTCCTGCGCAATGGCCACGGCGTCGGCACCGGGCGCCACGGGGCGGTGCGCGCCCAGCGTGAAGAGCGCGGGCGCGGGCACGTTCTCGAATTCGGTGGTGATGGCCGCGCAGCGCTGCATGAGCTGGGCCAGCCCCTGCTCGTCGAGGTAGTCGGTCTGGATGTGGAAATGGCTCACCAGACCGGCCGGGCTGGCCGGGTCCGGGTCGAGCACGGCGGTGAAGTAGCCCATGGCCTGGGCGGCCTGCACGAACATGCGGCCGAGCTGGCCGCCGCCCATCACGCCCAGCGTGGTCTGCTGGCCCGTGGCCGTGGTGCCGGGAAGGATCGTGGCGCTCATGCTGCGCCCACCGGTGGCAAGACCATGGCGCGGGCCGCTTCGGTCTGCGCCAGACGGAAGGCTTCGAGCCTGGCGCGCAAGGCCGGGTTTTCGTTGGCCAGCAGGGCCACGGCAAACAGCGCCGCGTTGGCGGCACCGGCGGCGACAATGGCGAAGGTGGCCACCGGCACGCCCTTGGGCAT
>ERZ1034365.1206-NODE-1206-length-13481-cov-3.390257_pt1 | contig 13481 bp, 11 predicted proteins | sample MGYA00520615_ERZ1034365 | MGnify/ENA primary metagenome ERZ1034365 (study PRJEB33736, sample SAMEA104284505) | Azolla filiculoides | biome: Urban; feature: Water surface; material: Ditch water | place: Netherlands | collected 2015-10-28 | depth 0-0.1 m ... | reverse complement strand
TCAAACGTGCTTCAACTACCTCGGTAATTTGGAGCATGCGATCGGCAAGTGTTGATTTACCGTGATCAATGTGGGCAATGATGCAGAAGTTGCGAATCTGCGCCGGGTTGGTTGATGCTGGTTGCGGCGCCTTAGCAAGTGAAATTGCAGGCATGAACCTAGCCTCGCTTTAAAGTAGTAAAAGGATTAACGTGCGCCGGCTTTGGCAGCTGCCTTAGCCATTGAAGACTTCTTGTTTGCTGCTGAGTTCTTGTGAAGAACACCCTTTTGCACTGCAACATCCAGTGACTTTGAAGCAGCGCGGAGTTCAGTAGTGATCGCAGCAGCATCGCCTGCAGCTACAGCGTCACGGAACTTACGGACAGCGGTCTTGATAGAAGAGCTCACAGACTTGTTGCGAAGGCGTGCCTTCTCGTTGGTCTTGATGCGCTTGATCTGAGACTTAATGTTTGCCACGTGCGTAGTTCTCCGAACTTTAGGTTGAGGGGTAAGGGTACCCATATAGACGCCTATGCTCAAATTGGCGCCTCAAATCGGGCTCCTGTTAAGCGGTAATGATGCCTGAGGATGATGCACGGCGGCGCTTGCGGCCACCAGCCTTTACCTCGACCTGTGGAGCCTCTACAGCTGGCTTCTCAGTGTCCTGGTTCAAGGATTCATGGAACTCGTGCTCGGTCGCATCCTTTTCATCAGCATCTTCATGCTGTGAAGAAGGGGTATCGATCTGAGGCATTGGCGCCTTCATCTTTACCGGTTCCATGTGAATATGAATTCCGCGTCCGCTACATGAATCACATGTAGTTGAGAAGGCTTCGATCAGTCCCTGACCAACACGCTTACGTGTCATCTGAACAAGACCAAGAGAAGTAACTTCGGCAACCTGGTGCTTGGTGCGATCGCGACCTAGACATTCAACCAAACGACGCAGAACAGCTTCGCGGTTTGATTCAAGAATCATGTCAATAAAGTCGATTACAACAATTCCACCTAAGTCACGAAGACGTAGCTGGCGTGCAATCTCTTCTGCTGCTTCAAGGTTGTTCTTGGTAACAGTCTCTTCGAGGTTTCCACCCTTACCGATGAACTTTCCGGTGTTAACGTCGATAACAACCATCGCTTCAGTGCGATCGATAACAAGTGAACCACCTGATGGTAGATACACCTTGCGATCAAATGCCTTTGCAAGTTGTTCTTCAACGCGGAAATCTGCGAACAAATCGCCGGTTCCGGTGTACTTCTCAATCTTCTGTGTTAACTCTGGTGCGATAAAGCCAAGATAGTTTGTAACTTCATCCCACGCAGTTGATCCCTGAACAGTTAGCTTGCGGAAATCTTCATTGAAGATATCGCGGATAACACGAACAGCAAGATCAGGTTCTTGATACAACGCGGCTGGTGGGTGGAAGTTTGCGTTCTGGCTCTTTGCGTAGATGTCTTCCCATTGTGCCTTTAGGCGGGCAACATCATTTGTTAGATCCTCTTCGCTAACACCTTCTGCTGCCGTACGAACAATAACGCCAGCTTCTTCAGGGATTAGGTTTTTCAAAATTGATTTCAAACGTGCGCGCTCTTCTTCAGGCAAACGCTTTGAGATACCTGACATTCCGCCACCTGGAACATAAACAACGTAACGTCCTGGCAATGAAATCTGACTGGTAAGTCGGGCACCCTTTTGACCGATTGGATCCTTAGTTACCTGTACTAATACTGGCTGGCCAGTCTTTAGAACTGTTTCGATTTTGCGTGGTTCAGTCTCTGAAATACCTGCGGCATCCCAATTAACTTCGCCCGCATACAAAACAGCGTTACGACCCTTACCAATATCAACGAATGCAGCTTCCATTGATGGAAGAACATTTTGTACGCGACCTAGGTAAACGTTTCCAACATAAGACTGATTGCTATTGCGGTTTACGTAGTGCTCAACCATGACGCCATCTTCAATAACAGCAATCTGAGTACGGTCAGCAATCTGACGAACCAACATCTCGCGATCAACATTTTCGCGACGAGCTAAGAACTCGCCATCTGTAATGATTGTTCCGCGCTTGCGATATGGCTCGCGGTAATCGCTGCGTCCACCACGATCATTGCGATCGTAACGATCATTGCGATCACGACGGTTACGGTTGTTGTTGCGATCATTGCGATCATTGCGTGCTGGACGCTCTGGACGCTCGCGCTTTTCGCGAACCTTTACAACAGTGATGACACCATCTTCTTCAATGGTTTCTCCTGGTGTTACGCCTTCGCCAGTTGCGCGACGGCGACGGCGACGACGGGTACTTGTAGAACCTTCAGATGATTCCTCATCGCCTGATTCTTCAGTTGAATTCTCTTCATTGTTTTCTGTGGTGGTTCCTTCAGCAGATCCTGGCTTGCGACGACCGCGGCCTCCACGACGGCGACGGCGGTTACGGTTTGCACGCTCTTCGCTATCACCAGATTGTGAATCAGCAGCTGCAGGCTTTTCTACAACCTCTGCTGTTTCCTTTTTCTCAGCAACCTTCTTGCGCGGCTTGCTCTCTGAAACCTCTTTTTTAGCAGCTGGCTTTTCAGGAGCTGCTTGGAAGATAGGCACTGGAATTGCAGCGGCCTTCTTACGGGTTGTCTTCTTTTCTTCAGCTACCGCGGGAACATCTGTAACTGGAGCATCTGCTTTTGCAGAGGCTTTCTTAACCGCACGCTTGCGCGGTGTTTTAGGCTCAATCGCCATGGCACCAAATCCTTTATGTTCCCGTTAGAGAACTTATCTTCTTAAAAAATCCTGTTGGGTTTTCCGTACCGTCCGCGCTGGGCTTGTTTCGCGATTGATCGCGAGCCGCGCTGAACTGGTGCCTTAATTATGGCACCAGATGGGCGATTTGCCTATTTACCCGCGTAAACGAGCGTGAACGTTCTGAAGCAAGCCAAAACCAATCAAGGTCGCAAACATCGACGATCCACCATAAGAAATGAATGGCAAAGGCACACCGGTCATCGGCATCAGACCCAATGTCATTCCGATATTTTCAAAGAGCTGGAAGGCAAACCACGCGATTACTCCGGTACAGACCAACCGCCCGAAGGGGTCATTGGTTCTTCGCGCAATTGAAAAAGCACGCATCAATAAAATTAGGTACAAAATTAATATTGCCCCGCTACCGATAAAGCCGAGCTCTTCACCTGCAACTGTGAAAATAAAGTCGGTCTGTTGTTCCGGAACAAAGCGACCATTTGTTTGCGGACCATTAAATAAACCAGTACCGATTAATCCGCCTGAACCAACTGTGATGCGAGCCTGACGCAATTGATAACCAGCACCCTGTGTATCAGCGTTGGGATCTACAAATGTTTGCAAACGGTTGACTTGGTACTCGCTGATGACGCCAGCTTTAACTGCGACCAATCCCCCAAGAACTGCTAACAGCAGTAATCCGGCAACCCATTTGGCAGGTGCTCCAGAGACAGCGATGATCGTTACAACCGCTGCTGAAATAATAAGAATTGTTCCCATATCTGGTTGCAGAACAATGAGCAGAACAGGAATCGCAGCAACAGCTAAGGATTGCAAAACATCTTTACTTGTTGGTTCATCGCTGTCATGTGTTCGCTCTGACAGCAACATAGACATTCCAATAATGATTGCAATCTTTGCTAGCTCTGCCGGCTGAATCTGGAAACCACCTGGTAATGCAATCCATGCCTTTGCGCCATTTACTTCAGCGCCAAGTCCTGGGATCAACACAATTATCAATCCAATGACACCTGCGCCCCATAGGAATGGTGTGTAAGCACGTAACAAGCGGTAATCAATAACCGTTGTTCCGTATGCCAACACCAGACCAATCATGATGTTAATAATGTGGCGCTTTAAGTAGTACTGGCCATCTAAACCATTGCGGGTGTACCAATCACGGGTTGCTGCCCACACCAGCAAGGTTCCGATAAACAAAAGCAGGCCAACAACAGCGGTTAATACTGGATCAAAGCCATGAACTAAAGATTGGCGGTTACGGCGATACAAACGTTGGCGAGCAGCAATCTGACTCACTTGGTCGCCTCCTTTGGTTTAGTTGCAGGTGAAATCTTAGGCAACTTTGTTGGTGGCTTTCCTTCTGGGAACAACGCCGCGCCAGGAACAACCTTGTTGCCGACAACACCAAATAGCGTTGAATAAATCTGCTTAACGCCAACACCTGAAGTTGATGCACCGAATCCACCTTGCCCAACCATCATGACAACGGCGTACCGTGGCTTCTTGCTTGGTGCAAAGGATGCGAACCACGATGTGTCATCTTTGAGAGAGCCATTGGGATTGCGTCCAAATACCTGACCGGTTCCGGTCTTACCGCTGATCTCAATCGGAAATCCTGCAAATACTCCAGCACCTGTTCCGCTTACTACTACTTCGCGAAGAGAGCCCTGCAAGAACTTTATTGTTGATGGAGCTGCAGTTAATGTTCCTAACTTGTTAGGAGTAAATGTCTTCACCACAGTGCCATCTGTTTTAACAATTGCCTTTGCAATAAGTGCTTGCCAAATTGTTCCGCCGTTGCCGATAGCTGCATACATCTGAGTTAACTTTAGTGGGGTCACAACCGTGTCACCTTGACCGATTGAGAAGTTAACGGCATCTCCGGCACGAACCTTGTCACCATCAACACAGTTTTCTGCTGCAAGCTGCAACAAGAATGGTGTCTGCTGAGCCTTTGTTGCACGCTCTTTGTAGTTGCAATAAAAATCTTTATTTTGTTCGTACCAGCTCTTCTTATACGTGCGATCTGCCAGGCGTGAGCGAGACTCAGATGGAAGATCGATTCCCACCTTTTCGGTGATGTGGAAGGACTGAGCTGCTTTAAAGAAGTAATCATTGGGGTTTGATTTTGGCTTTAAACCGCCATCGCGAAGCCATTCATCAAAGGCTATTTGGTACCAAATCGTGTCACATGAAACGGCAATCGCCTTTTTCATATTCATGCTGCCCTGGTTTTTGCTATCAAAGTTCTGGAATGCACGTGTTCCAACCTGCACCTGAGATGGGCACTTGTAGGTTGCATTTAAGTCATAGCCTGCAGCTGCTGCTGCAACTACCGAAACAGATTTAAAGGTAGATGCAGGTGCAAACAAACCTTGCAATGCGCGGTTTAGCGCCGGAACAGATTTCTTTTCACTAAAGAGATCTTCGGCTTGCTGAACCGTTAAACCCTTTTCCCAAGCATTTGGATCATAAGTTGGATATGAGGCAAGTGCCAGGATTCTTCCGGTTTTAATATCCATGACAATTGCAGCACCCGAATCGGATGTGTAACCGTTTGCACGTCCGCGCATGACCGCATCCTTGAGCGCTTTTTCAGCAGATGCTTGCAAGCGAACATCCAAACTTGTCACTAAGTGATCTCCTGCGACAGGTTTTGTGTTCTGACTTTCGCGGGTGACAGATTCTTTGCGATCCACAATCACTGTTCGAATTCCTGGCTCACCACGCAAGAAAGAGTCGTACTGAATTTCTAAACCGGTTTTACCAATAGATTCGCTTCGGAAATACTGCTTGCCATTTCCTTGCAGCAAATCTGATTCAGTCAGTGGTCCTACATAACCAAGCACATGAGCAGCATTTACATCTAAATATGCTGGATAACTTCTAATTGCAATTGGTTGAGCATCTACTCCAGGAAATGAGTCAGAGCGTTCAACAATTTGTAGAGCGATATCGGGATCTGCCGACTTTGTAATTGGAATTGGCTGGTATCTAGAGCCCTGCCAACATCCAGCTTTTTGACCCTTTGGAAGCTCTCCACACAATCGTGTGTTTTGATAAATATCTTTGTACTGCAACTTCAATAACTTGGCCAAGCGCTTCATGACGCCAACGCCTTGATCCTCTAACTTATCGATAGCGATTCGATCAATAGTGATCGCCAAACCAGCCTTATTCATTGCTAATGGCACTCCATAGCCATCAACGATTAAGCCACGTGTAGCAGGGGCAACAACATCGCGACTTTGAATACTTAACGCTGCATCTCGATACTTAGGGCCAGCAGCAACTTGCAGGTAGAACAAGCGGCCAAATAGTGCAGCCATCAATGAAACGATCAGAATCTGAACAACTAACAGTGAGAGACGTGATTTGTTGTTCATAGCGCTGACCTTGAATCAAAGATCATGGCATGCAAACGGGAGAAGATTGGAAGCAGAATTGGAGAAACCAATAAGGTCCAGATGCTCATCCCAAACAATGTGATCAAAATCTGGCCAAATGAACCAGATGAAACTCCCAAAAGAGCACCGCTTACTACATAAGCAATCTCTACTAAAAGACTGGCAACTACAACGAAGAAAACAATTCCGATTGCGTTAGCGTGAACATTGTCATCACCATAACCAATGTATGAAATTGCATAACCTGCCAGCAACATAATTAATGTCCACTGCCCAAAAGGTCCAGCGGCGGTTTGTGACAGATCCATCAAGAAGCCAGCTGCAAAACCAATGACCGCTGCAACTTCAAACTCGCTTAAGACCGCCCAGGTAAGTGCGAAGATCATCATGATAGAAAAGCCGCCACCGGGTAAACGGAACTGCGCAATCACAGACTCTTGAATCACATAGATGACAAGAAAGATTGGAGCAGAGATTGAGATCTGGCGGGTAAACATAGTGACTACTTAGTTGGTGTTGGCGAAGGAGTAACAAAGACCGTCACTGTCGGAATTGGTGTGACTCGTGGCTTAACAGGCACTAATGCATCCCCCGGATTTGAACCTGATCCACTGACTACAACTGCAACTACTCCGAGTGTAGAAAAGTTTGTGTAGTACCGAACCGTTGCTGTTTGTGCGACCGCACCTGCTGAGTTATCAGCCTTGGTGACATAGCCAAGTGGAACACCTGGAACAAAGGGACGGTTAGCGATACTTCCACGTGCAAGAAGAACATCGCCTTCCTTTACAGTGGTGGAATTATCAAGCAATTGCAGGCTCGCTGAGCGGTTTCCACGTCCAGACAAAATGCCAATCTGCTGTGTGCCTGCAATACGTGCACCGATTCTAAAACTTGGATCACTTGCCAATTGAATGAGCGCTGATGATGGATAAACATCCTTTACGACTCCGGCGATTCCGTATTGAGATAACACCGTCATGTTCTTTTTGATTCCTGCATTTGATCCAGAATCAATGGTGATCGTTTGGGCAAATGATTGGCTTGAACCATGGCTAATGACCTTGGCGTTAACAATCTTGTATCCGGCGGTTCCTGCTAAATCCAAAATATCTTTCAACTGCTTTAGTTGAGCATCCGCAGACTTTCGATTGATCAGCTTTTGCTTCAAGTTAGCATTTTCAGCTTCAAGTTTTTCAATCTGCTTGCGAGTACGACCCAGGTGAGTTACATCTGAAAAGAAGTTTCGAACCGGAGATAAGACAACGCTTCCTGCGCGCTGGAAGGGCGACATGATTGTTTGAGAACCCTGCTTAAATCCATCGATGACCTTTACGCCACGTAGATCTAAGGTGATCAGGAATAAGCTGGTGACAATTAAAATCACCAACAACAAACGTGCGCGTCCACCGTTACGCATTAAAGAAAGACCTTATCGACGAGGCTCGGAGATTAGAACCTTCTCAAGAGCTTCAAACTCTTCGATGCACTTTCCGGAACCTTCAGCAACAGCATCCAATGGACGCTCCGCGATATGGATTGGCATTCCGGTTTCTTTGCGCAGGCGCTCATCAAGACCCTTAAGTAGTGCTCCACCACCAGTAAGCACGATGCCGCGATCCATTAGATCTGAAGCAAGCTCAGGTGGAGTCTTATCAAGTGTGCTCTTAACAGCGTTAACGATTGAGTTAACAGGCTCTTCAAGCGCCTTACGAATTTCAGCTGCAGATACAACGATTGTCTTTGGAAGACCTGTTGCTAAATCGCGACCGCGAATCTCTGCATCATTTTCTCCAGCAAGTGGGTAAGCAGATCCGATAGCCATCTTGATCTCTTCAGCTGTGCGCTCTCCCAAAAGTAGTGAGAATTCACGCTTAACCCAGTTAATAATTGATTGATCTAGCTCATCTCCACCTACGCGAATAGATAGTGATGTAACGATTCCACCAAGTGAAATAACTGCAACTTCTGTTGTACCGCCACCGATATCTACAACCATGTTGCCTGTTGGCTCGTGGATGGGAAGACCAGCACCGATTGCCGCTGCCATTGGTTCTTCAATGATGTAAACCTTACGTGCGCCCGCTGCGTAACCAGCATCCTTAACAGCGCGCTGTTCAACACCGGTGATACCTGATGGAACGCATACGACGATACGTGGCTTAGCCAAGTAACGACGACGGTGCACCTTTTGGATGAAGTAACGAAGCATGCGCTCTGTTGTATCAAAGTCTGCGATAACGCCATCCTTGAGCGGACGGATAGCTACGATGTTGCCAGGAGTACGACCGATCATCTTCTTTGCTTCAATACCAACGGCCAAAATTCCACCGGTGTCTTGGTTAACAGCAACTACTGATGGCTCGTTCAGAACAATGCCACGTCCACGAACATAAACAAGCGTGTTCGCTGTGCCTAGGTCAACGGCCATATCACGACCGATAAATGACATTCTGCTTCCTTGTGACATCTTTACTCCTTGTGCTTTTTTTGTTTCTTGGGGAAAGTTTTACTTAGGAAAGAAAATTTGGATTTCACGTGCAGCTGATTCGGGTGAATCAGATCCGTGAACAAGATTTTGCATAACCTTTGTTCCTTGATCACGAGCTAGATCTCCGCGAATTGTTCCTGGCGCTGCAACTGTTGGATCAGTTACTCCTGCCAATGAACGGAATCCTTCGATAACACGATTTCCAGATGCAACGATCGCAACAATCGGTCCAGACATCATGAACTCAACTAGTGGTTCATAAAATGGCTTACCGATATGTTCTGCGTAATGCTGTGCAAGTAATTCAGAATCTGCCTGCAACATACGCAATGCATCGATCGAATAACCCTTAGTTTCGATTCGCGAAATAACTTCGCCAACCAATCCACGGCGTACACCGTCGGGCTTTACGAGGATAAGTGTTTTCTCTGTGCTCACCTGCGTAGTCTATTAGGGTTTTTTAGGGCCCGCAGCCAGCAAGGCAGCGCGAGCAGCCTCACCCTTGCGGCCCACAACGATGGCCGCCACCCATAGACCAATCAAAACCGCCCCAATAATGAAGAAGGATGGAACTACAAATCCAAATGCGATCATTGCAATTTGCATGATTGAGCCGATGACAAATCCCCCAGGGCGTCGCACTAGAGCTGCTGCCAGGAATAACAAGAATGAAATAACGCAACCATAAATAATTGCAGCACTGGAGTGATCTTTCATCGCAAGCAGAATTGCAAAGCCCATGGTCATGCTCTCAGCAATTAATACAGATGCTCCCAGAATCTTCACTTAGCAAACTTCTTTCGTAGGTATGTGCGTGCTTCACCAACAGTTACTACCGATCCAGTAACGATGATTCCAACTGTGTCTTCGCTCAGTGGTCGCACCGAATCTGCAACAGCTTTATCAAGTGCTGTATTTAAATCTGAAACTTCAAAGACGCGATCGACTCCAAAAATCTTTGAGGCGATCTTTTCTAATTCGCCAGATGGCATTGCACGTGGTGATGAACTTTGGGTAACGATGACATGGTCAACGATTGGCTCTAACTCTTGGAAAATTCCTGTTGCATCCTTGTCACCAAATACTGCGACAACAGCGATGATTTCATCAAAGTTGAACTCGTTTAATAATGTATCGGCAAGCGCCTTTGCACCATGTGGGTTATGTGCAGCGTCCAGAATTACCGTTGGATCGCGATGAACAACCTCGCAACGTCCAGGAGATGTAACCGCTGCAAATCCTGCACGGACAGCATCGATATCTAATGGTTGATCCCCAAAGAAGGCTTCCACAGCGACTAACGCTGATGCTGCATTTGCCGCTTGGTGACGACCGTGCAATGGCAAGAAGATTTCATCGTATGTGTCATGAATTCCCTGAATTGTGATCAGCTGACCACCGACTGCAACGGCTCGTGATGCCACTGAGTACTCGACACCTTCACGAACTACATCTGCACCTACTTCGGCAGCCTTGCGAATCAACTCTTTTGCAGCCTCTGGTTCTTGCTGCGCAAGCACAACAAATCCGCCCTCTTTGATGATTCCAGCCTTAGTTGAGGCTATTTCATGCAAAGTGTTACCTAGGTACTCCATGTGATCAAAACCGATTGGCATCAGAACAGATACATCGGCATCGACAACATTTGTTGCATCCCATTCGCCGCCCATACCAACTTCTATGACACCAACATCTACTGGGTGTTCTGCAAATGCCGCAAAAGCTAAAGCGGTGATTGCTTCGAAGAATGAGATTGGATGTTCAAACTTTGTATCCATCAAATCTAAATAAGCGGCAATATCGTTGTACGAAAAGATTAATTCTTTAGGATCGATTGGTTCGCCGTTGATCGCAATACGCTCGCGATAAGTTTCAAGATGCGGGCTGGTAAAACGACCCGTGCGTAATCCATGAGCAAACAACAAGGCATCGATCATGCGTGATGTAGTTGTCTTTCCATTGGTGCCACCAACGTGAATAGTTGGGTAGGTAAGTTGTGGTGAACCCAAGATATCTACAAGAGCTGCAATGCGCTCAGTAGATGGCGCAATTCGAGTTTCCGGCCAGCGAGCAAGTAATGCTTGCTCGATCGCATCAACGCGCTCTTGATCGTCTGGAGAAATCATCATGCTTGTGGCAATGCTGCAAGTGCTGCGGTGATTCGCTCAATATCTGCAGTTGTCTTTTCAAGACGCTCGCGGATTTCTACAACAACATTTTCTGGGGCCTTCGCCATAAAGCCTTGGTTGTTTAACTTCACTTCAGCGGTCTGCTTATCCTTTGTGGCTGTTGCTAAATCCTTTTCAAGACGGGCGCGCTCTGCAACAACATCGATTGATCCGGTTAGATCGAACTCAATTGTTACTCCAGCTGCTTCGCACTTAGCACTTGGTGTTATGTCGCCTAGTTCCATACGAACAACGAAAGCAACCGCTGATGCGTAATCTGCGATATCTCCGGTTGCAAGAATGCGACCAGGAATCTTCAGCGAAGTCTTAATACCTTGATCGTTACGGAAGCGACGCACCTCGGTAATGATCTCTTGAAGCTGAGAAACAAGGCTTTCAGCCTTCTTATCTACATGAGCAGGGTTAGCCACAGGCCATTGCGCAACAACTAGAGATTCTCCCCCAGTTAATGTGGTCCACATCTGTTCTGTAATAAATGGCATCACAGGATGCATCAAACGGAACAGCTGGTCCAAAACATATCCAAGAACGCGCTTTGTTCCTTCAGCATTACCTGAAGCAAAGGCTTCCTTTGAAAGCTCTAAGTACCAGTCACACAAGTCATCCCATGCAAAGTGGTACATAAGTTCGCAGGCACGAGCGAACTCATACTTTTCAAGAAGTTCAGTTGTCTCTTTAACGGTTTCAGATAAACGGCTAAGGATCCACTTATCGATTGCGTTTAGTGAATCAATTGCAGGAAGGTCTCCTGAAACAGTTGCACCATTCATCATTGCAAAGCGAGTTGCGTTCCAAAGCTTGGTAGCAAAGTTTCGAGATCCGCCGATCCAGTCTTCAGCTAGCGCTTGATCGGTTCCTGGATTTGCACCACGAGCCAAAGTAAAGCGCAATGCATCTGCTCCGTACTTATCCATGAACTCAAGTGGATCAATAACATTTCCACGGCTCTTCGACATCTTCTTACCAAATTGATCGCGCACCAAACCGTGCAACATGATGGTCTTAAATGGAACAACGCCATCCATTGCAAATGTTGACATCATCATCATGCGAACAACCCAGAAGAACAAGATGTCATAACCAGTTACAAGAACTGATGTTGGGTAGAACTTTGCAAGATCAGCTGATTTCTCTGGCCAACCAAAAGTTGAAAAAGCCCACTGACCAGATGAGAACCAGGTATCTAGTACATCTGAATCTTGAGTCCAACCTGCTGGTGCAGTTTCATCGGGACCAACAACTTGTACTTCACCATTTGGTCCATACCAAACAGGAATTCGGTGACCCCACCACAACTGACGTGAAATACACCAGTCATGCATGTTGTCGACCCACTCGAAGTAACGTGGAGCAAGCGCTTCAGGTTCAATCTTTACAGCACCGCTGCGAACAGCATCTGCAGATGCCTTCGCCATAGGTTCAACCTTTACAAACCACTGCTTTGATAAACGTGGTTCGACGGTTGTATCGCAACGAGAACAGTGTCCAACAGCGTGCATGTATGGACGCTTTTCAGCAACGATGCGGCCTTCGGCGCGCAGTGCATCAACAACAGCCTTGCGTGCATCGAAGCGATCCATGCCATCAAATGTGCTGTTTGTATTGATTACCTTTGCATCAGCATCCAAGATCACGATGTTTGCAAGGTTGTGGCGTACGCCGATTTCAAAGTCATTTGGATCGTGCGCAGGAGTTACCTTTACCGCACCTGTTCCAAATGCAGGATCAACATGTTCGTCAGCAACGATTGGAATTTCGCGGTTAATCAGCGGAACCTTTACCGTCTTGCCGATCATATGTGCGTAACGTTCATCTTCTGGATGAACCGCAACCGCGGTATCACCGAGCATGGTTTCGGCACGAGTTGTAGCAACAATGATTTCGCTATCACCTTCGCCGTAACGAATCGAAACTAACTCACCTGCATCATCGCTGTGTTCAACTTCAATATCTGACAACGCGGTTAAGCAACGAGGGCACCAGTTGATGATTCGTTCTGCGCGATAAATTAAACCTGCGTCATACATGCGCTTGAAGATTGTTACAACTGCCTTGGACATTCCTTCATCCATCGTAAAACGTTCGCGGGACCAATCAACAGATGAACCAAGGCGCTTCATCTGCTCAAGAATCGCACCGCCTGATTCCTCTTTCCATTCCCACACCTTTTTAACAAACTCTTCGCGACCAAGATCGTGACGTGACTTGCCGTTCGCAGCTAACTGCTTTTCAACAACGTTTTGAGTTGCGATACCTGCATGGTCCATTCCTGGAAGCCACAACACTTCAAAACCTTGCATGCGCTTCATACGTGTTAAGCAATCCTGCAATGTTTGATCAAGTGCGTGACCGATGTGCAAAACACCTGTCACATTGGGAGGAGGTAAAACAATTGAAAATGGTGGCTTGCTTGATGTTGCATCAGCGGTGAAATAGCCAGCGCTCATCCACTTTTCATACAGCGGAGATTCAATCTCGGATGGCGAGAAGGTTGGAGCTAATTCACGGCTAGAAGACATAGTGCGCAGTCTAGATTATGCGCTCTTCTCCTCTGAACCTTTTTCGCGGCGTGAAGCGCGCTTTGGAATATCACCAGTGCGTGCAACCAGCGTTGGAGCCGCATTTTCGTCGATACATTCCTTATTAATGATCACCTT
>ERZ1034365.1205-NODE-1205-length-13483-cov-3.632702_pt1 | contig 13483 bp, 4 predicted proteins | sample MGYA00520615_ERZ1034365 | MGnify/ENA primary metagenome ERZ1034365 (study PRJEB33736, sample SAMEA104284505) | Azolla filiculoides | biome: Urban; feature: Water surface; material: Ditch water | place: Netherlands | collected 2015-10-28 | depth 0-0.1 m ... | reverse complement strand
AAAAAGATTGGCCCGGTTATTCTTTAAAGATATTATTTAACGATCCAATACCTTCAACAGCTCCAGACGCTAACACTGGTTGGCCTGGTTTATACAATGGAGATCCAACTGATGCTGATTATAACCCAACAGGTTGGTACTCGTATAAAATAGTTGTAAAACAAACAGAACAAGAATACTATAATGTATATCTTCCTGGGGTAATGAATGCATATCCAGAAGATACAGGAAAAGAAGTTGGTAAGACAGCTCATGCAGTATTAATAAATGATAATATTAATAAAGTACCTAGAGACTTAAAAGAAGTTGGGCCTACGCAAACACAATTTAGAAGTAGTGTTGAATTATATAGTAGAGTAGATAATACCGATGTTGGTAATGTACAGGCATACCCTGGTAATACATATTCTTTTGTTAATACGATCGCTACAAATGCATCGTTGTTTAGCGTTGATCCTGCTGCTTTACCTGCTGGGTATGATAAGTTTTACCAAATAGAGTCTAACCCATTAATTGCTAGAATATCAACAGGTATACCGTCAGGTGTTACTTCTGATATTGATTATATAGATTTAGCAGTATATGAAACAAAACCAGTAGAGTCTAGATTAGATATATATTGGGAAGCCTCAACTGTTGGATTGATTAATGAATTAAACGAAGCTATACTAACAGAAGGCGGTGGTGCTACAGGGGTGATTGGATGGACATTTGAATTAGCAGAAGATGATTCTAGTAATACTTATGCAGTAAACAATTTTAGTTTCATTGATATAACGGGGTCTCCAGTATTTCCAAGTTTAACGCCCACAATGACAGTGCGTAACCTTGCTAACGAATCTAGAGATTCTAAATTTATATTAGAGCCGGGCTCTTCGCCAGGCACGTACAGAATAAAGACAAACGGATATTTTTATTATGGAGCAGATGCTGCTCAGCTTGAGTCTTATGTTTTTTATTTTACTGTAACAGCTGGATCAGCTAACATACAAACAAATATAACAAAGACAGGGGCATTACAGAATATTCCTCCGGTAATAACAAATACCGATTTAATGGTTGAATATGCATCTCCTGTTTCAGATGTATACCAATTCAATGCTTTGAACGGATCACACGCTTCTGGTGGCAAGTCTACATTAGATCTTGCGTGGACAATAGTATCACAAGAGTCAATGGTAAATAACACGTGGTATCCCACAACTATATTTTCTATAGTAACTTCGCCTGCAACGCCAAATGGTATGTTAAGAGAAGTAAATCAAATAGCTGTTGGAATGTATAGAGTTAAAGTAAGAGTTACTGATGCTGGTGGTATGTATGATGAACACACAATCACTATAAACTATTTACCAGCGGTAACATATAACTGTGTGCCACTACAGGGTGGATGTCAGGTTGTTGTTGGCGGTGGAGGTCAATATACATCTTTATCAGCTTGTCAATCAGCTTGTACTACTTGTAATTCGTATACCGCAAGTTGTAGCTCTTCTTATGCTAGTTGTAACGTATATTGGAGAAACTGCGTATCTGGAGATACAAGCACAAGCCAAATCAGCAGCGGGGGTAGTACTACAATAACATGTGCTAAAACCGGCTCCGTATATTCAACTAGTGGTGGTGTTACAATCACAGCCGGGCAATTGTGCTACTCGTAATTTAATAAGTAAATAAGTAATAATAAAAGTATGCCAGCAGTAATAGAAATAAAATATTTTAACTCTTTTTTCTTAAAGAAAACAGTTAATAATGCAGGAACTCCTCTATGGGGCGGTTCTATGGGCATACCTTCAAGTATTGGTGGATTTCCTAGACCATCCGTTGTCGGTATTGAAGATGACGGATGGATCATAGAAGAAGCTAGAATCTCTGGAGGTTATAATAATACATCGGTAGATTTGGGTGTTAAAGCCTATATAGTTGAAGCTGATAATACATCTTCTATAAAAGGCAATTCGCTAATATACTCGGGTGTGTTTAACTCAAGAACAGGTATTAATAATACCAACCAATTTTCAGTCGGTGAGGATATAACTAAGTCACTTGATCCAGCAAATGGAACAGTACAAAAATTATATGCAGAAGATACAAACTTAATTATATTCCAAGAAAATAAAGTTAGTAGGGCATTGATTGATAAAGATGCAATATACTCAGCAGAAGGTGGCGGAACAGTTACTTCTTCTAGCTTAGTTATTGGTCAAGTACAAGCTTATGCGGGTAACTACGGGATAAGTAAGAATCCAGAAAGCTTTGCTGCTTATGGATACAGAAAGTATTTTGCTGATAAAAATAGAAATGCATTGCTTAGATTGTCTCAAGATGGAATAACAGAAATATCACAATATGGTATGACTGATTTTTTTAGAGATGAATTCAATTCAGTAGATACAAATTTAGATAAAGGCAAAATTATTGGCGGTTGGGATGTATATAATAAACAATATGTTGTATCATTGCAGGAACCTACTGGTACTGATTATAAGACAGTTGTTTTTGACGAAAGTGTTCAGGGCTTCCCTGGATTTTTTAGTTACAAACCTTCGCAAGCTTTTAGTGTAAAGAATAAATTTTTTACCATGTATAATGGTGCGTTATGGCAGCATAATAGCTCTAGCGTTAGAAGAGGCAGATTCTACAATGTAGACAACAAATCTCGCATTAAGTTTATCTTTAATGATAACCCTAGCGTAATGAAAGTTTTTAAAACTATAAATTACGAAGGAGCTAACGGTTGGCAAGTTGACTCGTTTAAATCAGACCTAACTGGCAATGACTTAATAAATAATACATACGTAAGCGTTCAAGATGAAGCTGGTGTATTAACCGGCATTAATGATCCGGCTATATTTAGTTATATGATGGGGGCTTATGATAACTATGGCGGTTCATATCCATCTACATTATATCCACCTATAAATAGAGCTGGTTTTGATAGAAAAGAAAATAAATACATGGCTGCTATTATGAATAAAAGTCAAGCTAGCCAAGGTGAAGTTCTTTTTGGTAATGATATATCTGGAATTAAAGGATACTTTGCCGTTGTTGAAATGTCAACAGACACTGATACTGATCTTGGAGGTGCTAAGGATTTATTTACAGTGTCAACAAACTACGAACCATCAGTATATTAATTATGGATAATCAAATCAAATTAAATTCAGAAACAAGAATAATAAATACAGATTTTATAAATAAGGTTGAATCATTAGAGAACGCAATGTTAGCTAGTGATTCTCCTTATATTGTTAAAGGTAATTCCGACGCCTTTCCTCTGAAGCATTCATTCTCTGACGGAATATATGTTAGAGAGATGTTCATGCAAGCAGGTGGATTAGTTATCGGCAAACTATATAAAGAAAGCCATACATGGTTTTTATTAAGCGGAACGATAGAAGTGGCTACAGATGAGGGGATAAATGTTTTTGAAGGACCAACCTACGTTAATGCTCCTTCTGGTACAAAAAGAGTTATAAACGCTCTGTCTGACGCAGTAATAGTAAATGTATACGCAAACCCGGAAAATATAACAGACACAGATAAGCTCGAAGATATGCTTACATGCAAGTCGTACGATGCATACTTAGAATATAAACTTTTAAAATAAAAATATATGTCAATGGTAACTGCCGCAATCATAGGAGGTGGCGCTTCATTAGTAGGAGGACTGTTCGGAATGGGCAGCGCTAAAAGAGCAGAAAGAAGAGCTAGGCGAGAAGCAAAAAGACTTAATGCTCAATTAGACGAATTAGAAAAATCAAGACAAGCCATAATAAACCCTTATGAGAATACAAAAGATTTATCTGGATTAATTACAGATACTTCTGCGGGTGTTACAAATCAATTTGCTAACTTAGGCGTTGCAACTAAAGCCGCTGAAATGCAAATAGAAACTGCTGATATATCTTTAGCTAATACCTTAGATACTCTTAGAGAAACAGGAAATTCAGCTGGAGGAGCAACTGCTTTGGCTCAGGCTGCTTTGAAATCTAAACAAGGAGTTACCGCTAGTATTGAAGCGCAAGAAGCTGATAATGAAAAGATGCGTGCTCAAGGAGAACAACAGCTACAACAAGTTAAAATGGCTGAAGCTCAAAGAATACAAGGAGCTCAATTGTCTGAAGCACAAAGAATGCAAGCTGCTGACGTTGCTGGAAAAACATTCGTATTTGGAGCTAAAGAAGATCGTGAAATGCAAAAAATCAATAGGGTTGCTGGGCAATTAAGCGGTGCACAACAACAAGCAGCTCAAGCAAGATCAGACTATACAGGAGCGCTTACAGGAGCAATTGGAGCAATTGGCGGAGTAGCCGGGGCATATATGATGGGTAAAGGAAAACAAGGCTAATAGAATATAACAATTAATTAAATGGGAGCATACGAAAATCCAGATGTAGTAATAGACACTCAGTCAGGTCAACATATACGAAACATGATAAGCGGCCTTTCCGGCACAGCTATTAGTGTAATAAAAGAATTCAAAGCTAAAGAAGACGCATTTGCTAAAAAAAGAAATGAGTTTGGAACTGAAGTAATAACTAGCACAAATCAGATTGCCGGTAAAGTTGACAAAGGTTCTACCTTTAATATAAAACCAATGACAGACACTGTCAAGAATATTTTAATGCCTTTATCTACAGACGCAGTAAGCAACGACTTTACTAAAAGTTCAGCTGCCCTTAACGATATACAAGTTAAACAAGGACAGTTCAAAAAGACAGCTGAAAGTGTTGTTACAGAATTACCGTTGTATTTAGATACAATGAAAACTGCAATATCAAAATTACCTTTTACTAAAGGTGCTGTCTATTCAGAGGCGCCTCCTGAATATATGGAATTTGCTCAAGCGTTAGTTCAAAACAAGGGAGCTAATGCTTCTGTTGATTTTATGAAAAACGAAAAAGGAGAGTACGATTTGACCGATGCTGTTATAAATTATTCTATGACCTCTCTTGGTGGTAAAGAGATAAAGCCAAAAGAAGCTTATTCTTTAAGTGCTATTTTAAACAAGAACAAAGTGTTCCCTGATGGCGAATATACAATACCTTCTATGAAAGAAGATGATGCAATAAAATCATTATCAAATGTTTTCAATGTTAAGGAAGGCAAAATAGAAGAAGGATTATCAGAAATGATATTAAAAGATCCTAAATACGTTAAGACTGGCAAAAAACCAATGGGCCAATCCGTTAAGGGAGATAAGTCAGGAAAAGTGGTTAGTGCAGGGGATTACATAACGGACATTGTTGACAGAGATGCAATTGCTGATGATAGTTCTGTAACAAAAGTTACTGGGGCAGAAATAAATGCAATGTTGCAAACTAATCCAAGAGGTCTGGCTATGTATGCAAACGATGTGCTAAGAAGACAATTCCCAGATGTATTACCTAAAATAACAAATATAGATGACGTTTCAGAGATTGCTAAATACGTACCTCAGATAACAGCTGCTTATTCTAGAGCGTTAGTATACAAGCAATTACCTAATCCTGAAATTATAAAGAAAGATGCTGCTGGTAATCCGGTATATGTTAAGAACACAACCGAAAAAGTTGAAGGTGGCGGTGGAGAGGATTACAACACTACTAAGCTAACTCCTGCGCAAAAGAGGGATGTTGCTTTTGTACAAGACAGATGGAAAGAAGTTAAAAATGGGCACGGAGAATACCCATTAAACGAAGCGGGAACAATATTGTATAAAGAAGATAAATTATACAAGGTTATTAAAGACCCTACAATACCAAATTCTATCCCTAAGCTAGTACCTTTGCCTAATAGCTTAAAGAAATATTACGGCTTAATAAAGTAATCAAATAATAAATACTAAATCAAAAGTATGTTAAACATAGGAGAAGAAAATGATTTGTACACAGGCTCTTTAGAATACAAAGGGTTTGGCGCAGATAAAAAGAAAAAGAAAAATGTTAAACCTGTAGCAAAAAAGCCGTCAAGTAAACAACTTGAAAAAACCTGGGGTAAATCAACGGTGGATTTAGATATACTTGGTACTTCTGAGCTTATGGAATCTCCTATGCAAAAGCCCTCAAAATCTAGTAAAAAGGCTGTTGTAACAGAAGACAAACCTAAAGCTTACAGTTTTGTGGATGATGCATTTGATTATACTTCGGATGCATTGACAAAATTAAAAGACATATTCATTAGCAATGAAGAGTCAGATGAGATAGAACAACAAGTAGAGAAAGGGAAAGTTACAGTACCTAGAGTCGATTATACTGGAGAAGAAGCTCCAGTAACTTATGATGCAATGGGTACGCCTGATTACGGTTACGTATTAGAAGAGAAAAATGTATATGATGATTATATTGGTCCTGCTAAAACTAATATAGCTAAGAAAAATAAAATATCAATCAGAGAAGTATCTAATGAAGATGCTGTTGCTGAAGCAAAACGTTTAGCTAAAAGAGAAAGAAAAGCAGAATTACTTAAGTCAAAGGCAGAACAAATTACAAATGAGTACGAAGACAAGATGTTTAACTTCTCGGATGTAATTGAAAGCACAGCCTCTAGAGCGTTATCTTTTGGGGGGATAGCTATTCCTACTGAAAAAGAAATATTGTACTCTGCGGGAAGAAAAATTATGGATGACGAGCTTACAAGAAAACCAAAAGAAGCTGTAAACAAAAGGGTGTCTAAGGTAAGAATGTATAATGTCGGCATGGCTAGTGCTCAAAATGAAATTATAAATATTGATTCAAAAATAAAATCTAATTCAGAATACGCAACTCCTGAAATAAAAGATAAAAGAAATAGGCTTTTAGATAGCTACAATGCACTTAAGAACGCGAGATCAAAAGAACTTGAAAGATTAAACGAAAGCATTGAAAAAGCTGAAGATTTAAGCACGCTAGCCGATGTTGCTAGAAGAAGTTATAGAGAGATGGATGTTTGGCCGTCTAGAATTGCTAGTACATTAGTAAAAGCGGTTGGCGGTGTAGCTAAACTTGGTAAAGAAATTACTGTAGGTGGTTTAACAAAAAGAATTACTGGTGATGGCGTTGAAGCTATCTTACCTGAATTCTTAAAACCTGTAGGTAAATTTATTGATGAGAGTACTGAAGGTGTAGAAAACTTTAGCAGAAACGCAAATGATTTGGCTGAAGAAATAAACTCTTCTGTACGTAGAGATGTTGGGGCAATTGAAGGTCTAACTGGTGGTCCAGGTAAATTTGGATCGTTTGCTGTAGATTTATTCAGTAATCAAGTTGTGTCTACTGCTGCAACTATGTTAGCTCCTGAAATTGGATTAGCTTTAATATCTTCAGGAGCAGCTGGTAATAAAATGTCTGATATGGACATTGAAGTAGAGTCTACTCCTGGATTGAAAATATCGCCACTTAAATACTACGCATCGGGATTATTATACGGTGCTGCAGAGTATTTGACAGAAAAAGTAGAACTTGATCAGCTTACTACATTAAAGAAAGCGTACTCAAAAAGTTTTGATTTAAGAGACGATTTAACAAATGAAATATTTACTGCATCCGATGCTTTAAAGAAATACGGTGTAAACGTAAATAAAGAGGGCAGTGCTGAGCTTTTGTCTCAATTGATGCAGAATGCTACAGATAAATTTTTACTTGATAAGAATATCTCATTAACTAATGGGCTAAGTGAAGCATACTTAAGCGGTGCTTTTATGTCAGGTTTAGGTTTCCAATCTCCAGTGTTAGCTGCCGATGTATATAGAGCTTTTTCTACAGATGAAAACTCAAAGAAAGCCAAATCAAATTCATTTGAAATAGCTAGAATAAATAAGAAAATAAACGAGACGTTAACTGGAGAGTTAAACGAAGACGGTAAAAAAGCAATAACTCTTCTTAATGAAAGAAAACAATCATTGCTAAATGATAACCTAAGATTAAAAGGTGAAACAGAAGCGGTGATTGATCAGTTAAGTAATAAAGATAAAAAAGGATTACTTAATATAGATTCTGAAAAATATGAATTAAGAAAAAGAATAGACGAAATAAACAACAATGTTGAGATTGACTCTGCCGATAAGAAAAGCTTAATAACCGATCTTAGTTCAAGAATGGATGTTTTAAACGGCAGACAACAAAGAATTATAGGCAACTCTGTTATTTCAAAAGAATTACAAAAGACGGCTAATTTCGAGATGGCTTGGAATGCTGCTAATAATACTAAGATTAAAACTACAGTAATAGTAGAGAAAAATTTAGGGAAAGCGTTGGAAGCTGCTAAGCAAAAAATAGAGCAGTCTAATGTTAATGAAGAGAATAAAAAAGTATTATTAGACAAGCTTGCTACAATTAAGAAAACTGGAGAAGAATTTGTAATGAGCGGTAACGTTTTCGGTGCTGAAGAAGGTTTGCCTATTGCCATGCATATTAGAGATGTTGCTTCAGTGAAAGACCGTAGAGTTGTACAACACGAAACATCCCATAGAACTATATTCAAGAAAATACTAGAAGGCAATGGAGATATTGTAGCCATTTCTAAAATGCTAGAAGATTATATGGTTTCAAGGTATTCAAATACAAAAAACATATTTGATAAAGTTGCCAAAACGTACGAAGCTGAAGGAGCAAAAAGCGTTGCTGAAGAAAAATTAGTTAAAGCTTTAACCCTACTTTCAGATAGAGATATAGAACAAGATGTTAAATTAATGCCTAAACTTTTTGATACATTTAAAAAGTTAATTGGCAAAGAAATGTCTAATACTGAATTTAAAGGTTTAGAGACCGGTAAAGATGTTTTGGATCTATTAAAAAGCTTCTCGGCATCATTTGAACAAGGTGAGTTAACTGGTTTGGTAAAACAATTTGCTGAGCAGTCTATTGATAATAAAGCAAAAGTATCTGGTGATGCAAAGTTTTCAAAATCTATAGATGAAAGAAGAGCAGAGCTTGAAGATAAATTAGCACAAGACGAAATAGACTTTGATCGTTTCGATGAGCTAATGGAAAAATTGGATATAGAGGAAGAAGAAGCTAAGAATCCAAAGCCTAAAGTAGAAGTTAAAAAAGAAGAAAAACCTGTTGTTGATAAAGAAGAGGTTGAGGCTGAAAAAATTGTTAAGGATAATAAAGGAACTGTAGCATCTGACAAAGTACAGGCTATTTATGATGCTAAAGGTGTTGAAGGAGCATTTGATATTATTAAATTGTTCAAGCCTATTGTATCTAAACTTGTAGATAAAAGACGCGACGCTCCTGGCTTTGATAAACCATTATTAACGGATGAAATTGAAACCGGTAAAAACGGATTATTCGATTTAATAAAGTCATACGATCCTAATTCAGGTGTGCCATTAGCTGCTTATGTAAATAAGTATTTACCAGTTAGAGCTATTGAAGCGTCTAGAAGAATATTAGCTAAGGAGTTCTCTAAAGAGATTGATGAAGGTTCAACTTCGTACAATGATAGCATGGATGACGATTACTCTTTCGATTCTACATTAGACGAAATGCGTGAGGAAGAGGAAAGACAATCTGGATTAATTAACCCGTTAGATATGATGGGTGATAAATTATCTACTGAATATTCTAATGCCGTGAACGCTGCTCTAGAAGCAATGAGTGAAGAAGATATTGCTAGTTTAACTTTTGCTAAGTTGAATGATTTAGCTCCTGAAGTTACCGGTAAGTTCTTTGGTATTCCAACAGCTAAGGTAACGAATGCTGCTGCTAACTTAGCTACGCCGGAGATTGCTCCAATACAAAAAATAATATACGACAACAGAGTTAAACTTATAAAGTTATTACCTGACGGAGCTATATTAGAGGGAGCACCTGCTAGCGAAAGTTTAATAGGTACTGGTTTAAGTATTCCTAGAAAAATACAAGCAGAGTTTTACGATCAAAAAGAAAGACTTAGTAAAGGAGCGGGGTTAATACCTTTTGAATTGAAAAAGAATATTACGCATCGTGATTTTCTTGCTGCTTTTGGTATAAAAGAAAATGGCTTAGGTTTGGCGTTTGGGGGTAAAGATCCTAGAGCTCAAACAATGCTAGCTATGATTAGGCTGTACGGTAAGATTGCATCAAACACTGCAGTTAGGATGGCCGCTGTTCAAACATTAGAACAACAAGCGGACTTAAAAGCAGGTGCTTCTAAAATACAATTCTCATTAGACGTTAAAGATGATGCGGCAGGGTATCTTGGAATAGACCCAGCAGAAGATCCTGCTCAAGTGAATAGAAAAAACAAACAGTACGTTAAAGCTTTTAATACTATATTAAATACTTATGGGTACAATGATCTGGACACATTGTCGGATTCTGTTATAGGTAGAACCAATTTCAAAGAGGATAGTTTAATAAACCACTTAAGTGCTATAAACGAATTGATAAAAGCTTTCCCGGATACATTGGCAAGTGATATTGGTTTAATAAAATCATTATTAGGTTTACATTATAGAACGTCTGGATTAAGTTATGACTTTATTAAAAATGATTATAAAAAGATTATTGATAAGAAAGGTAATATAGTTAAAGATGTAGAAAAATTAAACTATATAATTAACTTACAGTCTTCACAGGAATTTAATACTAATATATCAAAGAACGCTTCGGAAATATCAAAAGACGCTAAAAAAATAGTAGCCGATATAGAAAAAGAGCTTTCAAAATTACCTTCTAAAGTAAGAAGTTATACTAGTATAAATAAAACAAAGTTAAATAAGACTAAGGCTGTAATTCTAAACAATCCATCAAGGTTAGATTTAATACAAGGAAGCTTGGAAGAATTATCTAGGTTTAATTCTGTAAATAAGAAAAAAGCAGAATTATACTTTGAAAATCTAAGAGGTTGGGTACATGAAAAAAATATAGGCAAGAAAGAAAAAGCTAAAAGAATTAATTCACTAGGAATTATATTTTCTGGTAATGCAAATATAGTTAATGGTATACGAGCTTTATCTTCTATAACAGGTGCTGTGATTGATATTAATGGTGAATCTACTGTATACAAAGTTGAACACGAAGACGCTATAATAAAAGTTATGTCGGATGTGTTTGAAAGCATAGTTGCTAATAAGAAAAATATAGAATTTAATTCTACAGCTATATTAGTTCCTAAGTCTTTTGCTGACAGTAGAGACAAAACTATTAATGTTAAGTTATCAAATGCCGCAGATTACCAAGCATGGAAAGAAAAAGAACTTTCTTCACCAAAAAATTCAAACCTTAGAGAAATAAAATTTAGTTTAACAACAAAAGCTGATTTAAACTGGGAAACTAAGTTTGGAGTAACATCTGCTGATTTTAAAGTAGGTAAATATACTTATAATATAAACCTGTCTTCTGTGAAAGGTTATGGTATTCCAGGGGAAGCCAATATGGATGAAGCCTTTGAAAAAATAGCTAATAATTTAAAAGTACCTTTAACCTATTTAACAGAAAACGATAATATACAATGGGTTGGATTTACTGAGAAAAACTTAGGTTTTAAAATATTGAATACCGGAAACGCGTTTGAGGTATTAGGTATAGTTACAAATGCGTTGTCAGATTATATTCAAAAAAATAAAGTAGAAGGAATTGCTTTTGGTGTTGATAATAATGAACCAAGCCGCATCAGATTATATAAAACATTAGCTAGCACACTAGGTGGTAGATTAGGATGGGAATATACTTCTGTAAATTCATTTAATGAAGACAATGGTACTGTATTTGTATTGACCCCTCCAAAAAATAATTCATTTAAAAATCAACCTAATATTAAATTTAGTAAATCATTAAGCGATGACTTTAATGCAATACTAGAAACAACGCAAGGTATTTCAAAAGAAACTGAATTCTCTGATATTACAGCTAGAATAATTGGAGCTAATAAAGGTAAATTCAGATTCTTTGTTCCGCCATCAGCTGAAGATTTCTTAGGTTTACTTTATGATTTTATGGGTAAAGGAAAAGAGGGAGAAGCTCACATGGAGTTTTTCAAACATACCTTAATTCATCCGTACGTTAAAGGAGTACAAAGAATAGACAATATACGTGCTAACATAAAAGAAGGATACAAAGCATTAAAGGCTGAATATCCGGCAGAGTCCAAGAAACTTAAAAATAAAGTAGACGGTAAAGAATTCACATACGACCAGGCTGTCAGAGTTTATCTTTGGCAAACAAATGATGTTACAGTACCTGGATTATCTAGTAAAGAGATAACGGCTATGTCAAACACTGTTAAAAAAGACAAGCGTTTAAGAGAATTTGCTGATAAATTATCTGTAGCATCAGGTCAACTAAACGGATGGGTTGAGCCTACTGAATACTGGAATGTTGAGTCTATTGTATCTGACTTGCACAATGCAACTGAAAAAGTTGGTAGAAGAAATATATTAAGCGAGTTTATTGAAAACTCTGAAGCTATATTTTCACCTGAAAACTTAAATAAAGTTGAAGCTGCATTAGGATCTGAATATAGAAGTGCTTTAGAAGACGCTATGTTCAGAATGAAGAATGGATCAAATAAAAGCAGCGGTGATAGATTTTCTGCAGCGTGGACAAACTGGATTGCTAATGCAAATGGTACGATCATGTTCTTTAACACTAGATCAGCATTGTTACAAACTATTGCAGCAACCAACTATTTAAACTGGTCTGACAATAATCCTGTGGCTGCTGGAAAAGCGTTTTTAAATCAACCACAGTACTGGAAAGATTTCTCAATGATATTTAACTCTAATAAGTTAAAAGAACGTCGTGAAGGTCTTAAATCCGATGTGAATGAAGCTGAATTAGCAAATGCTGTAAAAGATTCTAAGAACAAAGCAAAAGCTGCTTTATCTTATTTACTTAAGATTGGATATACACCAACACAAATTGCGGATAGTTTTGCAATTGCAGCCGGCGGATCTACATTCTATAGAAATAGGGTTAGAACTTATGAGAAACAAGGTATGCCTACAAAAGAAGCAGAAGATAAAGCTTTTGAAGATTTTGACAATGCAACCGAGGAATCTCAGCAATCATCCGACCCAAGCAAGTTATCACAACAACAAGCGAGCACAGCAGGACGTCTTATATTAGCTTTTGCGAATACGCCAATGCAATATAATAGATTGATGAAAAAAGCTTTTAGAGATCTTAAAAACAAGCGTGGGGATGCTAAAACAAATGTATCTAAGATATTGTATTATGGAGCTGTACAAAACTTGATATTCTCGGCTTTGCAAAACGCATTGTTCTCTATTGTATTTGAAGACGATGAAGAAATCGAGGATAAAAAGAATCAAGATAAGTACGCTAGAATACTAAACGGTATGGCTGATACTATATTACGTGGTACTGGTATTGCAGGAGCAGTAGTTTCTACAGCCAAAAACGCACTTACTACATTCTTAGAAGAAAGAGAAAAAGGCTTTAAAGGTGATCAAGGTAAAACTATTGTATCTGCTTTTGGTATATCTCCTCCAATAGGATCTAAAGCGTCTAAATTATACAGTGCCATAAAAACTGATAAAATAGATAAAGATGTTATTGCAAAAAGAGGTTTTGAT
>ERZ1034365.1203-NODE-1203-length-13490-cov-2.755834_pt1 | contig 13490 bp, 8 predicted proteins | sample MGYA00520615_ERZ1034365 | MGnify/ENA primary metagenome ERZ1034365 (study PRJEB33736, sample SAMEA104284505) | Azolla filiculoides | biome: Urban; feature: Water surface; material: Ditch water | place: Netherlands | collected 2015-10-28 | depth 0-0.1 m ... | reverse complement strand
CGCGGTAGGGTATTCTTGGTTCTTTGTATTCAATCTGAATTTTGTCGTTGTGTTCAACTCTCCATTTTAAAGTGCGTAAATGGAACTCTCCCTGACCATAAAGAATCGTTTGCTTTAATTCTTTCGATTGTTCAACAATCCATGTTGGATCTTCTTCGTGCATGCGGGTAAGTACTTCACTTAGTTTTTCTTCATCAGCCTCACTTACAGCTTTTATAGCGCGACGATATTTTGGATCCGGATATTTTATTTCTTTAAAATCATATTCGCAACCTTTAGAGTTGAGCGTATTACCGGTACGAGTATCTTTTAGTTTTACAGTAGCGCCAATATCACCGGCTACAAGCTCTTCAACTTTTGTTCTGATTTGTCCGGCAATTGAAAATATCTGACTCAAACGTTCTTTTGTTCCTCTATCCTGATTATGCAAATCATCGCCTTCCTTCACCTTACCACTCATCACCTTAAAGTAAGATACCTCACCAATGTGCGGCTCAACACTCGTTTTAAATACATAAACACTTGCAGGTCCTGCAGAATCAGGAGCAACTTCAGTTCCATCGCAGGTTTGTGGCTTTTTAGTCACATTTACGCTTGGCGAAACATTGCCAACAAACTCCATTAAGCGACGAACACACATGTCTTTACCTGCGCTTACACAAAATACAGGGAACATATCGCGGTGCAACATCCCTTTGCGGATACCAATACGCATTTCTTCTTCCGAAAGAGAACCCTGATCAAAGAATTTCTCCATCAATTCTTCATCATGCTCAGCAGCCGATTCAACCAATGCATTGTGCAAATCCTGCGCTTTTTGAATTTCCGAATCAGGAATTTCCAAAACTTCAGGAACACCGCCTTCAGGTTTCCATCGGTACATTTTCATTTTCAACACATCCACCACTGCATTAAATTGTGGACCTACAGCGATAGGATACTGAATTTGAACAACTTTAGCTCCAAAATTTTCTTTCAGCTGCTCTAAAGTTTTATCAAAATCTGACTTTTCATGATCCAACTGATTGGCTATAAAAATAACCGGTTTGTTGAACTTTTCGGTATAACGGAAATGATTGTTTGTTCCGACTTCAACGCCATACTGCGTATTGAGGAGGATAAGAGCCGTATCAGTTACATTAAGAGAAGTAACTACACCGCCAATAAAGTCATCGGAACCCGGACAGTCGATAAAATTGAGCTTTTTGTCGAGCCATTCGGTTTGAATAATAGTAGAAAAAACGGAATAACCGTATTCCTTTTCAACAGGGAAATAGTCGGACACGGTATTTTGTGCCGCAACTGAACCTCTACGTTTTATAATACCACTCTCGAAAAGCATTGCTTCTACAAGAGTGGTTTTCCCAGAGCCAGAACTTCCCAATAAGGAGATGTTCTTAATTTCATTTGATTGATATACTTTCATACTGTATTAAATTTGAAATGATTAATACTAAAAAATAAAAGGTTATTGATTTTATTAAAATCGATTGGCAATGTATGAATTCTATATCAAAAATTTATTTCATTTTGTATGTTTTACAACAGCGTTTCTTATACTCAACATTTAATTTATATTATTTAACGCAAAATATCATGCAATTTATTTCAGCATCTTTTTAAATTTGCAAAATTCTCATTTTTTAATTGGTTACAGATATTATTTTTTCTTTTTGCCCCAATTTAAAATATCCTGATAAAAAACCGGTGATTTACGAATAAAGTATATTGTAACCAAAACACAAACAATAGCAATGACTCCGAAAACAGCAAAACTATTTTCGGTCGTCATATAAGTTGTCACCAAATTAAGATATGCTATCATATCGCCTAACTTTCTACCTAGCCTAGCTTGTTGAATGATGGAGAGATTAGGCACCTGAAAAATTCCACCAAGAAATGCAACGATGAAAACAGCAGCACAATAGAAATTAAAATTCAGCTTTAGAAATGTCAGTGTCAAAAAGAAAACAGTCATTCCAATTATTCCAATCAGAATTAAACCTTTGCGAACCTCTTTTCCTGATATTTTTCCGGAGGCCCAAGTGCCTAACGCTATTCCAACGGCAGCAATAGCCATTACAACTCCGGTAGTGGTATTAGAAGCGCCATAAACGTGCTTAGTATGAATTACCAGATTCATTTGCAACATCCCACCAATAAGCCAAAACGAAGCAGCACCCAACACAGCAGAGTTTACCAAAGAATATTGACTTGCAAACCGATAAGCATCAAAAAGAAATCGAATTGGATTCAAATGCCCTATATCTTCTGATTCTTCAGGCTGTTCATCAACGTTTATGACACTTGTTACAAAATATCCCAACAATGCCAACCCAATAAAAAGTGCAAATATCAGCCATTTGTTTTGAATATCAGATATGACCGAAGCTGTTATTGTGCCTATAAGAACACCCAAAAAAGCCATGGTTTCAAAAACTCCACTGCCAAACGAAACACCTTCCTCACCTCCGATATCACGTATAAGACTGTATTTGGACGGAGAATACAAGCAACTCAAAATTCCCATCAGCAATACAGTAATCACGGCAAGTAAACCCCAATGGAAATAAAAGGCGATACATGCTGCAAGCATTACCGGAAGTTCCAATAATTTAAAAAAACGAAATACTTTCTTTTTGGAATGTTTAACAGCCAATCTTCCCCCTATAGGCGACAAAAACAAATATGGTATGATTAATGATGCAGAAACAATGGATATTAGTTGCGATTGATTAAGCCATGTGGGAAGCATCCATGTGACTGAAATAAATATAACACTGTTTTTTAGTAAATTATCGGTATAAACACCAAGGAAATTACTTAAAAACAAAGGAGTCCATTTACTCTTTATAGGATTTGCCATATTTTTCTTATTGATATGGAACAAAAGTAATTTTTTTCATTCATTCAGACAATAAAAAATATTACAGTTGCTCTAAACTAAATTGCAGCATTATACGTTTTAACTTAACTGGCAGATTAATTTCATATTCACATCCATTAACTCGTAAACATAACAAATCTAAATATTACGTTAATTATGTTTAAGCCCCGACTAAAAGACTATTTTTAATGTAACTTTGCATCGAAATGAAACGCTCGACAATATATATACTTATCATCTCCATGGTAGTCACTTTTGTAGGTTTAATTATCCTGCAATTCCGCTACGTAAGAATAAATGCAGAGATGATTGAAAATCAGTTCAACGAAAGTGTACAAAGAAGTTTGTTCCAAACGGTGATTTTGGTAGAGGAAAATGAAGCGCTCGAATATTTAGGACAGACTCTTGAAGGAATTGACTACGTTGGCAACAAAAATAAACTGCTTACTCTTGATCAGGAAAATCTACCATTACAAACAAATATTGACAGCGTTACCGACAAGCTTCAATTGACATCAAATAAGCTGAACAGACCTAGCATACGCCTTTCGACAAGACATGGAAAAGCTACAATAGAAGAAACATCAAGATATTTACAGGAGAAATTCAAACAGAATTTTTCAAGATCAAAGACCATTCTTGATCAGGCAGTTTTTCGCTGGTTAAAAGAGTCCGACGATAAAGAAATCAGCGAAAGAGTTGATTTTATAGAATTAAACACCATTTTGGAAAAAGTATTTGTAAACAATGGCGTGGAATTGCCCTTTTATTATGCAATTGTTGATAAAGAAGGAAAAATCATCTACAAATGCAATAAGCAGATACATCACATTGATCTGGACAAAAACAATAATGTTTACACACAAAAGCTTTTCCCATCGGAAGATATGAATCGCGGTGCTTATTTGCAGGTTACTTTTCCAACAAAACAGAACTATATTTTAAGTTCAATGAATTTGCTTTTGCCATCATTACTACTTGTTTTGGTTATTTTATGCATATTCATCGTTGCAATCATTATCATATTCAGACAAAAGCAGCTGAACAATATGAAAAATGACTTTGTAAACAATATGACACATGAATTTAAAACGCCTATTTCAAGCATATCATTGGCTTCTCAGATGCTACAAGACCCAAGTGTGGGCAAAACACCACAAACATTGAGTCACATATCGAAAGTGATTGGTGATGAAACTAAGCGGTTAAGCTTCATGGTTGAGAAAGTTTTGCAAATATCTATTTTCGAGAAAGAAAAGTCTATTCTCAAGTTGAACGAAATGCAAATCAATTTGCTGATAAAAGATATTATCAACAACTTTTCGCTTAAAGTAACGAGTAAAGGAGGACAAATAACTTCAAAGCTAAACGCTACGCATGACGTGGCATTAGTTGACGAAGTTCATTTCACTAATGTTATTTTCAATTTAATGGATAACGCTTTGAAATACTGCGACAAACCGCTACTTCTAACCGTTGAAACCTGGAATGAAAAAGATTATCTATTTATAAGCATCGAAGATAACGGAATAGGCATAAACAAAGACGATTTAAAACGCATATTTGAAAAATTTTATCGGGTTTCAACCGGAAACCTGCACAATGTAAAGGGATTTGGTCTCGGATTGGCCTACGTAAAAAAAATTGTAGGCGAACACCGGGGAACAATAAAAGCTGAAAGCGAAATAAATATTGGAACAAAATTCACTATCTCAATACCAACACTAAAAAATTACTAATTATGACTGACGAAAAAGTAAAAATCTTGCTGTGCGAAGATGACGAAAATCTTGGCATGCTCTTAAGAGAGTATTTACAAACAAAAGGGTATGATGCAGACCTTCAACCCGATGGCGAAGCTGGCTACAAAGCTTTCTCACGCAACAAATATGATCTGTGTGTTTTTGACGTAATGATGCCTAAAAAAGATGGGTTTGCATTGGCTGCTGACGTTCGTTCAATGAATGCTGAAGTGCCTATCATTTTCCTTACTGCAAAATCTATGAAAGAAGATATTCTTCAGGGCTTTAAATTAGGTGCTGACGATTATTTGTCTAAACCATTTAGCATGGAAGAGTTGCTTTACCGCATAGAATCTATTTTGCGCCGTGTAAAAGGCAAAAAAGCAAAAGACGTAGTTGTTTACAATATCGGAGCATTTACTTTTGATGCTCAAAAACAATTACTTTCTCTTGATGGTGACTCTAAAAAACTCATCACAAAAGAATCTGAACTGCTCAATCTTTTAGCTGCTAATGCCAACAATATACTTGAACGTAATTTTGCTTTGAAAACAATATGGGTTGACGACAACTACTTCAATGCACGCAGCATGGACGTATATATCACCAAGTTACGTAAATTATTGAAAGATGATCAAAATGTAGCGATTATCAATATTCATGGTAAGGGTTATAAATTGATTACTCCTCAGGTAAAAGAAGACTAATTTCTTACCAACAACAAATAAAAGACCGCTCATAATAAAATTTTGAGCGGTCTTTTATTTAAAATCATTTTTTATCTGAACTTTGACTGAATTTCTTCTTGCGAAAGTATGGTCATTACCCGTTTCCCATCCGGAGTATGATTAGGATGCCTGCACGCAAACAAACGATCAATCAAATCAGACATTTCTTCATTAGTCATACTTTGTCCGCTTTTAAGTGCCGCAGCTTCAGCCAGTGATTGCGCAATCATTTCGTGTACCAAAACAACTGATTCTTCGCCTGTATTTTCAGCCTTCTCAATCAGAGTATGCAGTAAAGACATCACGCTTTCTGTCCCAAACTGAGCGGGAGTGCCTGTTACATGGTATACATTTTCATCCTGCAGTTCAAAATCAAACCCTACCGATTTCAAATCCGACTGAATTTGTGCAAAATAAAGAGCTGAATCATGATTCAATTCTAATGTTTCAGGGAAAAGAATTTGTTGCGAAGGTGCATGTTGATTTTCTATTTCGCCCAGAAACTGCTCGTAAAGTATCCTGATATGAGCTCTGTGTTGGTCAATCATCAGCATGCCAGATTTTACACTTGTTATAATATATCTGTTCTTTAGTTGAAAATTAGCCGAACGTTGTTCTTCTATTTCAACTAACTGTTGCTGTTCAGTCTCTGCTTGATATTCAGATTCAATTGTTTTTGGCAATTCCACTTCAGGCTCCCATTGCTGTTCATCAGGCAAAACTTCTGCATCTGACTTACCTTCAAAGCCTCCATATAGTTTTTCCCAGTCCAATGTAGGACGTTTGTAAGAAACACTTGAAAACGGATTGTAGTTCGGATTAAAAGTAGTCTGTGGTGGACGAATATTTTCCAACGAAACATTCCCTGCAGGAATATCAATGGCTCCTTCCTGATCAAAATCAATAGATGGAATGACATTAAATTTACCCAAGGCTTCTTTTACTGTTGCAGATAAAATAGACCAGATAGCCTGTTCGTTTTCAAATTTTATTTCTGTTTTCGTTGGATGAATATTGATATCAATGCTTTGTGGATCAACTTCGAAATAGATAAAATAATTTGGGCTCTCAGAAGCCTGAATCATTTGACTATAAGCCAACATAACGGCTTTATGAAAATACGGGTGGCGCATATACCGCCCATTTACGAAAAAATATTGCGTTGCTGATTTTTGAGCAAATTCGGGCTTACCTACAAATCCGTGTATTGAAACTATACTCGTAGAAGTCTCAATAGTAAGAAGTTGTTGTTGTATTTTTTTCTTCAATGCTTTTCCAAAGATGTTTTCAATTCGGACTTTTATATTTGATGTAGGTAAACGATAAATTTCATCGTCTCCATCAAAGAAAGAAAATTCCACATCCGGGTTTACAAGTGCAATGCGATAAAACTCCTGAAGAATGTGTGATTTTTCAACATTATCGCTCTTGAGAAAGCGACGACGGGCAGGTACGTTGAAAAAAAGATTTTTTACCAGAAAAGTTGTTCCTTTATCACACTGAATAGTTTCCTGCTGAAAAACCCGGGTTCCTGCTATTTCAACCATTACGCCCAACTCATCCTCTTCGCGTCGCGTCCGCAACTCTACCTGAGCCACTGCTGCAATTGAGGCCAGAGCTTCACCCCTGAAACCCATTGTTCGCAACGAAAACAAATCGGCAGCATCTTTGATTTTTGAAGTTGCATGGCGTTCAAATGCCATGCGGGCATCTGTTTCACTCATGCCTTTTCCGTTGTCAATTATCTGAATCAACGTACGTCCGGCATCTTTTATAACTATTTGTATAAAATCAGCACCTGCATCAATGGAATTTTCTACCAACTCCTTCAACACTGAAGCCGGACGCTGTATAACTTCTCCTGCTGCAATCTGATTAGCAACCGAATCGGGTAAAAGATGAATTATATCACTCATGGAATCTTCATTTCAGTTTTTCAAGTTGTAAGTTCAAGCTGTAAAACTGATATAATTAACAAAAAAGCAGAAGGAAAACACAAAGGGATTCCTTCTTTTTTTTATATTCTTGTTTAAAAATATTTTTTTAATCAAATGTATTTGTCTTCAAACTTAATGCTGGCGTCATTTACAAACTGACGAATTCGTTGTTCATCTTTTTGTTTGCAAATAAGCAATACATTATCCGATTCTGCAACGATATATCCATCCAAATCCTGAATTACAGCCAATTTCCCCGCTGGAAGTGCAACGATATTATTATTGCTTTCGTAAAATAATGTTTCGCATTTCAGTGAGACATTATCATCTTTATCTTTAGGCGACATTTCGTAAAGCGAACCCCACGTTCCTAAATCTGTCCAACCAAATTCTGAGCAAAGCACATAAACATTTTCTGCTTTCTCCATAATACCATAATCAATAGAGATATTGGCACATGAAGGATACATCTTATCAATAAAAGCCTGTTCGGCATCGGTATTAAACACATCTTTTCCTGCGTTGAATTTTGTTGCTACCTCAGGCAAAAGCGTTTGAAATGCGTGATCAATCGTTTGTAAATTCCACAAGAAAATACCTGAATTCCAAAAAAACTCACCTGTTTCATAAAAAATTTGTGCTAATTCGGCATTTGGTTTTTCAGTAAAGGTTTTCACACGGCGCAAAGCGGTTTCACCTTCGTCAATCTGAATATAACCATAACCGGTCTCAGGTCTGCTTGGCTTCATGCCGAGTGTTAGCAAGCTGTTGTTATTTTCGACAAAGTTGAGTCCGGTTTTTATAGTTTCCAAAAAGTCCGTCTCTTTCATAATTAAATGATCAGAAGGAGCCACAACAATATTGGCTTTATTGGTCATTGCTTTAATTCGGCTTATGGCATAAGCAATACATGGAGCTGTGTTTCTACGGTTTGGCTCTAGCAAAACCTGATTGGGTTTTATTTCAGGTAACTGCTCAAGAATAAGATCTTTATAAATTACATTCGAAACAATCAGAATGTTTTCAATAGGCATAAGGTGGCGAAATCTGTCGAAAGTCATTTGTAGCAACGAACGACCTGTACCAAAAAAATCAAGAAATTGTTTAGGACGGTCATTTCGGCTAAAAGGCCAAAAGCGACTTCCAACGCCTCCCGCCATAATAATACAATAGTTGTTTTCCATGTTTTAGTAAAATTGGACCATTAGGAGATCCGTTCTGTTTAAAAATCGCACTAAGATAGTGAGTTTTTTTCTGACAATGAAATTTTTTCAAATCGTTTTTCGTAATCAATTGATAAATAACCTCATATTTTCAGATGGCAATATTGGTGTCATTTTTTCTTATTCATTTACATAAACGACAAGAGATTATTTCTAAATGAAATAATCTCTTGTCGTAAGAAACAGTTTGTTCTATCAGAATGTAATTGAATTTACAGTAGAGGAAGTAGATAATGTACCAGATTTTTTTGATGTTGCACCTGTACTCGAGAATATCCCGTTCAAATATAAATTATTGGTTGATGTTCCTCCTGTATACGATCCACCCGAATACAGAACATAAGCACCACCTTTAGTTACTTGAGGCGCCGTAACAAGACATGCTCCTCCACCATTTTTTGGTTTAAACGAAACAACTCCTGCTCCGCCTATGGTAACAGTATACATTGTTCCGGCGGTAAAAGTGCCTTTCATAAATAAACAAGGTTGAGTAGAAGTGGTGGCTGGTGCTTTTTGCATTCCTGAAGTTCCACACCCTACAAATATACCGCCATTAAAGTTCGCCGTGCCGTTAATATCGCAATATTCCTCTGCTCCCGAAGAAGGACCATTAGCAAAAACAATTCCGCCTGTCATCGTTAAATCTCCATTGCTATCAATTGCATCTGCCCCAGTCACATAGGTTGTACCTCCACTTATTGTCAACAAACTATTGTCGTCGCTCTCAGTTCCTCCCGAGGTAGTTCCCATTGTCACGTTGATACCATCATTCGTTGATGTTATAGTATTAGTTCCACCACTGATATTTACATATTTACTTTCTATCCCTTCAACTGAGCTAACAATATTAGTAACTCCCCCCGCAATAGTAATAGAAGCTTCCGAATGTATTCCATCATCTTTAGATGAAATTGTCAATAATCCATTTTTTATTGTGATAGCTCCCGTTGACACAATTGTTTTTGGATGACATAAATCCGAACCAGAAACGGTAAACGTAGATCCGGATGTTGTTAGATTTAATGTAGGTGAACTCGTAGTAGTTCCGATTATTATCGTTCCAGTCACAGATAATCCTTTACCTCCAGCGCCTGAACTGGAACATGTCACCTCACCTCCTGCTATGCTTAAATTAGCATCTGTTGTAATACAGGAAGCACTGTATGAATCTGTAACATTTGATAAATTTTTATAGGTTGCTCCAGCTCCTGAAGTTGTAACTTTAACTATTCCGCTAATGATATTTACGTCTGTATCACCTGAAATTCCTTTACTGCCTGTCCCAGTATGTGTTATGGTAATATTACTTCCATTTATGGTGATAATTCCAGTGCCTTTTATCGCGGTACAATAAGATGGATCATAAGTTGCAGCAGCAATATTTTCCAAAATAGCTGCACCTGAAGCGGTAATGCCAATCGTACCTCCAGTTAAGTTCATTTCTCCTGTTGATTTAAGACCTTTTGACTGTCCTCCACCAACAGTCATCGTAAACGTTCCTCCTTTTATACTCATTATTGCATCGCTATCAATCCCAGTTGAACCCTGCTGTGAATTTGAAGTGGTAAAAGTTCCATTATTTATAGTTAAATTACCATCACTTTTTATTGCTTTTGGCCCCGCATAAACTGCTGTTGCATAATTAGCTGTTCCTGACACCAAAAGCCTTGCTCCTGTATTAGTTACCTTCACCGTTGGTGAGTTTGTTGCATCTCCAAAAATCAGGGTTCCATCCGCAGAAATACACTTACTTGCCGTTCCTGATACTGTTACAGTAACATTCCCCGCAATAACATTAATATTTCCATCGGCCTCGATACCGGAAGAAGCATACGCATCAACAATAGACGTAGAGTTAGTAAATGTAGCTCCGTTGCCTGATGTTGTTACGTTTATTGTGCCGCCTGTTATGTTTATATTGTTGTCTGAAGAAATTCCTTTGCCACCAACCCCGGTAGATATTATTGTGATATTTGAACCTATCATATTCACAACAGTATCACATTTAATCGCCGTACAATAAGAAGGTTCATAACCACTACCTAAAGATGACAAAATAGCTGCACCTGACGCATTTATTGTTAATGTTCCGCCACTTAGTGTCATTATACCTTTTGATTTAATCCCTTTGGCCTGGTTTCCACTCACAGTCATTGCAATCGTTCCACCTGCAACAACCAATGTGCTATCGCAACTTAAACCTTTGCTGCCAGCTGCTGCACTAATAGTTGTGAGGCTTCCGGCATTAATACGTATTTTTCCTGCTTCACATTCAACTCCATCACTTGCTGCAGTTAGGTTTAATACACCACCTTCTTGCTTAAAGTGATCTTTTGCATGAATCGCAACTTTGATCGCAGAAGTAACTGTTATGTTGCCGCTTTGAATCTCAACATAATCATCGCTGCAAATAGCATGACCATAGTTTCCTGCTACAGAAAGACTACCTGAGCCTGAGAATATCAATTGACCTTCGCTAAAAAATGCTCCTTTTTGATCTTCAGCACTAGCAGCGAGTGTAGTTCCATCAGCCAATACATTTGTCTTACCTGCGGCTAAAGTTATAATGGATTTCTTTGTTGATTGATTATTAATAGCGGGGCCATCAGCATTTACCAAATTCAAGCCATTAAGAATTATTTCAGATTTAAATGCGCTGTAAAACTTCACTGAACCATCTGTCGAACTTCCACTTAGCAAATAACGAACTTCGTTTTCAGTTACAGAAGAGTTCACAACAACATCTGCACCACTTACAGATACCAAAATTCCATTACCTTCAAGAGGGTTAATTACTGTTGCCGTAGCTCCAGAAAAATTAATTTTCACTGTATCTGGACCTCCACTAAAATAAATACTATCGATCTCTGAAACAAGATAATTGAAAACGTTTTTATCTGATTTATGAATATTCATATATCCATTTTCAGAACTGAAAGTAATACTATCAATAGCAGATACATTAATGTCTGACAAAGATTTGTCAATTTTTAAGACATTGAGTTTTTCTGCCGCAAAAACAGCAACAATTAATGCTGCTGCAAATATAATTATCAATCCTTTTTTCATAATTTTGTGAATTTTAAAGCCTTACCGCCTATTTTCAACACATAAACACCTTTCGACAAAGAACTTACATCAATCCCTTGATCAATATTTGAAATTTGCACTGACATTATGCATGCACCATCTAATCTAAAAATAGAAACAATGGTTTCATCTATAGTAACATTTTTCAGAAAAATAAAATCTTTGGATGGGTTTGGGTAGAGCGAAATTAAATTTTCCTGAACATCTACCTCTTTGATACCCGACAAGGCGTTAAATGTAATTTTTTTGATAGCAGATATCAAATAACTGCTTGTTGTTCCATCATTATACTTCATTTCAAGATTATCACTTGTAAATGTAATTTTAGAGATAGAGCTCAGCGTCGGATTAACTTGAGTTTTGTCTGTAAAATGAAGTATCAGGTTGCTTTGGGCTTTCGAAGCCCCAATCAAACTGAAACTTACAAGACAAAGAAGAATGACTTTGTGAAATAGGTTTGATTTCATTGGCTTAAAGTTGTAATTACATTAATCAAAAACTTGTATAAAAAATCGTTTTATATTCGTTTTCAAAATTCAAATGTAATTTTACAACTAAATCAATGACATTAAAAAAAAATGCGGTAAAAAAAGATGTTTAAGCGGTAAACGCAGGAGAATTCTAAAATCTACACCTAATCAAAGAGTCAACTGATCCAGCAGTTTGATATAGATATCAATAGCATTATTGAGCTCTGAAAGCTGAATATATTCATCGGCAGTATGTGAGCGAGCCGAGTCTCCGGGGCCAATCTTAACACTGGGAAATGGCATCAATGCCTGATCCGACAAAGTTGGTGAACCATAAATATCTCGTCCAAGCTGGAGACCTCTTTTTACAAAAGGATGATTAAGCGGAGTTGCTGTAGAGCTTAAACGGGTAGAACGTGGCTGCACATCGCAAACAACACTTTTTCTGATTTCTTCCAAAATCTCCGCATTCGAATACATTTCATTGCTCCGAACATCAACCACAAATGTACATTTATCCGGCACAACATTGTGTTGTGTTCCGGCATTAATTTGCGTTACAGTCATTTTTACATGCCCAAGCATATCTGATTCTTTCGCAAATCTGTAATTTTTGAACCACTCTACATCTTTCAGTGCTTTGTATATGGCATTATCTCCTTCATTTCGTGCAGCATGTCCGGCAATACCATTCGCGGTACAATCAACGACCATCAGCCCCTTTTCCGCAACAGCCAAATGCATTCCTGTAGGTTCTCCAACAATAGCAAAATCAATTTTCGGGAGCTCTTTGATAAGACTTTCGATACCATTTTTTCCTGACACTTCTTCTTCAGCAGTTGCTGCAAATATCAGATTATAGGCCTGTTGCTTCTGTGTCAAAAAGAAAAAAACCTGAAGCAAAGAGACTACACTTGCTCCGGCATCATTACTTCCCAAACCGAAAAGTTTACCATTTTCTATAACAGGCGTAAAAGGATTTTTTACCCATCCGGCAACCGGTTTTACAGTATCAATATGAGAATTCAACAAAATAGTGGGCTTTGAAGTATCAAAACCCGGACTCATCAACCAAACATTATTATCGTTGCGCGTTGCCACATAACCTTTCGACTCGATAAAACGTTCGAGGTAATCAGCTACGTTTTTTTCTTCACGACTGAACGATTCAATCGAAATCATTTCTGTCAAAAGCGCTATTGCATCATTGGTTAGTTCAGATGTCATTCAGTACGAAAATTTGGTTGAGTTTTTATTGCAAATCAAAATCCGACATTTAAAAATCGTCAGATTTTAGTTTCTTATTTATTAGTTTCTGCTTAACAAGCCAGCTTTTAAGCACTTCCGGCCAATTATCAGCAGGGATGTTTTTTTTTCGCATACCAAAACCATGTCCACCAATATCGTAAACCT
>ERZ1034365.1202-NODE-1202-length-13491-cov-3.437826_pt1 | contig 13491 bp, 19 predicted proteins | sample MGYA00520615_ERZ1034365 | MGnify/ENA primary metagenome ERZ1034365 (study PRJEB33736, sample SAMEA104284505) | Azolla filiculoides | biome: Urban; feature: Water surface; material: Ditch water | place: Netherlands | collected 2015-10-28 | depth 0-0.1 m ... | reverse complement strand
ACAAATGAAATCACAATTTGTGATGCCAACACAAGAGGAGGGATTTCATGAAATCTGGTACACATGATATTTGGGTAACAAGCGACTTACATTTTGGGCATGCCAATGTCTGCAAATTTCTTAAAGATGACGGATCTAAAGTTAGGCCATGGGATAACTACGAAGAAATGGATGTAGAATTGATCAAACGATTCAATGAACGAGTGAAACCTGATGACAAATGCTATATTCTAGGCGATGTCGTACTTAATAGACGTGCACTACCTACAATTGGTAGATTGAATTGCAAGGATTTGGTTCTGATCAAAGGAAATCATGATTTGTTTCGTTTAAACGAGTATACTCCGTACTTTCGTGACATTCGTGCGTATATGGTATTTGAGGATGTTCTGTTAAGTCATATCCCGGTACACCCGCAGTCATTGGATAGATGGAAAGGTCAAATACATGGTCATTTACACAATGATTTGGTCTTAAAAGATGGAATTCCTGATTTGCGGTACTTCAATGCTTGCGTGGAACAGCATGAATTTGCACCTATTTTACTACAAGACGCAATTTCGCAATTAAAGGATCGCATAACTGGCTAAATACTCTTAATATTACTAATTAGGAGTTTAAAAAATATGCCCTTACAACTACGCAGAGGCACAGAGGCAGAAAGACAGAATCTATCTACGCCATTGGCAAATGGTGAACCGTTGTGGATTACCGAAACAAATCAATTATATGTTGGTAACGGTGTAACGCCGACTAATATGTTAGCATCAGTTAATAGTTTTCTCGGTGTTAATGCATTGATTGGTGATTTGAAAGGTTCGGTATTTGCAGACGACAGTTCAATATTGGTTGATGGTGTTGGTAGTAAATTACGCGGTACGCATGATGGTATTTTAAACGGTTCGGTATATACCGCTGATGGTTTAACACGTATTATCGATGGTTCGACTGGGTATATTTCTTCTGATACAATCACTAGTGTCCACAATTTTTCAACAGCATTGCAACTAGGCACACAAAATTCAGATGGTTCTGGGTTATTTTACAATGACTCAACACCATTCGTTTCAATGTATGCCACTACAACAAATACAGACCCAAAAATAACATTTAACACTGCCAATGGTACGCTTACCTCACCAACGGCAATCACTGCTAATAGTAAATTAGGTAGTGTTTCGTTTGGTGGTTTGGTTTCTGGTGCTAATTACGATTCAGCAGTTACCGTCTCTGGTTACGCAGATGCAAATATAACTAACAACAAGGTTCCCGGTAGATTTGTTGTTACTACCCGCTCTGCGAATGGACTCGGTACAAATATGTTAACATTTGATAGTTCTGGTAATTTAACAGTAGAAACGGTTACCGGTTCTCTTATTGGTAATGCGTCAACTGCAACTATCGCTAAAGGCATTGATGTTTACGCCGATGCAGCTGACCGCGATGCGTCTATTTCACCAGGTGAAAGAACCATTGGTATGCTTGCAATGCTTCAGGATGATGGTACTGGTAATTCAGCAACCTCACAATACACTGCAAGTGGATGGGTAACTATTAATGGTAGATATTTCACAAACTCTGCGCAACTTGCAGGATTTTTGTCAGATGAAACTGGTACTGGAAGTGTGGTATTCAGTAATTCACCAACTTTAATTTCACCAACGCTCGGATCGGCTACGGCCACTAGTATTAATAAAGTTAATATCACTACACCCGCAGCGAGTGCAACCCTGACACTTGCAACCGGTTCGACATTAGCAACGGTTGGTGGAAATAGTTTAACAATAACAACTACCGCAAATACAGCAGTTACCTTACCAGTAAGTGGTACGTTGGTAAACTCTGCAGTTACTACCTTATCATCTCTTAGTTCAGTTGGTACTATTACCACTGGTACTTGGGGTGGTAGTTTTAGTGCGGTTTCTGCTGCAAATTTAACAAACTTAACTGCTGCAAATTTAACTGGTACTATTCCTAGTGCAGTTTTGGCAAATAGTTCAATTTTCCTTGGTACAACTTCGATTGCGTTGAATAGACCAACTGGTTCTTTGACTGTTTCTGGGTTAAACACTGACGGTTATGCTGGTGCACTAAAAACCGCAGCTGGTTCGGTGGTAGTTTCTGCATCAACAGCCCCAACGTCTGGCCAAGTATTGACTGCAAGTTCTGGTACAGTAGCTGCATGGGCAACTCCTGATATCTCAACTTATACAGGTGTATTAAGCCCAGTAAACGGTGGTACTGGTATTGCGAATTCACTTCCATTATCAAAACCTTCTTTGTTACTAGATTTTGCAAATTCACGCACATTAGACCCACGAATTACGTTCAATCGCGCATCAACTGCAACGTATACAGATGCGGATGGGTTAATTAAGACTGCCGCAAGTGGACAGGCTAGGTTTGATCATAATCCAACTACAGGCGAGTCACTCGGTCTTTTGATTGAAGAACAGCGGACTAATTTGCTGACGTATAGTGAGAATTTTGATAATGCGGCTTGGATAAAATCAAATATCACTATAATAGCTAATGCCACGACTGCACCGGATGGGACTTTGACTGCTGATAAGTTGGTTGAAAATACTGATACGACAGTTTCACATTACACAGGACAAAATTGTAGTTTATCGTTATCCACGGCTTACACAGGTACTTATTATGTTAAGGGTGCTGAGAGAACTCGGTGTATTATCACTACAGGAGGGGATAGCTGGCTAGCTGCTGGAGTGTTTATAGACTTATCAAACGGGACTGTGATTTCATACTCAGGTACAGCATCGTCAGCTACGGTTATCATCACTGACGCGGGTAATGGGTGGTATAAATGTTCTCTGACTGCAACTACAGGTGCATCTGGAGCAGGGGCGCGTAACTTTTTAGTAATGCCTGTTTTATCAGGAACCACCAGTAGCTACACAGGCGACGGCACATCTGGCATTTACATCTGGGGCGCACAACTAGAAGCAGGAGCATTTGCAACTAGCTATATTCCTTCAAATGACACATTCACGTCACGCGCATCGGCAGGTTCGTTCATTGGCTCGAATGGTTTGATTCAATCAGCTGCGACTAATGTTGCTAGATATAACTACAATCCTTTGAACTTAGCCATTCCGCCTAAGTTATTGTTAGAACCTGCTGCGACTAATTTGCTGACTTATAGTGAGAATTTTGATAATAATGTATGGGTTACAGATCATGCAATTATAACAGCTAATGCGACAATTGCACCGGATGGTACGACAACTGCCGATATGGTCACAGATACTTCTACAACAGTTGAAGGCAATATCTCTCAAAATATCAATGTAACTTCTAATGATGGAATAACTAGAACCTTTTCGTGTTTTGTCAAAGCTGGTACTGCTACGAACCCTACTGTATGGGCGGGATATTTTACTGGTACAAATTGGTATGGTTCAACTGCAGTATTAAATTCAAATGGGACTGTATCTTTTTCAACAGATAGTAATGGAAGTTATACTATTACACCGTACCCGAATAATTGGTATAGAATATCATTAACACTTAAAAATACGTATACAGGCGCTACTTTATTAAATTGTAGAATACAATCAGAACCCTGGGGATTAGGTGGTGTTAGCACTGGTAATTATTATGTATGGGGTGCTCAGTTAGAAACCGGAACATCGGCAACCAACTATATTCCAACGGTTGCTAGTCAAGTAACACGAGCCGCTGACGTATCGAGTTCAGCGCAAACAACCCGCGCGGCAGATAGCGCTGTGATGACGGGGACTAACTTTAGTTCGTGGTATCGTCCAGATGAGGGGACGGTGTTTGTTAAGGCTGATTCTAATAGACCTGCAAATAGCGCAGATACATTTTATATATATGAAATTTGTAATAGTGCAACAACAAATAGCATTGGATTACGTTCGGCAAACGGTTATTCACCAGATAGAATCTTTCCTTCAACTTTTCAATCATCTGCTTCGGTATTTTCTGGAGAAGGTAATAGTTATATAAATATGCCAGTAACAGGCTCATTATTTTCTTCATTAGCTTATAAACTGAATGACTATGCTCATGTATTTAATGGCGCAGCAGCTTATACAAGTGCGAGCGCAATTGTGCCAAACAGTGTTGATAGATTATTTATTGGAAATGAGACAGGGAATTATCTACTGAACGGTCACATCGCCAAACTCGCCTACTACCCTAAACGCTTAACCAACGCAGAATTGCAATCAATCACAACTCAATAAGGAGAGTAAACATGCAAAATTATTTTTTAAAATTCACAGATCAAGCAGAACTCGAAGCGACGTTGGTTGCTACAGGCTTAGGAACAATCGAACCTATCTTTGGTACAGAAGACGAAACACAATTCGTGCCTAACGTTACCTTGGATGTTATTGGTTTAATTCACAAACCAACTGGTAATACGCTAACTACCGAAGATGGGTTACAATATCCAGAATCGCTACCTATTGACGGGTATCACGCAAACTTAAAAGCAGAATTGACCGAGCAACAAGAAGCCTTGTTGCCTTTAATCCCTGCTCCAACAACTCCTTATCGCGTATGGGCAGGTGAATAATGGCTAGTTTTACCGGTACACCACCAAATCAAGTTCCAACCAACTCGGATTTAGGTGAGTTGGCATATATTGATGTAGAAGGTTTACCCTATTTACCACTTGCTGACGTTGCCACTATCGCTGGAACCAATTTCAGTTCTTGGTATAACCAAACTGAAGGTACGGTTGTAGCGAAATACATCCCAAAAGGCGATGTTAACAACGAATCTATTTTAACACTATCAGACACAACTGCCAATAATAGAATTGCATATAGATTTACATCTAGCAATGCACTCCAAGAGTTGATCGTTGCTGGTAGTTCAACCCACGCAGATATAAGCAGTACTGGTAACAATACGACAGGTCAGTCATATACCGCAGCGTTTAAATACTCAACTTCTGACAATGAAGTGTATGTTAACGGTGTATTATATGGAACACCTGATACCGTGGCGACTATCCCAACTGTTAACACGTGTAATATTGGTTCTTCATTCGGATCTGGTGAAAATTTCAATGGTAATATTTCGAAATTTGCATTCTATCCAGTTGGTTTGAGTACTACTGAACTCAGCACTATTTCACTTGGGTGATAAAATGATACATAATACCATTAGTATGGAGAATAACAAATGACTAGTTTAATCGGATCCGGTCCGAATCAAGTACCATCAAACGCGGATCTAGGCACGATGGCTTACTGCGATGTTAAGAATTTTATCAACTTAACATCACCTGCAAATTTAGCAGATAATAAAGCAAGATTTCCAAATGCAACCGCAGTTATATCAACAACTGCCACTGCAATACAGAAGAATGAAGCACATAACATTGGATTGTTAGCAGAAGGCGTTGCTAATTCAGCTGATCCTAACATTTACGGCGTTGGCGTATATGGTGTTGGTTATACCGCTGGTGCTACTCGTAGTGGTGGTGTGGTAGGTGAAGGCCATGTATCGGCAACAGGTGATACTGGTTCTGCTATTGGTATTCGTGGATATGCAACTGATACCCATGCAGGTGGTGCAAATATTGGTTTGTATGGTAATGCAGCTGGTGGTTTAACTAACTACGCATTGTACATGTCAGCTGGTGATATTTTCTCGTCAACTGCACAAACTTGGACGCTTGGTGGCACATTAACACTATCAGGTGGTGATTTGGTAACTGGTGGTAACTTAACAATTAAACCATCTTCATCAATCACACCTACTGTTAATGGTACATTAACTTTTGAAGCAACATCAAATACTTCATTGACTATCAAGTTAAAAGGTTCAGATGGTGTTGTTCGCATTGCTACCTTAACCTTAGCCCCGTAAGTAAATCATTAAGTGGGTGACTCGTTCACCCACATTCGCCTAAATATCTGTTGTTACTTCTTATGATTTAAGATATACTTTGTTTTTTAATGTTTAATAGGTGAGATCATGTCACAGCTAAAAGATAATTCAACCACATCACCGACTACGATGGCAACTGCTATGGCGACTGCTATGGTAAATCCTAGTGCAACTCCTGGTATAAGTTCCCTGCCCAATAATGCATTTTCGGGAATTACCAATACTGCGATAAGATCCAGTTCGGGTTCAGTATCGGTATCCAACGGGACGGTGAATAGGGATACAAGTATTGATCAGCTAAATAACAGATTAAATTCGATTGAAGAAAGACTTGCAATTCTCACTCCTGATTTGGTAAAATTAGAAAAGTTTGCGGCATTGAAGCAAGCCTATGACAACTACAAATTAATTGAAACTTTATACAAGGACCAACCATGAAAACAGACAATCCAAAAGATGATTCAGTAAAACAGAAACCGTTCACCAACTCTAGCCGAATTAAATCAATATTCGCCGCAGTAGAAGTTGAACTCCGTAAACAATTCGAAAACAAAAAGGCTTAAGTATGCAAGTAAAATTAGTATCACATTCAACCCCAACCTCTGAGTTTGCAGACCAAGGAATTGGCGATGTACAAGAGTTAATAGCATTTTGTGCAAGAGTAAGTAACCCAAGCAATCAGTTTAATACTGAAACTTCTGAAAAACTCATTAAATACTTACTCAAACATAAGCATTTTAGCCCACTTGAAATGGTTCATGCCTGTGTTGAAATTGAAACTACTAGGGATATTGCTCGTCAAATGTTACGACACGCATCTTTTAGATTCCAAGAGTTTTCACAACGATATGCTGACCCCACCAAGGAATTGTCATTTGTTCTACGTGAAGCAAGACTTCAAGATGATAAAAACCGTCAAAACAGTATTATCACTGAAGACAATGAACTACAAGAATGGTGGGAAACTGCGCAGCAAGAAGTGATTGCGCTAGTTAAAAAGCATTACGTCGAAGCAATCAATCGCGGTATTGCAAAAGAATGTGCTAGAGTTATCTTACCAGAAGGCAATACAGTAAGTAAACTTTATATGGCTGGTAGTATTCGTAGTTGGATTCATTATATCGATGTTCGTGCAGACGAAAGCACCCAATTAGAACATAGAGTTGTTGCATTGGCTTGTGCTAAAGCAATTGCTGCTATTTTCCCAATGGCTGATACTTTGTAATGTCTGATTTGTTTAGTTTGCACCGGTTATTGGTTAACTGTGGAGCTACCATCCAATACGATGGTGAATATATACCATTCATACCGCCAACTGATTTTGAACGCGTTACGCTAACGCTATCGCAAGATTCACTTGAGATGTTGGCCGACTACATAAACGATGCAAACGACACACGCTACAGGTTAGCACACCAAGAATACGAGGCTGAGATGCGGGATTTGTATCCCGCATTGCAATTAGCGTATGATAACTATCAAACAATTTTAAAACTAGTAGAGTGAGAATATGAGAGACTATTGGAGTTGCGGCGATTTCGCAGATAAAATTAGAGGTACTGCTAAACCAAAATGGGGTACTGGTGATGTATGGGATTATTGGGAAACTCATGCGAAACAAAACCATCCATTCCGTTATTGGTTAGTTGAAACTGCATTCGATGCAGTTCAAAACTTTGTTTGGTGGCCAGTTGATAAACTTTACGATATCAAGTATTATTGCATCAATCGTTGGGTTACTAAAACTCACCAATTAACTGCTAGTAAGAAAGACCTAAAACGTGGTGAATGGTGCGATGTTGGTAGTAGATTCTTACCTTGCTTATTCAATGAATTAGTTGATTTTGTTGAAATCGAACTAGCTGGTAGTATGATAACATGGATGGATAAGGAAGAATTTGATAAGTACAAAGCGCCATTCTGGGCTAGAGGGTTATTCAAAACTCGTACATGGCGTAGTCGTGAATTGGGTATGAAATACTTAGATTGGGCTTCATCATTAACTTATGATTCCGACTGGGGTTGTAACAAAGACCAAGAACAATATGGAAAACCAACCACACAAGCACTAAATGCAATAGAAATCAAAGAGCTATACCTTTGGTGGACTGAAGTTTATCCAACCAGACCAGACCCATATGACGAATCAGGATTAGCGGAATATCACGCGGCCAGAGAAGCCGCTAATGGTGGTAAGTTTAACTGGGGTTGTGATGAAAAAACCGAAGAAGAACGTCAACAATTGAAAAATATCTTGGACGAAAACGTTCACATTGAACAACTATACGAATCTGAGGACACCGCAATGATGATTCGTTTGATTAAAGTAAGAGATGGACTATGGACCTAAACAAACATACCTTTGATTGTCCTGTTTGCAACAAAACTAGACTATATTTTGAAAAATACGATTCCTATTATTGCGAAGACTGTAAAGAATGGTCGGAAGAGCCATGCGATGACAACGATTGCAGTTTTTGTAGTACTAGACCAGTAACCCTAACTGAAAAAGATTTAAACCAATGAAAACACAAACACCAGCACTAAACATTTCCAAATCAGGTGAGTGGAAAGACGCCACTGCGTATAAAATTGCATGCGACTGCCATGACAACACGCATAATGTTGATATGTGGATTGAAATAGACCCAGATGCAGAAGTGAAAGACATAACACTGAGTTTCCATGTGCAAACCACCGCACCGTTTTGGGAAAAAGGGTTTAATAGATTTAAACTCATATGGCAATTATTAACCACTGGTTATTACAAATCTGAGCATTATTTCATCCTTAATGAACAATCTGCAATTAATCTGATTAATACTATCAAAAAAGATTTGACTAAGTTCAAGAAACTTTGATACTATATGTTAACCTTAACCAATTATCTTTTAGGCTAAACCAATGTCTACCGTTAAAAGAAAAACACAAAACCAACATCTAACAGAAGCTCGAGCAGCAAAAGGTAAAGATTTCACACCGCATTGGGATGGGTGTGATGAATGGGATGCAAGAACTTTCGCATTGAACTTCCACTGGGCAATGAAATACTATAACATCGAGAAATCTGCCAAGGATTTAAAACCAGCCGTAATTAAATGGATGGGTATTAATGGATTTACCACTGATCAAATTGATATCTTCAAAAAAGGTGAAGATTGGAGATCTAATACATCAATCGGTGGTATTGCTAGTTGCTTATTAAGAGGTATGCCAGCTCAACGTGATGATTTCAATAACGGTGCTGATACTTCTGAATGGTTAAGATCCAGAATCCTTGAAATCATCGATGACTGCACCAAGTCGATACCTGAAGAAACCGATGAAGTTAAACCAACGCCAACCGTTAACATACAAGAACGACTAAAAGATATTAGTCTAAGTATGACATCGGAATTAGAAGAAGCAATCGAATCTTGGATTGACAATCCTGATGATTTTAACCATAAAGCATTCAACATACACCATTACTTAAAAGGTAAGTCTGCTAAAGCAAGTCATGTAAGAATCATCAAAGATTATTACGCACCTATGCTATCAGAATTTGAACAATTAGCAGGTCCAGCACCAGCAAAGCCAGCAGGATATTCTGAATCAGTTGCCGATGAAGATGGTATTATCAATGATCCATATCTAAAAGCAAAAGATATGTATGATCAACTAAAAGAAGGTTATAAACAACGGACTAAGAAGAATATTACCAGTATTCTAAACTTCTTGAAAGATATTATGAGTGCATGTGATATGATTATCCAAGAAGATAAAGCCAATAGAGCACCTCGTGCTAAAAAGTCTGTTTCTAAAGAGAAATTAGTTGAAAAACTCAACTATTTAAAAACCGATTCGACTTCAAAACTGGTTTCTATCAATCCAGTCACTATCATCGGTGCAACTATCCTATGGTGTTATGATAGTAAGACTAAGAAATTATTCAGGTATATCGCAGATGAATTAGATGGTGGTTTAGGCGTGAAAGGTACCACTATTACTGGATATGATCAATCTAAATCTATAGGTAAAACTATCAGGAAACCGGCAGAACAACTGGCAATATTTAAGGCTGGTAGCAAGACTGCACTAAACAAGTTCTTCGATAGCCTCACCACTGTCGAAATCAAGGCAAATGGTAGGATAAACCCCAATCAGATATTAGTTAAAGTTCATTAACTTACAACCCCAGACTTAAAACTCTGGGGTTTTTTGTTGACAACCAACGCCTAATAGGGTAATATACTCCCACATTAACCAACTAGAGAACCAACATGAAAATCGGATTTGCTTGTAAGTATGTGCAACAAACAGCCAAAGGCGTAGTCAATGTACCAGAATTCAATATGGGTACAACCACTATTGCGTGGCTTAATCGTCAATCTCGTGCAGTAGCCGAGCAAAAGCTAACTGATTTAATGAAATCAAACTTAACTGCAACATACAAACTAGTTGAACGTGTTAGTCAGTTACCAGAATCTTTACGCATGCTTCGTATCGGTTCTGATGTACTAACTGCTTATACCCACCCAGATTATCGTAATTTCTACCAACAACCCGATGTTATTACATTTTTAGAAAAACAATTCAATAAGATTGGCAACCTAGCACGTAGTAAACAAGTTAGACTTAGCTTTCACCCCGGCCAGTTCTGTTGCATCGTCAGCGATAGACCAGACGTCGTTGACAACTCACTCGAAGAATTAGAATACCACGCAGATATGGTTCGTTGGATGGGTTATGGGCAATCTAAGTTAGATTTCAAACTCAACATCCACCTTAGTGGTAAATTAGGTGCAAATGGCTTCGATGCCGCTTGGAATCGCATGAGTCCAGAATTACGCAATACGTTAACCTTGGAAAACGACGAATATCAAAAAGGTCTCGATGATCTTTTAGTTCTAAAAGATAAGGTAGGCATCGTGCTCGATATTCATCACCATTTAATCATGACTGGTGAGTACATCGAAGCAACTGACCCAAGAATCCAACAAGTTATCGATAGTTGGCAAGGAGTTAGACCAGTGATCCATTATAGTCAATCAAAGGAAGAGTTTTTGAGTAAATACATGGATATACCAGCAATGGATACTCTGTTACTGGAATCTAGTAAAAGTAAACTTCGTGCACATAGCGATATGTTCAATAATCGTAAAATAAATGACTGGGCATTGACACATTTAGCTTGGTCTGATATTATGTGCGAAGCCAAATCAAAAAACCTAGCCTCTCAACAACTTTTCGACCAATATGAGCAAAATAACAGTATTATGCGTTAAATTTGGAACTGCTTACTCCACTGATTACGTAGTTAGACTTCGTAATATGGTAGCTAGACACTTAACCATCCCATATGAATTCGTTTGTCTAACAGATGATGCAACACCAATTGAAGGTGTTAGGCTAATTGTACAACCAAGCGCGGATTATAAACGTGGTTGGTGGTATAAAGTTCACATGTTTGATCCTAATTTAGCAGTAGAAGGAACTATACTGTATTTTGACTTAGATGTTGTTATCACCGATAATATTGATAAGTTGGTATCGAAAAATGGGCAGTTCTATGGTATTCGTGACTTCAATCGTAAGTTTAACAAGGACTATCGATGCTTAAATAGTTCTGTAATGACATGGTTGCATGGAGATCACAGTATTATCTGGGAACAGTTCATTAAATTACCATCGGAAGCAATGAGAACGCACGGCGATCAAGATTGGATATGGCGGATTACCAAGTCTAAAATTATCTTTTGGCCGGATTCATGGGTCCAAAGTTACAAGTGGGAGATTCGTAGTAGAGATGATCTAGCAGTAGTTGATGGTAAACGTAATTTTGTTTCAAGGGTACATAACCCAATCGTTTCAGCTGATTGCTGTGTTCTAGTATTCCACGGTGAACCAAAACCACACGAAGTTCAAGACCAGTTCATTATTGATAACTGGATTTAATAAGGAGATTTGCATGTTTAGAAAATTAGTAGAAGCACTTGTCACCGCAGCAGTATTAAAAATACGCGAGGTGGACTATAGACGTCCATTCCATCGTTCCGAAACTGTCATAGAAAAATGGAAGTAACTAAGGTGGACTTTCAACGTTGGTTTTTGGAAGGTATTCTCAAGGCAAATGTATGCAAAATACAATTCACACGCGTATCGGGTGGTGTTAGTACCATGCGATGTACGTTGAAACCCGAATACCTTCCAGAATACGCCGGTGATAAGGAACATTTAGAACGTGCTAACCAAGTACGAATTGCGAACGAAATAATTACAGTTTGGCACTTGGACAAAAAAGGCTGGCGATGTTTTAAAATTGAAAACTTAATTAATTTGGAGATAGAAGAAGATGCATTACCTATTTGACGTAGATGGTACCCTAACACCTAGCCGAGAAAAGATCAACCCAGCATTTCAGCAGTGGTTTCTAGGATTTGCTAGAACCCATACTGTATCTTTGGTATCTGGTAGTGATTATCAGAAAACCCTAGCGCAATTGGGTCCTGAAATCATAGAAGCTGTTAAGTTTGTGTTCAGTTGCTCTGGTAACGTTGTACGTGAAAATGGTGAAATCGTTCACGAGCATTCATGGTCTACCCCCGAACCAGTCATGGATTACTTAAAATCTGAACTATTCACTAGCCCATACGACGAACGGTTTGGTAAGCATTTTGAACATCGTACTGGTATGCTTAACTTTTCTATTATTGGTAGAAATGCAAGAGGACAAGACAGAACTGACTACTTTAAATGGGATTTGAAACACGGTGAACGTGAAAGAATTGCCAAAACTATCAACGATACGTGGCCTGATTTACATGCCGTCGTTGGTGGTGAAACTGGTATTGACATCTCAAGTGCTGGTTCAGATAAATCACAGGTACTGGGATGGATTGACGACCCAGAAGTTATGTTCTTTGGTGATAGAACTGACCCAATTGGCAATGATTATACCTTGGCGCAAGCTACCGTTATGCGACGTCAAGGAACGTTTCATACGGTTGCTGGTTGGAAAGATACTTGGGAAATTCTCAAGAAACTCGCATAAGAAAAAGGGGCTTGTAGCCCCTTTTTCGATTAACGTTTTTTCTGTTTACCACGGGGTGGTTTGTTCTGCTGCGCCTTCGGTTTGTTCTCTGGCTTTTTCGGTGCAACCTTTTCAACCACTGGTTCCACTTTAGTTTCTACAACAGGCTCTGTTACTACTTCAATTTTTACCTCAGCAGCCGGTTCAATTGTTTTTTCAACGTTGACAGCGACTGGTTTTTTAGTAACAGGTTTCTTTTTCACCGGTGCTTTCGCTGCAACTTCCACTACGGGTTCAATCACTGGTTCTACTGGTTTAGCCACTGGCGTTGCTGCACCTACCAATTGTCTAGCCATGATACGTGGTCTAGGTGGTTCTACTGGTGCTTCCGCAGCAACCTCTACAACTGCTTCTTCGACCTTAACTTCCGTTTTAGGCGCACGTGGCTTGTACTTGCGTTTTGGTTTAACTTCAACTTCCACGATTTGCTCCTCTTGTGGTCCTTTTTTGAAAATGTTTTTGAAAAAATCAAACATATAATCTCCTTTGGGGGTTTGTTTAAGATATCGTATTTAGTTTGGCGAAAA
>ERZ1034365.1201-NODE-1201-length-13497-cov-3.146051_pt1 | contig 13497 bp, 12 predicted proteins | sample MGYA00520615_ERZ1034365 | MGnify/ENA primary metagenome ERZ1034365 (study PRJEB33736, sample SAMEA104284505) | Azolla filiculoides | biome: Urban; feature: Water surface; material: Ditch water | place: Netherlands | collected 2015-10-28 | depth 0-0.1 m ... | reverse complement strand
CCATAACCGCAACGGCTCCGGCATCTTCGGCAATCTTGGCTTGTTCTGGAGTTACGACGTCCATAATGACGCCGCCCTTCATCATTTCGGCAAGCCCGCGCTTTACAAGGGGTGTTGATTTAGAAGTCTGAGAATCGCTCATGTGACAAGTCTACGCCCAGCCTGATGTGCGAACTTAACTTTTGGAAATAGATTCCCAAGCAGCAGCAATGTCTTGGCGAACCTCGCCCAACAATCTCGGCAACGCCTTGGTCTCGGCAATAATTGGGAAAAAATTGGCATCGTTTTTCCAGCGCGGCACTATGTGCTGATGCAAGTGGCCAGCGATTCCAGCACCGGCGACTTCGCCCTGATTCATACCTATGTTGAATCCGTGAGAACCCGATACGGCCTTGAGCACCCGCATCGCTTGCTGTGTCAAAGCTCCGATTTCAGCCACTTCTTCAGATGAGGCTTGGTCATAGGTGGAAATGTGACGGTAAGGGCAAATCAGCATGTGGCCAGAGTTGTAAGGAAACAAATTGAGCAGCACGTAGGCATATTGACCTCGGTGCACAATAAGAGCTTCTTCGTCTGGCTTATCAACTGCTAGGCAAAATGGGCAATCTTCATCTGCGGGTTGCTGCCCGTGCTGAATGTAGACCAGCCGGTGTGGGGTCCAAAGATGCTGAAACGCGTTTGGAACACCCGGCATCTCTGCTGAGGATTGAACCGATCCGCTGGCCATCCACTACACCTGAATCTTTGTTTCGATAGCTTCTAGAATTCGGCGAATGGCCTCAGACACGGGAATGCCATTCTCTTGAGATCCGTCTCTGAATCTGAATGACACTGCACCGGCAGCTTGATCGTTTTCGCCAGCGATGAGCATGAACGGAACCTTCGCCATTGTGTGATTGCGAATCTTCTTCTGCATACGGTCGTCAGAGTCATCTACCTGGGCGCGAACACCGCTCTTGCGAAGTTCAGCGACAACGCCGTGAAGGTATTCAGAAAATGCCTCGGCAATTGGAACAGCAACTACCTGCACCGGCGCAAGCCAAGGTGGGAAATGTCCGGCATAGTGCTCTGTTAGAACGCCAAAAAATCTTTCGACCGAACCAAATAGTGCCCGGTGAATCATGACTGGGCGCTGCTTAGTTCCATCTTGTGCCGTGTAGTCAAGGTCAAAGCGTTCCGGCAGATTGAAATCAAGCTGGATTGTTGACATCTGCCAAGTGCGACCAATGGCATCCCTGGCTTGCACCGAAATCTTTGGACCGTAGAAAGCAGCGCCGCCCGGGTCTGGAACAAGCTCTAGGCCTGAATCAGAAGCCACCTGCTCCAAAGTTTGTGTTGCTGTTTGCCAAATCTCATCGCTGCCGACAAACTTTGGGTTTCCTTCTTCTTTGGTTGATAACTCAAGATAGAAATCATTGAGCCCGTAATCCTTGAGCAGATTAAGAACAAATTGAAGAACGTCTGTGAGTTCCTGCTTCATGTTCTCTTGCGTCACAAAGAGGTGTGCATCGTCTTGGGTTAGTCCACGAACTCGTGTTAGTCCGTGCAGTACACCACTTTTTTCATTTCTGTATACAGTTCCAAACTCAAACATTCTGAGCGGAAGATCACGATATGAACGTGGTTGGCTGCGATAAATAAGAATGTGGAACGGGCAGTTCATTGGCTTCAGGTAGTAATCCTGCCCAACTTTCTTTATGTTGCCGTCTTCGTCTAACTCTTCGTCCATGCGAATCGGCGGAAACATGCCATCTGCGTAGGTTTGTAGATGCCCCGAAATTTCAAAAAGATTGCTCTTAGAAATGTGTGGTGAGTAGACAAAGTCATAGCCCGATTCTTCGTGGCGCTTGCGAGAGTAGTCCTCCATCACCTTGCGCATGATTCCACCCTTTGGATGGAATACGGCCAGGCCTGAACCTATCTCCTCGGGGAACGAGAAAAGGTCCAGGTCAACGCCAAGGCGCCTGTGATCTCTTTTTGCTGCCTCTTCTAAACGCTCTTGGTGCGCACGCAGTTCGTCTTTGGTTGGCCATGCGGTTCCGTAAACTCGCTGAAGCTGCTTGTTGTTTTCATTGCCTCGCCAATACGCAGAAGCAACGCGGGTCAGAGCAAAACCGTTTCCGATCATTCTTGTGTTCGGCAAGTGCGGTCCCCGGCATAAATCGCGCCAAATAGTTTCACCCGATTGTGGATCTACGTTGTCATAAATGGTCAGGTCCCCGGCACCAACCTCTGCGCCGCCCTCACCGAGGTCTGAACCCTTGAGCCCAATTAACTCCAACTTATAAGGCTCGCCAGATAGCTCAACTCGAGCATCACCGTCGGTGGTAACCCGGCGAATGAAGCGTTGACCAGATTGAACAATTTTCTGCATCGCCTTTTCAAGGCTCTTAAGGTCTTCCGGTGTGAATGCGTTCTCGACATCAAAGTCGTAATAGAAACCGTCTTTGATTGGGGGTCCAATACCTAGTTTGGCCTCGGGGTTGATGCTTTGCACGGCCTGAGCTAGAACGTGTGCGGTGGAGTGACGCAAAATATTTAGGCCATCTTCGCTCGAAATAAGAACGCCTTCTACGTTGTCGTCTGCCGAAAGCTTATGAGCCAAGTCTCTAAGCTCACCATTCACTCGCATCGCGACAATAGCTCTATCGGTGAATAGTTTGAAACCATCGGCACCGATTTCAACAGCCACGGCAGAGCCGTCAACGACTACGTTCAGAGAAGACACAAAAACCTCAATTTGCTTCGAATATTGCTCTAATACTATCCGCGAGAGGCCTGCGAGCCTGACTGCCTTATCGGTTGATTGTGCTATTTTTCTGAAATATGACCAAACCAAAGATCGTCAAGCTCGATGAGGCTGTCATGGCTAACCAAGAGTTTCAACGCAGCGTTATGGCAGCCAAACTCAACTGGCTAAGGGCCGGTGTTCTTGGAGCCAACGACGGAATTGTTTCCACAGCCGGTTTGGTAATGGGTGTGGCTGGAGCCACAACCGATTCTGGAGCAATTCTGATTGCCGGCGTAGCCGGACTGGTTGCGGGTTCGATATCAATGGCTGGCGGCGAGTACACATCTGTAAGTGCCCAAAAAGACAGCGAAAAGGCTGCTATTGAAAAGGAACGTCGGGAACTTTCGGAAGATCCCGAGGGCGAACTTCGTGAACTCGCCTGGTTCTACGAACAAAAAGGCATGTCGCTAGAGCTAGCAACAAAAGTTGCCAAAGAGCTAACAGCAAAAGATGCGCTTAAGGCTCACGCCGAGGCAGAGCTTGGTATTGACAGCGAAAAACACGCCAGTCCTGGACAAGCGGCATTGGCTTCTTTTATAGCATTCGCAGGTGGCTCGCTACTTCCCCTACTTGCTGTAACCGGCCCATGGCTTGACTATCGAATTCAAGTTACCGTTGCTGCTGTGGTTGCTTCCCTGGCTGTGACCGGTTACGTTGGAGCAAAAATTGGTGGGGCAAGATCTGGCGCCGCAATTCTAAGAAATGTAGCCGTAAGTTTGCTAACGATGGGTGTTACATACGCAATTGGCCAAATGGTTGGAACCGCTATCTAGCTTCCCACCAAGTTATGCTGGTCATGTGAATTCGAAGACGAACATTGACATTGCTCTGATTGGTGGCGGCATCATGAGCGCAACCCTTGGCACCTTTCTAAAGCTTCTAAAGCCGGAATTAGAAATTGCGGTTTTTGAACGCCTAGATGGTGCTGCACTTGAAAGCAGTAACCCTTGGAATAATGCAGGCACTGGTCACGCTGCTCTGTGCGAACTCAACTACATGCCAGATAGTAAAGATGGCAGCTTGCCTAACCCTGCAAAAGCAGTGGCAATCAACGAGCAGTTCCAACTTTCGCGTCAGTTCTGGGCTCATCTAGTTGAAATTGGTGTCTTGAAAGACCCATCATCATTTATCAACGCCACTCCACACATGACTTTTGTTAAAGGCGCCAAAGACGTTGACTACCTAAGGCGTCGCTTCGAGAGCCTAAGCAGCCAACCACTCTTTGCCGGCATGGAGTATTCAGAGGATCCGCGCAAAATTGCCGAGTGGGCACCCCTATTGATAAAAGGTCGTATTGGCGAAGAACCAGTTGCGGCAACCAGAATCGCAAGCGGCACAGATGTGGATTTTGGTGCCATCACTGTTCAGATGTTTGATTACCTTCGAAAAAATGGCGTCACCGTCAACACGAGCAATGAGGTCAAAGACCTAAACCGCAACCACGATGGCAGCTGGAACCTTAAAGTCAAAAACACCTCAACTTCAAACACGGATTACCTAAGTGCAAAATTTGTTTTTGTTGGAGCCGGCGGCTGGGCACTGAAACTTCTTCAGAAATCTGGAATCGCAGAAGCTAAAGGATACGGAACCTTTCCTGTTGGCGGCCAGTGGCTGAGAACTGATAATCCAAAATTAGTTTCCCAGCACAAAGCAAAGGTCTATAGCCAGGCTTCTGTTGGTGCGCCACCAATGTCTGTACCGCACCTAGATACAAGAGTTGTGAATGGAAAAGCTTCCTTACTATTCGGACCATATGCAACAGCGAATCCAAAATTCTTGAAAAACGGAAGTATTTTTGACCTGCCGGCTTCGCTTAGGCCAGCTAATCTAATCCCCTACCTTTCGGTTGCCCTCACGAATGTTTCATTGGTCAAGTACTTGGTTGGCGAGCTGCTGAAGACTAAAGCTAGAAAGTTTGAGTCACTGCAAGAATTTATGCCAAGCGCAAAGGCTGAAGATTGGCAACTCTTGAATGCTGGCCAACGCGCGCAAGTGATTAAGAAAGACTCAGTCAAAGGCGGAGTGCTTCAGTTTGGAACTGAAGTTATAACATCACGCGACGGAACAATTTCTGGTCTCTTAGGAGCCTCACCGTGTGAATCAACTTCAGTTCATGTGATGCTGAAGGTTATCGAAAGAAGCTTTGCCAAAGAATTCTTGTCGTGGAAAAAAGACATTCAAAAAATGATTCCAAGTTTTGGAACGAAACTGTCTGAAGACCCAAAAAAGGCGGCTGCGTCACTTGCGGCAACCGCTGCGACTCTAAAACTTTAGATACGTGGTGGTCGATACTGGGATCGAACTAGCAAACTTCACGAGGTGAAGTTTGGAGTCACTGGTAAAGGAACTGGTGGTCGATACTGGGATCGAACCAGTGACCCCTTCCATGTCAAGGAAGTGCGCTACCGCTGCGCCAATCGACCGTGCGCCCCAAAAATTTCTTGAGGATTTTTGTTGGAGGTGGAGACGGGATTTGAACCCGTGGGTTTACAGCTTTGCAGGCTGTTGCTTTGGGCCGCTCAGCCACTCCACCATGCTTAACGAGGCTAACGCCCTATGCGAGCGGATGACGAGATTCGAACTCGCGACCCCAACCTTGGCAAGGTTGTGCTCTACCAACTGAGCCACATCCGCATGTCTTGTTTCCAAGACTTGGCTACTCTAACCGAAAATTCTTTTCATCGCAAACTTCTGCGCGGGTGTCTAGCCCTTCCAAGACCATCTAGGGTCTGCCTCTGAGTACGCGGTTTCACCGTGCAACACATTGTCGACACCTGCTATTTCATCGGTGCTGGTCACACGGAAGCCGATTGTTTTCTGTATCGCTAGCCCAAGAAGATAAGACGCTGTGAATGCAAATACCAAGACCACAGCAGCCCCGATTGCCTGCTTTCCCAACTGGTCAAAACCGTATCCAAAGAATAGGCCAACACCCTTGCCAAAAAGACCAATGTAGAGGGTCCCAACCAAGCCACCTACAAGGTGAATTCCTACTACGTCTAATGAGTCGTCGAAACCTAGCAAATACTTAAGCTCAACCGCTAGAGCGCAAACAACACCAACGATTAGACCTAGCAACAGCGCAAAGATTGGATCCAGGTAAGCGCAGGACGGTGTGATCGCAACTAAACCAGAAACCGCTCCGGATGCTGCGCCTATCGAAGTAGGTTTTTTGTGCACAATTTGCTCGTATGCAATCCAACTCAACATTGCGCCAACTGGCGCGGCCAGAGTATTGATGAATGCTAGGGCAGCAATTCCGTCGGCTGCCAGCTCTGAACCAGCGTTGAAACCAAACCAGCCAAACCAAAGAATTGCGGCACCGATAAGTGTGAGCGGCACGTTGTGCGGGGCATGCATACCCTTTGTAAACCCAAAGCGTTTACCAACTACCAGTGCTAACGCCAAAGCCGAAGCGCCTGAAGCAATCTCAACGACTGTGCCGCCGGCAAAGTCCATAACACCAATGTTGTAGACCAACCAGCCACCATCAATTACCTTGCCGTCTTCAACAGTGAAATTGAAGATCCAGCCGGCAACTGGAAAGTAAACCACAATCGCCCACAGCGCCCCGAAGAGCATCCAGGAGCCAAACTTTGCACGGTCGGCAATTGCACCGGAGATAAGCGCGACAGTGATGATTGCGAAGGTGCCTTGAAAGCCTGCGAACGCTAGCCCGAAACCGTCGCCATCTTTTGCTTGAGCTATTACATCGGCCAAGAAAATTTTGTTTAGATCAATTCCAAAGACACCGTCTACACCAATGAAATTTCCAGATCCAGCCGCTCCAAATGACATGGCGTATCCGAAGACAACCCACATAACACCGATTAGGGCAAGTGAACCAAAACTCATCATCATCATGCTGACCACGCTTGATGCGCGCACCAAACCACCGTAGAAAAACGCGAGTCCGGGGGTCATGAAAAGAACCATCGCCGAGCAAATAATCAAGAACATAGTGGTGTTTTGATGTGCCATTTTCATCTCTCTTTCAAACGCGCCAAAAGGAGGAGCCCTTGCGAGCTCCTCCCGTTGGCTATAACTTTTGTTTAGCCGCGGTCTGCACCAAACGCATAAGCCTCTTCACCGTGAACAACGGTGTCAATGCCAGCGATCTCATCCTGAGCCTTGACTCGGAATCCGATTGTCTTTTCGATAACGAATCCAATAATCAATGCCATGACGAAGCTGTAAACCAATACTGCACCGGCACCCAGAGCCTGGGCCCCGAACTGACCCCATCCGTTTCCGAATGCTGCGCCAACGCCGTTTCCAAAGATACCAATCCAAAGCGTTCCAACGATTCCACCTACCAGGTGGATTCCAACAACGTCAAGAGAGTCATCGAAACCGAAGCTGAACTTTAGGTCAACTGCAAGAGCACAAAGCGCACCAGCAACAAGACCTAGAAGAATCGCGTATACCGGGTCAAGCGACGCACAAGCAGGTGTTACTGCAACCAAACCAGCAATTGCACCAGAGCCTGCGCCAATAGAAGTTGCCTTACCGTGCTTCATTTTCTCGACCAAGATCCAACCAAGCATGGCTGCAGCTGGTGCGGCAAGGGTGTTGATGAAAGCGATAGAAGCGATTCCGTCAGCAGCTAGCTCTGAACCAGCGTTGAAACCGAACCAGCCGAACCAAAGAAGCGCAACACCAAGAAGCGTTAGAGGTACGTTGTGAGGCTGTGTGATTCCCTTGCTAAAACCGAAGCGCTTACCAAGCACAATGGCCAAGGCCAGACCCGCAGCACCAGCATTGATGTGAACAGCTGTTCCACCCGCAAAGTCAATGACGCCGAGGCCGTAAACAATCCAACCACCATCAACAACTTTGCCGTCGGCAAGAGTGAAGTTGAACACCCAGTTTGCAACTGGGAAGTAAACCAAAGTTGCCCAAACACCAGCAAATACCATCCATGCACCAAACTTCGCTCGGTCGGCAATAGCACCAGAGATCAAGGCAACGGTGATGATTGCGAAAGTTGCTTGGAAAGCCACAAACGCCATGGTTGGGAACGCACCTGCAGGTGCCGCAGCATCAGCAACCTGTGCAGTAAGCCCCAGGTACGAAGTATCGATTCCAAACCAACCATCGATACCAAAGAATGTGTCGGTACCTGCATTTGAGAATGAAATTGCATAACCGTATAGAACCCAAAGGACTGCGATGAGCCCCAGTGATCCAAAGCTGAGCATCATCATGCTGACAACGCTCTTAGCCTTAACCATTCCTCCATAGAAGAATGCCAAACCTGGCGTCATAAGTAGAACTAGTGCTGCTGAAATGAGCACAAAAGCGGTATTTCCCTGATCCACTTGTTTACCTCTCTCTAAGAAAACAAATTGAAGCCAGAAAGGCCTGGCTACTAATAGAGAGTTTGGCGTTGAAAGGTTTCGTGTCTAGACCGGAAATGTTTCGTGTTTGTAAAAGGTCTTATTACTCAGACATCGCGCCTAGACGCGATACAGCCCTTAAATACTTCTTTCTATAGCCACCTGAAAGGTATTCAGGCGAAAAAAGCTCCGTAATTGGCTGCCCAGAACCCCTAATTTTCAGCTGCGCCTCGTAGGCCCTATCTACAAATGCAACAAAGCGTAAGGCGTCGACTTGATTGTGTAACACGTGGCAATTCATGAGCGCCAGTGTCTTCACGCCCTGAAGCAACCTTCCATACCTAGAGGGGTGAATAGACGAAAGATGTCTCAGCAGTTCATCAAACTCGTCAACAGCCGTGGACTCCGATTCACAAAGATCCAACCAAAGCTCTAGGTCTTGAAGCGTAAACGAAGGAGAAACCACCGATAGAGGGCGATGCCTGTGATCTTCTCCATCGATGCGAAGCATTTCAAATTGGTTAGCAATTCCATGAATCTCACGTGTGAAATCCGATGCTGCAAAGCGCCCCTCGCCCAAAGCATTGGGTGGGGTGTTGCTTGTTGCGGCGAACCTAACTCCCTTGGCAGTGAGTTCATTTAGTAATCTCGACATCATCATGGTGTCGCCCGGATCATCAAGCTCAAATTCATCGATGCAAATTAGTTCAAACTTAGCCAGGGCATGCACTGCTTCAGTAAACCCCAGTGCGCCAATAAGGCTGGTGTATGAAATAAAGCTACCGAAAGCCTTGCGGCCCTTGAATTCATGCCAGACCGCTGCAAGTAGGTGAGTCTTACCCACGCCAAAGCCTCCATCAAGGTAGATACCGGGTGGAAGGGTCGCAGATTTACCAAAGAATTTCTTAGCAACCGTTCCCCTAGCAAACAGCTGGGCAGCTAGCTGAACCTGGGCCTGGCTAGGGTATTCGCTGTGGGGAACGTAGTTTACGAATGTGGCCGACTCAAACTCTCTAGGGGGAACCAATTCGGCAAGTAGTTGTGCAACGGTGGCTTGAGGGTGCAGCGCAACCAGTGTGCCGTATTTAGACCTCTGAATTGCCAATTATTACCTAGCCGTTGGATGTATCGCCTTCTTGAGTTAACCTAGTTGATGAAGGCTTCAAACTAAGAAGGAATCGCTAAAACATGCCAATAGAGTTCGACACCAACAAGAAATTCGAAGAATATGCCACCCAAGGGGTTTTGGTATCTACCGAATGGTTGGCAGCCAATCTAAACCGCGATGGACTAGTTGTAGTTGAGTCTGACGAAGACGTCTTGCTCTATGAAATTGGGCACATTCCTGGGGCTGTCAAAATCGATTGGCACACAGACCTAAATGACCCAATAACCCGGGACTATGTTTCGAATGAGGCCTTCAAGGCCCTTATGGACGCAAAGGGCATCTCAGCCGAAGACACGGTCATAATTTATGGAGACAAGTCAAACTGGTGGGCATCATACGCTCTGTGGGTGTTTAAACTTTTCGGCCACAATGACGTGCGGCTAGTAGATGGCGGAAGAGATAAATGGATTGCCGAAGGGCGAGAACTAGTCAAAGACGTGCCTAGCCGAGAAATTTCAGATTACCCTTTGCCAACAAGAGACGATTCAACTCTAAGAGCGTTCCGCGACGACGTTCTAGCTCACTTTGGTAATCCCCTAATTGATGTCAGGTCAACAGAGGAGTACACCGGCGAACGAACACACATGCCTGCTTACCCAGAGGAAGGTGCTCTAAGAGGCGGACACATTCCTAGCGCCGCGTCGGTTCCTTGGGCAAAGGCGGCTGGCGAAAACGGAGTATTCAAGCCTCGCCAGGAACTCGAAGAGATTTATCTTGACGGTGCGGGTCTAAAAAAAGGCGATAACGTTATCGCCTACTGCCGAATTGGTGAGCGCTCAAGTCACACCTGGTTTGTCTTGAACTATCTACTTGGTTTTGAAAATGTAAGAAATTATGACGGCTCATGGACCGAATGGGGCAGCCTAGTTGGTGTGCCAATAGTTAAAGGCATAGAGCCAGGCACTGCACCGATGGCAAGACGTTAATGGCAACAGAAACAGTTGAGTCTTTAGTTGAAGATTTCCAATCTTTGGCTGTTAAAGACCGCCTCAACCTGCTGTTGGAATTTAGCGAAAATCTACCAAGCTTGCCGGCTCGATACGCGGACCACCCAGATCTACTAGAGCGCGTTGAGGAATGCCAATCCCCCATTTATCTTTTCGTTGAAGTTGCAGACGAAACAGTTCACCTGTTTTTCACGGCTCCTGAAGAGGCACCAACAACGCGTGGGTTTGCAAGCATTTTGCATGCGGTGATTGATGGCCTGCCAGTTGAAAAAGCTTTGGCAATTGACGATGACTTTCCCTCTCGAATCGGGTTGAGCGAAGCAGTTTCGCCACTAAGAATGCGTGGCATGCGCGGCATGCTTGCGCGCATAAAAAGACAGGTTGCTGAAAAGCAATAAGTTGCGTTACGTCAATGTTGACCCAGGTCAAGAATTTAACGCGTATTCGGAACTTATTCCGAGTTGGACAGGCTGGTTGGCATCCTACGTGGTTGATTCAAGCGGTAAATATGTGGATGACAACGGTTCGTCGGCAAATCTTGGAAACAGTGGCGATCTGAGTCTGCTCATGAGCCTGCGTGAGAAGGCTGACGTAATTGTCACAACGGGCTCAACAGCCAGGGCCGAGAATTATCGCCCATCGAGGTTTGCCCCCATCACGGTGATTTCTAGAAAACCAGAGTCGTTGGCTAAATTGCCGCTTTTCGTAAATTCGGGAACATTTAGTAATCAAGTGTTTCAACCAAGTCAGGATGAGCTTTTCACAGAACTCACTGGCTATCTAAAGGAGCAAGGCCATTCCAGATTTCTTTTCGAGGGCGGCCCATCGCTCTTGAACTCGCTGAGCACACAGGCTGGCGCCATATCAATCGTTTTGAATATTGCAAATGCTAAAGACCTGAGCTTGGTGGAACCAGAAACGCTCCTAGTAGCTCTAAACCCTGCGCTCAGGGGCCTGACACTTCAAGATGATGCAGCTATTGGAACAAATAGGGTCACCAGGTGGAGCGTCACAGCCTAAAACGGCGTGGCAACCAAGCGCTAAACCGCAAAACCTTTAGCCTTAGTCAAATGATTGAATTTGAAGTACCCGAAGGCGCTCCGGCCGAGTTTCTGCTGGCCATGGAGTCACTTCGTAATTCTTCAGTACGCGATGAACTAATAATCGAACAGATTGCTGCACCGGGAAAACTTGCCAAGTTTGAAGTAGCTTTCTCGGCTAACGTTGACGCAAGCGCCACTGATGTTGCATCAGACTTAGGAACTGGCCGTTTTGTGCTGCTGTGGGATCAAGATGAGCCTGAGCCTTGGCACTCCAGATTCAGAGTTATTACTTTCGCTAAGTCCCCTCTAGAAACAAACATCGGTGCTGATGAATTAATTTCAGACGTAGCTTGGGCTTGGCTTACCGAGTCGCTTCAGAATAGACATGCCGACTTTATTGCCGAAGCCGGAACTGCCACAAGAATCATTTCATCGGGCTATGGGGCTCTCAGCAACCAGAGCGATCACGCTGAACTTGAAATCAGGGCTTCTTGGTCACCCATCAACACGAATGCTGCTGCTCACCTAGAAGCTTGGCAAGATCTCGTTTGCATTATGTCTGGATTCCCAAATTTGCCTACTGGAGTTACCAGCCTTGGCATTTCCCGATGATCCAAGACGAATCGCTGGAACTCCCCCTTCTTAGCAAGCCAAGGGTTTCAGACGTCACTCTTGTTGAGACCAAAGCTCAACTAGATGAAGCGGTTGCTGTACTTTCTAAATGTGAAGGGCCTTTTGCTCTAGATGCAGAGCGGGCTTCTGGTTTTAAATACAGTCAGCGCGCTTACCTGATACAGGTGCATCGAAAGAATTCGCCGATCTATCTCATCGATCCAATCTCGGTCAAAGATTCTTTTGGCGATCAGTGTTTTGAAGACTTTGCGCTGCTTCTAAAAAGCGATGAGTGGATTTTGCATGCAGCAAGCCAAGATTTACCATGCCTTCGCGAGCTAGGAATTACCCCGACAACCCTTTTTGACACAGAACTTGGATCGAGACTTGCCGGTCTTCCAAGAGTTGGACTTGGAGCAGTTACCGAACATTTTCTCAAAGTTAAATTAGCCAAAGAGCACTCTGCCGTTGATTGGAGCATCAGGCCCCTACACGCAGACTGGTTGAACTACGCAGCGCTAGATGTAGATGTGCTAATTGAACTGCGAGCGGGCGTTGCTAATTCATTAGAAGACCAGGGAAAATCTGATTGGGCAGTCCAGGAATTTGCAAACGTTGCAAGCATGCAACCTAAAGAACCAAAGATTGATCGCTGGCGCGGAATGACCGGAATGCATGAAGTAAAGGACGCGAGGTCACTTGCCATTGCCCGAGAACTATGGAAAGCAAGAGAGTTTCTTGCACAGAAGCTGGATGTTTCACCTGGGCGCTTAATTCCAGACAGCTCAATAGTTGGGTTAGCTGCAAACCCAGTGAAATCAAGGCCTGAACTTGCAGCTTCAAAATCTTTCTCAGGTAGGGCCTCTAGATCTTATCTAGACACCTGGTGGGCGGCCCTAAGCGAAGGCTTGAACACTAGGGATCTGCCACCTACTAGATTGCCGCATGTAGGAGTTCCAAATCACCGCACCTGGGCGAATCGCTTCCCAGAGGCTGAAGCCAGACTTAAGATTGCAAAGCCTGTGATGGCAGAGCTTTCAACACTGCACTTGCTTCCCGTTGAGAACTTACTGACTCCAGATTTCCTGAGACAACTTTGCTTCCAGCCGCCAACAGAAATAACTACGGAATCGGTTTCTGATTATCTGTCCGACTTGGGAGCTCGAGCATGGCAGGTAGAGCTAACTGCAGCAGCTTTGGCAAAGGCATTCAACAACCCCCAGCCTGCGGTTGAGACCGAAGAGAAAACTATGACTGAGGGTGCTTAGCCTCATCTAGCTTTTCAATTGGTCTCGCGTGAGGAATTCTTGATCCAACCACCTGAGCAACAATGTCTCTGGCAATTGATTGAGCTGTAAGTCCTACGCGTTCCATGATTTCGTTTCGGGATGCATGTTCCAAGAATTCGTCTGGAAGACCAACCTCGGTAAGTGCAGTATCTACCTGAGCCGCACGCATGTCTTGACGCACTCTGGTACCAATGCCGCCTACCTTGATGCCATCTTCGATTGTGATCACGAGACGATGCTGAGCAGAGAAATCGATAACGGATTTTGACACGGGAACAACCCAGCGTGGGTCTATTACCGTTGACCCG
>ERZ1034365.1198-NODE-1198-length-13525-cov-3.219958_pt1 | contig 13525 bp, 11 predicted proteins | sample MGYA00520615_ERZ1034365 | MGnify/ENA primary metagenome ERZ1034365 (study PRJEB33736, sample SAMEA104284505) | Azolla filiculoides | biome: Urban; feature: Water surface; material: Ditch water | place: Netherlands | collected 2015-10-28 | depth 0-0.1 m ... | reverse complement strand
TGAAGCCGGCAAGCAGGTGAACCGCCTCTATGTCACCGATGGCGTTGATATCGCCAAGGAATACTACCTCTCGATGGTCGTTGATCGTGGCACCAGCCGCATCGCGCTGATCGTGTCGACCGAAGGCGGCATGGACATCGAAGAAGTCGCGCACTCCACGCCGGAAAAGATCGCCACGATCGTGATCGATCCGGTTGAAGGCTTCATGCCGCACCATGGCCGCGCTGTCGGCTTTGCGCTCGGCCTGCGGCGGGAGGTGCAGCAGGCGGTGGAGGCCCGCATCGGCGGCGTACGCTTGCACGCCCCCGATGCCACGGCCGTGACGCACTGAGCACCCCGTGCGGCAGGCCGTGGTCGTATGCGCCGAACAGGCTGGCGCGTAAAGCCTTGATCACCCGGGTGAATGGCAACCAGTCGTGGACCATCTGGAACATGCCACCGCTGAGTTCAATGGGAATCACGCCACCGCCGGCGGAAAGCTGCAAGCTCAGGAGCAGCACCGACAGCAGCTTGCCCGCCGCGCCAAACACCCGCAGCAGCGGCGAACAGCATGGTCAGAAACACAGGGACGTTACGGCCATGGTCAACAACAGGTTCAGGGCGGAGGGCGCCTGCAGGCCCAGGCCTCCATGTTGGGGGTGTACGCACTGCCGTTGTTCAGCACCGGCGCCAGGTTTCCCGGCACGGGTTTGACCGAACCGGCCAGGCCCTGTGCGTTGCCTCCCGGGCTTTCCGGCAGACGCTGCCGCGTCCAGCTGCTTGAGGCCCTCCAGCAGACGGCCTGCGCCGTCCGTCAGGCTCTTTTCACCTGTAGCAAAACTGTCCAGCGTCGAGTTCGTCTGGAAGGTGCGCTTCCATGGCGCGCACGCCATCCCCGCGCTGCCGCACGCCGCCGGACAGTGCGGTGGCCGCGACGCTGTATTGCGCCGCGCCGGCGGCCAGGGCGGTCGCACCGGCGCGCAACTGCTTCACACGGGCCTCCAGATGGTCCGGTCCGTTCTGCGTGCCTTTGGCGGAGGACAGCACCAGGGTCCAGCGCTTCTCGTTCAGGGTTTCGTTGACCTGGTGGCCCAGTTGCCCGGCAAAGTGCTTGGCCAGATCTGCTGCCGCATGGTTGTTGCCCTCCGACAGCATCACCCGGATCTCGCCGCCACCGGCTACTGCGCCGGGGACCGCCTGCGCGCTGAAGTCTGCCGGAATGATGACTGCAAAAGCCAGTTCGCCGGCGCTGACGGCCTGTCGGGCGGCCTGCGCGTCCGCCATGAGGCGCCAGCCGAACTTCGCAAACAGGTCCAGGTGTTCACAGTTCGATGCCGGGACGGTATTGCGCGTCGGGTACCACCTTCCAGCGGCCCACCATCGCCGCCAGCAGCAGGGCCACGCAGCCGGCAAAGATCACGGTGCCCCAGGCCGTTGCCCAGCCGTGGTCATAGGCACCAAACAAGCTGGCGCGCAAGGCCTTCACCACCCAGGTGAAAGGCAGCCAGGCGTGGACGGTCTGGAACAGTCCGCCGCTGAGTTCCACCGGAATCACACCGCCGCCGGCCGCCAGTTGCAGGGTCAGCAGCAGCACGGCCAGCAGCTTGCTCGCTTCACCGAACAGGCGCAGCAGGGCGAACAGCATCGCCAGAAAGGCCCAGGAGGCCACCGCCATGGTCAGCAGCAGATCGACTGCGGACGGCGCCGCCACGCCCAGCCCGTAAACCAGCATCAGGAAGGCCAGGCCGGTCTGCAGCAGCGTGACGCCGGCCGGCACCATGAATTTGCCCAGCGCTTGTGCCAGGCGCGGGGCACCGGCCAGGCTGGCGGGCATCAGGTTGAGGTTGAACAGATAGGCGGCCATCACGGCACCAATCCACAGCGCCACGGCCACCATGTTGGGCGCGAAGGCGCTGCCGTTGTTGGGCACCGGCGCCAGGTTTTCCAGTTCGGGCTCGACCGACTCGGCCAGTCCACGGGCGCTGCCGTCGAGTTTGCGCACTGCGGCCGGCAGGGCCGCATCGACCAGCTTCACACCTTCGAGCAGGTGGGCCGCAGCTTCGGAGAGGGTCTTTCCACCTTGGGCAAAGGCGGTGAGTTGCTCATCTTCCGGCAAGCGGGTGGCCAGCGTGCGCACGCCGCCCCCGAGTGCACGCACCCCGTCGGTAAGACGGTCGACGCCGGTGTCGAGCTGGGCGGCGCCCTGTGCCAGCTGTGCGTTGGCGCTGCGCGCCTGTGCCAGTCCGGTCCCCAGTTCGACGGTGCCGGCCGCCAGTTCACCGGCGCCTTTGGCCAGCTTGCTGCCGAACAGGGGCACGGCATCGCTTTCGACCTGCAGCCGCTGCAGTCCGTCGCCGAGCTGGGTCGTGCCTGCCTGCAATTGCTCCAGGCCGCTGCCCAGGGCGCGCTGGCCGGTCATCAGTTGCTGCGAGCCGGCGGCCAGGGTCTTGAGGTCCGCGTCCGCAGGCAGGCGGGCTTCGATGGCACGCACACCCGAGGCCACCTGGCGGAATCCGTCCGACAACTGGGCCGCCGCCGTGCCGTACTGAGCGGCCCCGCTGGTCAGCGTCCTGGCACCCGCGTGCAGTTGTGTCACGCCGGCCTTCAGCCTGGTCAGGCTCTTCTGCGAGCCATCGGCGCTGGACAGCACCATCTCCCAGCGCTGCTCGTTGAGGGTTTCATTGACCTGGTGCCCCAGTTCCACCGCAAACCGCCTGGCATAGCCTGCCGCCGAGTAGTTGTTGCCCTCCGAGAGAATCACGCGGATTTTTCCTCCGCCTGGAACGGCCCCGGGCAACGCCTGCGCGCTGAAGTCCTTGGGAATGACGACGGCAAAGGCCAGCGCGCCCCGCGCCACGGCCTGCCGTGCCGCTTCCGCGTCCTGCATGGGCCGCCAGCCAAACAGGGCCTTGTGAACCAGCACCTCGCTGAGTTCGGCGCCCACATTGGCATCGGTGCCCTGGTAGCGGATGCCTGCATCAAGGTTGACCAGGGCCACCGGCAGCGCGCTGGTCTTGGCATTGGGGTCCCAGACGCTGGAAAGATAGATCAGTGCATAAAGCGCCGGGACCAGCGACACGGCCAGAACGGCCAGACGCAACATGCGAATGTGCCTGAGCAGCGCCAGATCGGCACGTGCCACACGCAGGGCGTTCAGGATGAAGTTGAGCATGAGAGGGGTTCCAGCAGGATCTGCAGTCTAGGGCAGGAGCGGAGGGGGTGTCAGCGGGCGTTCAATGCCGCTTGCCGCAAGGGCTCGACTGCGTCCCGGAGCAGGGTGACCAGGTGGTCACGGTCCTGTTCGATCTCCGCCATGGGTCCACCCAGGCTCAGGGTCACGGGCTCGTGCTGGCGGGGCATGGGGAGCAGGATGGCCAGCGCGGAGGCACCTGGCATGGAGGTGCCCATCGACATGGCGTAGCCGTCGTTCAGGGCTTGCTGGCGTGCGCGCAGGGCACCCTCAAAGTCCACCCGCAGGGACGGGTCGGTTTCCAGTGCGTTGGCCTTGCGCAGCAGCACGGCCACGTCTTTTTCCGGCTGGGTGGTCAGCAGCATCTTGCCCGGGGCGCTGCGGAACAGCGGGCGCAGCGAGCCGGTCTTGGCCACGAAGCGCCCGCTGCGTGTGGCCTGCAGCACGTGCAGGTAGCGCACATGCACGCCCTGCTGTGTGCCGATCATCACCGTGTGGCCACAGGCGGCCAGCACACGCTCCATGAGGCGCAGCAGGCCCTGTTCGCTGAACAGGTGGTCGCCGATCCAGGCGGTGGCCAGCGTCAGGCGCACATTGGGCACGTACATGCCGGTGCGCGCTTCGTGGTCAAAGTAGCCGGACTCGGTCAGGCTGCGCAGCAGCACCGAGGTGCTGGACTGCGGGTAGCCGAGCGACTGGCAAATCTCCTTCACACTGGCCGGGCGCCGCCATTCCGCAAAGAACTCCAGCAACTCCAGCACACGCTGGGCGGACTTGACATGGGGGGTGGACATATCCATTCATGATATCGAATCACATATGTGATTTCCGGGCGGAGCTGTCCCTCAATCCCCTAAGCTGGCACCCACAACAAAAGGAGACCTGTTCATGCTCAACCGTCGTCAGTTCGTGCGCAGCGGCACCGCCGCCGTTGCGTCCCTGCCTGCCGGGCTGCTGGCCCAGACCCCCGCCCTTGCAAAGCCGGCCCGCATTGTGGTCGGCTTTCCGCCCGGTGGCTCGGCCGACCTGATGGCCCGGGCGCTGGCGCAGCAGTTGGCCGGCTATGCGCCCTCGGTCATCGTGGACAACAAGCCCGGCGCCGGCGGGCGCATCGCGCTGGAGGCGCTGAAGAACGCCGAGCCGGACGGCAGCACCCTGGTCATCACGCCGTCGTCCATGGTGGCGCTGTACCCGCATGTCTATAAAAAACTCAGCTACGACCCGCTGAAAGATTTCACGCCCGTGGCCATGATGGCGTCGTTCCCGTTTGTGCTGACGGTCGGCCCCCTGGTGCCCGCGCAGGTGAAGACCGTGGCGGAGTTCCTGGCCTGGTGCAGGGCCAACCCCAAACTCGCCGCCTATGCCTCGCCCGGCAACGGGTCCACGCCCCACTTTGCCGGCGTGGCGCTGGCCCGGGCCGCGCAGGTGGACCTCACGCACGTCGCCTACAAGGGCGGTGCGCCCGCCATGAACGACGTGCTGGGCGGCCAGATCGCCGCCAACATGGCCGTCATCTCCAATGCCTTGCCCTTGTTGCAGACCGGCAAGCTGCGGGCGCTGGCCATCACCGGCGCGGTGCGCAGCCCGGCGCTGCCCGAGGTGCCGACGCTGATCGAATCGGGCTACCGCGATGTGCTGGTCACCGAATGGTTCGGCGTGTTTCTGCCCGCGCGGGCGCCGGCCGACCTCAGCGTGCGCCTGAACGCCGCCGTGCGCGACGCCCTGGGCACCCGGGCCGTCCAGGAGGTGCTGGCCAAGGCGTCGTTTGATGCGGCCGCCCCGTCCACCCCGGCCGAGTTTGGCCGCATGCTCAAGGCAGAGATCGACCGCTGGGGCGCCATCGTCAAGGCCTCCGGCTTCACCCCGGAAGACTGATTCCGCCCCACCTCAAACACCGAACACCATGACCGAGTCCACTGTTTCTGAACCCGGCAGCACGCCGTTGCTGGCCGTGCAGGGCGGCGTTGCCACCCTCACGCTGAACCGCCCCGCCCACCGCAACCGCCTGCACAACGACGACCTGCGCGTGCTGCTGCAGCATTTCAAGACGATCAACGATGACGCATCGGTCCGTGTGGCTGTGCTCACGGGCAGCGTCCTGCCCGAGCGGCCGGTGTTCTGCGCCGGCTACCACATCGGCCAGCACGGCGGTGAACATGCCGACGCCACCTTCGAGGCCGTGGCCGACGCGCTGGAGGCGCTGCGCCCGGTGACGGTCTGCGCGCTCAACGGCAGCGTGTATGGCGGCGCGACCGACTTTGCGCTGGCCTGCGACTTCGCCATTGGCGTGGAGGGCATGGAAATGCGCATGCCGGCCGCCGCGCTGGGCCTGCATTACTACCCGGGCGGCATTTCGCGCTATGTCTCGCGCTTGGGCCTGGTCCTCGCCAAGCGTGCCTTTCTGGGCGCCGAGACCTTTGATGCGCCTGAATTGCTGCGCATGGGCTACGTCCAGCAGCTGGTCGCGCCGGACCAGTTCGGAGCCGCCGTCCAGGCGCGCGTGGGCCAGTTGCTGCAGATGGCGCCGCTGGCCCTGCAGACGCTCAAGGTCTCGCTCAACGAGGTGGCGCGCGGCGATTTCGATGCGGCCCGCCTGCGCCAGCGCCAGCATTTCACCCAGGCCTCGCGCGACTTTGCCGAGGGCTGCCAGGCCTTTGGCGAGCGCCGCAAGCCGGTTTTCACGGGGCAATGACATGACCCATTTCAATTCAGGCGGGCCGGGCGCCGCACCCGCGCACCTGCCCTTGTCGGGCGTGCGCGTGATCGAGGCGGCGCAGATCATGGCCGGCCCCGTTTGCGGCCTGATGCTGGGCGACCTGGGCGCGCAGGTGATCAAGATCGAAAAATTCCCGGCCGGCGACGACGCCCGCCACTACCAGAAGCCGGGCGACCCGGCCATGCCGCCGTCCTTCCGCATGATCAACCGGGGCAAGCGGTCGCTTGCGCTGGACGTGCGCACGCCCGATGGGCGTGAGGTGATGCACCGCCTGGTGCGGCAGGCCGATGTGCTCACCGAAAACTTCCGCATGGGCGTGATGGACCGCCTGGGCGTGGGTTACGAGGCGCTCAGGGCCGTCAATCCGGCGCTGATCTACTGCTCTATCAGCGGCTACGGCGGCGTGGGGCCGCTGGCGGACAAGGGCGGGTTCGACCTGATCCTGCAGGCCTTCAGCGGCATCATCAGCGCCACCGGCGAGCCGGGTCGCCCGCCGGTCAAGCCGGGGGTGTCGATTGCCGACATCAATGCCGGCATCCTGGCGGCCTTTGGCATTCTGGCCGCCTACATCCACCGCCTGAAGACCGGGCAGGGCCAGCGCGTGGAGACTTCGCTGCTGCAGGCGTCGATGCAGCAGACCTACTGGCTCGCGGCCAGTTACTTCTCGAACGGTGTCAACACCCCGCCGCAGGGCACGGCCCACGCCCTGATTGCGCCCTACCAGGTGTTCCAGTGCGCCGACGGCGGCATTGCCATTGGCGGCGCCAACCCGGCCGCGTGGCGTCGCATCGCCGAGGTGCTGGGGCATCCGGAGTGGCAAGACGACGCCCGTTTTGCCAGCCCGCAACTGCGGGTGCAGCACCGCGCCGAGCTGCAGGTGCTGATCGAGGCCACCCTCGCGCAGGACACGGCAGCACACTGGTGCGCACGCTTTGACGCCGCGGGCGTGCCCGTGGGGCCGGTCCACACGCCGGGTCAGGCGCTGGAGCACGAACAGACGCGCGCGGTCGGCATGGTGATTGACGTGGAGGACGGCCACGGCGGCCTGGCGCGCGGGCTGGGTTCGCCTGTGACGCTCAACGGCACGGTGGCACGCGAGGCCATCACGCCTGCGCCGCGTGTCGGCGAGCATTCACTGGAGATCCTGCGTGAATTCGGCTTTTCAGAGCCGGAGATGGCCCGGCTGCAGGACACCGGTGCCGTGCACCAGGCGCCGCGCCCCAGGGCATGAACACCAGCGGCCCAGGCGCGGGCTTCAGGCGGGCTGGCCGACGCGCGTGTAGGCCGCCTGGTTGTCGCGCAGCCAGTTTTCCGACAACGCACTGTGCTGCTGCGCCGGATGAAAGTCCGCGCGGAACCAGTCGCGCCACGGGCGGTAGCTGACGCGCAGCATCCCGTTGCGGCCCAGCAGGAAGCGCGCCGCGCTGGTCCAGGTGCGCCATTTCAGGAGCGTGCCGTCGCGCCGCAGGTTGTGGACGGTCTGGCGCAGCGTGTCGCTCAGGAAGATGACGGTGACGCGGCGCATCCATTTCAGGCGCCAGGCTTCGCTGCCGCCCAGCGCCTTGTACAGGTCAAAGGCGGTGCATTTGTGCTCGGCCTCTTCGGCGCTGTGCCACAGCCACATGGTTTTCAGACGGGGCTCGGTGTCGTCCAGCCAGGTGGTGTGGCGCAGCATCCACTCGGCAAACAGCGCAGTGAAGTGTTCGTTGGCCGCCGTGATGGCCAGGCCGTGGCGCGGGTCCAGGCCCTCGATCAGCTTCAGTCGGGCCTTTGCACGCGGCTCCCAGGTGTTGACCAGCCCATTTTTTTCGACCTGCGCGTTGAACAGGGCGTGGATGCGCCGGTGCGTGGCCTCCTGGCCGATGAAGCCTTGCACCTCGTCCTTGAACGCGGCCTGCTGCGCAGCCGGCAGGGCCTTCCAGCCGGCGCGCACCGAGTCGATGAAGAACTGCTCCCCTACCGGAAAGCTCATCGACAGGGCGTTGAAAAACGCAGTCCGGAAGGCATCGCCGCCGCACCAGTGGCGGCGCACAGGGGTTTCCAGGTCAATCAGCAGGCGTCGGACGACGAGTTCGGTCATGGGCGGGGCTCCGTTCTGGGTGGTACGGCATCGTACCAACGGTGTGATGGTGCAGGGTGTTCCCGAAGCTGTCAAGGCCGCCCCGCGTGGCACAGTAGGGGCATTGTTTGGCCCCCATTTATTGCTGCGCCCCGGCTCCATGCATTCCATCGATCCCCCTGTGAGTGAACACCACTCCCGGCTGCTGCAGGGCATGGCCCAGTCGGTGGCCGCCAAAGGCTATGCCGACACCACGATTGCCGACATCGTCCGCGAAGCCGGCGTCTCGCGGCGGACGTTCTACGCGTATTTCGACACCCGCGCCGGCTGCCTGATCGCACTCTACGAGGCCGCCAGCCGCAACGCGCTGCGCGTGCTGCAGGGCGTGATCGACCCCTCGCGCGACTGGCAGACCCAGGTCGAACAGGCGCTGACCGCCTACCTGCAGGCGCTGTCGCGCAACCCGGTGCTGCTGCGCACCATGTTCATCGACATCCTGGGCCTGGGCGCGCCGGGGCTGGCGGCCCGCCGCCGCGTCAATCAATCGATTGCGGATTTCATGCTGGAGGTGGTCAACGCACGCCAGCCGGCGCCGGTGCTGGCGCGGGACATGGCGATGGCGGTGGTGGGCGGCATCCATGAGTTGGTGCTGCAGGCCATCGAGCAGGAGCGGGTCGATGCCCTGCCTGAACTCGCCGGTCAGGCTGGGCGCCTGGTGCGCGCCGTGGTGCACGGGCGCGCGGCCTGATGGCGCCTGCCACGGCGTTTCAGGTGGTTTTGCAAGGGTTTTTGCTGGTATCCCGGCGTGGAATGGTCATTGTTTGCTCATTAAAGAAGAGCGATCTGCGCGGCGTCCCGTGTCGGGTGCCGGGTGGCACGGTGCCACCGGATGCTGCGGAGGGAGCCGCTACACTGGCGGCCGATGAATTCCTCTTCCGATCCCAAGCTGGAAACGGCGCTTCCGGGCCACCTGGACCACAGCAAGATGATGAAGCTGCTGGGCTACAACCTGGCCCAGGCCAGCATCCCCACCAGCAAGCTGTTTGACAAGCACATCGGCGAGGTGTTCCAGCTCAAGCGGGTGGAGTTCTCGATCCTGATGCTGCTGTCGTCCAACCCGGTGGTGACGGCCAAGCAGCTTTCTCTGGCGATCAACTTCGCAGCGCCCCACCTGACGGTCATTCTGGACAAGCTCGAAGGGCGGGACCTGATCGTGCGCACCCGGGGCGAGCAGGACCGGCGGGTGCAGTACATCAAGCTCACCGCAGCCGGCGTGCAGTTGGTGGCGCAGATTGATGCTGTGGCGGACCACATGGAACAAGAGGCGCTGCGTCACCTGTCGATGGCAGAGCGCGGCATGCTGTTCGAGCTGCTCAAGAAGGTTGCGGTGCACCGGCGCGTGTAGCACCAGCCCTGGATCCAGATCTGCCGAAAAAACGGGATACGGCCTTGCGGCGGTATCCCGTTGTCTCATGGCGCGGGCGGGGCGCCCGCCTGGATCACTTGCAGCTGAAGCTGGCCGCGAGTTCGAGGCTGCCCGAGCCGTTGTACCTGGCCACCTTGGGGTAGGGGCACAGGGGGCGTGTGCGTGCGGCAGACCAGGCGGCCGGCACTTCGGTGTTGATCAGGGCCGGGATGGCGCTGGTGCCTGCGCCGCGGGCGCTGGCCGTCACGCTGTCTGGCGCGATGCCCTTTTCGACCCAGTTCACCAGCGGATCAATCATGTCGAACTGGTCCGCGGCTGGGCCGCCGCTGCAGTGGTTCATGCCAGGGACCGCAAACAGGCGGGCGAACCGCGTGGCGTCGCCGCTGTTGGCCGCAGCCAGGGCCTTGTACCAGCTCACTGTGTCGTCGTACGAGAAGATCGGGTCGCTCGTGCCGTGGTAGACCATGATCTTGGCGCCGCGATCCCGCAGCACCGACAGGTTGGACGGGGTTGGCGGTGCCATGAAGGACATGGCCGATTCGGTGTAGACGCCGCTGGTGCTGAAGATTTTCGGCGCATCCGTGTCCACGTTGAACGACAGCGCGTAGGGCAGTCCGGTGAAGGTCGTCGTGTTGCTTTGCGGCGGCGTCGTGAAGATGAAGGCGGTCGCCCCGGGGTCGCGGCCGACGCTGGTGGCGTTGCCGAACTTCCACGCCGCCCAGCCGCTGCTGGAGGTGCTCTTGATGCCCTGGTCGTAGGGGAAGCTGCTGTAGAGCGCGGTGCCTGCTGTATTGCGGGCGCCAGTGTGCACGTTCGTCAACACGGTTTTCTGGGCCGGCGTCAGGCAGGTTCCGTCTCGGCCTGCCGTACATGTGGGCACGTCGTTGGCGACACTGAACGCTGTCTGGCACGCCGCCACGTCCCCGACCCACCCGTCGGAGGCGCCGTCCAGGGCATCACACTTGGCGAGGATGGCGGTCGACACCATGCTGAGTTCGGCCGGCGTGAAGGCCGTGGAGACATCCGGCAGGGCGACGGTGGAACTCACGCCGGCGGCGGTGGCCACGGACGTGATGGTTGCGGTTGCCAGCGTCGCGTACTGCTGCACGCCCCACAGTTGGGCCACGGCGGCTTTGGGCAGGTTGTAGCCCGGTGCGCCGGCCAGGATGCCGTCGTATTGCTCGGCGAACCGGGTGGATGCCACCAGGGCATGGCGCCCGCCATTGGAACACCCTCCCAGGTAGGAGCGGTCCGGCGTCTTGCCGTACACCGTCTTGATCAGGTTCTTGGCCATGGGGGTCAGCTGCCCGACGGCGTTGTAGCCGTAGTCGAGTCGTGCCTGGGGGTCCAGCCCGAAGAAGGGCGTGACCTGCGACTGGTGGCCGGCGTCTGAACTCAACACCGCAAAGCCTTTGGCCAGGGCGTGGGTGATCGGGCCGCCCCCCAGGGCGCCAGCGGCCGTGCCGATGGCCCCGTCGGTGCCACCGTTGGCCTGGTAGTAGAAGCGGCCGTTCCAGGCCTTGGGCATGCGGATCTGGAAGCCGATGTAGTACGGGTTGCCATCGACGGTGCTCACTCGCTCGTTCATCCGGCCCGCCAGAAGGCAATGTTCTGCCGTGGCCACGTTGGACACTGTGCCGGCAGGCACCGTGCTGGCCGCCGTGATGGTGGTGCTGGGCAGGCTGCTCAGGGCTGCCGGCAAGGTGGCGCAGTCGCCGCTGAACGTCGCAGGACTTGCGGACCCCAGCTGGGGCAGGCCCGCCGCCAGGGCGGCGTCACTGCCGCCGCCACAGCCTGAAAGGGCGAGCGTCGCCAGGAGGCCCGCAGCTGACAAGGTCAGTCTGGGGCGGTGTGTGTTGGATGGCATTGAGGTCTTTCCCGGTAATGAGATGGATGGTTAATGCGCCATTGGCGGCTTGATAGTATTTAAAAAATATAACTATTAAATTCCGTAAATACCCTTGGATTTTCAAATCTGAAAGCATGACGGACCTGTTTTTAAAGATAGCGCTATCACTCGTGGGGCCATCACCGAGCAGGCGCGGCCTAGAATCTGGCGATGAATCCAGACAGCCCACCCACGCGCCGCACCCGCCGGGGAAGCGGTGCGGTGACACTGCACGATGTGGCCAAACTGGCGGGCGTGGCCCCCATCACCGCCTCACGCGCGCTTGGCAACCCTGCGCAGGTGTCCGCCGAAGTGCTGCAGAAAGTCACGGAAGCCGTCGCCCGCACCGGCTACGTGCGCAACCGCCTGGCGGGTGGCCTGGCGTCGGCGCGCAGCCGGCTGGTGGCGGCGGTGGTGCCGACGATCGCCGGGCCGGTGTTCCAGCAGACCGTGCAGTCGCTCACGGCCGCGCTGGCCGAGCGCGGCTACCAGTTGATGCTGGGGCAGAGCGGGTATGTGGATTCGCGCGAGGACGCGCTGATTGAGGCCATCATTGGCCGCCGCCCGGACGGTATCGTGCTGACCGGCATCATGCATTCGCCCGAGGCGCGCCGGCGCCTGCTGGCCGCCGGCATTCCTGTGGTGGAGACCTGGGACCTCACGCCCACGCCGCTGGACATGCTGGTGGGCTTTTCCCACGTCGATGTGGGGCGGGCCGTGGCGGAATTCCTGATCGCGAAGGGGCGGCGGCGTCTGGCGCTGGTGGCCGGCGATGACGAACGGGCGCAGCGGCGCCAGCAGGCCTTCCTGGCGGCAGCCCGGGCTGCGGGGCTGGGCGACGTCCAGGTGGTGCAAGTGCCTGCGCCCACCACGCTGAAGAGTGGCCGCAGCGCGCTGGCCGCCTTGTGGCAGACCGCCCCCGACACCGACGCCGTGTTCTGCAGTTCGGACCTGCTCGCCCTCGGTGTGATGACCGAGGCGCAGGCGCGCGGTATCACGGTGCCGGGACAACTCGCGGTGGTGGGGTTCGGCGACCTCGAATTCGCCGCCGACCTCCACCCGGCCCTGACCACCGTGCGCATTGATGGCGACGCGATTGGCCGGCAGGCGGCGCTGTTCATCGTGGACCGGGCCGAAGGCCGGTCCGTGGCACAGCCCGTGGTGGACGTTGGCTTCACCCTCATCGAGCGGCAAAGCACCTGATAGGTGGAACCCCGCATGGACGGTTCGCTTGACTTTGAAAAAGGTAGCGCTACCATTGTCATCAGAACCAAACTGAATCACGTCCCATTGCCGCCATGACCACCTCCCAAACCCGCCAAGACACCCCCCGCATCACCGAGCTGCGCGTCATCCCCGTCGCCGGCCGCGACAGCATGTTGCTGAACCTGAGCGGTGCGCACGGCCCGTTTTTCACGCGCAACCTCCTGATCCTCACCGACAACGCCGGGCACACCGGCGTGGGCGAGGTGCCCGGCGGCGAAAAGATCCGCCAGACGCTGGAAGACGCGCGCCCGCTGGTCGTCGGCCAGCCGATTGGCGCGCACCAGCGCGTGCTGCAAAGCATGCAAAAGCAGTTTGCTGACCGCGACAGCGGCGGGCGCGGGCTGCAGACCTTCGATTTGCGCACCACCATCCATGCCGTGACCGCCGTGGAGTCGGCGCTGCTGGACCTGCTGGGCCAGCACCTGGACGTGCCAGTGGCTGCCCTGCTGGGCGAAGGCCAGCAACGTGACGCGGTGGAAATGCTGGGCTATTTGTTCTATGTGGGCGACCGCAGCAAGACCGACTTGCCCTACAACAGCGAGCCGGAGGCCGACAACGCCTGGTCGCGCCTGCGCCATGAAGTGGCCCTGACGCCCGAGGCCATCGTGCGCCTGGCCGAAGCCGCCCAGGCACTGGCCAGCGGCGCACCGGGCGACGCACGTCTCAATATCCTGGCGCAACTCACCCGCCTGCGCCGCGCCGCCTGTGACCCGCGCCTGACCACCCCGGAAATCGGCCTGCCCGGCGCCAAGGTGCAAGCCTTCGCGGAACTGGCCGCCGAACTCGCCGCCGACGAACTCGACGTCGCCGAAGCCCAGGTCGAGCGCCTGGCCTTCTACGATCCCCTGACCGAACTGCCGAATCGCCGGTTGCTGCTCGACCGGCTGATCCAGCGGGATATTATTCCCGATACGCTGACCGACCAGACCAGTGCCCACGATCCGTTGATCGGTTATATTCCGCATACACTGACCAATGAACAGGCCAATGTATTAAGAGAG
>ERZ1034365.1196-NODE-1196-length-13543-cov-3.655057_pt1 | contig 13543 bp, 10 predicted proteins | sample MGYA00520615_ERZ1034365 | MGnify/ENA primary metagenome ERZ1034365 (study PRJEB33736, sample SAMEA104284505) | Azolla filiculoides | biome: Urban; feature: Water surface; material: Ditch water | place: Netherlands | collected 2015-10-28 | depth 0-0.1 m ... | reverse complement strand
TCAAGGTACTTGAACATGATGCGTGCACGGCGCAATGGGGAGGTTTGGCTCCATGTCTCAAAAGCCTTTTGGGCGACTGCCACGGCAGCATCCACCTCTTTGCGACTGGCTAAGGCGACACGTCTTGCAACTGCCCCTGTGGAGGGGTTAAATACATCAGCAAAACGACCGTCTTTTGGGTTGACGACGTTGCCGCCAACAAAGTGGCCAATATCTTCTTTTGATTCAAAGGCTTGTGGTGCGCTCATAATATTTTGCTTAAATAATTTTTTACTAGTTTTAGGTTCAATAAACTGGCATTCCGGAGGAATCGCACAAGTTTATGGTCTCGTTTATCCTACACCTTCTATTTTATCGCTTTCAATACATTTACGCTTTTCAGGATCCAAGGGCATTCAAATGAGTCTTCTCTTTTCTAGCTTTGCATTGAGCTCTCCTAGGGGGCAGTTAACCCTCCCCAATCGCATCGTAGTAGCTCCCATGTGCCAGTATTCGGCCGTTAATGGCGAGGCTCAGGATTGGCATCTAATGCACTGGGGCAATCTCCTGAATAGCGGGGCAGGTTTATTCATCATTGAGGCTACTGGTGTTACGCCAGAGGGTCGTATTACACCTGCTTGCTTAGGATTATGGGATGACCGTACTGAGGCCGCCCTCCAAGACAAACTCAGCAGAGCGCGTAAGTTGGCACCAGATACTGCTGTCTTTATTCAGCTGGCGCATGCTGGTCGAAAGGCCTCTAGTGCTACCCCTTGGGATGGGGGGCAATTGCTGCCTAAAGAGCAGGGTGGCTGGGAGACGGTTGCCCCTTCAGCCATTCCGCAACTCAAAGATGAGCGTTTGCCACATGAACTCTCCAAAGCTGAGTTGCAAGAGATTATTGCCGCTTTTGTCGTTGCGGCGCAGCGAGCCGAGCGCGTGGGTGTGGATGGTATTGAATTACATGGAGCGCATGGTTATCTGCTGCATCAGTTCTTATCTCCGATCGCTAATCAACGTACCGATGAATATGGTGGGTCTTACGAAAATCGTATCCGCTTCCTATTGGAATTGTTTACAGCGGTACGCAAGGCATATCAAGGCGTATTGGGTATTCGGATTTCCGCAAGCGATTGGATTGAGGGTGGTTGGACTCCTGAAGAGACTGCTGACTTTGCATCTCGCCTGAAACCGCTGGGCTGTGATTTTGTTCACATCTCATCGGGGGGTATTTCACCATTGCAGAAGATTGCGATTGGACCAAACTACCAAGTGCCATTTGCCAAGATCGTAAAAGACCAGTCAGGATTGCCTACGATGACAGTTGGCTTGATCACAGAGCCACAGCAAGCAGAAGATATCTTGCAAAAAGGCGATGCGGATCTGATTGCCTTAGCCCGTGCATTTTTATATAAACCAAGATGGGCCTGGGAAGCTGCCGCAGCCTTAGGCGGTACCGTACCGTCAAATGAGCGTTACTGGCGTTGCTTGCCGCGTGAGGCTCAAGCCATATTTGGTGAGGTCAAAGTAGGGCAGCGATAATAGGCCTCTACCCAGTACCAAGCCTTTGAACTAAAAACATAAATGAGTAATTGATGAAGCAACATTCTGTACGAGAATCCTGGCTGGAAGACGCCGTGAGACATTTAGAGCCCGTGTTTTCAAAAGCCGGGTATGCCATTCCGCCAGTGAGGGTGTCTTGTGGCTTCCCAGCCTCAAGCAGTCCGAGAACAACGCTGGGTCAGTGCTGGCCTCGTGAGCGTTCTGGCGGAGGTGTTAATGAGATCTTTATTTCCCCTAAGTTAGATGATCCGGTCCAGTTATTGGATACCTTAGTGCATGAGCTTTGTCACGCAGTGGACGATTGCTTTAGCGGCCATGGCGAAGACTTTAAAGGTATTGCACAAACGGTTGGTCTAGAGGGCCCAGCAAGAATGGCGCATGCTACTGAAGAGTTAATGGTGCGCTTGATGATGATTAGCCAAGAGCTCGGCCCTTACCCCCATCAAGCGATTGTTTTCCCACCGCCAAGACCAAGTAATGCGAGTCGCAATAAAGCCAAATGCGGTCAGTGTGGATACGAAGTCACGCTACTAAAGAAGTGGGCAACCTATGGCGCACCTATTTGCCCCAAAGACAATATTCGAATGCAAGAGGCGCTAGTCGAGACCATTGAAAATACAACCGAGCACGATACAGAATCCGTTACCGGTTCTAAACCTAAGGCAGATGAAATCCGCCGGGCGATTAGCTAGAGAGAATTTAACCAGCAGCAACAGAAGGACTCCAGACGGGGTCCTTTTTACTTGCTTTGGCGATTTCACCCAAAATCTTCTCATGCAGTTCGCAATCTTCTGGGCTGGCTGTCATGAGTTTAAGCTTCGTAGGAAGAGCTTTCATTTGGCCAGATGCATCTGTACCAACGGTGTAATCAATAAGATCAATAGAGAGGTCTTCTTGGCCGCGCGTCATGGCGACATAAACTTCCGCCAATAACTGGGCATCAAGTAAAGCGCCGTGCAAAGTGCGGTGTTGATTGCTGATGGCAAATCGTTCGCAGAGGGCATCTAGTGAGTTGCGCTTGCCTGGAAACATTTGACGGGCATCTAAAAGGGTATCAGTAACCTTAGATGCAAGACCTCGAAAGGGAGGGCGCTTCAGTAAAGCGAATTCGTTATCGAGGAACCCTAAGTCAAACGCTGCGTTATGGATGACCACTTCAGCGCCATCAACAAACTCAATCAGCTCCTCAACAATACTTGCAAATACTGGCTTGTCAGATAAGAACTCCCGAGAGAGTCCATGAACAGCAAAAGCACCAGCATCGATATCACGCTCAGGATTAATGTAGTAATGGAAGGTGCGATCAGTTAATCTTCGACCCACCATCTCAACGCAACCGATTTCAATAATGCGGTCGCCTGTAGCGGGATTTAGTCCAGTAGTTTCGGTATCGAGAATAACTTGACGCATTAAGTACCTTCAAGAACAGATTGGGGGATTTCCATGGGGCCATTGCCTGCATATTTATCTAAATATAGATAAATCACAGGGGTGATGATGAGGGTGACAAACTGCGAGAAGATTAATCCACCCGCTACGCTGATGCCGAGGGGTTGGCGTAATTCGGCTCCAGCACCCAAGCCTAGGGCAATCGGTAGTGCTCCCATGAGGGCGGCAATAGTTGTCATCATGATTGGCCTAAATCTTAGGACACATGCTTGACGAATAGCCTGCTCGGGTGACATGCCTTGATTGCGCTGAGCATCCAGAGCAAAGTCGATCATCAAGATGGCATTCTTTTTCACGATACCAATGAGTAGCAAGATGCCAATTGACGCAACAATCGTTAACTCAAATCCAAAGATACGAAGAGATAGTATTGCGCCGATAGCAGCAGAGGGAAGTCCAGCCAAGATAGTTAAAGGATGAATGTAGCTCTCATAGAGTACGCCGAGCAATATGTAAATGACGCCCAGAGCTGCCAAGATCAGAATAATTTGACCAGACTGGTTGTCTTTAAATACCGCCGCATCACCACCATAGTTAGTAATGATTGAAGGTGGTAATCCCACTTCTTTCACAAAACCATCAATTGCTTTGGTAGCATCGCCCAGAAAAATATCAGGAGCTAGGTTGAATGAAATCGTCACCGCTGGAATTTGGCCTTGATGGTTCACTGCTGTAGGTCCAATACTCCGAACAAAAGTAGCTAGGCTTGATAGGGGAATCAGCTTATCTGTTGCACGACCCCTGACATACACTTTATTTAGATCAGTTTCAAATTGACGATCATTCTCAGCCGTTTCTAGAATCACGTAATAGGTATTCACTGGTGTATAGATAGTGGATACCTGACGTTCGCCAAAAGAGTTGTAAAGTGCATTACGAATATCAGAAATGGTCACGCCAGCACTCGCAGCCTGCTCACGATTAATCTCAATTTTGACGTTAAGCCCCTTCAGTTGAGAGTCACTGGTGACATCTCGGAAAATAGGGTCAGTACGCATTTTTTGCGTAAGCTTGTCAGCCCACTCATTAACGCCTTCAAAACCAACGCTCTGTAAAGTAAATTGGTATCGACTCTTACTGCTACGTCCACCAAGTTGCAAGTTTTGAACTGGGCGCATATATACCTGAAGGCCTGGAATCTCTTTAAACTTATTTCGTAATCCTTCAATGACCTTAGCCATTTTCTGTCGATCACCCTTAGGTTTGAGGATGATAAAGAAGCGACCAGTATTTCTACCTGCACTTAGGCCTCCACCCAGGATGGAGATGGAGTTAGCAACGTTGGGATCGTTGTTGACAATCTCCGCTGCGCGATCTTGTAGCTCCAACATCGTTTTAAAGGAGGTGTCTTCGGAAGCCTCAGTCGTAGCTGTAATTTGACCGATATCTTCCTCTGGAAAGAATCCTTTGGGGCTGCTTGCAAATAAGTAAATGGTGATGAAGAGACTTGCGATCGCTCCCCACAATACTTTTTTACGATTGGCCAACGCTAGATCGAGATAGTGAACATAGGTCTTAAGGGACCAGTCAAAAATCCGATCGAACTTTTTCGTGATGGCATATTCTTTTGGAAGTACACCAGGCTTTGGTAAAAAGCGGCTGCAGAGCAAGGGTACGATCGTCAGAGAGACAACTGCAGAAACCAAAATAGAGAGTGAGACCACTACAGCAAACTCTCTAAAGAGGAGGCCGATCGGGCCTGCCATGAAGAAGAGCGGAATAAAGACAGCCACCAATGAAATAGATATGGAGATGATGGTAAAGCCAACCTCTTTGCTACCCTTAAGGGATGCTTTAAGTGGATCCATTCCTTGCTCGATGTAGCGCATGATGTTTTCTAGTACTACGATGGCATCATCTACTACTAGACCAACTGCAAGAGTAATTCCAAGCAGGGAGATGTTATCTAAGCTGTAGCCCATAAAGTACAGTAAAAAGAATGCGCCGATCAGGGAGATGGGAAGACTGATCGAGGGTATGAGTGTTGCTGATATTCTTTTCAAGAACAAGAAGATCACGAGCACAACCAGCAAGATGGTTAACGCTAAGGTCACATTGACATCATGAATCGCCTCAATGATGGATAAAGATCTGTCATTAATCAGCGTTAATTTAATAGACGCTGGCATTTGTTCTTGGAAAGTAGGGAGCAATTTTTTGATTGCTTTGACAAGCTCCACCGTATTGGCATTGGGTTGTCGCAAAATACCAATTGCAATCGAACGTTCACCAGCGGATGTGGCAAAGGTCCTCACATCTTCAAAACTTTCCTGTACATCTGCAACATCGCGAAGGTATACCGGTAAGCCATTACGCTGAGCGATAACCAGGTTGCCGAATTCCTCCGCCTTCACTAACTGAGGATTCGCATAAATCGTAATCAGCTGGCGAGGGCCATCTAGAGTACCTACAGGACTATTGGTGTTGGCCTTATTAATTGCGAGGGCCAATTCTTCCATGGTGATATTGCGATTGCCTAAGGCATCCGGTCTAACGCTCACACGAACGGCATAACGTTTAGCGCCATATACCTGCACTTGTGAAACGCCTGTAATAGTTGAAATCGAGGGCGCTAATAAATTTTCAGCGTAGGCATTAATTTCGGAGAGGCTCATCGAGGGGGAGCTCATACGAATAACAAGTACGGCAGTATCTGCAGGATTAATTTTTCGATAAGACGGCGGCACCGTCATTTCAATCGGTAGGCGCCTCTGAGCTCTTAAAAGCGCTGCTTGCACATCTACCGCTGCTTTATCAATATCTCGATCATTATTAAATTCTAGGGTGATGCTGGTGCTACCAAGCGTATTGGTCGAACTAATTACCTTAATGCCGTCAATTGTCGAAAACTCTTTTTCTAATGGCAAGGCAACGGAGGAGGCCATATTTTCTGGCGCCGCCCCAGGCAGGCTGGCGCTTACAGAAATGATGGGTGTATTAAAGCTGGGAAGTGCAGCAACCGGAATCTTGAAATACGCGACTGTGCCAGCAATCACTGTAGCGATCGACAGCAGCACCGTCATCACGGGCCGTCTAATACATAACTCTGAAAGCGTCATTTTTTCTCTGGGGCGGGAGTCGCCGCTTTAGCTGGAGCGGATGCAGCAGTTGCTTTCTTGGCTTCCCTAATTTTGCTACCAGGGCGTAAGTTTTGCTTACCCTCTACAACGACTCGGTCTCCTGCTTCGATCCCATTAATCACTGAAGTGCCTTGATATTCATAAACGACTTTAATGGGCTTAGGCTGAACTTTGTCATCCTTATCTACAACATAAACCAAGCGCCCCTTAGGGCTGATGACGATTGCTTCAGAGGGGACTGCAATGGCATCCTTGAGAGTGTTGGCATTTAATGAGACACGGGCAAATTGACCGGGCAATAAAGCCATCCTCTCATTTGGGATTTGAGCGCGCACCCGCACTGCTGCAATGCTTGGATCCACTTGGTTGTCAATCACAATCACTTCACCTTCATAAACCGATTTGGCATCATTGCCAACACTGACTTTGACTTTCAATGGCGTGTCAGCTTGCTTGCCTTCCATTAACAAAGGGATGTCTTTTTCGGGCACTACAAATTGGACGTTGATAGGATGAAGTTGGGTAATCGTTACCATGGAACCAACGCTGGATGTTGCCGTTGAACTAGTAGCGGTTGTTACGATATTGCTTGCTTGAACCAAAGATCCGGGAAATACATTCACAATACCTGCGCGACCTGCAATAGGGGAGCGAATGGAATCAAAAGAGAGTTGCACTTCAGCTGAGCGTGCAGCAGCTTGAGCTGACTTTGCATTGGCTAGGGAGGTCTCTAAGCCTGCTTTAGAAATAAAGTTCTTGGCGACCAATTCTTTGGCGCGTAAGTATTGTTTCTGTGCATCATCCGCCAATGCCTTTAATTTCTCATAGTTAGCGCGATCATTACGATCATCCAGGGTAAAGAGGAGTTCACCTTCTTTAACTTCCTGACCATCTTTAACGTGAATGGCTTTCACAGTATTGGTAGTCATGGGGCGAATATCAACGATGCTGCTAGAGATGATCGTGCCGGTAGCTTCAATAATTAAAGGAATATCTTTTTTCTCCACCACTACGCTGGTAATAGTTTGTGGGCCACCTGCTTTACCGGTAGCGGGGAAGAAGTAATCAAATGCCTTGAAGCCCGCATACAAGACAAGCAGAACAATCAAAATTCGCCACTTGTACTTAATGGTGAATTCTTTCACTGTTGCGTAGTCTAATTTTTTGAGCTGATTGAAGCGGGGCGACAGTTTTTGCCAAAGCTTACATAAGCGTGCATTTACCGCATTTTTAAGTACAGGCAACTTAGTGAGTACTTTATCGAGGGCTGATTCAATTTTTGACACGGTCTCGGAGTTTTTCTTGGTTCTATATGGGTTTAGCGGTGAATTCTGTACCAGCTCTGAATGCATTCATTCTCTCATAAGACCGCTAAAAACGGGCCTGGCAACACCGATCCCGCCTAAGGCAGAAATTCTTCTACGCCTTTGTTTGCCAGGAGGTCGGCAAGCTCATTTCCAGGGTGGCCATTGTGCCCGCGTACCCAATGCCAAGAGATCTGATGGTCGGGGATCAGTGCATCTAATTCTTGCCACAAATCGGCATTCTTGACGGGATCCTTGCTGGCCGTCTTCCAACCTCTTTTTTTCCAGCCCTCGAGCCACTCAGTGACACCTTTTTGGACATATTGGGAGTCAGTCCACAGCTCAACTGAGCTCGTTTGCTTAAGGGCTCTTAACGCATGAATCACGGCGCTAATTTCCATGCGATTGTTCGTTGTGTGCTCAGCACCCCCATGCAAATGCTTTTCATGACCACCAGAGCGCAAAACTGCACCCCAGCCTCCAGGACCAGGATTACCTTTGCAGGCACCATCGGTGTAGATGACGATGTGGGGAAGTGATTTGGTGTGGGGCATACCGTTAATTTACTTGGTCTTGATGATTCACCAAATTCTGCCGACTTTCAGCTGCAGGGCTTAGCTGGGTCATAGCTGGAATGCGCAAGCCTTGAACCTGCCCAATCAGCCGGATGCCTTGCTGGCGTTTGATGGCAGAAACCAAGAAAACAGCCCCAAATATAGGCCACCAGCGGTTACCGGCAGGCTCCATAAAGTCCATTCTGGCCATGCCGGACTCGCTACTCAAGGGAAGCTTATAGCAACCAAAATGACCTCGGTCTAATGAGAAGTTCAATAGCTGCAACCAATCTTTAATTCTGAGGAGGCCAATAAACTGCCCATCTCGGGGAAGATAGGGGCTACCAATCAAGCGGCTGAGATATTGACGCATACCCCAAAGACTGGCGGGATTAAAGCCTGAGATGATTAAACGGCCCTCAGGGCGTAGCACGCGTTCAGCCTCTCGCAGTATTTGGTGAGGATCGGCAGCAAATTCCAAGACGTGTGGCAGCACTAGGAGGTCGATAGTTTCAGAGGCAAAAGGCAGTTCGTTGGCATTGCCCTCTACCTGATGCCAGTTGAATTGACTGGCCTGTTTTTGGCGATCTTGAGAATGCATTAGCAGGGCATGCAAAGGCATGCGATTTTCTGCCAAGGTATTGATTTGCGGCAAACCGATTTGAACGGCATAAAAACCAAAGACATCGGCCACGATTTGATTGAAGCATTTTTGCTCCCAGGCCAGCACATAGCGTCCAGGAGGCGATTGCAGCCACTTTTCCCATGAACTCCATGGTGGTGCAGGCATCTGAGATGGGGAGGGTGGGGTTGGTATCATCGGTCTATGGTGAAGAATACTTTATTGCAGGTTTGGCCGATACCGGCTTTTGATGACAACTACATCTGGTGCATCCATGATGGTCAATCAGCCTTGATCGTGGATCCAGGTGATGCTGCTCCTGTCTTGCAATACCTCGAGCAAAAAAACCTCACTCTGAAGGGTATTTTAATTACCCACCATCACGCCGACCACACTGGTGGAATCCTGGCTCTTCTGCAGGCTTCGGGTACTGTGCCTGTCTATGGCCCCGCTAATATCGACATACCAGGTCGAACAAATGCCATGATGGAGGGCGACAAGCTTGAGGTCGCTGCACCACGAATTAGTTTTGAGGTCTACGAAGTGCCGGGTCATACCTTAAGTCATATTGCTTACTTTGCGAATATGCAGGCCAACGTGGTCGAGCCCATGCTGTTCTGTGGCGATACCTTATTCGCATCTGGCTGCGGTCGTTTATTCGAAGGCACTCCAACGCAGATGAGCCAATCACTTGCTAAGTTCATTGCCTTACCAAAAAACACCTTGGTGTATTGCACTCATGAATACACCTTATCCAATATTCGTTTTGCATTAGCGGTCGAGCCCAACAATGCGAACCTCATCACTTGGGCTGAAACAGCTAAGGCTCTGCGCGATCAGCACCTGCCTACCTTGCCAACTACGATTGGGCAGGAGTTACAAGTCAATCCATTTATGCGTTGTGATCAACAGGCTGTAATTAATGCAGCCCATGAGATCTCTGGTGAAAAAACTTTGCCATCACCAGCCCATGTATTAGCGGTGATTCGGGCTTGGAAGGATCGGTTCTGATGCTGTGGCGCTATGCGGCGATTGTGCTGATTGCCGCACTCTCAGGTTGTGCCAGCACTGGAGATTGGTCTTCTGACACCCCGACACGTCAAGATCCACGTGCCTCCAAAGCAAAACGGGTAAATCTTAAAGACCAATCCGTCAGCGATGTGTATGCACCATCGAGCAATCTTTGGATTCGTATTCGGGATGGCTTTCAGATGGAGCCCATGAATACGCCGCTCGAAATTGAGCAAGTGCGCTGGTTGAGTGCTCGCCCTGATTACGTCAATCGCTCAATGGCTCGCTCCTCGCGCTACTTGTTTTATATCGTGCAAGAAGTCAATACGCGCAATATGCCAACGGAGATTGCTTTACTTCCTTTTGTCGAGAGCGCTTTTGTCACGAATGCAAAGTCCAGCGCCAAGGCGATGGGCTTATGGCAATTTATGCCGGCAACAGGTAAAGATTTTCAGCTTACTCAAAATGTTTTTAGGGATGAGCGTAGAGATGTGTTGCAATCTACTGATGCCGCATTGGATTACCTGCAGCGCCTGTATAAGCAGTTCGGTAGCTGGGACCTTGCATTGGCAGCCTATAACTGGGGCGCGGGCAATGTCTCGAAAGCACAGAAGCGCAATCTAGCCGCAGGTCTCCCAACGGATTACCTGAGTCTGAAAATGCCTAACGAGACTCGGAACTATGTGCCCAAGTTAATGGCTTACCGACAGATTGTGTTGGATCCTCAGGCCTATGGCATTGTGTTGCCAGAGCTAGAAAACCACCCGTATTTTGTGGCGGTGGATGTGGGCTCTGATATCGATGTTGATTTGGTGATTAAGCTCGCTGAGATTCCATCAGATGAATTTCATAGTCTGAATCCATCATTTAATAAGCCTGTCATTCTGAGTAATGCTAACCAGCAGATTTTGCTGCCATTTGGTCACGCAGAAATCTTTCAGGAGAATCTAAAGAAGTACACCAAGCCACTGTCTTCTTGGACGGCTGTGCAGGTTGCTAAAACCGAAACTGTGGACAAGGCTGCCAAAACACTGGGAGTTGATGTGGATTCCTTAAGGGAGGTCAATGCCATTCCTAAGGGCATGCGAATTCGGGCTGGATCTACCCTGTTGGTTCCCAAAACAAGTCAGCGTCCTGGTGATATCTCGGTAGCGATGGCGGAAAACGCCAGCCTGAGCTTGGATAAGGGAGGTTCGCCAGCGCCAAAAAAATGTGCAAAAGGGGCTAAATGTCCCGCTGTAAAGCCCGCGAAAGTGGCGTCTAAGGGTAATTCTTCTAAAAATAATGCTGCATCTCAGCATAAATCCGCATCGACAGACCTTGCAAAATCTGCGAAAAATGGTAGTTCTAAGTCTGCTAGCACTACAGCCAAGACATCCAATGGCAAAGGAGTTAGCAAGATTCAGTAAGTCTAGACACTTTAATTTACTTATTTAGGTTGACCATGTCCTACAAATCAGAACACGAACGCTCCATTAAAGACCCAGATGGATTCTGGGGAGAGCAGGCAAAACTCATTCACTGGGAAAAGCCATTTAATAAAGTTCTGGATTATGCAAACCCTCCGTTTGCGAAATGGTTTGAAGGTGGATTAACCAATCTTTGCTACAACGCAGTTGATCGTCATCTCAAAGATCGTCCCGATCAAATTGCGCTGGTTGCTGTATCAACAGAAACCAATTTAGAAAAAGCCTATACATTTAAAGAGCTCTACGAAGAAGTCAATCGTATGGCTGCTATCTATAAAGCCAATGGTGTCAAAAAAGGCGATCGTGTTTTGATCTACATGCCGATGATTGCCGAAGCCTGTTTTGCAATGCTCGCTTGCGCTCGTATCGGTGCAATTCACTCTGTGGTGTTTGGCGGCTTCGCATCCCACAGCTTGGCATCACGTATTGATGATGCAAAACCAAAAATGATTGTGACTGCAGAAGCGGGCGCGCGAGGCGGTAAGGCAGTTCCTTATAAGCCTTTGCTCGATGAGGCAATTACTCTAGCTAGCTACAAACCTGAGAAGGTCTTGATCGTGAACCGCGGTCTCACTGAGTTCACCACTGTTGCAGGCCGTGATTTGGATTACGCTACTGAGCGTCAAAAACATCTCAATGATTTAGTACCGATCGAGTGGGTGGATGCTACTCATACCTCCTACATCCTGTACACGTCAGGAACAACAGGCAAGCCAAAGGGCGTGCAGCGTGACACTGGTGGCTATGCAGTTGCTTTAGCTTCAACCATGAAGCACATCTTCTGCGGTAATCCTGGCGAAACCATGTTCTGTACCTCAGATATTGGCTGGGTTGTTGGTCATAGCTACATCATTTATGCGCCATTGCTCAACGGTATGGCAACCATCATGTATGAGGGCACACCATTGCGTCCTGATGCTGGTATCTGGTGGGAGTTGGTAGAGAAGTACAAAGTGTCAGTGATGTTCTCTGCGCCAACTGCGGTTCGTGTGCTCAAGAAACAAGACCCTGCATTTTTAACTAAATATGATCTCTCGAGCTTACGCGCCTTGTTCTTGGCGGGTGAGCCTTTGGATGAGCCAACAGCAACATGGATTCATGATGCGATTAAAAAGCCCATCGTAGATAACTACTGGCAGACCGAAACTGGCTGGCCGATGTTGGCAATCCAACGTGGCGTAGAAGTGATGCCGCATAAATTTGGTTCGCCTGGTGTTCCTTCATTTGGCTACAACATGAAGTTGCTGGACGATGCAACTTCAGAAGAGTTGGGTCCAGACAAGAAGGGCGTCATTGCTATTGAAGGCCCATTACCTCCAGGTTGCATGCAAACTGTTTGGGGTGATGACAAGCGTTTTGTCAGTACCTATTGGGAGACTATTCCTGGCAAGACCATTTACTCCACCTTTGACTGGGGCATTAAAGACGAAGATGGTTACTTCTTCATCTTAGGCCGTACCGATGATGTGATTAACGTGGCTGGACACCGTTTAGGTACTCGTGAGATTGAGGAGAGTATTTCTAGCCACCCTAATATTTCTGAGGTAGCAGTGGTAGGTATTGAAGATAAGCTCAAAGGTCAGGCTGCGATTGCCTTTGTAATTCCAAAGGATTCTTCCAATACAGCCACTCTAGAAGCAGAGTGCATGAAAACCGTGGACTCCACATTGGGTGCAATTGCACGTCCAGGCCGTGTTTATGTTGTAACAGCCTTACCTAAGACTCGTTCTGGCAAGATTGTTCGTCGTGCACTCCAGGCGGTAGCCGAAGGACGCGATCCAGGTGATATCAGCACGATGGAAGATCAGACTGTTTTAGCTCAAATTAAGACCATCATTGAGCAAAGCGCCAAGTAGTAAAACTGGCTAAGCGCGAGTAAAAATAAGCCCCTTGGTCGCAGGACTTTGGGGCTTATTCGCTTTCAAGCCTCATTGGCTGGGAATCCAAGGGTTTATACGCAAAACTGGTATCATTACTAGGTTCAAAACTTAATAAATTACCCTAGCGCTTAAAGACACTCACCTCCCGCACAAACAGTCCTGGGTTGGTCTTTTTGGGGTGTTGAGCGTCGGATGGAGCAGGGACTGGAGATGGTTTGTCACCCTTGCTTCCTTCTTTTCCTCCCGCCGTGTTGGCTCTAGCCGACGGCACCGTATTTCCCGGTCTTAGTATTGGCGCCCCTGGCGAAACTACCGGCGAAGTCGTTTTCAATACCGCACTCACTGGCTACCAAGAGATCATCACTGATCCTAGTTATTCACGCCAAATTGTCACTTTGACTTATCCCCATATCGGCAACGTTGGGGTGAATGCTCAAGATGCCGAGTCAGATCAAATTCATGCAGCTGGCTTGGTTGTAAAAGACCTCTCCAAGCGCGTATCCAATTTCCGCTCTGAAGAAAGCCTCGATAGCTACCTAACTAAAGCAGGAGTGGTTGGTATTTCTGGCATCGATACCCGTAAGCTCACCCGCATCCTGCGTGACAAAGGCGCCCAGTCTGGCGCGATTGTT
>ERZ1034365.1195-NODE-1195-length-13547-cov-3.706088_pt1 | contig 13547 bp, 12 predicted proteins | sample MGYA00520615_ERZ1034365 | MGnify/ENA primary metagenome ERZ1034365 (study PRJEB33736, sample SAMEA104284505) | Azolla filiculoides | biome: Urban; feature: Water surface; material: Ditch water | place: Netherlands | collected 2015-10-28 | depth 0-0.1 m ... | reverse complement strand
CAACTGGAGTATTGACTGGGCAAGCATATACAAATGGTTCAGATGGTTGGTTCAGAAGCACAGGTGCCCATGGTTGGTATAATGAAACTTATGCGGTCGGTATATACGCAAATTCTGCAGGTGTAGTTAAAACTTACAATGGCGCGGAGTTTGTTGTATCCGGGCAGCATTTATATGTCGGTTCAGGCGCATCTAGCTACCTTCATATGTCAGATACAGATGACGGTGAAAGAATGTTGCATTGTAACAGCAACAACATCGGATTCTTATCTCAGGCTGGCGCTTGGGGGTCTTATTGTAAAGATGATGGATCATGGAACAGTGACACTGCAATATATGACAATGGCTACCGTGTATATTCCGGGGCCAGCAGACCAACTACTGTTGCTGGATATGGTATTACTGACTTTGTTTCAAGTGGATCAGGAAACCCTTTCAATATAACCGACATTAGAACTAACGGTATATATTACGCATCTTCCAATGGAAGTAATCCCAATTTAGGGGGCACCAGCGACGGTGCAACATATGCACAGTTCTACAGTAGTACATGGGGTCATGAAATTTTCGGTGATTATCGGACTGGACAAATTGCACTCCGTGGATTGAATAATGGAAGTTGGACTGGTTGGAGAACCGTAATTGACTCTGGTAATTACAATGCATATGCTCCAAGTCTAACTGGTGTAAATGCTAGTGGCACTTGGGGCATCAATATCACAGGTAACTCAGCAACCGTTGGTGGTTATGCTCCACATCAATCCTCTGGTTCTTACACAATAGTTCAACGCGATGTAAATGGCTATATTTCAAATAACTATTTCTATACTTCAGGGGGTGGTTCAGAGCGCAATGCGTCAGCAATGGGATATTTCGCAGGCTTTAGTACCGGCGACTATTACATCCGTAGTTATACAAATGCTGCCGCTGCTGCGATTATTCAAACTGCTGCTAGTGGTTCTTGGGGTATTAATATTTCTGGAGATGTAACTAAAGTAGCCGGGACGATTGGGAATTCCACAGCAGGACAAAGTGTCTCATTTAACGGCACCGGTGGTCCTCAGATTATGGGAGACACTGGTCGCGCTGCAATGATGTCATTTCATCGTGCGGGCGCATATGCGATTAACTTCGGTCTAGATACTGACAATGTTCTAAGAGTCGGTGGATGGAGTATGGGTGCTGTATCCTATACAATGTTACATTCTGGCAATTACAATTCATACTCACCAACTCTCACTGGCGGCAACGCTTCTGGCACGTGGCCAATCGCAGTATCAGGAAGAAGCTGGGGTGGTACTAAATTTGATTCAGTCTCTCACTCGGGAACGTTCTGGTTAGAAAACAACTGGAATGGTGTATATTGGCATATTTCTAGTAATCATGGAGCAGGCGTAAGTGTATATCGTGCAGAACTCGCAGCAAGAGCGGAAACAGCAGCGGTTGGATCAGGTGGTGACACTGTATTCTGGGAAAATGGTCAGACTGTTAATTACAGTTACACAGTATCGGCAGGTAAAAATGCAATGTCTGCTGGACCTATCACAATAAATAATGGTGTTATTGTAACAGTTCCAAATGGTAGTACCTGGACTGTAGTTTAAAGGATAAAAATATATGACAACAACTATAAGTGGAACAGATGGTGTTAGCGCCCATGCTACTGGTTCAGTGGTGCAGCAGGATATTGGAGATAATGTAGTTGGAAAGGGTCCATGCTTTCTCGCAAATAGGATTACTAGCAGCATTTCCGTAGCATCTGGGCCCACTGCACTGCCATACAACAATAAAACATTTGATACAAATAATAATTACAACACATCAACTGGCACATTTACAGCTTCAATAGCAGGATACTACAATTTTTCCGCAAGTTGTTATTTTACAGAGCTGACCGCCCCAGTACATTTAAGTTTTTTAAAAAATGGAACCATCGTCGCAAATGGCAATTTTAATGCCATGGTTGGTACTGTTAGTATAGTTGCATTGAATGCACTTCTATATCTTGGTGTAAATGATACTGTATTTACTGCTTTTTATGGTTCCGGTGCAACTTTACAAGCACAACCTGAAAATTCAAGATTTAGTGGTTTCCTGGTGAGGGCCGCATAATGAGTATTCTAAATGTAATTAAACAGACCTTTGGTTTATCAGGTACTGCCTCTGAAAATCATCACTGGGATGGTAGCGTTGCTAATATACTTAAGTTGAAGAAGGGCACACCTGCTAGTCCCGGTGTGGATGTAATTACTGTAAATTCTACTGGTCAAGTAACGTTTCCGCAGAATACCATGAGTATGATTCGACTTGCATCTCCTGGGTCTGGCTCAATTGCCGCAACAACAAATACTGCAATTAGATATTTCACTGATATAGTTCAGAGTCAAGGTACTGATATATCATTAGGCGCCAATCCGATAACGCTCGGCGCCACCTTCACTATTAATGTTGCTGGTGTATATGCAGTATCTTACTTTGATATGTTTAATTTGCCATATCATTTTGGATTAAGCTTAAATTCGACACATTTAACCACAGCATTTGTTGCAATTCCTATTGCAAACATATTATGTGGTTCGACAACCGCGAATGCTGGTTATGGAAGTTGTGTTAGTTGGACTGGATATCTTCCGGCCGGCAGTGTAGTGAGACCGCATAGCCACCCCTCGGCAGGGACTTCCGGTGGAATTGCGACAATTACAATTGCAAGGGTGGCATAATATGACAATTTCAATAGTATCTTCAGGTGATGGAACAACTGGTTCCATCCAGCTAAACGGAACAAATGTTTCCACTTTTACAAACAGCGGTATGCCATTTATGAGAAATATACTCATAAACGGTGATATGCGTATCAATCAACGTGTTACAACAATTGCCGCTGCTGCTAACGGTACATATGGCCCAGATAGATGGAAAAAAGTTGATGCCGGAAACATGACGCAAATTGTGGAATCAGGTAATTTTAAACCATCAACAATATACACTTTGAGTGGAACAAATGTAACCACTCAACAAATAACTAGCCCCGCTTCTGGTCATTGGACATTACCAAATATTTCTATAACTGCAACAAATGTTCAGTTAGAAGAAGGTTCAATCGCTACACCATTTGAGTTACGGCCTATTGGATTAGAATTGATAATGTGTCAGCGATATTATGAGAAATCATATAATGATGCCGAAGCACCCGGCACGATTACTAGTGCCGGGGGGTATCATATGACGGTTGGTGCAGCTACACCATGGCCGTCGACGGCGACTGTACAATTTAGGGTTGTAAAACGAATATCCCCAACGATAACTACATATAATCCATTCGCGGCAAATAGTGCATGGGGTGATGAAGGGAGAAATCAAGATTTCTCCAGTAATATAAGTCTTGTAAATGATTCATCTATGCGAATTTATCCAGCCCCAGAAATTCCCTCAACAACCAGACACCTTCATATACATTGGGTAGCAAACGCGGAAATTTAAGGAAATTAAATGTACAAATTAACAAATTATAATTCCATTTTGCGGTTAGATGGAAGTGCTCATATTCCAATGGCCGATGATAACACTGATTATCAACAATATCTCCAATGGGTTTCAGAAGGCAACGAACCTGAACCAGCAGACCCGCTTCCACCTGTAATTTACAATTGTTCACCTTGGCAAATCAGAAAAGCACTGAACGAATTAAATCTTCGTGCTGACATTGAATTAGCAGTTAAAAATTCAACTGATATTGCGGTTATAGATGGATGGGAATTCGCAACTGAATTTCGATCCAATGATCCGTTTGTTATTTCAATGGGCGCAGCAATTGGCAAAACTGAGGAAGAAACCTCCGATCTAATTAAGTATGCTGCAACATTATAAATAATAGAATTAACCAAATAAGAGAATAACATGGCACAAACATTCAATCGCTTTATTTCATCCGCTGTTGGAAATACAGCAACCTCAATTGGTGGATATACCGTTGCTTCTGGTACTGCGGTTGTGGTTGGACTGTTAGTGTCTAATCCAACAGGAACAGGTGATATTAATATTGATATTACCTTTTCCACTGGTTCTGGTGATGTAAAACTTGGTAACGATATTACTATTCCTTATGGACAGTCACTTATCGTAATCGGCTGGGACCAGAAGATTGTTATGAAAGTTGGAGATTCTATTAAAATTAATACCACGGGTGTTGGTCAAACTGCGGATGTTATTCTTTCAGTAATGGAAGTGAGCTAATATGACCCAGGCTCGTTATATAGGTTATACTGGTAAATATCTTGAAATCAATGCACCGGAAGCGCAAACTGTTTCAGCAACTGGAACGAGATTCACCAAAGTTGTAAATTTCGGTGTACCAAATCCTGGATCTGAAACAGAAACTGGTGGCATCAATGTCACAGGAACTTTAACAAGCACTCGTGATCCAGTTAATGGTACTCATGTCGCAAATAAAGCGTACAATGACCTTCGTTATTTGCAAATTTCAGAGCGTACTAATAATCTAACGTCTAGTCCCGGTGTTGATAGTATTTTAAGATTTCAAGGAGCAACCTCAGAAGTCTTACCACTAACTGATAATGGTGCTGCGATTATTGCGTATGCTACTCCTGAAGCATTAAGCACAGGGCAGAAATTACCGCTGATTGATAAATCAAATATTTTTACATCGTTAAATTCATTTCTTAATGTTAAGATTTCAAATATCGATGCTGATGGTGAAAATGGTAAAATCGGTTTAAATGAAATCACTGCAACAAACGGTTTAACAATTGTTGGTATTAAACCAAATTCAAGTTTAGCTCGGAGAGTTACGGTTGAGGGTGATTTTGTCGTTAATGGTATGTTAAATCTTAAAAACGGAAAAAAGATTTGGAACGAAGATAATGACGGCACTGGTTCCGGATTGGATGCTGACACACTTGATGGTAACCATTGGAATGCTGTACTTTCAATTCAATCATCTTTAGAAACATCAATCACGGTAAATCGTCAAGCAGTTGAAGCCGAATTTCAAGCCGCTGATATTATTATTCAGGATCAAATTGATAATCGTATCCGTAAGGATCAGAATGATTCTACTCCGTTTAATCTAGGCACAAGATTTTTAACAATATCACACAATGAATTAAACAGCGGTGATGGTGTTTTAGGTCCACAAATATTGTTTAATAGTGTAGGAACAGATAATTACTCAATCGCTCAACGCTTAGTTTCAAATAAATTGGAATTTGTTCGTACAGTAGATGATGGTAATTTTACAGCACAGCCTAACGGTAGAATGCCATGTGTCATGGATCTTTTGACGGGCAATGTAACATTCTCTGGTGATATTACTGCATTCTCTGATAAGCGGCTGAAAAAGAATATTCAACCTATTTTTGGTGCAGTTGCATTAATCCAAAAAATTGATCCTGTTTGGTTTGATTGGGCGGATAACGATAAAGCAGATTTAGGTGTTATTGCTCAGGATGTTGAAAAGGTATTCCCGAACTTTGTTGATACTGACAGTGATGGATATAAAAAAGTTGCTTACATGAAGTTTATTCCTTTATTGCTTGCTGCGGTGAAAGAATTAGCAAATGACCGGTAGAATTTATGGTTCTGGACCAATATCATTAAGTCAGATAAAACCCGTACATGAAAGACAATTTAATCTTTCATCGTATTATAAATGTCTTCCTGATCCATTTCCATCTGATACAGCGGAACCTATTTCATTTTCAAGCTTTTATGGAACTTCAAATGAAACATCACATCGCTGGGTATTCAAGCCTGAAAATGGATTTAATCAATCATACACTGTCCCACAAGGTGTAACTGGAGTCACATTCACTGCACTCGGTTCAGGTGGTAACGGCGGCACCGGGCATGATGATGTAACTTACATGTACGCTGGTGCAGGTGGAGATGGTGCCGTTCCAACGAGTTTGTCATTCGTAACAAATCCAGTTTCAGATACAATTAACATTTCGTTAAGCAATAGAAATTTATCAAACGATACTGCGATTTCAACAAGCATATCCACAGGATTCGCATTTTCAGCAAGTTCCGCATATCTCCATACCGCTGCTGGTGGATCATATTCTGGTTCAAACGGTGCAGTTATAACCAAACAAGGTGCGCTAAGTTCCAATTATTCCACTGCACTTGGAGTAAATGCTGGCTCAAGAGGACCATCTGTAATGCCGTATTATTATACATATGGCATTTATCGTATTGGTGCCGAAGGCGGGGGTTCTGAATATTCTGCTGGTGGCTCAAGTTATTTTCCAAATTCATATAACGGTGAATACGGTGGCGGTGGTGCTGGTTCATATAGCTCAGGCATAGTGTATCAGCTTAAAACAGAATATCATGGTGGATTGCAAGTTCAATCTCCTGCATATCATAAAACATCAATAATTCTTCAAAATATGCCGTATATTAGAGCAATTGATGTAACCGCACCACAAGGGCAAGTATTCAATACTGTAAGAGTAAAGTGTTTAGGTTATGGTGGCGTACAACCGCAATCAATGCTTGAAAACTGTGTTGCAGGTGAGAATTTTAATATTATTACAAATCTCTCAGGGCAAACAACTCCTACAAGTACAGGTAACATTTATGATACAGGATTTGTTAATGTAACAACAGCAAGAACAAATACGTTCAACCTACCTGATAATGTCACATTTAATTATAGCACTGTCATGGTTGAAATCTACGGTGCATGGGGCGGTTCCGCAGCATCAAATGCTGGTATTTCAGTTCATAGTCATGAGTTAAACCCAAAGAAAGTTTATTTCCAACCACAATACTGGCAGCATGGTTATTGGAATAACAACTGGTGGTGGGGTCCTGATTTATGGAACAATCGCTGGACTGGTAACTGGTGGTGGTGGGGATATTGGGGTGATTATGGCTACTGGGATGGTTACGGATATTCTTACTGGAGCAATTTCGGCTGGTGGGATTATTACTCTGTTTATTCACATATTGATAATTATCAAAACTGGGATATAACACAATTTCTTGACGGTGATTATTCAGAAAATTACTGGAGAAATTCTGGTTTCTATTATTATAACTGGTGGTACGGAAATAACTCCTCGTGGGATTATTCGTGGCACTGGAATGGTAGCCAATGGACCAATATGATACCAGTTATTCATGCTGACAATTATGCATCATTTGAACAGCGCACTGGAAGATCATCGTATTATCTATCTTATTATAATTCTGGTTTATGGGGTTGGGATAATGACTTAGTTAGTGCTGCCGGTATCATATACATTAATCCTTCATTAGATGGATTTAAATCTCTACCTGCAGGCAAATATATTATGCTAGGTGGAACAAATTATTCATGGGGAAATTATGGTTGGCTGGGACAAGACGATTTTTACGGATGGACTTATTATAGCAGTTGGACTCCTAATCATTTGCCTTTTATCGTTACTGGTGGTACCCTTAAAGAAATTGTAACAATTGAAGAGGGAAAACAAGCTGTTGCTCCATGTGGATTTACTTTATATAACGTAAGTCAGGATGTTAATGCACGGATTGAAACTGTTCAGCCCGGTAAAGGTGGACATGGTGTAGCATTTATCAGCGAATGGCATTTTGATACGCCTGGTACATGGTATTTCACAACTCCGCAGGGTGTAACAGAAATGGATGTCACTATTTGTGGCGACGGTGGAACTACAATCTCAAGAACTATAAATAACTTAGTAAATGGTCTAGAAATTTCTGTTACTGTTGGAAGTGCATCTGATAAAGAAAGTAATGTGGATCCAACATACAATGGTTCAGAAGATCCAGATTTAAAAGAACCGGGTGGAGTTACATCTAATCCCGCAAAAGTTGTTCTTAAAACAAAGAATGTGGATTATCACATAATAAAAGCGAGTTATTAAAATGGCATTTCAAGCAAATTATTCCGCTGATGGAATTTCACTAAAAAAGGTATATGTTAATTTAATTAGCATGACTGGTTCAGTTAATACTGGTTGGACAGGATCTTTTGGAATTTGGTCGTCAAAAACTTCTTATAATACTCAAAATAAACCTTTTAAAACAATTTCAGTTTATACTCCAGAAACATTGGAATTACCGCAGAAGAATCTTCAAAATGTAATCCAACTTGATTCTTCATTCAGTAGTATTGTAGAAGTTTAATTTAATAAATAATGTAGTAATTATAAAACAATTTTAAGGAGTAAAAATATGGGTGATCTATTATCCCCTGGTGTCCAGGTTAAGGAAAAAGATTTTACAACCATCATTCCTCGTGTAAGTTCTGCGATTGGTGGTATTGGTCTTGTTTCTACAGCCGGTGATTTTAATTCTGCGCCAGCGGGCATTCCCGTATTGGTCACTTCAGAATCCGATCTTCGTGCAAAATTTGGTAATCCAACACAACTAAACGAAACCGCTTGGTGGTCAGCAGCTAACTTCCTTTCATATGCAAATAAACTTTATGTTTACCGCATTTTTGATGAAGTCGGCGGAACAAATGTTCAAGCTGCAAGCTTGATTGGCTCTTCACTAATGATTAAAAATCTTGAAGACCTATTGGTTAAGAAATCTGATCCAAGTAATAACGCAACATTCAGCGCCCTTGGTCTGTTCCTATCCCGTCAATACGGTACTCGTGGTAATGCATTAAGAACTTTCGTTATTGATGCTGCAACATGGTCCGCATTCCAGGCTTGGGAAACTTCAAATGCTGCTAATATTGCTGGATATAGCACATCAAATCTAAAGCCAATTTCAAATCTATTTGGTAACATCGCACCATCTGTTACTTCAGGGTTGCTAAATCGTCTAGTTCAAAACTCAGATCGTAAGAGCAAGAATGACGAAGTTTATGTAATCGTTGTCGATGTTACTGGTGCATATTCTGGTAAGCCATTTACAGTTGTTGAATATTTCAGCAATCTTTCAAAATTGTCAGATATTACAAACGACAATAATGAAAACATTTACTGGCAGGATTATATCAACAATAACAGCCAGTACATTTACGCTCTTACTAACGCAACCGGTGCAGCAATTACTTCCGGTGTTAAAGATAAGGCTTGGGGTCTTTCATATCTTGATGTTGCTGATCCAACAGATACACTTGTTGTTGCAAGTCTTACATCCTTCATTGACAGCCGTTTAACCGGTGGTGTTGATGGAAGTGTTATTGATGATGCCGATATTATTCGTGCATACGAAGCTTTTGCCGATGTTGAAAAAATCGACGTAAATTTGATCATCACAGCAAACTACGGACCAACTGTTGTTGCTAAAGCGGTTGAAGTCGCATTTAATCGTAAAGATGCTATGGTTTTCGCTTCTCCTTGCACCACTTCAAAGCGTCCAATTACTTCTGGAAATGTTCAGGATGTTATCAATTATCGCCAAACCCTTACCAGCATTAATGACCTAAACGGATCATATGTTGTATTTGACTCTGGTTGGAAATATCAGTATGACAGTTATCGTGGCACCTACATCTGGGTTCCATTGAATGGCGACATTGCTGGTCTAGTTGCTCGTACCGAACAGCTAACTGAGCCTTGGTTCTCTCCAGGTGGTTTCAATCGTGGTGGCATCAATGGTGCTATCAAATTGAACTTTAATCCAAATAACGCGCAGCGCGATTTGCTTTACATGAACGGTATTAATCCTGTTGTTTCATTCCCAGGACAAGGCATTGTTCTATTTGGTGACAAAACATGTCAGACCAAGCCAAGCGCATTTGATAGAATTAACGTCCGTCGTTTGTTTATCGTCCTAGAAAAAGCTATCGCAATTGCAGCTAAGTATAGCCTATTTGAATTGAATGATCGTTTCACCCGTAGCCAGTTTAAGGCAATGGTTGAGCCATTCCTTCGTTTAGTTCAGGGACGCCGTGGTATCACTGATTTCTTGGTTATTTGCGATGAAACAAATAATACAGGCGAAATCGTTGATCGCAATGAATTCGTTGCCGACATTTTCATCAAACCTGCTCGTTCTATTAACTATATTACACTTTCTTTCGTTGCAACTAAGACTGGTGTAGACTTCTCAACAGTTATCGGAGCCTAAAAATGTCGATTATGGAATTTAAAAGTAACTTACTAGGTGGTGGTGCCCGGGGCAACCAATTTGAAGTTGAACTAACTCTACCATCAATTGCTAAGAATAGCTCAGAGGCTGGTCGAAAGGCCAAGTTTCTGTGCAAAGCTGCATCACTCCCAGGTTCTTCACTAGGTGTTGCACAAACATTCTATCGTGGTCGTATGCTACCACTCGCCGGTGAGCGTTCATTTGCTCCATGGGGTGTTACAGTATATAACGATACCGACTTTGCAATTTACAACAGCATTGAATCTTGGATGGATCAGATTAATAATCTCCAGTATAACACTGGCATTACTAATCCAGGTGCTTATACCACCGACATGCAAGTTCACCAGCTAGGTCGTAATGGTGAAGTTCTTAAATCTTACAAGTTTGTTGGCGCTTTCCCAACTCAACTTAGCCCTATCAATCTTGATGCACAGGACAATGATCGTATTGAAGAATTCCAAGTTCAATTCATCTATGCACATCACATCACTGATTTCGATTCTAAGGGTGGTGTAAGTGTGTCAATAAATACTCCTGTCGGTGGTCTTACCATCTAAAGGATTATAAATTATATGGCATCATTTTCATTATTTGGTTTTGAGCTAAACAAAAAGAAACCGGAAAAAGAACCGGTTTCTTTTGTTGAACCAGACAACGATGACGGGGCGACGGTAATATCGTCCTCCGCATCGGCGTATGGAATTTATATGGATATTGACGGTGCTGTAAAGAATGATTTACAAAACCTTCAAACATATCGCACTATTGCGTTGTATCCAGACTTAGATATTGCTATTCAGGATATCGTTGATGAAGCTATTCCAAACGAGGATGATTCTGAAAAGATTTCTCTGGATTTGGAAGGGTTGGATCAACCTGAAAATATTAAAGATATTTTCCAAGAAGAATTCAGATCCGTGTTACGATTGTTTAAATTTGACGAGCAAGGTTCAGATATTTTTCGTCGTTGGTATATTGATGGTAGAATCTACTATCACATTATTCCAGCAACTAATCCAAAACAAAATGGAATTCAGGAACTACGTCAGGTAGAGGCCTCGCGTATCAAAAAAGTTCGTGAAATTATCAAAGATAAAACTATTCAAAATGTTGATATCGTAACAGGTATCAATGAATATTATATCTACACTGATTATAAAAATGCTGTATCTCAGCAAAACAGTATTGCAAATCAACAATCCTCAAGTCAGGGATTAAAGATTTCACTAGATTCTATTTTATATTGTACATCTGGTTTTAATGATACCAACACAGGTACAGTATTAAGTTATTTGCATAAGGCAATTCGTCCGGCAAATCAGTTACGAATGCTTGAGGATGCACTTGTCGTATATCGTGTTTCTCGTGCACCAGAGCGTCGTGTATTTTACATTGACGTTGGTAATCTACCAAAAGCAAAAGCTGAACAGTACCTAAAAGAAATTATGAATAGGTATCGTAATAAGCTTGTTTATGATGCAAAAACAGGTGAAGTCCGTGATGACAAGAAATACATGTCAATGCTTGAGGACTTCTGGCTTCCAAGACGCGACGGTGGTAAGGGTACAGAAATTTCTACTCTGCCCGGCGCGATGAATCTTGGCGAACTAACTGACGTATCATACTTTCAAGAAAAACTATGGCAATCGCTGAATATTCCAGTGTCAAGATTACGTCCTGAGACTGGTTTTAGTATTGGCGGGTCCCAGATGATTAATCGGGACGAAGTTAAGTTTCAAAAGTTCATTGAGAAAATGCGGAATCGCTTCTCACAACTAATTGTTGAAGCATTTAAAACACAACTTATTCTTAAAGGCATCATCAATAAAGATGACTGGGAAGATATTGTTCCTGATATTAAGTTTGTGTTTCAGAAAGACAATTACTTCGCTGAATTAAAAAACATTGAAATACTGAACAACCGTATTGCTGCTGCACAAAGCGCAGATATGTTTGTTGGTAAATATTTCTCAGTTGACCAAGTTCGTAAGCAAATTCTTAAGATGACTGACGAAGAATGTCAGCAATTGGATGAAACAATCACAGCAGAGCGTAAGGTACATCCTTATTGGTATATGGCTATGATGAATCCAATGGGTATGCAACCAATGCCTGGTGATAATGGTGGAATGGCTCCACAATATGATCCACAAGAATTTACTCCACCACAAGATCCAAATGCACCAGACGAGGAACAATAATGTATAATCTAATAAAAGCAATTACATCTAAATCGGATGATGCCAAATCAATCTTTGAGAATTTGATTCAGGAACGAATTCAGGAACAACTAGATTTCAAACGCATTGAAATTGGTTCCATGATGATGGAAGATATGGACGCAAATGGCGTTATTCAGCTTTCACCACAACAAAAACGCGCACAAAAAGCAAAGAAGGATCATTCTGATGCTGTAGCGGATCAAGATGACAAAGATGGTAACGGTGCTGACGATTCTGATGACAGTGATTCCGATCAGGATTCTGGTGATGACAAGCAACCACCGCAGTTCCAAAAGAAAGACGATTCTTCGGATGACGAGCAAGATAATTCAGATGATGACGAGAAAGAATCGGATGATGACGAGTCTAAAGACATTGCAGCTAAAGATCCAAAAGCTAAGAAAAAGAATCCATTCATCAAAGAAGCATTTGCACGGTTTCGTTCTTCTAGTAGCGGTAGATCCAGTCTAAAGAATGCTGGTTATCCATCTTCTAGAAGTCGCCGTGATGTTGACCGCGATGACGAAGGCTGGGCACAAACAGCAAAAGCGGATGCGGAATTTAATAAGAAAACATCACCATATCCTAAATCTGTTAAGTAATAAATAATTACAATATAAAAAGGGAATATTTAAATGATTAACGATTTACTAAAATCTATTTCAAGTAAGGATTTCGTTTCAGCTAAAGAAATAGTTGAATCGTTAATCTCTGAAAAGATTTCCACATTAATTGATTTAAAGAAAATTGAAGTTGCTGAAAACATTTTTAATGAATCTGCATATGCTCCTGAAGAAAGACTAGCAGATTTAACCAAAATTAAAACAGCAACATTACAACAAATTCATGCATTACACCGCCATTACGGTCAGAAGGATCCACGTTCCAAAGAATCTGCAAATCGTGCAGCGGTTGAACTAAAAAAGCGTGGCATTATTGTTCCTATTGATGAAGCATTAACTTTTAAACAACAGCTTAAAAAGCAAAATGATTTTAATGCAGTTCGTCAAGGTAACATGTCTAAACAAGAATATACCACGAAGTGGGAAAGATTAGAAAACCAAAGTAATAAAAAAGTTAGTAAGCCAGTTTCTGAGGGTTTGGATGAAGCATGGAAACATGAAGACGAAGCTGGTAAACGTGCCCACGGTGAATTTCAAGAAAAAGACCATGGTAAATGGTTTACATATCGCAAAACAGATGATCCATGGGCAGCTAAACATGGTCTAACCCATAAAATTT
>ERZ1034365.1194-NODE-1194-length-13548-cov-7.042759_pt1 | contig 13548 bp, 8 predicted proteins | sample MGYA00520615_ERZ1034365 | MGnify/ENA primary metagenome ERZ1034365 (study PRJEB33736, sample SAMEA104284505) | Azolla filiculoides | biome: Urban; feature: Water surface; material: Ditch water | place: Netherlands | collected 2015-10-28 | depth 0-0.1 m ... | reverse complement strand
CCTTCCTGGCCTTCCTCGCTCATGTAGAACAGGCCGGTGGCGTTGCCGGCCAGTTCCTGGATGCCGGCCAGCCCGTCGGTGTCGGCGTTGAAGCCGGCCTTGATCATGCGCAGCGCCATGGGCGACAGCTTGAGCATGTCGCGGCACCAGCTGACGGTTTCTTCTTCCAGCTTGTCGACAGGCACGACGGCATTGACCAGCCCCCAGTCCAGGGCCGTGGCGGCGTCGTACTGGCGGCAGAGCAGCCAGATTTCCTTGGCCCGCTTGAGGCCGATGGTGCGCGCCATCAAACCGGCACCCAGGCCCGCATCGAAGCTGCCGACGCGCGGCCCGGTCTGGCCGAAGCGGGCGTTGTCGGCGGCAATCGAGAGGTCGCAGACGAGGTGGAGGACGTGGCCGCCGCCGATGGCAAAACCGGCAACCATGGCGACGACCGGCTTGGGCAAACGGCGAATCTGCATCTGCAAATCAAGGACATTGAGGTGGGGTGTGCCGCCTTCGTCGATGTATCCCTCAGCCCCACGTACTTTCTGGTCGCCACCGGAACAGAAGGCCTCATGCCCGGCGCCGGTCAGAATGATGGCGCCGATGCTGTTGTCACGATGTGCCCGGTGAAAGGCATCGATCAGCTCGTTGACGGTTTCCGGGCGAAAGGCATTGCGGCGCTCGGGCCGGTTGATCGTGATTCTGGCGATGCCCTCGGCCGTGTCGTAAAGGATATCGCCATAGGTGTGGGCGCTTTGCCAGCAGATGCGGTCGGTCATGTTTGCGGTGGTGAATGGCGAAGTGGCAAAGTATAGCGGGGGCCGCGGCGGCCGATCAGTTTCCTGTTGCCTGCCCTGACCCCGATAGCCATTTGAAGAGGGTCGTGAACAGCACTTCGGGCTTGACCGGTTTGCCGATATGTTCATCAATGCCGGCGGCCAGGCACTGTGCCTTGTCGTCGGAAAATGCATTGGCGGTCAGGGCGAGGAGCGGGATGCTTTCTCCACCGGGGATGGCACGGATGGCCCTGGCCGCCTCGATGCCGTTCATGTTCGGCATGCGCAAGTCGAGCAGAACCAGCCGGTAGTCGGATTGTTTGAACATGGCGACGGCTTCGACGCCATCATTGGCGATGTCGACGACGAGGCCGACGGATTCCAGCAACTCCCGGGCTACCGCCTGATTGATCGGTTCATCTTCGGCGAGCAGGATGCGCGCCCCGGCATGGCCGGCCTGCAGTCTTTCTTCAATGGTCGGCGGCAATTCACTGGTGATGACCGAGGAATCGAGCACCTTGTCGAGCCGGACAGCGAACCAGAAAGTGCTGCCTGCGCCGGGCTGGCTATCGACCCCGATGCTGCCGCCCATGAGCTGGACAAGGCGCTTGCAGATCGCCAGCCCCAGTCCCGTGCCACCATATTTTCGGGTGGTCGAACTATCGGCCTGCTCGAAGGCATTGAACAGTCGCGGCTGATCTTCGGCTGCGATGCCGATGCCGGTATCGCGCACCTCGAAGTGAACCAAGGCCGCCTGCGGGCTGTCTTCAACCAGCTGTGCGGAGACGGTAATCACGCCGCTGTCTGTGAATTTGATGGCGTTGCTGGTCAGATTGAGCAGGATCTGCCCCAGGCGGATTGCATCTCCCCTGAACTTGCCGGGCAGGCTGGATGGCCAACTGATTTCCAGGGGCAGCCCTTTTTCGTGAGCTGCCGTGCTTGCCTGCAATTCCAGGGTGCCGAGAAGCGTCGATAAATCGAAATCGACGAGGTCGAGTTCCATGCGTTCGGCTTCGATCTTGGAGATGTCCAGCACATTCTTGATGATGCCGAGCAGATGCTCGGATGCCATCCTGAGCTTGTTCAGCTGATCGATCTGGACGGCATCAGTGGCACGGCGCAGGGCCAGGGTGGTCATGCCCATGATGCCGTTCATCGGCGTGCGCAGCTCATGGCTCATGTTGGCGAGGAAGGTGCTCTTCGCACGATTGGCCGACTCGGCCGCCTCCTTGGCGATGGACAGGGCGGCGGTTCGTTCTTCGACCAGTTTTTCAAGATGGTCGCGGTGTCGCGCCAACTCGTTCTCGATCTGCTTGCGCTCGGTGATGTTGCGCCCGGAGCCTACGGTGCCGATGAGCTTGCCATTTTCGTCATAGAACGGCGCCTTGCGCACTTCCAGGCAAAGATGGGTACCCTTGACGTTGCCGAATTCCTCGAACGACGACGGCTGGCCGCGTTCGAGCGTGATGCTGTCGCTGTCCTGACAAAGCTCACCGAAGGTGTGCCAGGCCGGATCATCGGGATGGCTGGCACGCTGGCGGAGGGCAAAGAAGAGGTCGTTCTTGCCGACAGGCTCGTCGGTGTCGCGGGCGATCAGGAGTTCATCGCAGATGGCCCTGTTGGCGAACAGGTAGCGTTTTTCGAGATCTTTTGCCCAGATCATGTCGGGAACGTTGTCGCACATCAGGCGAAGCAGGGCGGCGAGCTGGCGCGATTGCTCCGTGCTGGTGGCCAGTTCTGCCGTACGTTCGACGATGCGTGCTTCAAGTTCCTTTTCGGAGCGTTCCAGCGCCTCTCGGGCGATTCGTTCGGCACTCAGTGCCTCGGCCTGGGCCAGCTCCTTGTCACGGCGCAAGGCGTGAATGCGGTTGGCCAGCGCAAAGGAGAAAAGCAGCATCTCAAAGGCGGAACCGATCTGTATGCCATAGGTGGTCAGCAGGTTGGTCGGCACCCAGTCCATGTTGCGCATGGCCAACATGACAGCACCCATCAGGAGCAAGGTCCAGGCCGTCAGGAATATGCCAGCCCCAAGCTGGCGGCGCCGGATGGCGAGCAGGCCGCTGGTGGCTGCGGTGAGCGAAAAAACGGAACCGACGATGCCGGTCACGATGGCACCCTGTCGATAGTCATGGAACACAGTGATCAAGGCCGCGCCGATGCAGCTCCACTGAATGACGAAAAGGAGCTTGTCGAGCTTGGGCGAGAACTCCCCTGTGCTTAGGAACTGGCGGGTGAAATTCGCACCGAAATAGCCGGTCAGGCAGAAACCGACCACCGTCCCCACATTGCCCCAGACCGGCGAGTCAGGCCAGAAAAACTGGTTGCCCAGACCGAACAGTGAGAGCTGGGCAATGACCATGCCGAAAAGGCAACCCACATAACTGAGATAGATTTTTTCGCGCAGCGAGAGGTAGAGCAGCAGGTTGTAGAGGCCCAGTGCGACGAGCATGCCGAAATAGACAGCGAGGACGCCGTAGATGCCTTGGTCGTGGGTGTGCAATGCCGAGGGTGACCAGAGCGTCAGGGGAATGGTCAGGCTGCTTTCGGAGCGGACCCTGAGATAAATGCTTTGTTCGCTGTCACCGGCCAGGTAAACCGGAAAGACCAGGTTGTGGTGCGCAAACGGTCTGTTCGCGAAAGGCTGGTGATCGCCAGCGGTTTGCTCGATCAAGGCATCGCCCTGACGAGTGTAGAGTTTGACGTCGTCAAGCAGCGGGTAGGCAATTTCGAGCAGCCAGCGGGAGCCGGCGCCGGCCTCAGGCGCCAGTTTCAGGCGCAGCCAGTAGGTCGATGCGCTAAAGCCGAAATTGAGGTCGGAGGTGCCCGGTATTTTCTGGAATTTCCTGGCGATTTCCGGGCGTTCCAGATCGGCGAACTTGAGCTGCCCATCCTTGTCCTCGAGTACGTCGACATGGGTTCTGAGGGCGACCTCTGCAGTGTCGCGGGCGAGCCACACGTCGGCCTGAGCAGGTAATACGGCGAGGAGCAGGACGATGAAAAGGGCGCGGATGGATCGCATGTTATGCCTGGAAAATTCTTCTTTGATGCCGATTCTACGCCAAATGTCATGGGCGAAAGCCGATTCGCTGCCGGGCTGGATTCGCAATTTTGCCCGGCTGATTGATCAGCCATGTTGCTGGCCTCGGCACTTGATGTTTTCACCGTGCTTTTGAACTCCGCACGTGTGAGAATGTCTACCCGATTCTTCGCTGGACATTTCACCGTGAAAGAACGTCGTCGCTCCCCTCGCGTTTACCTGAAAGGCCATGTCTTCCTGAGTCTGGGCGGGCATCACCTTGATCTGCCGGCGGCTGACATTTCGGTTTCCGGTATTGGCGTCCTGATTGACGCTGCCGTACTCGGGGCCAAGCCGAGCGGCGAGGTGGGCGTCTGCCGGATCGATTCGCCGGATCTGGGCGGGCGGGTCGAAGCCTATGTCAGTGTGATGCGCATGCGCCGTCTCGGCGAGCGTCGCCTGGTCGGCCTGCGTTTCGAATCGATCAGCGACGATGAGCTGGAACTGATCCGCGAATACAAGCGGAAGTGCCGGGAAACCCCGGCAGCTTCCTGATGGCCTGAACTCAGGGCCGGAAGAAAGTCTCCAGGTCCTGGAATACCGCATGGTCGGCGTTATGCCGGCGAATGGCGATGACGTCCTCCAGCTTTGCTACCTGTTTCATCATCTGAGCCAGACGCAGGTCTTCGTTGACCAGCAGCCAGATGCGGCTCTGCTGACCGTCACCGACCGGCAGGCAGAGAATCCCTTCAACATTGTAGGAACGCCGCGAAAACAGGCCGACGACGTGCGACATGACCCCGGCGTGATTATTCACGTCGATCTCCAGCACGGCGCGGGTCAGGGCGTTTTGTTCATTACGATTGATGGCGTTCATGGCTCAGGCTCCGATCATGTCGCGGTTGGCAGCGCCCGGCGGCACCATGGGATAGACCTTCTGTTCGGCGTCGATGCTGGCGTGAATCAGGCAAGGTCCCGGTTGGGCAAGCGCCTCCATCAGCGTTGCCGCGGGATTCGGCGATGCATCCAGATCGATGGCCGCAATACCGAAGCCCTGGGCGATCTTGACGAAATCCGGTGATGACCTGAACTGTGAGGCGAACAGCCGTTCGCCGTAGAACAGCGTCTGCTGCTGATGCACGAGGCCAAGGGTGGCGTTGTCCATAAGCACGATCTTGATGTTCACGTTTTCTTCGGCGGCAGTGACCAGTTCCTGGATGTTCATCATGATCGACCCGTCGCCGGTAAAACAGACCACGGTGCGCTGACGTTCGGCCAGGGCGGCGCCGATGGCGGCAGGCACACCGAAGCCCATGGTCCCCAGCCCGCCGGATGTCAGCCACTGGCGCGGCCGGCGCAGCGGGTAGGCCTGAGCCACCCACATCTGGTGCTGGCCGACGTCGGTGGCGATGATGGCCTCGTCGTCCAGCGCCGCGGCGACGCTGCCGATCAGGCCGAAATGGGAGCGCGGATTATCGGCGCCTGTCATGTCGAGCGGGAACTGGGCTTTCAGGGCATTGCTGCGGGCTATCCAGGTTTCGCGCGAATGTGCCTGAACCGCCGGCAACAACTGGCCGAGCGCTTCGCCAATGTCGGCCGTGATGCCGATGTGCGCCGTTTTGATCTTGTCGAGTTCGGCCGGATCGATGTCGATATGAATGATCTTCGCCTGCGGGCAGAAGGCAGCCACCTTGCCGGTGGCACGGTCGTCAAAACGGGCACCGACGGCGATCAGCAGGTCGCATTCGTCGAGCGCGAGATTGGTAAAACGTGCCGCATGCATGCCGAGCATGCCCATGGCCAGCGGGTGATCGACCGGCATGGCACCGAGCGCCATGAGGGTCATGACTGTCGGCAAACCTGCTTTTTCGGCCAGTTCGATGGCGGCAGCCGAGGCGCCCGAGTGCACGACGCCACCGCCAAGATAAAGGATAGGTCGTTCAGCCGCATTGATCATGGTGGCGGCTTCTGTGATCAAGGAGGGATCGGCTGCAGGCACGGCTTGGGCGTGACCCGGTTCCGGCCAGTCACTGATCTCGATGGCCTGCGTCTGAACATCCTTGGGAATGTCGACGAGCACCGGTCCGGGCCGGCCCGAGGCGGCGATGCGGAAGGCGCGGGGAATGACCTCGAGCAGTTCTTCGGCCGAGGAGACGAGGAAATTGTGCTTGGTGATCGGAATGCTCAGGCCGTAGGTGTCGACCTCCTGGAAGGCATCGGTGCCGATCATCGCCTTGGGGACCTGGCCGGTGATGGCGACGAGCGGGATCGAGTCGAGCTTGGCGTCGGCGATGGCGGTCAGCAGGTTGGTCGCGCCGGGACCGGAGGAGGCCAGGCAGACGCCGGGCTGGCCGGTAGCACGGGCCATGCCCTGGGCCATGAAGCCGGCGCCCTGCTCATGGCGGGCGAGGACGTGGTGGATTTCCGTCGACTGCCCGAGAGCATCGTATATGGGCAGGATGGCGCCGCCGGGAATTCCGGCAACGGTGCGGATGCCCTGGCGTTCAAGGAGGCGAATGGTGATCTGGGCGCCGGTAAGCGTTTCTGTCATGGAGTTTTCCTTTGGGTTGGTGGCACAACCGGCGGGCTCCAAAAACAAAACCCCCGCCGGTTTGCGCCGGCGGGGGTTGGGGTTCTGTGCTGCTTCTGCTTACCCGATCCGCGACGGCGCGTGTGTAACGACGCCTACTACGACTACGCGGACGACGACCGGTTCCCCTGCCAAGGCAGCGGTGGTGCGGAAGGTGCGAAGTGCGTTCATGGGATGCTCTGATTTTGGGCAAGAAGATAGTGGGCGAACTATGAATTGCCTATCGAAAAAAAGCAACAACGAAGCCGGGCTTCAAAAACAGTCAGGAATATATATGCGTTTGGCATCAATCGCGTTTGCCTAAAGTAGTAGTCAGTCGCTCAAACTTCAAATAGACTGGGATTTACGCGATAAGCAATTGAAAAATCTGCGAATTTAGGGATTAAATGACAAAAAAACGCAAGGTTCTGGTGGTTGATGCCTCAAAAGTAGTACGCGCATCGCTGGCCAAACAGTTATCAAACCGTTTTGAAGTGCGTGACGAGCCCAATGACGAGTCGGCCTGGCAGACCATGGTGCTCGACAGCGCTATTGTTGCCGTGATCTCTGGCGTGAGTCAGAGCCGGGAGGATGAACAGACCCTGCTTGCCCGCCTGCGCGAAAGCAAGTTGTCCCGTCTCAAGAAGGTGCCTTTCTTCCTGTCCGTTTCGAACACCTTTTCCGAAGCAGACCAGCAAGAAGCACGGCGCAATGGCGTCACCGGATTCATTGTCAAAGGTTCGACCAATCCCTCAATCGAGAGCATCGTCGCTGCCGCAATGGAGTGGCGGGAGGATGCTGGCGAAGTTCGCGCAGCAGTACCAGTCGACGAGGACGAGGAGGAGGGCGAGCAGTTCGAGGTCCAATCTGATATCGGGATCAGCAATATTCTGGGCGATATCACCCGGCTGGTGACGGCCGGTCGCGACGAGCCCAGCGAGGATGCCGGCTATAGCGAGAATACGGTGCTTGCCGAGGAAATGCTCGAAGAGTACCTGGCGAAGAATGTGCCGGATGCGCGTGAAGGGCACGGTGTCGGCGTTCTCGCCTTTGGTCTGGATGGCTATGACGATCTCATCGCCAGCTACGGACCGGAACTGGCCTTCCGTTCGGCCCAGAAATTCTGTTTCCTGCTGTCGAGAAAAATTCGACCGGAAGACTATATCGGTCAGTTGGCAAATGGCCGGGTGGTGATTGTGACGCGGTCGACCACCCCATCGATTTGCGCCGGGTTTGCCAATCGGGTCTGCAAGGCCATGGCCAGCGCACAGATATCGGTCAGTGGTCAGCGCATCCATCTGACCATCAGCATCGGTGTCGCAGTCGTCCCCGACGATGGCGTGGAATTAAGCGAGCGCGGCGTGCTGCAACTGGCTTACGAACGGCTTGATGACGCCGTGAGTGCCGGCGGCAATCAGGTGGTCGTTACTTCGAAACAGGCGTATGCCGATCCCGAGATGTGCGACGCTTTCGTGCGACAACTCAAGGAGTTGCTGGCGACGGCTGACCCTGCCATGCTGCGCCCTTGCCTGGGAACGGTCGGCATGCAATTGATGCCTGTTGTCCGCGAACTCGACAAGAATTTCCGTTTCGGACTGCCGCTGGAGGAGATGAACAAGCGTTTGTGGGATCGGGCGCGGGCCGAGCGGATGGTGACCTGAGCGGTGTGAGCGTGAGTGAGCAGGCCGGCTGGATGCCGGCTTTTTTATTTGTGCCGCGATTTGTTGGATACTTCGTCCTCGTTGACGGGTGTCGATCGGAATGGAATGAGCAGTTCACACGGGGATAGGGGTATGACCCAGATGCAGAGCGATCAGGAAAGCGGTCGCGTTCGCCTTTTTCACGCCAGTCTGGTCTGGCCGCTGCAACTTCAGCCCATGGCGACAACCGGGAGCGCGGGACGGCATTGGGAGGTTTTCGAGACGCGCAGCGAAACCCATCCCTGGCGCCGTATCGACGACGAGTTCATGGAAGACGCCAGTCAGTTCGAGGAGCGTCATTACCGGGAGTTTGTCTCCTTCCTGCCCTATGTCCAGCGCTTTCTCTATGGTGAAGGACGTTCGCGCAATTCGTCGTCGGATGACCCGCCGGGTAATTCGCCGATGCATGTCTTCCGGCGCAAGGATATCGCCAAGCTAAGGCTGACCCTGCGCAAGGGGCAGGTGCCAGTCGAGCTGAATATCGTGCATCTGGATCTCTATTTCTTCCATGATCTGGATGTCGTTCAGCTCAATCTGGAAGTCCGGGGCAACGATCTGCCGCTGGAGACCGTACGCGACATCCTCTTCCGCTTCGGTCGTGCCTATCCCTCCGGCTGGGAAGAGAGCGGTGAAGGCTTGCACAACGTTCATCTGGCCGAGTGGATCGCCACTGACGGTCGGGTCGTGGCTTGTTCCGATGCGGCCAGGCGCGAGAAATACCTGAGCTATGTTTGCCAGCATCGCAGCCCGTGCATTTCCGAGCACTGGGCCAGCCTGCTGCGGCCGATGGTGCTGGCCCATTCCGACGAAGCGGGCGACTTGCGTTATCGCCTGATCGAATACCAGCGCATGCCGGTCATGGCTTTTCTCGGGGTCGACCAGCCGCGCACCCTGAGTCGCGAGGAGTGGGTGCGCATCGGCCTGGCCACCATGCTGCATCCGAACGAAACCTTGCCGATCAACGAGCCGAGCGTCATCGAGTTCGAAAAACGTTTCTGCCATGACCGCTTCTGGACGGACAGCGAGGCCGGGCCGAACACCCGTTTCATGTGCACCGGCAATGCCTTCACTGTCGTCGGCGACGCCGCTTTTCCATTTTTCATGGATGGCGAGCGCGGTGTGCTCGCCCAGTTCCGGCACCAGTATTTTCTCGTTTTCCTGATTGCCCACCTGCATCGGGCATCCTTGCTGGCTTTCTCCGAGGTGCTCGTCGATGCGGTCAATGATCTCGACATCCGCGACGACAATTCGGTCCGCCGCTTCAAGCGCCGGATTCGCGCCAATTTCGAAACCTTCCTGCGCTTTACCCACCGCTACTGGTTCCACGAACTTTCCGAGCGGCCGCACGTGCAGGCGATGTACCGGCTGTGTTCCAACCATTTGCGTAACGATGCGCTGTACGACGACGTCCGCGACGAAATCCGCGAAATGAGCCACTACCTCGACAGCGACTCGCAACGCCGGCAATCGAACACGGTCGTCCGCCTCACCGTGATCACCATACTGGGCCTGATCGCGACGGTGACCACCGGCTATTTCGGCATGAACATCATTCCCTTTGGCGATGGATCCATTCTTGAGCGCAGCCTGCACGGGCTGATTGCGACCTCGGGTTTCGTCATGCTGGTGCTTTTTGCGGTCGCCAAGTCGAAACGCCTGTCCGATTTTCTTGAGGCCATGTCCGATGAACGGCTGACACTCGGGGGCAAGTTCCGGGCATTGTGGGGTGTGATCGGCAAGACGGAACGCTGAAGTCTTGCAGATTGACCGATAAATTGGTCAATTTTCCCCTTGTCGGAATTACTATATGTCGGTCTGCCAAAAGGGCTTCAAGCCGAGAGGATGTCGATGCGTTTCAAGTTTTTGCTTGGTTTCTCGATCGCTCTGCTTTCCGGTATCTTCAATATGCCGGTTGCAGCGGAGAATCAGGCCGCATTCCGTATCGGTATCGCACCGCATACCAGTGCGCGTGTCATTGTCGAGATGTATCAGCCCTTGCGCATCTATCTCGAGAATGCCCTTGGCAGGCCAGTCGAAATCGTCACGGCAGGCGACTTTACGGAATTTGCCCGGCGCGGCCTTCAGCAGCAATATGACCTGTCGGTGACGACAGGTCATCAGGCCCGCCTGTTTGAAGCGGATGCCGGCTATCTGCCCCTGATGACCTACAAGACCGATTTCAAGGCTGTCTTTCTGGTGGCCAGCAACAGCTCATACCATGAGCCCCGGGATCTCGCCAACAGTACGGTCATCGGACTGTCGCCATCGTCTTTGGTCACCATCTGGGGGCAGCACTGGCTGCATCGCAATGCGGTTGCCAACGTCAATATCCGCTATGTCAGTGCCTCGGACAGTGTGGCGCAACTGGTATTGAACGGCGAGGGCGCAGCCGGCATGACCTCGCTGGCCAACTATCAGAACCTGCAGCCCGCCGTTCGTGACCGCTTGCGCATCCTGAACGAAAGTTTGCCGCTGGTCGGTCGCGTCTACCTGCTCAACAAGCGCCATGCCGCCATGAAGGAGAGGATAAATTCCCTCTTGTGGGCATTTGCCGAAACGCCGGAGGCCCAGCAGTATTTCCAGAAGTACAAGCTTGTCGGATACCGGAAGCTCGATTCCCGGGAGCTTGTCGAAATGACGCCGTATGCCAATGAGGTCAGGCAGGCCCTCAAGCAAATCAAATGATCTATCCCGCCAAAATCTGATGAAACTCGCTTTCTGGAAAACCTTGCGGGGTCGCCTGTTGCTTTTGGCTTTGCTGGTCGAAGCTACCATGTTGTTTTTTCTCATCAGCAACAGTCTGCGTTTGTTGCGTGACCGTATGGGTGAGCAGGCCAAAGTTCAGGCCGAACAGATTGCGCCGATTCTCAACGCGGCGCTGGTCGCGCCGCTGGCTCAGTCCGATTACGCGACCGTACAGGCTGTCCTTGACGAAAGTCATTCGGCAAAAGGCATCAGCTATCTGGCAGTCATCGATGCTCGGGGTAAGGTGGTGGCGATTTCCGGCTGGTCGCGCGATCAGCCATTGCCGGTACCGGATGAGCGCTTTGATCTTGACGTCACGGAGAAAGCGCCACGCTATGACGTTGAACGCCCGATCAAGCTGTCAGGGCAACGCCTCGGTACACTTCATTTTGGTCTGGACCTGACAGAAATCATCGCGGCCCGACACGATCTGCTCATACAGGGGCTGGGCATCGCCGGCGGAGAACTCCTGCTTTCCGCAGCGCTTCTGGCCTTCCTGGGGCTGCTCATCACCCGGCAGCTTTCCGTCCTGACCCAGGCCAGCCGCGAGGTGGCCGAAGGCAAGCTGACACCGCCACCGGTACCCGAAGGCGATGATGACGTCGGTCGTCTGGGCGCAGCGTTCAATGCCATGTCACGGGCCGTCGCAGAGCGTGTCCGGCTGTTGACCGAAGCCGGCAACCAGATGTCCGAACTGGCCGAGGCCAGCCAGCTCGAACATGCGCGTCTGGATGCCTTGCTCTCTGCCATGGAGTTTGGTGTTCTCTTTTCAGACAAGCGGGATAGCGTTGTCTACACAAATCATGCGTTTGCCACGCTTTGGCATCTGGAAGATTTTACTGCCCTCTCGCGTGGCCTTCCCCTGACGGTACTGCTCACCCGTTTGGCGCCACTCTTCAGCCATGGTGAGGAGTGGCAAAAAGACAGCGGGAACATGACGCGCGAACTGGCCTTGTCCGACGGCAGGGTCCTGATGCTGCACCGGGTCGGTGTGCATGCGCCGAATCAGGAAATACTCGGGCAGTTGTGGATTTTCTCCGATGTCACCCGGGAGAAATTTGCGGCCCAGCAGCTGATTGCCGCCAAGGAGGCAGCCGAGGCTGCGACACAGGCCAAGGCGTCCTTTCTGGCCACCATGAGCCATGAAATCCGGACCCCGATGAATGGCATCATCGGGATGATGCAGCTGGTCCTGGGGACAAAACTCGACGAGGAGCAAAGGGAATACCTTCAACTCGCCCGATCATCCACCGACAGCTTGTTGAGGATCGTTAACGACATTCTGGACTTCTCCAAGATCGAGGCCGGAAAAATGGAGCTGGAAGTGATTCCCTTCGATCTGGGGCGACTCATCCGGGAAACACTGGGGATACTCAATGCCTCCGCAGCGTCGCGCAACGTCCAGCTGGTCAGCGAGATTTCGCCATCGCTTGCGGGCAGTTTGCTGGGAGACCCGACGCGACTGCGCCAGATATTGACCAATCTGACGGCTAACGCGATCAAGTTCACCCGGGATGGGATCATCAAGGTCATCGTTCAGATTGGGGCCGACCGACCTGACGGCAAGGTGGACGTACAGATTTCGGTCACCGACAGCGGCATCGGCATTCCAGCCGAAAAGCTCGGCAGCATATTCCAGCCGTTTATCCAGGCCGACCACTCGACGACCCGGAATTACGGGGGGACCGGGCTGGGCCTTGCCATCGTTTCGCATCTGGTCGGCTTGATGGGCGGCAGGATTTCCGCCGAGAGCACGCTGGGGCAGGGCAGTACTTTCCGTTTCAATGTTCTGCTGAAAAAAGCGGATGTGGCTCAAGCCGCATTGCCATCAAGCAAGCCCGCGGCTCAAGGTTTGCGGCCCCTGCGGATTTTGCTGGCGGAGGACAATCCGATCAACCAGAAGGTCGCCCTCGGGCTCCTGCGCAAACATGGGCATACCGTGCATCTTGTGACAAATGGCGAAGAGGCCGTGGCTGCCTATGTGGCCGATGCTCATGAGTTCGACGCCATTCTGATGGATATGCAGATGCCCAAGCTTGATGGTGTTGAAGCAACGCGGCAGATCAGAGCTTGCGAGTTGTCCGGCCAGCACATCCCCATCATTGCCCTGACCGCAAACGCGAGCGGGGTGGATCGTGATACCTGCCTCGCTGCCGGGATGGATGACTATGTCTCAAAGCCCTTCCAGATAGCCGAAGTGCTGGCGGTACTGGCGCGACGGGTCAAAGAGCGCCAGCCCGATTGATCGGGGCCTCGGCGGCACAGGACCAATAAAAAACCGGCCGAGGCCGGTTTTTTGTTGGGCAGTTCTGCCAATCAGGCACTGACGGGAATCTTCCCGATCTTGATCTGCCATTCCTTCGGGCCGGTGTTATGCACACTGATGCCGGAGGAGTCGACAGCCACGGTGACCGGCATGTTCTCGACATCGAACTCGTAGATGGCTTCCATCCCGAGATCGGCAAAGCCGACAACCTTGGCTGACTTGATCGCCTTGGCCACCAGGTAGGCGGCGCCGCCGACGGCCATCAGGTAGGCCGACTTGTTGTCCTTGATGGCTTCGATGGCGACCGGGCCGCGTTCGGACTTGCCAATCATCGAGATGAGGCCGGTCTGTTCGAGCATCATGCGGGTGAACTTGTCCATGCGGGTGCCGGTGGTCGGACCGGCCGGGCCGACCACTTCGTCGCGCACCGGATCAACCGGGCCGACGTAGTAGATGACGCGGTTGGTGAAGTCGACCGGCAGCTTCTCGCC
>ERZ1034365.1191-NODE-1191-length-13573-cov-6.166420_pt1 | contig 13573 bp, 12 predicted proteins | sample MGYA00520615_ERZ1034365 | MGnify/ENA primary metagenome ERZ1034365 (study PRJEB33736, sample SAMEA104284505) | Azolla filiculoides | biome: Urban; feature: Water surface; material: Ditch water | place: Netherlands | collected 2015-10-28 | depth 0-0.1 m ... | reverse complement strand
CCGTTGATTGTCGCAACGGATTGGGTCGTACTCGCCAAAAATAGCGATACACTCAAACCATTGCAAACCAGTCAAATTGGTTCATGGCAAAAAATGCCACTGTATTTTGATATGCCAGCATGGACAGACGACTTCACCAACATTGTGAGTATTTGGAAATGACGTTAAAAAGTCTTGTTATTGCCATTGCTATATTATCAAGCGCGTGTGATTCACAGCTCAATAATCCTTATAGCGATAAGGATAAGCATCAATCCGTACTCTATGAGTCGTTTACGGAGCGCCCAAAACATTTGGATCCTGTCGCGGCTTACAGTGCAAATGAATATGCCATTATTGGTCAAGTCTATGAACCGCCACTGCAATATCATTATCTAAAACGCCCTTATGAACTCATTCCCTTAAGCGCAGAAAAAATGCCTACTGTACGTTATTTAAATGCGAACGGTGAGCCTTTAGTGCAAGTAACTGACGAAAGTCAGATTGCGTTTACTGACTATATTATCGACATTAAACAAAACGTTAAATTTCAACCGCATCCTGCTTTTGCAAAAGATGCACAAGATCATTACGTTTATCACTCGATAAATGACGCGCAACTGGCCAATGTCAATGCGATTGGCGATTTTACGCAAACAGGAACGCGTGAATTGACCGCAGACGATTACGTTTATCAAATCAAACGTCTTGCCAATCCAAAGCTGCAATCACCTGTTGCAGAAATGATGAAAAATTACATTGTGAATTTTGAAAAATTTGCAGAGCCCGCAGAATTTGGCGCACAAGCGATGAATCGCTATCAATACAAAATTCGCATTAAAGGCAAATCTCCCCAATTTATGTTTTGGCTAGCCATGCCATTTTTTGCGCCTATGCCGTGGGAAGCGGATGCGTTTTACGGTCAAAACGGTTTGCGCGACAAAAATATTACACTTGATTGGTTCCCCATTGGCACAGGGGCGTATTATCTGTCTGAAAACAACCCTAATCGACGTATGACGCTGCTGAAAAATCCAAATTTTCATGGCGAAACCTATCCTAGCGAAGGAGAGGAAGGCGATGCTCAAAAAGGGTTGTTAGCTGATGCGGGTAAGTCACTGCCTTTTATTGATAAAGTCGTTTTCATGCTTGAAAAAGAAACGATTCCCTATTGGACAAAGTTTTTGCAGGGCTATTACGATTTATCGGGGATTTCGTCAGACAGTTTTGATCAAGCCGTTCAATTCACCGGCAGCGGTGGTGTTGCGCTGACGCCTTCAATGGTAGAAAAAAATATTCAACTGCAAACGTCCGTGACGCTCTCGGATTATTACTTAGGGTTTAATATGCTGGATGCTACCGTGGGTGGCTCGGCGGAATCTGCTCGAAAACTGCGCCAAGCAATTTCGATTGCCGTGGACTATGAAGAATATATTTCCATCTTTATGAACGGACGAGGCGTGCCAGCGCAGGGTCTTCTGCCTAATGGTATTTTTGGCTACGCGGGCGGGAAAGAAGGCATAAATGAGCAAGTTTATAATTTGGATGCTAGCGGAGAAATGAAGCGAAAATCGATTGCCGATGCGCAATCATTACTGGCTCAAGCCGGTTATGAAAATGGCATTGACCCAAAAACCAATGAATCGTTAATTTTGTATTTTGATACGACTTCTTCAAGTACAGATGACCGACCACGTATGACGTGGTATCGTAAACAATTTGAAAAATTAGGCATTAAACTTATTGTCCGTGCGACGGACTACAATCGTTTTCAAGAAAAAATTCGAACAGGTAACGCGCAAATTTTCTTTTGGGGATGGAATGCCGATTATCCCGACCCTGAAAACTTCTTTTTCCTTCTTTATGGGCAAAATGGAAAGGTGAAATTTGGCGGAGAAAACGCAAGTAATTATGTCAACGAAGAATTTGATCATTTGTTTGAAAAAATGCGTAATATGGAAAACAGTCCTGAGCGTTACGCCATTATCGATAAAATGCAACACATTATTCAACGTGATGCGCCAATGGTATTTGGATTTCACCCTAAAAATTTCGCGCTCTACCATCAATGGTATCAAAATTTGAAACCCAATTTAATTGCAAATAATCAGCTAAAATATGCAAAGTTAGATGTGGCTGCACGTGAGAAGTCGCGTGAAAAATGGAATTACTCGCCGATTTTTATGCAAGGTGATAAGTGATTTTTTTAAGTTCATTATTTTTGATTCCATTCCCCAAAAAATTGAATTTCACTTGCAGTAAGTAATTTTTAGACAGCAATTTCAATTCCCCTGTACGCTGTAATACACATAAATGATAAAGCCTTCTAAAAGGCGTGATAGTTCTCCTCTTTGTTGTTTCTTTGACAAAATAAGCTTTACTGGATTATTTTCATTTATTCAATTCTTCATTATAAAGTTGCGCATTGTATTTCAAATGAAATAAATTATATATTTAATGGTTTTTCAAAATTAAGATATTCTTTTACTTGCCGATAGCCTGTTAATATATTTGTATGTAAATTTATTTAAAATAAAACGGTAAATTACACTACACTAAAGCGATAACCAGAGCCGTAAATGACGCGTTAATAGAGAATTTCAAGAAAAAACGAGCGCTGATTTCACGTTGACCTTAAACACATGTGCCTAATGAATGATTTATGAAATTAAATACGCCCGTAACAAATAACGAAATTGTGATGAAAAATGGTAGTATTTTAGTCACGCGAACTGATTTGCAAGGTAAAATTCTTTATGCTAACGATGAGTTTTTAAAAATAAGTGGATACAGTCGCGCTGAAATTATTGGTAAAGACCATAATATCATCCGCCATCCAGATATGCCTTCTGAGCTGTTTGAGGATTTATGGAAAACTGTAAAAGCAATGCGCCCTTGGGCCGGCGTTATTAAAAATCGCGCGAAATCAGGTGATTTTTATTGGGTACATGCCAATATTATTCCTCAATTTGAAAAAGGTAAATTGATTGGCTATTTATCCGTACGCTACGAACCTAAAAAAGCAGAATTAGAGCAAAGCCAAGCACTTTATCGAGACGTTAAAAATAAAACGGGATCAATCAATTCAACCGGTCTTAAAGCGCTCATCAAATCAATTCATGATATTTCACTTTGGAATAAAACAGCATTTACACTACTCGCCTTTTCCGTGCCTACCGCCACATTGAGCTATGAATACTATCAAGCAGCAAATTATGTCGCACTGGGAGGGATTGTTTGCGCTGCAACAATTGGCGCATTAATTAACGTTAGTATCATTCATGAGTTCAACAACACATTAGATAAAAGTGTTGGCATTTTTTATCGTTTATCAGGCAAAAGCTTTGGTAACAAATTTGATTTGAAAAAAAGTGGTGTCATTGGCGATTTTTATCGCGGCTTATTTTCAATGGATGTTAGCTTAAGTTTAGATATTGCTGAATCTAAACGTCTTCACGCTGAATCATTGCGTATCAATAGTGCGTTAGATAACGTACATTCAGCTGTTTTGGTCGCTGATAATAATTTTGATATTATCTACATCAATGAAAGTGCGAAAAACTTATTTAAAAATGCCGCTACTGACATTAAAAAGCAAATCCCTCATTTTGATGTCGATAAATTATTGGGATCAAATATGGATCTGTTCAATACAGAATCTCCTGAATCACAACGTAAAAGAATGCAAAATTTAACGGAGTTTCATACCGATGAACATGTTGTCGCTGGTCGCCATCTCAATGTCATTACCAATCCTGTATTGGATAAAAATGGTGATCGCATTGGCTTTGTTGCAGAATGGGTAGACAAAACTATCGAAGTCAAAGCGATACAAGAAATTTCAGAAATAGTTCAAGCGGCTGCAAAAGGCGATTTTGAACGTCGTATTAACGAAGTGGATCGTGATGGTTTCATTTTAGAATTGATTAAAAATATTAATAAACTCATCGAAACAAGTTCTGTAGGTCTAAATGAAGTCGCTCGCGTTTTAGATGCGCTGTCACATGGTGACTTGACCAAAACCATTAATAACGAATATTTTGGCATGTTTGGCCAACTCAAAGATGACGCTAACTCGACAGTTGAAAAATTGCGTGAAGTGATTTATCAAATTCAGCTCGCTACCGATACGATTAATACGAGCGCAAAAGAAATTGCATCGGGAAATAATGATCTGTCACATCGTACCGAAAAACAAGCGGCAAGCCTAGAGCAAACAGCAGCAAGCATGCAGGAATTAACATCTACGGTGCAAAATAATAGTGAAAATGCGCAGCATGCAAATGGTTTAGCGACTGGCGCATCAGACATTGCAAGTCAAGGCGTTTTGGTTGTTCGTCAAGTGGTTAAAACGATGGACGATATTACCGAGTCTTCACGAAAAATTGTGGATATTATTTCTGTGATTGATGGTATTGCGTTTCAAACTAACATCCTTGCATTGAATGCCGCCGTCGAAGCAGCGCGAGCAGGTGAGCAAGGCCGTGGGTTTGCAGTGGTTGCAAGTGAAGTACGTAATCTTGCGCAACGTGCCGCTGCCGCCGCCGGCGAAATCAAAAATCTTATTGGTGATTCTGTAGAAAAAGTGGAAGACGGTACGCAACTTGTCGCTAAAGCAGGTAAAACAATGGAAGAAATTGTACAAGCCATTGAAAACGTAACGACGATTATGTCAGAAATTAGCTCCGCTTCCACCGAGCAAACAATGGGAATTGAACAAATTAATAGCGCTATTGGTCAAATGGATGATGTGACTCAACAAAATGCTGCATTAGTTGAAGAAGCCGCTGCAGCGGCAGAAACGCTTGAGGATCAAGCGCAAAGTTTAGCTAATACTGTGAAATATTTTGAATTGTAATGCAACGTTACGCGTTAGGTTTGGTGTTGTGGCTTTTATTTAATTCGGCCTCTGCAACTAACTTTGCAGCAGAAGTTAAACACACTGAAATTAGCCATCAAAATGGGTATTATTTTTTGGCGGCAGATTTAGAGTATCATCTTAGCCCTCAAGCCAAGGAAGCACTTCACAACGGGGTGCCGCTGTTTTGGCAAGTGGATGTGCGTTTAAATCAACTACGTGATTTTTGGTGGGATAAAGTAAAGTTAAAGTATTCACTGCGTTATCAATTGCAATATCATGCACTGCTGAATATGTATCGCGTAAAAAATGAGAATACAGGCGAAATTCACAATTTCTCAACTTTATCAGCGGCGTTAGACAGTATGGCGATTATTCGCGGTTTACCGTTAATCAATACGAAAAATGTACTACCTAATCGAGATTACGCGATAGCCATTAAAATTCTCTTTGAAGAAGACGAATTACCTTTACCACTGCAAACGCAAGTGATTGCAAATTCACAGTGGCAACTATCAAGTAATTGGACGTATTGGAATTTACTGGTCGATAAAGTGCAGCCTTAATTCTGTTGGATTAGACAAACAATGTAGCGGCTGATAATGAAGTAATTGATGGGCATCATGTGAGCCACTAGCAACACCAATAGATGCGATTCCGGCATTGATTGCCATTTGCAGATCGTGAGTGGAATCCCCAACCATTAACACTCTCTCGGGCGATATTTTTAAATGCGCCATAATTTCTTCAAGCATTTTAGGGTGTGGTTTGGATTGCGTCTCATCCGCGCAACGGGTAATCGAAAACAAATCGACCGTCCCTGTAGCGTTCAGTGCTTCATCTAAACCTTCGCGTGTTTTTCCCGTTGCAATAGCTAATTGATAGCCATTTTTTTTCAATGCTTCAAGCATATCGTAAACACCCGCAAACAAATCATCACGACTGATTTTTTTAGAAAAATAGGCTTTTTCATAATGGCCAACTAACGCGTGAATTTCGTTTTCGTCTGCATCGGGAAATAACGCTGCAATTGCTTTTTCAATGCTCAGACCAATCACATCTTTTGCGGATTGATAATCCGGTGTAGGATGACGCGTATCATTCGCCGCATTTTGAAGACAACGCGCAATCCAGTCGATAGAATCAATTAAAGTTCCATCCCAATCAAAAATAATTAAATCAAAGCGGTTTTTCATTTTTTAATAACATCTCAAGTTGTGGTGGCAGTGGGGCGTTAATCTTCATTGCAACACCTGTGGTAGGATGCAAAAAATGTAACGTTTTCGCATGCAAAAACATACGTTTATACCCTTTTTGTTTAAATAATAAGTTAATGTCATCACGCCCGTAACGCTCATCGCCAATAATAGGATGACCTAAATGAAGCGCATGTACACGAATTTGATGTGTACGCCCTGTTTTAGGCGCTGCTTCAACAAGTGTTGCCTGCTCAAAACAGGTTAAGCGCGTAAACGTGGTCAGTGCTTCCTTTCCTGCTGGACTCACCATAACCATGCGCTCACCGCCTTTAGCAATATTTTTAAGCAGTGGTGCATTCACCACTAATTTCTGTTTCTTCCATTGACCAGAAAGTAAGGCAATATAGGTTTTTTGAATTTGATTATCTCGAAAAATAGCGTGGAATGCCCTCAACGCACTTCGTTTTTTAGCAATGACAAGGCATCCTGACGTATCCTTGTCTAAGCGATGCACTAATTCCAAAAAATGTGCTTCAGGACGTAATAATCGTAGCCCTTCAATAATTCCCGAACTCACGCCACTGCCACCATGCACAGCAAAGCCAGCGGGTTTATTCACAATCAAAAAGCCATCGTCTTCATATAAAATGCTATGTTCCAGCGCTTCTTTTAAATTATTTGGAACAAATACTTCTTCGCTACGCTCTGCAAGACGAATAGGTGGAATGCGTACAATATCACCCGTCACGAGGCGATAACTCACATCAACACGTCCTTTATTAACGCGCACTTCCCCCTTTCGTACAATACGATAAATACGACTTTTAGGAACACCTTTTAAACGTGTAATTAAAAAGTTATCGAGCCTTTGATCATGATGTTCATCCGTAATCTCTACTTGGACGACTTTTGTCGGTAACAATGCGCTTTGTTCTTTATTTTGATTCATTGAATAGTGTTTAAAATTTGATAATCCAAAAAGGCTATTGGTAGTAACGCATAACTGCTCGTACAAAAAATGTAAAGTTCGTTAAAATCACTTTTATCATGGAATTTACGAAATAAAATTATGGGTTTCAACGTAAATGATAGTACAAAAATAAACCGTATCTAAACAATTAAATCTTCGGTTATTTATGAGAAAAAATGGCAGGTTCCCGTCTGTGCGTTTGGAAATTGTACTTTAATTTCCATATAAATTATATTGATGAATCCATTTTATGGAAGAGCGTAACGGCAAGTACTTGTCAATTTTGAATGCGCTGGGATAACTAAGAAAAAATCAACTTTGAAGTATCGAATCCCAATGATGTCGCTTTGGCAATTAATTTCTTTTTTAGGGTATCATCAATAGTTGGTGTTCGGGCAAGTAACCAAAAATACGATTTATCAGGCCCTGAAACTAAAGCATATTGATAATTGACCATATCTAAATCAAAAACAATATAAGATCCAAAGAAAGGCCCAAAAAATGATACTTTCAAATACCCTTCATTAGGCGAATTTACAAAATATCCCCTACCCTCTGCCTCGCTCCATTCTTTTTTTTCTATTGAATAACCTCGGTTGAGCACTTTAAGACCACCATCTTCTCGCATACTGTACTCAGCGGAAATTTGTGTTAATCCGCGTTCAAAACGATGGTCTAAACGTGCAATTTCATACCATTTCCCCAAATAGTGCTCAATCTGAAAAGAGGAAACGGGAGCGATATTTTCAGGGATACTCACGCAACCGCTTGCTAACAAAATAAAGAGAACAAGTATTTTTTTCACACGTCAAAACTCCATAGAAAACTTACGTCAAATACCACACCGATGTGTTGAATGCTATATCACGTACAAAACAGCAAATGGAATTAAAAGTACAAATAACACAGCTATAACAAATAAAACAAACGTACCCAAGACGCTCTCCTGTAAATATTTTATTTAATTAGGATGGCTTTACAGTCAACTAATTAACATCTAGTGACTGTAAAGCAAATCAATTTTTTATGCGTCAGCGTTTGCTTGTGCAAGTTTTAACTTCTTTTTCTTCACACCAGTCACTACTTTGATAGTTGGTTTTTTCAAACTACCACGCAAATCAAATGCTGAAATATCGTAAGCCTTGCATAATGACTTTACTTTTTCTAATGCCGCATCGCGTCCGGCTTTTTTACATGCTTCAATTTTACTTGCCAATTCAGATTGCTCAAGTATTAACGTTTCAAGTTCTGCTTCATGATCTGCATTTACTACATTATCATTCATTATTTACTCCAAAATTGCGATTAAGACCTAATATATTATACTACATTCTTTTTGTAGTCTGATTTACATAGAAATCACGATAATATTATACGTTATTACAGTAGCTATTTTAAAGTGTCTGATGATGTTTCTGTGTATGTAATGTGTAATAAATAAGCGTCTACCTTTTTCATGTCTCTCAAAACAATAAATGACTCATGCGTTTGCGCCACCTATTTTTCGCTAATACCTTTTTTAGCTCTAATAAAAGTTGAATCATTAACACGCTGCATGAATAATTGATAATTATTTTCTTGTTGATATCTGTTGTTTGGTTTATGCCATAAATGAAAAACAGGCAATGCAAAACGCCCTTCTTTACGTTTAACGCCATTATGAATTAGACGTATAATCAAATCAGAATCTTCATAACCCCAACCATAAAAACATTCATCGAATCCATTAACAGCGTAAAAATCATTTTTCCACATTGCTAAATTGCAAGTCATTGCACCGCCCCAATAATTTGGACGAGCCAATCTGAATTGATTGAGCGGCAAATACACTAACGGCAAAAGCCGATTAATTTTTTTTTGTAAACGCCATTTTATAAATGTAAGCCATGGTGTTTCATGAAATAATTGACTTTCTTCAATGATACTTTGGGTGAATGATTGATTGAGTAAAATACGGTTTCCAGCAACAAAATAGGCTTGCTGCGCCATTTGTTTATGACGTGAAATAAAATGCGGTAATGTGACACAATCACCATCTAAAAAAATCAGATAATCACCTGCACAGTTCAATACCGCTTTATTACGAATTTTTGCCGCCCTAAATCCGTCATCTTCATGATACACATGCTTCATTGGCACAGGACTTCTTTGAGCATAATATGCAATGAATTCTGCCGTATCTGCACGAGAACCATCATCTGCAATAATTATTTCAAAATCCAAATTATCTTGAAAAAACAAACTCTCAAGACATCTTGAAAGGGCTTCTTTCCAGTTATAAGTGGTCACAATAACAGATATTAACAACATGAAATATTACTCAATAGATTTTTCATTCCATAATGAAGAATAACTAGGCGAATACCCCAATAATTTTTCATTCATTTCTTGATGACGATCTATACTCGGTTTGTCCATGTAATTTCCAAAGCCAGAATAGCCAAGACCTAACCTACCTTCCCTCACGCTAAAACCTAGCGATTCTAAAATAGTGGGATACATATCAAACTCTGTCATATCTTCACGATTTAAAGCAAGCTTATCTTCGGTAATAAATAAATTAAAAATACGGCGTTTATTTGAACTCTCTAATTTTTTGTAAACTGGATTTTTCATTCCTAAATGATCGCCTAAAACCACCACGGTTGTATTTTTTAAATACCCTTTACTTCTGATGTGATTAACAAAGTCTTTCACTTGCAAGGCGGTGCATTCAACAATACCTTCAAAATTATTTTCAGTAACACCATGCTGTGTTGCGCAATGATGCGAGAGAAAACCCTTTGGGGGATGGGTATCAACAGTAAGTAGGGTTAAATTGAACGGTTTACTGGAATTTTGCTCTAATTCATCTAGCTTTTTTTGTGCTTCAAGAAATAACAAATCATCATATAATCCCCAATCGTTCATATCGTTTTGTGTTTTGTTTTGTTTATACCATTCTGCTCGACCATAATTTTGTGTATAACCATGCTTAGCAATAAATTTGCCTTTGCCAGCAAAAGATAAATCCGCGCCATTCATAAAAATATTCTGATAGCCTTTATCTGCTAGTGTATCCCCTAAACATACTGCATTGTTGAGAAAGCCGGTTGCATTATCACCTGACGCATTCCTCAAAAATGTTCTCAAAGGTAGGCCACATTGCGTTGAAACAATACCCGCAATTGTCCATCCTGTACCCGGCGCTTGTTGATAATCGCTAAAATGATAAGAGCTGTCAACCGAGGAAGACTCAATACTTGATATTAAATTACGTGAAAATAGCTCGGGATCTGCGTAAGTGTCTTCCAAACTTTCGACATAAATTAATACTAAATTTTTAGGTTTTTGTACCGATGATATGGGGACGTGTTTTGGATTGACATAATGCATTTTAAAGTAGTCTTCACCGGTATTAACGTAATATAAATACGCATTTGCTGCAGTGAAAAAAGCTACTTTGTACAATAGAAATATAAAGGATCCCGATAAAAGAATGACTAAGAAAGCATATCGGTTTAAACGGTTAATGACGCTTTGTGAATAGTATTTAAATAAAAAAATGACAATGACAACACAAGCAGTAGGTACTAATAAGCAATTACGAATAAAACTGCTAATTAACTTAGGGTCACCCTGTGTTAACCCATCAAGACTCATATCTAAATGAAAAATAAATTGATCAAAAGATACTTCACCAAATTTTCTCAATAGCCAAATACCGAGTTGAACTAAAAAAATAGAAATCCATAATATGAATAGCTTGATACTTTTATCTAACACACTAGCTTTCCTTCTAACTACTTCACAAGTTGATAATGTTTTTTAATCAAATCAATTGAAAATAATTTTTCAATTTTACGACTAATACGATGCTTTTTTTCGCGTCGTGTCAATTGATGTGTAGAATTTGCGATAAATAAACCCTCAGACTTAGGAAGCCACTCTTGAATCACTGCAGGATGTGTCCCCTCAAAAAGTTCAAGAGTCGTTGCATCAATTTCTTTATAATCTATTTTTTCTATTGCTTTACTTGAATTGTTTTTATCCCAATAAGGTTGAATTTTTTTGATTTTTAAATTCATTTTATCTTCATTACGCATCCAACCATAATGATAAATACTGGCGTGTGTGTGCGCTGCTTTAGGATAACGTCCTATTTTGTTTTTTTCTAAAACCAACCAAAACAGTCCATCTGGCGCGTAACTCCGTACAGAATTTTTAATAATTCTAGCCTCTGTTCGATACCATGCAGGCGAATTTAAACAGGTGTTTTCATTGCCATAAAAATGATAATAATCAAAAACTAACGCTTCAACATTATCATCATGCCAATAAGTTTGCATGGCTGATTTAATTTTTATTAAATCATTTTCATGCACCACCTCATCTCCTTCTAAGTAAAATGCCCAATCTCCTGTACAGTTAAATTGTGCAATCATTTTTTGTTGACCATATACATAACCTTTATCACGCATATTTTCATTCCATACCGTTTGAATAATGCGTATTTTAGGTTCATTTAATGCTTGAATTTGTGATAACGTATCATCCTCACTTTCACCAACGGCAATTACAAATTCATCTACAATAGGCAAAATAGATTGAATTGAAGCAATAAAAGGGTAGCCTAACTGCATACCGTTGCGTATAAATGTAAAACCACTAACTTTAGGTGACACCATAAAAAACCTACTACAAAAAATATTAAGGTCAAATCGACATTTTTTACGATAGCGTAAAAAGAGAGAGAATTAAACGTTTATTGTTATTTTCTATCAATAAAAGTGGTGAGACTATCTTGTTGTTCGTTATTTTGGTTTAAAAAATGAACTATGATAGACAAAAACAGGTCAAGCGAATATCACCTACAAACACTTTGGACTTTTACCTGCTGCTTGGGCTTTTTTATAAAGCGCCATAGCTTTGGGCATGTGCTGATTAAGTTGCTCTATTCGCGTCGCGTGTGCGGGATGCGTTGACATAAACTCAATGGGTTGATTACCTTGTGAGGCTTGCTCCATTTTTTGCCATAAAGTGACGCTTTGCTGAGGATCAAAACCGGCTTTAGCCATCAGGTCAACACCAATCATATCCGCCTCACTTTCGTGAATACGACTATAAGGCATCAGTACACCATATTGTGCACCTAAACCCAGTAATCCTTGCGTGAGCGGACTTTGCCCAAGTTCAGTTTGACTAATCATGCTAAGTCCTTGCTGAACGGCCATTTCTTGAGAAGCGCGTTCATTGCTATGCCGCGCTAGAACATGTCCAACTTCATGCCCCATCACAGCGGCAAGCTGATCTTGATTGTCTGCAAGTTTTATCATGCCGCTATGCACACCAATTTTATTCCCCGGTAGTGCAAACGCGTTTAAACTGGCATCTTCAAAAACCACCACCTCCCAATTCACGCCCAGTTCAGCTGTCACGGCTTGGGCAATACATTGGGCGGTTTGATTGTATTGTGGATTAGTGTTAATCGGCTTTTGCTTTTTAATCGTATCAAAGGATTGTAATCCCATTTGATTAATTTGCGTATCCGGCAAAAAGATGAATTGACTGCGCCCTGTTGGACTTGTTGCACAAGCCGTTAACATCAAACTAGCCACAAAAAATGCACCGATTTTTTTATACATAACATCCCGCTGCTTTGGTGAATTCTGAATTGTCATTAACGCACACCACCAATTTCAGTGACAATGACATCAATGCCATTTTGACGAAGTCGCGCCCTAACTGAACTGACACTGCTCATTTGCGAATAAGGGCCAATTTTAATACGATTCCATACTACCTCACCCACTTTTGCCCGCTCAATACGCGCTTCAATTCCCATAGAGGCTAGATTAGCTCGCATTTTTTCTGCATCACTGCTTTCTTTAAACGAGCCGGCTTGCATAATATAGGTTGATGTTGATTTAGTCGCCGGTATCGCAGTCGATACGGGTGCATCCATTAAATCAATAGGTTGAGTGGCCTCAGAAGGTGCAACATTCACATGAACACGTTCTTCTCGCGCACGAGCAGTAATTTCATGGTCTTGCACGACAACTTCTTTTTCAGGCAAAATAGTATAGAAGTCAAACTGTGGCATCGCATTTTCGAGCTCACTTATGGCTTCAGGCGTCAAATTGACTTCAGGTGGTTTTTCGAGCGTTTCAATGGTTTCAGCTGATAACTTTGCAGGACTGAGTTCAGCCGGATTTTCTTCAGATGAAGCGTTAACAGCTGGCTTCACTGTTTTTAACGATGCACTACTCACTAAGGTACTCGGAAAAAACGAATGAAGTGTCAATTTTTTCATGCCACCGCCACGCAAATAGACCAAAAAAACGACAAAACTAATAAGCGTTGCGGTAATTAGCATCCATTTTAATGTGCCACCCCCATTGCTTGCGCTGTTTTTTGCTCTTGCCGAGGAGCGCTGATGTCTTGATCGTTGTTTATAATCTCGATTTGCCATTACATTGCTTCTGGTGCACTAATGCCAAGTAGCGTTAAGCCGTTAATTAACACTTGCTGAACGGCACTCACTAAATTCAATCTTGCGTTACGCAATGTATCGCTTTCCACCAAAAA